>Ga0114951_10000384_pt1 | contig 62868 bp, 38 predicted proteins | sample AM7aDNAmetaG_FD_88677 | JGI IMG/M metagenome (GOLD analysis project Ga0114951, IMG submission 88677) | Freshwater microbial communities from Finland to study Microbial Dark Matter (Phase II) - AM7a DNA metaG | ecosystem: Environmental > Aquatic > Freshwater > Lake | place: Finland: Lake Alinen...
CACCGGATTCTCGCAGCACGCCCACGCGCACATCCACCACGCCGGCCGTAGCCCAGGCGATGTTTTCGTGTCGCGAGATCAGTACGGCATCCATCCCCTTGGCCAAAAGGAAATCGGCAATTTGCTTGCGCTTCGAGGCGACTTCCGCGGTGCGCTCCACATCCATGTCCATGAAGTTCTTTTCCACTTTCATCCTTCCTTGCTATGCCTTTGCCACCGCAATGGCAGGCTGGTCCAGCGTGCGATACTTCCGGCCGACCCCGAACACCGCGAGCGTCCCAATCAGCGGCATGATACCCACGAGCAAGAAGACCGGCGCGTACGATACGCGATCGACCAGAAATCCGGTCAGCAGCGGAAACAGCATCCCGCCCAACCCTCCGGCAAGACCCATCAGGCCAGCGGCGCGTCCCACCTGGCTATCCGGAAATAAATCGGTTACCGTGGCAAACATATTTGCAGAGAGGAAATTGTCGGCGGCAATGGCAATGCAAATCATCACCATCGCCGGGACGAGGTTGTGTATGAAAGGCACTGCAAAACTGGCAAGACAGAGCAGCGCGCTGCCATACATCGAAATGCGGCGCGAGTTCCGCACTGTAAAGCCCCTGCGCATCAGTAGGCCGGCAACCCATCCGCCCGCTATGCCGCCCACGTCTCCCATCAGGAACGGAATCCAGGCCACAATGCCAATCTGGATCATCGTCAAATGGCGTGCGCTGAACAGATAGCTCGGAATCCAATACCAATAGAACTGCATCACCGGACCGATGAAGAATCTGCACAGCATGACCGCCCAAGTCGATGACTGGCTTAGCATCGCACGGATCGAAATGGCACCCTGCCCCTCGGCGGCGTCCACTTTGGGATCCTTCTTATATAACACCCACCAGAGCGGAATCCATAGTAGCGCAGCCAGTGTGGGGACCATGAACGCCACGCGAAACCCGAAATGCTGTAACAGATAGACGATCAGTGGCGGAGCGATGGTCGCGCCGATTACGCTGCCTCCGTTGAATATTCCGATAGCCAGCGTCCGGTCCTTCTTGGCAAACAGCCGGTTAACCGTCTTGATGCCACCCGAATACGCGCCGCACTCGCAGGTTCCCTTCGCGAATTGGGTTACACCGAGCTGAAGGCCAGAGCCCGCTAGTACCTGCGATCCGGTAGCTGCGGACCAACCAAGCACGGCCAGCGACAGTCCCATGCGCGCACCTAACTTGTCCATCAGGTAGCCCATGGGGAATTCGCCAGTCATCATGCCGAACCCCAGTGCGGAGACGATACGTCCGTACTGCTGGTTCGTAAGACCAAAAACGGTCCGCAGCACCGGCGCCAGCACAGAAATTGTCTGGCGGGCAACGAAGATTATGACAGTAAGGAAAAAAAGCAGACTGAGAACGATCCAAGGATGCCGGCTCACCCGGCCATTCGGAGCAGTTGTGGTCTCATCGCGGCGTATCTCTTCGACTTCTGGCAAGCGTCCCCCAGCAACACATAGCGGCAGGCCCGGCTCTGCGGGCGATGCCCACGGAGCAGCCTCCAGCTTTCTTGGCAACCGGTTTGTCCGCGGCTAAAAGCTACGCCTGCATCCTGCGTGCTTCGTACCACGGGCGCGCGCTCTTCAGCACCCGATTGACGTTCTTCACGTTCTGCGCACCAATGGTGTTTAGCCACTCTTCAAGTGCCGCCGGACCCTGTTTTGCATACACTGGCACGCCATCCTGCCACGTCGCCCGGCCAGCCAGGACACCATGAAATTGCACGCCGCTCTCCGCCACCAGTTCCAAAGTCTCTACGAACACCTCGCTGCTCACCCCGGCCGACAGATAGATCATTGGCTTGTCTGTCAGGGCGGCTGCCGTGCGCATCAGTTCCATCGCCTCCAGGCGCGTGTGCAGTTTCTCGCCCTTGAATGCCTTCGTGCCCTCGACATACGCCATTTGCACGGGGACCTCGAGCTTCAGAACGTCCGCACCGTAGCGGTCCTTGCTGAACTCTTTCATCGAATGCAGCACGATCTCCGGCTTGCGGCTGGCGTACTCTATCCCCGCCTGATCCTCACCATGCACGGGATACCCGAGGAACTCCAGAAACAGGGGCATGTCGACTGCGCGGCACTCCGCACCAACCCGCTCCACCCAGGCCTTCTTCTGTTCGTTCACCCACTCCTTCTCGAATGGCGTGAAGTAAACAAGAATCTTAATTGCGCTTGCGCCGGTTTCCTTGATGCGCAAGGCCGACCACCCTGCCATTAACGAGGGAAGCCGTTCCGGTTGGTCGGGGGTGTATCCCGCATGTTCATACGCCAGCAACAGGCCCTTCCCGTTGATGTTTTTGGTGGCCTCCAGGCCATACTCAATATCCAGCAGGATCGAAGAAGCGTGTTTGGTGAGCGTCCTCGCCACCAACTGCTTGAACTCAGACATCATTTTTGCGGGCGGCTCGCTTACTCCCAGTTCCCGCGCCAGCATATTCTTCAGTAGCCCCCGTTGATCCATGGCTACCGCGGCAATCACACCCCGGCCATCTGCGACGGCGGTCAGTCCTGCGAGCTTTCCTGGGGTCAGCTTCGTTTGCACATCTTCTCCCATTGGGGGCTCTCGAATGAATTGGCGGCCCTTTCTTGCTGGAAGCCGCACTCACGACAGCTGATCGTTGGCAACCGATTGGCTTGTCCGGGCGAGTCTGGAAGACTATATCCAACCCCATCTGCCACTGTCAATCGATTGCCAAAGATTACTCGCAATCCGGAACTCGTCCTGCGCGCCCTGCTGCGGTTGTGCCTTCGCAGGACTTGCTCTTTCCACCTGCAGGGTTGCTTCTGCGCCATCAGCCTGCCGAGATCTAGTAGCTGATTTCAACTCTTAAGAGGCGGCCGGTCTGTCTTGTCCTGCCCTGCAAACAGGTAAGAGATACGTCAGTGCCCATGTCTCCATCCACAGAGTAGGAAATCGATGGCGGGATCATCGAGCAAACCGCGCACTCCGTCCGAAGTTCCTTGGCATAGTCGAGCCGGGCCTCGAATTCGTTGTAGCCAGAATGGGTGCTGGGCACCGTCAGGCCGGCATCCTCGATAGCCGTGCGCGGATCCTTTGCGCTCATCTTTTACTTCGCGACATAAGTTTCCATATTCAGAACCTGCATGTGCAACCGATTGCATGCCACCCCGGCAGAGGTGCTCTAATCATCCAATGGCTAGCTTGGACAATTTCCGCTTGGTCGTTTTTCGGGCAGTTGCGGAACAGCTGAGTTTTCGCAAGGCCGCGGAAGAGCTCTACCTGACTCAGCCCGCAGTGAGTCTTCAGATCAAGGCGCTTGAGGAAGATATAGGGGTCCAACTGTTCGATCGGACCGGAGTGCACATCACGCTAACAGCGGCAGGAAAGGTGCTTCTTGAGTACGCCGAACAGGCCAGCGCGCTTCTGGCCCAGGCAGAACATGATATTGGAGCCCTCAGTGGAGACCACGCCGGGCAACTTGCTCTTGGCGCTTCCACGACCATCGCCCAGTATGTATTGCCGCGCCTGCTAGGCGAGTTCTGCCGAGAACATCCACAGGTTCACCCAACTCTGATCAGCGGTAACACGGAGCACATCGTAGCTGCAGTGAAGCAACAGAATATAGCGTTGGGATTGATCGAAGGCCCGGCGCGCAGCCGCGACGTCAAGACTGAGCCGTTTCTTGAAGATGAGTTGGTGCTGATCGCATCCACCGCACACGAATGGGCAGAACGCGCCTCAGTCTCGTACTCTGAGATTGCCGCAATCCCATTGCTCATGCGCGAGCGTGGCTCTGGCAGCCGCCGGGTGATCGAGATGGAATTGCAACGGAAGGCTGTCAAGAAAAGTTCGCTGCATATCGTAATGGAACTAGATTCGACCGAAGCCATCAAGTCCGCAGTGGAAGCAGGTTTGGGAGTTGGATTCATTTCGCGCTGGGCGATTGCCAAGGATATGCGGCTGGGCAACAGTTTCAAAATTATCGAAGTCGAAGGACTGCACATAAATCGCGAATTTCTTATCGCGTCCGCAGCCGGTCCCGAACCGCCGGGACTGGCCATGGAATTCCGCAGGTTTCTCTTCTCGCGTGCCGGCGCGCGGAGAGCGTCGGGGCAGGCCATGTCAGGGCAATCTTCCACGACCCATAAGAAGCGCAAATAGGGCATTATTACTTCTGCTTGGACGTGATCGCGCACCTCTGTGAAACTTACCATGTGTCCAAGAGCCTATTCTTCATCGGATTGATCCTTGCTGCCAGCGGTCTGGCATCACCCCCCGTGGCGTTGGTTGGCGGCCTCATCTTTGGATTCACTTTCGCGCATCCCTTTCAACTTGAGTCCAGGAGGCTCTCCAAGTTTTTGCTCCAGGCGTCGGTCGTCGGACTCGGATTTGGCATGGACTTGCAGCAGGTTCTCCGTGTGGGACGGTCCGGATTCATCTATACCGCCGGCAGCATCAGCATAGCTTTGCTCCTGGGTTGGGGACTCGGAAGACTCCTGCTCGTCGAGAAGAGAGTTTCCTTTCTGATCTCGGCAGGAACCGCCATCTGTGGGGGCAGTGCCATTGCCGCAGTCGCCCCAATCACCGAAGCCCTCGAAGAAGAGATCGCGGTCTCATTGGGAACAGTCTTCATGCTGAACTCGGTTGCCTTGCTCACTTTCCCCCTGATTGGAACGGCGTTTCATCTGACTCAAACGGAGTTTGGCCTCTGGTCGGCATTGGCTATTCACGACACAAGTTCCGTGGTCGGCGCAACGGCAAAGTTCGGAGCGGTGGCTCTTGCTATCGGGACCACCGTGAAACTGGCTCGTGCTCTTTGGATTGTGCCGGTGTCTATCGGGGCTGCATTGGCAAGCAAGAGCAAAGCGCGAATCCAGTGGCCCTGGTTCATTCTCTTCTTTTGCCTGGCCGCGGTTGCCAATACCTACGTGCACATTCTTCAGCCTTCGTATCCTGTGTTCAAGCACCTTGGCATCATCGGCTTGACGGTCACTCTCTATCTCATTGGGACGGGACTCTCGCGGAAGACAATTCGTGAGGTTGGCGTGCGGCCGCTCCTGCAGGGAGTTTCTCTCTGGATCATCGTCGCAGTGGGATCGCTGGCATTAATCCGCAGCGGTTGGATTCACCTCTAGAAAACGTGTTCAGGGTATCCAGTACAGCTACTTTGCGCTATAACTCTGGTCTGGAGAGAGGTGCTGCCAAACCCAGCGGCGGTACGGAGGGCACCGACAATGAGGTCTTCACGGTGTTCTAGTACTACATTCCGTAGTCCGGGGCGTCTGGCTCATTTACAAGGAAGGGGCAGTCCGCTATGCGAGCTGCCCCTCTTGCTGTTCGAAGTAGAAACATGATGTGCGCATTCCCTGATGCTGGGCCCAAACTCAGTTCAATAGGAGAGCTTAATCGGAAACGCCAAGACGGTCCACAACTTCCAATGGAAGCGCTTACCCCTGGTTCAGGAGCTTCACGAGATTGTCGTGGCTGATCTGCAGGCTTTCGAGGGGCGGCCGGTCTGTCTTGTCCTGCTCTACAAATAAGTACGGAACATGGTCATTGCCGGTGATACGGAGAATCGACTTCCAGTCCAGTGTGCCCAGGCCGACTTCGGTGAAGTATTCTGAGCCGGTTCCAGTATCCAGCGTGGTTTGCGCATTCGGCTTGCGATCCTTCACGTGAAGCGACTGAATGCGGTGACCATATTGACGAAGCATCGCCACCGGATCATGCCCGGCCTGCGTCACCCAGTAGCAGTCCATCTGCCACTGCACTAGCGAGGGGTCCGTATTCTTCAACAGTATCTCCAGGCCAGTGGCACCGCCGTATTCTTTAAACTCTACGTTGTGATTGTGGAAGCTGAATTTCATGCCCATCGACTTCGCCTTGGCGCCCCACTCATTGTATTGATCAGCTCCACGCTTGTACCCGTCAGCGGAGTTGGCGATCGTCAATGGAACCATGGAGCAAACAATGCATTCCGCCCCGAGTTCCTTCGAATATTCGAACCGGGAATCGAAGTCGTCATATCCAAAGTGCGCACTCGGCACCGACAGACCTGCGTCAACTATGGCGGCTCGAAGATCCTTTGCGCTCATCTTGTACTGCGCGACATAAGTTTCCACTTCGCTATAGCCGATCTTGCGGATCGCCTTCAGCGTCCCGGCCAGGTCGTCCGCCAGGCTCCGCACCGTGTAAAGCTGGACACCGAGCGGTCGGTCCATCTTCCTGGCAGATGCCAGTGGTCCGAAACTAATGGCGGCCAACCCCGCTGCCGCACTGCCAAGGAACTCTCGTCTTGATTGCACTGTGACTTCTCCTCTCAACTGCATTGAACAAAAATTCAAGTACGCCCCCGGCGTTGTGTGCGCGATGAGCGGGACTTATGGACGCTAACGTAGCGAGTGGCTCGCGCCCGTCGTGATCTTCACACTTGTCCCTGCCGAGTTCGCCGCGCCTTTGGTTGTGGATTCCCTACCGCCGACAACGGTCTGGTCTTCCATTACAACTACACCGTATCGCGCTAGAGTTACATTTGCCGCTCTGCCTCCATCCAGCACGTTCGTCATCTCATGTGGAAGGTGAAGCGTCTCCGCATGGGAGGCAAGGTTCTCAAAGATAAAGACATCCTTTCCAATGCCAACGCGCCGATAAACCTCGACTCCTTCAGGAACAGCAGGCAACTCCGGGCCAACTCCACTCGCCTTTAGCATCCACTCGGCCGCACGCCGCATTGAAGCGTCATCGAGTGCAGCACCAATGTATGTAATACTTCCACGGCCCACACTGCGCGTTATCGCGGCTGGCTGTCCGTCCAGCCATCCATCGCTCTTGCTGTAGCGCATCAGCACCTTCACTTCGGGCGCAATCGCAACCAGCTGCTCGACTGAGCCGTCAGCAGTTCCCGTACCCCAGATGCCTGTCACCGTTACCGGAGCCTTGATTGCGTAAAACTGCTGTACCGCACCACCCAGTAATTCCGTCAGCGGACCAGGCTGCCGCTGGGGCCAGCGCGAGTTATCTCCATCCTTCATGGCAGAGTGCTGCCCAAGTACGAGGTGGCCGCCCGCCTTCACATAGCGGATCAGATTCTCAGCCTCGTCCTGCGTCAGAACAAACAGCCCCGGAGCAACCACAAGCTTGTAATGGGCAAGATCGTCGCTGGGCTGCACGATATCGAGTGAGTGGCCCAATCGGTGCAGGGGCTCGTAATAGCTCATCAACTCGGCGATGGGATCGTAAGAGCGATTCAGCTTCTGCCAGTTCAAGACCCATCTGCTGTTATACGAGTGCAGAATCGCAATTTCCGACCTGACGACCGTTCCTTTCAGCACGGGGCCGGCCTTATCAAATTCACGACCTACTTGTGTCATTTCCGAGTAGAGCGGCATCGGCTCACCGTTCACCTCCACAATGGCGCCGTGGTTCTGCTCCTGGCCATTCAGGGCATCCCGCCACTGCCAATAGCTCATGGCGTCCGCGCCATGGCCAACATCGTGCCACAACACCGCCCGCATCTCGCCCTTTTCGAGCATGGTGTTCACAGGCGCCCATCCGGTTGGGCCCGCTGTGGTCTCAATCACCCAGAAGTTCTTGCCCTTGAATCCCCGCGTCAGATCGTGCGCCGCGCCATTGCGGATTGGTTCGAACGGCCGCTGGCCGATCGGATCGTCCCACGCAGAGAAATCCAGATCTCGGCTCACCACGTAGTGATCGTAGCCATCGAACCAGCCCATCGTGTTGGTGGTGATTCGCTGCCGAGGCTCCGCGCACTGCCGGATCACGTCGATCTGGTTCTTCTGGTAGCTGCGCCATGTATCGCTGACAAACTGATTCCACTTCAGACGCAACCCGGGGTTGTCACCGCTCGCCGGAATCGGAATCTGATCCCATGCGTTGTAGGTCTGGCTCCAATAGTCGGAGGACCACCGCCTGTTCAGGTTATCGAGCGTTCTGTATTGCCCCTTCAACCACTGCTGAAAAACAGTCCGCGTTCCCGCATCGAACGAAGGACTCCTGTACTCATTGTCGATTTGCCAGGCAATGACATTCGGATTGTGGCCAAACCGGATCGCGAGCTGTCTGACAATCTCGCGCCCCAGTTCTCTGTACTTTGGATTCGACCAGTTGAACGCCTGCCGCGTACTATGTTCGAGGTGCTTGCCGTCCTCCGTGGTGAGCAGGGTCTCCGGATACTTTTTCGTAAGCCAAGGGGGCGGCGCACAGGTGGGCGTCCCGAGCACCACGTAGATACCGTGCTTGCCGGCCGCATCAACCGCGCGCTCCAGCCAGTCAAGATCGTACTTCCCTTCTTCCGGCTCCAGCCTGCTCCAGGAAAACTCTGCCACCCGCACCAAGTGCATGTGCGCTTTCTGCATCAACTCCAGATCTGCATTCCAGCGCGATTCCGGCCATTGTTCCGGATACCACGCCGAACCCAGCATCAGCGGCGGAGGCTCCGGCATCTGGGCAAGAGCAGTCGGCCAAACCACCCCGGCGCAGCACATGGCCATCAAAATGCGAATAGCCGGGCTCTTCCAGGCAGAGAGCAAACGAACCCCCAGAACGAAAATCAACAGAATTGAAAGGTAGAAACAATCTATTCCAATCGATCACTGCCGTCAAAGGGGACTTCCAGCTCCAACGGCGCCAGGGCCTTCTTGCGCGATGGGCAGGTCTCCAGTGCGCAGACCGGACGCTGAGCGAGTTCGCGCAAAAGGAGTTTGCGCGCATCCCCGCGAGGATGACGGACGAGAACTTCGCGGCGGAGCTGACCTAGATCCTCCAGCCAAGGGCCAAGATCTTCGGGCAGTTGCGCGTCGATCTCGCCGCGCAGTCGCTGGGCCAGGGCCGGGCTCTCGCCACCGGTTGAAATAGCCACTTGCAGCTTACCGCGACTCACCACCGAGCCGAAAAAGAAGTCACAGTTCACTATGTCGTCCACGCTGTTGCACACGATGTTGCGCTCAACCGCACCCCGATGAATGGCGGCGTTCACCTCGGGCGCATCGGTCGCTGCTATCACCAGCAAGAAGCCGTCGAGGTCATGGGGCTCGAAGCAGCGCTCAACCCATGTGAGTTTGCCCTCGGCGGCCAACTTCCGGACCTCTGGTCGCGCTTCAGGGGCAATCACGCAAAGTTCGACTCCGGTCGGGAGCAAGCTGCTGATCTTGTCCAACGCGACGGTGCCCGCACCCACTAGCAGGCAGCGTCGGCCATCGAGATTCAGGAATACCGGCAGAAGACTCATGGTCTGGCTCCTCCGAAGGAATCAGGGTCAATGTATTCCGAGGCTATTCCTGCAGGCTGGCATTGCCCAAATTCAATTTGCTGACGAACTGCCGTTAACTCAAGCGGAATAGACTGCACCAAGAGAATATATACGACAGCTGCAGATTCATGATCATCGACGGCTGGGCAGCCTAGCTGCCTATCCACAGCCCCTTTCATCGAGCCGGTTTCAGAGTCGGCCTCACCCGGTTTGATTCGCTCTCGCCCTGTCGGCCAGTCGCAAACCGGTCCAAAACTGCGGCCCTTGCCTCCAGTCTTCGAACAAGTCTCACGTGTTTGACTTGGTGGCAAAGGTGGACCGACCAAATGCCCTACGTTCTTGCACTTGATCAGGGAACAACAAGTTCCCGCGCAATTTTTTTGACGAGGCGGGTACGATTGCCGCCACTGCACAACACGAATTCGAGCAGTTCTATCCCCAGCAGGGATGGGTCGAGCACGACCATACTGAAATCCTTACAAGCCGACTCTCTTGAGCCGCGGAAGCGCTTGGCCTGGTTGGCGCGAAACCCCGAGACGTAGCTGCCATCGGCATCACGAACGAGCGCGAGACGGTAATCGTATTGGAGCGGGAGACAGGAACACCGATTCATCCCGCGATCGTCAGGCAAGATCGCCGGACTGCTGCGCAATGCAGCCGATTGGGGTAGAAGGGCCTCTTCCGGTTCGGTCCAGAGGCCCTTCTACCCCGCACACCTACAACAAATGAACAGCTATCTAATGGCCTACTTTTGCTCCGCCCCAGTGGCCTGGTTTTACTCCGCCCTTGACACAAGTCGACCATAACTCGCTTTCGAAGCTCACTGCATGTCCTCAATCGTGGGTATCGCCATGGCTTCTCACCTTCCATCCCGCCAAATCGGATTGGTGAACGCTCCGTCTCCTGCAACATCCCAGACCGCGAAGCGAGCCCATGTCCACCCCGGTGTCTCGACAAGCCAGACATAATCATTCTCATCGAATGCCGGTGTAGATTCGAGGCTGATGACTTTTGTGTGAGTAGTCGCACTGTCGCCCCACACCAATTCAGCGAGACGCAAGGGGAAGGTCGAGGATATTCTTGCTTTGATCTGGATTCTGCGATCGCCTTCCGGCGTCATGGATGCCGCGGGCAGCAGCAGTTCACCGGTGCTTATGAAGCCATCGCCCTTGGCTACCGACATCAGGATGCGATCGTAGTGATCGAACGAAGGCAATTCCGGCAGGCGTAGATAGTTGATGTTCATGTGTCCGTAGAGCTCATCGGCGGAACTGATCTGAAAGACGTCGACTTCACCGACCATGCGCTTGTGCAGACCGAGGTTGTTCAGATCATCGATGGTCTTAAAGGCGCGCTCGCCCAGCCTCGGAGAAGATAAATCAGAAGGCATTGCCTTCCAGCCTGTGCCCAGATAGCTGCTGTCTCTGAAGTAGGGCGTGTCAAGTATCTTGTCTGGGTAGCCTGTTGAGCCCTTGGTTCGCGGATGGGTTTGGTAGACAAGCCCGCCCTCTGCCTTGATCATGCGCCACGCCTCATCGGCGTTGTTAACGTGATAGGCCTTTCCGTACTTTTCGTCTGAGGTGACGGTGGCCTGATCCGGCTTGCGGTCCTGCGTCCAAAATACCGGGTGAGGAAATACCAGCCCCCAATGTCCGCCCAAGTGCACGTTTGCTTCTTCGGCAGGGATAAGCAGGAAGTCACTCCCTGATAGTGTCCGGCAGAGTTTGTAATATTCCTCGAGTTCATGGAGCCTGAGGTCCGACATGTCAGCAGGATGTCCATCGCCGTGGAAATCCATGATCATGGCGGAGTCCAGGCCGATGGACTGCATGACCGCTTTGAAAGGAGGCTTCCAACCGGGCCCATTTTCCATGGCCTGGACCGTATACGCAACGTGCCAGTGCGGCTCAAAAGTAATAAAGCCATCCAGGTGAACAAATCGATCGTTGTGCGTAAAGGCCAAGACACTTTTCAGGGTCTGACTGGAATCTCCGGCGCCAGGCAACAGGAACAGGCTCATCTCCTGACTGGAGTCGGGAGGCGCGTTCATCCAGGGATCGATGAGCGTGTTGTCGTCTGGGTATTGCTGAATTCCGAGGCCAACCTGTCCGCGCCAGGAACTGAACCAGAGGTAACCCTGATTGGTGGTGTAATCGCGCGCGAAGAGATAGCGGTGCGGAGGTGGAAACACGGCGATGCTTCCTGCACCCATCTTCGCGGCAATGGCGCGATAGCGCACGGCGATTGAGTGACGATCCGAACTGTAAGGAGGGGTCATCTCCTCGAGCTTTCCATCTGTGTCGTAATAAGAAATACGGGAGGCCATGTTCCCTCCGGCAGTGCGATCCTGCTCGGCCGTCATCTGTAAGCCGGCGTCGTAGTAATACGCTGTGTCAGGCTCCTTGGTGCTTACAATGGCGGCCTGCTGAATGAGAGGAGTGCCCGGGTAGAATGTGTACCTGAGCGATCCGCTGAAGATGCCGAGTTTCAGCCCATCGAAGATGATTTCGACTCGGTTGCCCACGGTCCGCGCGACTGCGGTTGCAGGATGGAATTCCTGGCGAAACTGACGTGTCCCCATCGGACTTGCAGGCGGAAAGTCAAAGAAGGCGTCCCATCCGCCGATGCGTTTCCCGGTGGTGCAGCGAAAGTAGGGCCTCGCCAGCACGACGATGTTGCGGCCATCGACAGAGATTACGGAGATAAGCGGCTTTGTCGAATCAAGAGAAAAGACAGCTTGCCATTGATGGCGCGACGCATCGTTCCAGGTAACTTCGAGCGACTGACTCGATGATGACACGGAGATAGGCCCTGGCTTGACTTCGGAGGTATTGAGAAGAATCGGCGCACCATAAGCATAACCAAGCGAGAATACAGCCAACATCGTCAAGACAATGCGCTTCATTTGAACTCCTGTTCTGTAGAGCCTGCCGCTACAAACTGCTTCTAACCATTCTCAGGTTCTTAACCAAAACGCACGGGCCGGCAAGCGTCGATTCTGACCTGTATTCTACCCGTGCCACTCTTTTGGCATATCTGCCAAAAGAGAGTCGGCGAGGAGGTCTTCGCCGGAATATCTTGATCCGTCTCGCCCCCTAATACAATGAGCGGCTTTGTGCGGCTGCAACAGTCACAGGGACCTATTTTGAAATAGTCCAGTTGCAACGTAACTCTCCGTCTTCAGCAATTCATAGCAATTATCTTCAGAAGGTGGAGCGGGGCAAGCACAAAGCGACGGCAAGCTATTTCCGGCAAACGGGCGCTGTTTCCGCAGCGCACGAAGAGGCATCCTGAAACGCGGCATGTACCGAATCTATATTTGCAACAGACTGTTGCGCGCCGCCCTTGAGACTTTTCCCAAACAGGTAAACCACGACGCAGTCAGGACCATTCTTTCTATTCGCAACGAAGGGCGGTGGTTGGTTCGACCTGGGCTGCACGCATTGCGGGAACCAGTATGGCCACCGTCGAGACCACTAGCAGTACAGCCGAGACGATCGCGAATGTGAGCGGATCTGCTCCGCTAGTGCCATAGAGCACGCTGGCGGTAAAGCGGCCGATGACTAACGCAAACACAAGCCCGATCGCGAGTCCCAAGCCCGTTAACAAGAGGCCCTGGCGAAGAACCATCTTCAAGACAGAGCCGCGCTTTGCGCCAAGCGCCATGCGGATGCCGATCTCGCGGGTGCGGCGGCGGACGGAGAAGCTCATAACGCCGTAGAGTCCGATGGCTGCGAGCGTGAGACCGACCGCACCGAATATTCCAAGTAGTAGCGCCGAGATCCGCGGCAGCAAGAGTGACTTATCGACGTGCTCCTGCATTGTTTCGGCGTTAAAGACGGCCATGTTTGGATCAAGTGCGGAGATCTGCTCGCGAACCTGCTTTGCAAGTCCCAGAGGATTTGCGAACGTCTTCACCATGATTGTGGTTCCGAAAAAACTGTTGGCCTTCTCCGGCGCCGCGTTGAGAAAGATGTATGCGGCTTCAGACGGCTTTTCCCCAATGGTCCTCAACTTCGAGTCTCGCGCTACGCCGATCACCGTATAGGCGTCCTTGTCCTGCCGCATGGGTCGGCCGATCGGATCCTGGCCAGGAAACAAATTCTCTGCCATAGTCTCGTTAATGATGGCGACATGCTGGTCGTCGGTTTGAGGCAGGAAGTCCCGGCCGCGCAGCATGGGAATCCCCATGGTCTGGAAATATCCGGCGCCAATGTTGTTCACGTTGGCATTGACGGATTTTTGGGGGCGGTCCTTACTGGCATCCACATCGAACTTGTTGCTGGTGCCGCCAAGGCTCAACGGCACCACTCCCACAAAACTGACCGAGAGGACACCGGGGAGCAAGGCAACCCGCTCGCGTAACCGGGACAGGAACTGCACTCCCTGGTCGTGCGAGTAGTTCTGGAGTTTGGGATCCACGGTCATGATCAGGATGTTACCTGGGTTGAACCCGATATCAATGGAAGAGGCATTTCCAAGGCTGCGGAGAAAAAGTCCGGCGGTAGTAAGTAGCACAAGCGACAGTGCAACCTGAACGATGACCAGCGTATTGCGCAGGCCCGAACGTCCAACGCGGCCGAACAGGGCCGGACCGTCTTTGAGCGCACCCACCAGGTCAGGGCGCGATGCGCGCAGAGCCGGAACCAATCCGAACAGGAGAGCCGTAACCACCGATAAGCCCAATGTGAACGCAGCCACGCGCCAATCGACGTTGAAGTCGAAGACCACCGGGAAGGGCAAAGGGAGTTGGAAATTGGAGATCGCTCTTGCGGCGCCCGCCGCCAGCAAAAAGCCCACGACCGCGCCGGATAGCGCCAGCAGGAAGCTCTCAATAAGCAGTTGTTGGATGAGCTGCCGGCGTCCTGCGCCCAGGGCGAGTCGAATGGCGATCTCCTTTTGACGCCCTGCGGCGCGTGCCAGCAGGAGGTTCACGACATTCGCGCAGGCCACCAGCAGGACGAGCCCCACCACCACCATGAGCACTGCCATCAGGGTGAATGCGGGTGTAGCAGAGCCTGCGATGAGGCCGCCTGCTGTTTGCAGGGTTACGCTCTCATGCTTCTTTTCATCCTTGCGGTAGGCTTCGTCAAGGCGCTTTTTGACGACGTTTACCAGCACCAATGCTTTGGCTCGGCTGATCCCCGGCTTGAGACGGGCGTCGAGCATCAACCACTGATAATCCCGCTTCGACTTGATTCCTCCAGGCGCGGCGAGATCCGGCATGATTTCTTCTGCAACCGAGAGCGGCACCCAGAACTCGGAATCGATCCCGCGATCAATGCCGTAGAAACCAACTGGCGCGATTCCCACCACGGTGAATTGGTGCCCGTTCAATGCGACTTCGTGATTGAGAATACTTGCGTCGCCGCCGAATCGCCGCCGCCACAAGTTACTGCTCAGTACGGCCACATGGTCGCGGCCAGCCGTCCCGTCGTCTCCAGGAAGAATGGGACGGCCGAGCGCCATCGGTACATTGATTGCCGTAAAGAAGTTGCCGCTCACTGCCTGGCCCCATACGCGTTCGGGATCTTGCTTGCCGCCAATGCTGGCTGGAATGAGGGGAAAGTGCGCGGTGACGCCGCCTTCAAAAACCTCTTTCGTTTGCTCATTGTAGTCGAGGTAGTCTGGATAGGAAAACGAATCCCCTTCCGAGAACATCACCACCCGTCCGGGATCCCTTACGGGCAGCACGCCCCAAAGCAGGCCATTTGCAACACTGAAGACCGTGGCATTTGCAGCAAACCCCAAAGCAATTGAAACGATCACGACCAGGGAAAAGCTGGGAGACCTTAGCAGGCTCCGAAGAGCAAACCGAAAATCCAACGCCAAATTCTCCATGGACGCCCTCGGGGGTTGAATTCCTTTGCGGAAGATACGCAAATGAATCCAGAAAAGTTCTCCATGCGCTAGCAGACCGTCCTCTACTTGGCGATTTCCTCCCGGCCCCAGGGCTGAGCCGGATATCAAACCATGGCCAGGCCTGTTGTCGTAAACAAAGGCGCATGAGATCCTCTTGCAGCCATTTATCTCGATGCCACCGACAACTTGCTGATCCGATGAATCTCCTCAGAGTGAAGCGATTGCCTAGGCGGACCGTTGGGCGCTAGGCTGAGTTGGGAGGGACGCAATGAGACAGATGGAAGCCCAAATTCTGTGCGTCTCAATTGTGGCCGCAGCCACTGCCGTTCTAGTGTGGATTGCCGCGCCGCGGGATACAAGCGTGGCTGGCATGGTGTTCGCGCAATCACAAGCGAATCCAGCCGCGGGAGATTCCTCTCCATTTCCAACCGAGAATGGCACGAAACTGGCTGCGATTTCGGTCGACTACCCGGAGCAAGGGTCGATTTTTCCACCCGAGATCTCCCGTCCAACGTTCCTTTGGCGTGACGCCTCAATTGGCGCATCCATCTGGACCATCGATGTGGCGTTCACAGATGGCTCGACCGAAATCCATACAAAATCAGGGGGCGAACGGCTGCGCATTGGCGAGATCGACCGACGTTGTGTCTCCGCAAGTAACGAACTGCCCAAACTGACGCCCGATCAAGCCGCGGCACATACCTGGATACCGGATACGGCAACCTGGGAGGCAATCAAGCTGCACTCCAAGGAACATCCCGCCATCGTCTCGATCAGCGGATTCCTGAGCGGCCATTCAGACCAGCCAGTTTCCCGCGGCATGGTGACTATCGAAACTTCGAAAGATCCTGTGGGAGCCCCAATCTTCTACCGCGACGTGCCCTTGATCCCTTCGAAGACGCAAAAGGGAGTGATCCAGCCGCTAGCCAAGCAAGATCTGCCGTTGCTTGCCTGGCGCCTGCGGAACATCGCCGAGCCCAATAGCCGTCTGTTGCTGACGGGCATGCACACCTGCGCCAACTGCCACTCGTTCTCTGCCGACGGCAAGACGCTCGGCATGGATCTCGACGGCCCCTCCAATGACAAGGGGCTCTACGCACTCACCTCAGTCAAACCGGAGATGAGCATCCGCAATCAGGACGTGATTTCGTGGAGTTCCATCAAGGATCGCACGGCTTCGCCGTCGAGAATAGGCTTCATGTCCCAGGTTTCACCGGACGGCAGATACGTCGTGACCATGTTGCGGGACAAAAAGGCGGAACTCCCAAGTAGCTACTTCGTAGTAAATTTCACCGACTACCGGTTCCTGCAGGTCTTCTACCCGACGCGTGGCACCCTCGACTGGTACGACCGCGCAACGGGTGAAAAGCAGCCCTTGCCCGGCGCAGATGATCCGCAATACGTGCATACCGACGCGGTTTGGAGCCCTGACGGCAAATACGTGGTTTTTGCCAGGGCCACCGCGAGAGATCCATCATCTGGAGGCCAGAAGCTTCCCGATCACGCCAACTCTCCGGATGAGACCCGGATACAGTACGACCTCTACCGGATTCCCTTCAATGACGGCAAAGGCGGTGATGCGGTTCCGATCGAAGGCGCTTCTCACAACGGAATGAGCAACAGCTTTCCCAAGGTTTCACCTGATGGTCGCTGGATCGTCTTTGTGAAAGCCCGTAATGCGCTGTTGATGCGCCCAGACAGCGAACTCTACATTGTGCCGGCTGAAGGAGGCGTGGCAAGGCGGTTGCGTTGCAACACGCCGCTGATGAACTCCTGGCACAGCTTTTCACCCAACGGCCGTTGGCTGGTCTTCTCCTCAAAGAGCCGGTCGCCCTATACCCAGATGTTTCTGACACACCTCGATGCCCAGGGAGATGCCAGCCCGGCGATCCTGATCGACAACGCGACGGCGGCGAATCGAGCAGTCAACATCCCCGAGTTTGTAAATATCGCTCCGGATGGAATAGTAAAGATCGACGTACCAGCGGCCGAGTCCTACCGGTTCATCGACGAGGCTTCTGAGCTCACCGCAAAGGGGCAGATGGATGCGGCCATTGAGGTATGGAAGAAGGTTCTCGAATTGGACCCCGGCAACGCCAAGGCCTATATCTACACCGGGGAAATACTATTGTGGCAAGGAAACGCCTCTGAGGCGGCAAGATACTTGCAGAGGGGGCACGAGATCGATCCCGACTCATCACAGACCGAGATCGATGTGGGAATTGAATTAAGTCTTCGCGAGCAGTTCAACTCTGCAATAGCGACCTCGGATTGCAGGTCTGCTGCTTCTTACGGCAAAGAGATTCTCGCTGTGGTGCCGGACGACACCGAGATCAGCAAAGCCCTCGCACGCTGCGAGGCAAAACTGAACAGCCGTTAGGCGCAAACTGCACTAGCGAGAAAGTCCTGCTGATGGCGTGCTAGAAATCCACACTTAGGATAAAGTCATGGATCAGCTCTTGCACTGTGGAAACGCAGTGATGCGCAGCTTTGCGGCCGCGTATGGGATCAGCGTGATGGTCTCTTCCGGCTCGTCGCTCGCCACTGGGCTTTGCGGTACGGGGCCGGCAACGCCATCTTCCGCTCGCCACGGTACTAGCTTTCGCGCCTTGACACTGAGCTGTACCGGAGCGTTGCGGCGGCTGAACGGCGCGTGGCCAACTTCACCTTCGTTGACGATAATGCTCTTCGCGGGTGAGGCGGCATCGATATTGAGCGCGTAGTTCCACGCCGTGCTCGGAAAGACCTGCCAGTCGGCCGCAACGCCACGGTCGCGGAGCTTAACCCAGCTCTCGCCGATGCCGTAGGAGAATACCAGTGGACCGCGTTCCACGGCTATAGAGTTGTGGAACCATTGAGAAATGCGCGGAATCATTTTAAAGATAATTTCGACCCGGTCGCCTGCGCGCCATGCACGTTCAATTCGGGCAAAACTGCCGGCGGTGGGAGCCGGTTGCAACTGATCGTTCACCTTGATGGTGCTGCCCTCGGCCCACGCCGGGATCCGAAGCTGAACCGGAAAGCTGAGCGGTGAAGCAGGATTGACAGTCAGGTGAACTGTGCCTCGGAAAGGATAATCCGTCTCTTCAATCACGTGAACTGGAGTGCCGCGCACAACGGTGTGTACTTCACAAGGCGCGTAGACCGCGGCGACCAAGCCATCGCTTGCGTCATTCTCTGGTGACCCCGAAAGCAGGAAGAGACTTGCAGCAAACTTCGGCCAGCCCTGATGGAAGTTGGCGGTGCAGCAGCCGAAGTTGGGTTCGAGGCCGTATAGATTCGATTCCGGGCCATTCGTGCTCCAGGGCTTGAGATGCAAGCTGCACTCGACCTGGTTTGACTCCTGATCATACTGATGTGCCCACATGTCGTCGGTAAGCGTTCCGGGCAGAGCGTTGAAAGCCAGCAGTTCAAGACGATCGCCGAGAGCGGGATCGCCTACAATGGCGAGTGCGCGCTCGAGCGAAAACATGTATTCGACTACGGTGCACAACTCGGATCCCTGCGAGGGATCGAGGCCCGCAAGGTGCTCGTCGCAGGAGAACATGCCGTTAGGGAGGCCGTGATACTTGTTCAGTTCGGAGATCATTTTGAGGACAGCGGAGCGATCGACCGGAGAGCCGGAGACGAGCGACCAGACGGGGCCGGTCTTGATAGCCTGTCCGTTGTTGACGCCGTGGGTGGCGAGCGCGAGGTCCTTGAGACCGTTGCCCTGGTTGAGCTTCAGGAACTCGGCAGTGATGCGCTGGGTATATTGGAAGTTCTCGAATTGCGCCATCCAATCGTAGCCCTGCGTGTGCAGCAAGCGTGCGAGGTCCAGCAGATACGCGGACCTGGTGCGGTTGTAGAGCCAGACAACGCTAAGCAGGTTGTCTTGCCAGCGGAATTTTCCCCAGTCGCGCAGCGGACGCGATGGCAGCTCGGCGAGCTGATGCTGGAAGTACTTATCCATAAACGGGATTACGCGCGGATCGCCTGTGGCTTCGTGGTATTGAGTGAGTACTTTTAGCATGACCATACGCGGCCACCAGTCGTTGTTGGACGCGGGCCCGATCATGCCGTTGGGAGTCTGGTGCGTGAGTGTCCAATCGATGTACGGCTGTGCCTTGGCTTTGAGGCGGGGATCATCGAGCAGGTAAGCGAGAGGTAGAAGGCCATCGAGGAAGTAAGGGCCGCGCTCCCAAGACTCCCCAGTGCCGCCGAGCCAACCGCTATTCTGTCCCACATCGGCCCAGGTTTCGTCCAGGTGTCCGCTGAGTCCACTAGCCTGAATCTCAAGCTGATCCTTAAGCCAGCCGCGCGGTCGGATCGAGCCTAGTGATAGGGAATAGAATGCGCTTGAAGTGAGAGGGGCCCGATCTTTGACCACCGTCTTAGTAGGGGAAGGAGCTTGCGCAGATGCAGGGACTGCATTCCCGGGGGGCGACGGCAGGCGACCGAAGGGAAGTAAGGGGGCCAGACCAACAAGTCCGATCCGATTCAGAAAGCTACGTCGCGTAGAAAAGGACATCGATGATCGCAGCACTTTCAACTCCTGTGTAAGGACTGCAGCCATCGTATATAACTTGCGATCCGTTCGCATGGTACACATGGTCTACTCGCAGCCTGCTCATGAAGAATTCCTCTGCTGGAAGCAATCATTGACATTTTGGTGCTGGGCAGGCCTCAGTTAAGTTCACTGGTTCCGCAGTTCGCTCAACTGCGAGAGCGCTCTCCTTCAACGCTCAGACAAGGTTGGAAGCCTTTGAGCGGTTCCAGGATTACCGTACCCTGGCAGGATTCAGGCGAGGTCGCCGCTCCCTGATGGTCGCGTCAACTTTATGGTTTGCCTTCGAGCTATACCAATCCTGGAATTGCTATAGGCATGACGTGATCCCAACATTCGACAGGTGGACTTAAACAGTCTTTGGAATGGCACTAACTAACCTATATCAATGATTCCTCGATGGATTGCAGTGGTGGCGGCCTCGGTTCTATCTGCGACTTCCAGCTTATCTATAATGCTGTTGACGTGATTGCGGACCGTATTACCGCTGATTTGGAGGGCGCTGCCAATCTCCTTGTTCGTAAGCCCACGAGCGATCAGGACGAGGACCTCTAGCTCTCTTGCCGAAAGACTCGTACGCATCATTCGCTCTGCCAGACGTGAGGCAATATGGCGAGGGAAGTAGCGCCGACCTGCGTGGACCGCCCATATTGCTTCGATCATGTCCGATTGCGGAGCATCCTTCAGGAGATAGCCTTGAGCGCCTGCCTGTACTGCGCGGTAGATATCTTCGTCTGTTTCAAAACTAGTGAGGATAATCACACGAACATTGATCTTAGCGCGTTTCAGGGCGTGCAGAGTGTCAATCCCGTTCATGCCAGGCATGCGCAGATCGAGCAGAACCAGATCTGCGGGCTTGAGCCTAAGTATGTCCAGCGCCTCTTCGCCGCCGGCCGCAGAGCCCACCACCTCAATCCCCGCTTGCGTGCCAAGCATACTTGTCAACCCAGCCAAAACGACCGGGTGATCATCTACGATTAATATTCGAACTGGCGTGCTTCGGGGATCGGGCATCAAATCTGTACTCCTTTACAAATTCCCATAACAGCTTTGGCCATGATGTAACAGTTAAGCGAGGTGGCAACGGAGCCGTCGCCTGAATCCGCGTACCCTCACCTTGCCTAGTATCGATTCTGAACGTAGCGGAGATGCTTTGGGCCCGTCTACGCATCCCACGGATGCCGAAGCCCTTTGGACTTTCGTCGTGCAGAAAACCGATACCATTATCCTCGATCAGCAAACTGACCGAATCTTGGTTGTAGCCGAGGAGGATGGTCAGTTTGGTTGGGTGTGAGTGCCTGACGGCGTTTGCAACAGCCTCCTGTCCAATTCTGAAAAGGGTATCTGCGATCCGGAGGGGAATTGGCCTGATATCGCCCGTCTCCTCCGCGGTTACTTGGACGGTTCCGCCATCGACCATCCGCAACGCCAGAGTCTGCAAAGCGGATGAAATATCCTGTGAACCAAGCGACTCGGACCGAAGCGTTGCGATGCTCCGTCTGGCCTCCTCGTGGCTGTGGCGAACGAGGTTTCTGGCGAGGTCCAGTTGTTGAATCAACGGGGAAGATTCTCCGTTCAGTCCGTTCCGAATTGCCTGAAGTTGAAAACCAATTCCTGCAAAACTTTGCGCCAATGTGTCATGCATTTCGTGTGCCATGCGCTCACGTTCCTCCAGCACGCCCTGGAGGCGCCACTGTGCCAGGCGATGGTAGAAGAAGTTGATAATCAACGCGAGCAACAGCACGGCAAAGACAATTGCAACGATGTGCCCGGTGCTCCACCATGGCGGACCGGCCAGGACTTCAAGGTCCTCATTGGAACGCAGCAACAAGGCGAAAGGAGTGAGGTTGTGAGTAAATAACGAGTCGACGACGCAGATGCCGCGCAGACGGAGACTGCTATCCAGTTTAAGCTTGTTGAAAAGATAGTCGCCGCGGCCCGGATTCATGATGGCTCGGAATGACTGCGTCCCGTAGTCGAGATCAAGGAGCAGCGCATTATCTGGTCCCTTCTTTTTGCCGGCGAGGCGTCCGCGAACCTCGATGAATGTCGCGTCATATTTTCCGGTAGATGCTTCAGATACTGTTACTGAAACAGGCGCGACGGGGGCGCGAGCCCAAAGCATTTGAACGGAGGCACGTTCAAGTGTCGAACTGAAGTCGCCTGGATGCACCTCGCCTGTCACTTCAACTTCATCGCCGATCTTGAGCGTAGATGAAGAAGGATGAGGAATGTATACGCCGCCCGTGGAGTCCTGAACGAAAAGCATGGGCGTGGTCAGTACCACCACACCTCTGATCGTAGCGATAGCGGGCTTGGCGAACGAAGCCAGTCTCAGGCTCGCTATTGTCTGTATCTTTTTGTCGAAGCGGGTACTCTTCTGTTGGTCTGCCGGGAGTTGTTGCTCTCGTAAGAATGCAGAGCCTTCGTCGACCTGATCCGTCAGTTCAGGAGTTCCCTGACCCGTCCCCCGAAGCATCTCGGCCAGATCGTCATGCGTGGCGGGGCGGACTACGATGTTGCGCCAGGTGCCGCCAGAAAGGTAGGATCGAAGCCCAACCCGGCCTGAATAGGCGCAGTCCTGATCATCGATGCCAAGAGAAAAGTGATTCGCCTGCGATGGCGACCCAACCGCGGCTACAATCTGGCAATCGTATGCAAGTAATTTCAGATGATACCAATGGAAAGGGCGGATGGCCCCTGGTCTTCGATTTTGCTTGATGACCTCCATCCAGCCGTACTCAGCTCGACCGAGAACCAGTGCGTTGTCCCTCGTGCGGATTCCAGCGTAATAACCGCTGTAGGAGTTGACCCCCTCTTCTTCATTCCCCGAACGGATTATGAGGCCCGCGTCCCCATCGAGGCCCAGAAGACTGACATCGCCTTCAATGGAGTAGTTATGCCAGTAAGGTGATCCAGTCATCAATTTGGCGCCTCGCTCATCGGAGTCATTGCGCATTAAGCCGTTCGCGAGTTCCCAAGTGCCACCAAATGCCTTCCACTCGTCAGCGTTGCCCTTGGCAAAGGAATCGCCATAGGGCAGTCCGCGGTTTGGACTATGAAGGTAGGCACGCAGCGCAAAGCATCCCAGGACCAGAAGGAGGCATAGAAGCGATCCAAGCACGACCCGGGAGGAATGAAACGGCAGGTGGCTCATTGCTTAGAACTCCAGCGCCAGCGGCCAAGGGTCCAATCCATGGAGGTCATTCGCTGGACCTCCGGCGTGCCAATGTCTTCGCGCGTAATGAGCTTTGGATGAAGATGTACGATGGTGGGTACTGCTTGTCCGAGCAGCCGGGCGTGAATCAGCTCGACTGCCTGCTGCCCCATTCTCCTGGCATCCTCCTGAATCACAGAGTCCAACCATTCCGAATTCAAGCCTCCCAAACCGAGAGAATCAAAGGCAACAACTCTGACGGAGTGGTTCTCTGGCCTGGTTCCGAGCGCCGAAAAGATTCCAACGAACGTGTCCCCCGTGAGCGCGACAACCACATCAAGATCTGGATTGGCATTGAGCGAATCTACAGCCGCCTGGCGTTCGTGTGCAGTGTTAAACGACCCGAATCGCTTGTCAACGATATGGATCCCAGGGTCATTCTGAGCAAGAAACTGCTCAAAGGACCGGGCACGAATCATAATTCCGGCGATGTTTGGATTGATACCGAGAAGGGCCACGGTTCCATGGCCCTTCAAAAGGCCGGCGACTCGCTGCGCGGCAATCTGGCCGCCCTCTGCGTCATCGTTGAGGATATAGAAAAGACTCCCGCCGGCTGGAATTGCGAGTGGGGAACCAATGATCACTGTAGGGATACCGAGCGCGAGAGCGCGATTCACAGGCGTAATAAGAGCCAGACTCTGATCTGGAGCCAGAACCAATCCTTGGTAGTTCCCGTCCACGATCTTATTGACTAGCCTGATTTGCGCCTGAACATCATCCGCATTTGTGGGTGCATTCCAATAAACTGATACCCCTACCCGATCTGCTGCGTCCTCAGCTCCGACATGAGCGGGCTCCCAAAGAGCATCGCCGTCAACCTGCGGGATGACGGCGATTCTCTCCTGATGAGGTGATTGGCAAGCCGTTGGCCAAAGGCAAAGACAGCAAATCAGACCAGTCAAACCAAAGGGGGGCCTCCTCCTCTTGGAGTATCCGAATTGACGTCGTCCATTCATCGTCGAGCAGGACGGAGTGTACGCTAAGCCCCCGAATTCCGGCAAGGCGCTCACGGGATATAGTCCATTTGGGCTACTTCGAGGAGCATTGGTCCGGGCGTACAAGGAGTTAGTCACTAAGCCGATATCAGTCCATGCAGGCCGGTAGTCGCTACATTCCCGCCCTCGTCTCGAGAGGGTGTCGAGCGCCTCGCTATCTCCCACCTTGCAGAAGCCATCCAATATCGCAGCCTCGATCGCATCTACTGGGCGTAGAATTAGCAGCCGCCGAGCTGTCGTGAAACAAACATGCTCCAAATTCTGGACTACATCGGCCGATCAACCGGCAAGAACTTATGGAAGATCTCGCAACGGTTTGTCTGTCTCGATCAAACGCATCCGATTTCCAGGGAGAGCCTGTTCACGCTACTGCCCCTCAAAAATAGAGAAGGAGAAGGAATGAAGTTCCCAGTCAACAGATTTGCCGCAACCCTAGTCCTGCTGTTCTTCTGCCTCGGTATCCTTCGGGCGCAGAGCAAGTTCGACTCACTCAAGAGCGGTTTTGAAAACCCGCCACAAAGCGCTCAACCTCGCGTCTGGTGGCACTGGATGAATGGCAACATCTCCGAAGAAGGCATCAAGCTGGACCTCGCGTGGATGCACAGGGTTGGCGTGGCGGGGTTCCAGAACTTCGACGCTTCATTGTTGACGCCGCAGGTGGTGGACCACCGCCTGGTCTACATGACCCCGGAATGGAAGGACGCCTTCAAATACGCGACGATCCTTGCCGACCAGTTGGGCATGGAAGAAGCCATCGCGGGTTCGCCGGGTTGGAGCGAATCGGGCGGCCCATGGGTCGCGCCCGCCGAAGGCATGAAGAAATATGTCTGGAGCGAAACCTACGTGGAAGGCGGCAAGCCATTCACCGGCACACTCGCTCATCCGCCATCGAACACGGGCGCGTTTCAGAACCTGGAGACTCAGCGCGCGGGGCCGATTCCGCACTATTATGCCGACGCCGCAGTCATTGCCTATCGCAAGCCACCGGTTGATGTGCCTCTCGACATGCAGCACGCCAGGTTCACATCGAGCAGCGGCTCGCCAGATTCCGCGATGCTCACCGACGGCAACCTGGAAAAAACGACCAAGCTGCCGATCCCTGCGGTAGGCGAATCTTCCTGGATTCAATTTGAGTTTGCCGCACCCACAACCGTACGTTCAATTACATATGTAGTGAAGAACCCTCTTAGGATTACAACAGCACTGTTCGGTATTGGCGCACCCGCCAAAACGTTGCTGGCTAGCGATGATGGCCAGAACTTCCATCCCGTAGCGGATCTTCCAGTCGGCCGCTTTACCGAAAGCACAATCTCTTTTCCAGCGGTGACCGCAAAGTTCTTTCGCCTCGCATTCATACGCACTCCGCCCGCTGCGACGCCAGCCAACATTCCTTTGGCGGGAACCCGTACGCCTCCCACCGACTACGAAATCGCCGAGCTCGTCCTCCACGCCGGTGCGCGTGTCAATCGTTTTGAAGAGAAAGCCGCCTTCGTTACAAACCCGGATCTTTATCCCCTGGCGACCCCCGCAGTCGCTCCCGCTGAGGCAATTGCAAAGTCGGACGTCGTTGACCTCACTGCAAAGATGCGTCCTGATGGTTCGCTCGACTGGACGCCGCCACCTGGCAACTGGGTCGTTCTTCGCTTAGGGTATTCCCTGGTTGGAAACACTAACGGCCCCGCCACCGCCGAAGCTACCGGCCTCGAAGTCGACAAGTTGGACCGCAGGTACGTAAAGAAGTACATGGATACCTACCTCAACAGTTACAAACAAGCCGTCGGCGCCGACCTGATCGGCAAGAGGGGTCTCAGGTATGTCGTCAATGATAGCTGGGAAGCTGGCTCGCAAAACTGGACCGACAACATGATCGCGCAGTTCAAAAGACTGCGAGGCTACGACCCCGCGCCCTGGATACCGGTGCTCGCCGGGTATATTGTTGAAAACTCCGAAGCCAGCGATAGATTTCTCTGGGACTTCCGCAAAACCATCGCCGACCTGATCTCAACCGAGCACTATGGCCAGTTGGAGGCCACACTGCACGAGTGGGGCATGGGCCACTACAGCGAATCGCACGAAACCGGGCGCGCCTTTGTCGGCGATGGCATGGAAGTAAAGAAACTCGCTGAAGTGCCTATGGGCGCAATGTGGGTTCAGACACCGGGGGTCAACCCGGAGGGCTTCAACCCTCAGGATTACACCCTCAATGCCGATGATCGCGAATCGGCGTCAGTGGCTCACATCTACGGGCAGAACATCGCCGCTGCGGAGTCCCTCACCACATGCAATCCTCTTACGGCATGGGCATGGTCACCGGCAACTCTGAGGCCCACCGCCGACATGGAGTTCCTCAACGGCATCAACCGCTTTGTCATTCATGATTCGGCCCACCAGCCGCTCATCAACAAGGCACCCGGCATGACGCTCGGCGAGTGTGGCCAGTGGTTCAACCGCAACGAAACCTGGGCCGAGCAGGCCGCTCCCTGGACCAGCTATCTCTCCCGCACCAGCTTCCTTCTTCAGCAAGGACACTTCGGCGCGGACATCATCTATTTTTACGGCGAAGACTCCAACCTTACCGCGATCTTCCACGACAAAGCCCCCGACGTTCCTGCCGGTTTTGGTTTCGACTACGTCAACGCCGATGCCCTCATCCACGAACTTGGCGTTGCCAACGGCAGAATTACTACACCGGGAGGCACGAACTACCGCGTACTAGGGCTCGACCCGTACAGCCGTCATATGTCCCTGCCCGTGCTGCGCGCTATTCACAAACTGGTCGCCGATGGAGCTGTTGTTGCCGGTCCAAAGCCGATTGACGATCCCAGCCTCGCAGACGATCAGGCGGAATTCAGCAAGTTGAGCGACGAACTCTTTGGCGATGGCGCCGGAGTACGCCACGTCAGCAAAGGCACCGTCTATGCCGGTCAGACTCTCGGCGATGTTTTCAGCACTCTGCATGTCGCACGCGACTTCGACTACACAAAGCCAGAACCCGACACGAAATTGCTCTTTGTCCATCGCAAACTCGCCGATGGCGAGCTCTACTTTGTGGATAACCGCATCGATCGCAGCGAACAAGTGGACGCGACATTCCGCGTCGCCGGCAAGGCGCCGGAGTTGTGGCACGCCGATACGGGCAAGGCGGAACCCGCGTCGTTCAAGATCGCTCACGGCCGGACCATGGTGCCCCTCAATCTGGAATCATGGGGTTCAGTGTTTATTGTCTTCCGCGATCCTACCAGCGAAAGCTCACGCACCCTGCCGGCAAGCGCCGAGAAGGTGCTCGCAACCGTGGAGGGCCCGTGGAAGGTGAGCTTCCAGCCGGAGCGCGGAGCGCCAGCCTCCGTCTCGCTCGACCGGCTTTCGTCATGGAGCGAGAACCAGTATCCAGGTGTGAAGTACTTCTCCGGGATGGGCACCTACACCAAGACCGTCGACGTTCCAGCAACCTGGCTCAAAACCCGTGCGCACGTTTGGATAGATCTGGGTGAGGTAAAGAACCTTGCAGAGGTCACGGTGAATGGCAAGCCGCTCGGCCTTGTCTGGCATGCGCCCTATCGATTGGACGTAACCGCAGCCGTGAAGCCCGGTGCAAACGAACTCTCTATCAAGGTCACGAATGCCTGGGTCAACCGGCTTATTGGCGATGAACAACCGCGCGCAGTCAAGATCACCTTCGCCGACGACAAACCATACAATGCGAACTCGCCGCTCCAACCTTCGGGCCTGATCGGACCGGTAACATTGAGATCCGTCACGGTGAAATGAAGGAATTGTGGCATACTGCACGATCCTGCACGCAGGCGGCCTGCTTTCAGTTAGTGGGCCGCCGATTCCCCTCCAATGCAATCCTGAGCCCCCTCAGATGGGAGCCGCGCGCTAACGCGCCAAGAGGCATTTGCAGTCCAGCATGGGGCGTCTGCGCGCCCTAAAAGGATGAAAATGCCGCATATTTCACATTCCTGAATAGAAAGAACTTAGCCGCCATTTTTCACAGCAGATATGCGCGCTTCCAGCAATGCAAAGGACGCACAAATTGAATTATCAAAGTCCGTCCGTGGACAGCTTTACAACGGCCAATTCATTTCCAGAAAAAGACGCAATACAGAGAATGATAGATGGCGTAGAAGTGGTGGTAAGCTCTGACCCCGAAACTGAAGCGATGATCGAGAGATTGCCTGAATCGGTAAGGATCTTCCAATCGTATCTGAAAATCCTCAGCCTAAATAGGTTTAACGGGGATTAGCTTCGGCCGTAGGAATTGCCCTTTATAGCAGCCGGAAAGCCCCGGTAGTCCGAATGTACTACTTCTTGCAGGTCGCATTTACTCATGTGCGCCCCATCCTCATGGAGTATCGTCAGTCCGTTTTGAAAACGCCTCATCTTTCGGAAACGTAATCAGATATTAGTAACGTTATCGCCAGGTGCAGTCCGAGCGATGGGCGACAATTGCCGGCCACAAGGATTAACAACACAATTTGAGGGAGACTAGGATGAGACGATTGAACCAACTCCTTGCTATGTCCTTCGCGTTGCTGATGCTTCTATCCGCAGCGAATTGTCTCGCGCAATTCAACGGTAATGTGCAGGGAAACGTGGAAGATGGGACAGGCGCGGCGATCCCCAAGGCGAAGATAACCTTGATCAACGCCGCCACAAAAGTCTCATCGGAAGCAATGAGCGACGCCACTGGTGCTTATCGCTTTGTCAGCCTTGCGCCGGGCTCGTACGAGGTCTCTGCATCTGCCGCGGGATTTGCCCCCGCGACAATAACCTTCACGCTAACGACCAACGAAAACCGCAACGTTGTGATCAGATTGCAGGTCGGCCAGGTTTCTACCAATGTCACGGTCAGTACGCAGGCACCACTGATCGACACTTCCGACAGCCGTTTCGAGGAGACAATTGAGACCGCAGCGCTTCAGGATCTGCCACTGCCAGGCAGAAACCCAACCTCAATCATGATCGTAGCCCCTGGAGTGACCGGTCGAGGCTCCGGTGCTGCGACGAACTTCAATCCCGAGAACTCCATCGATGCCAGTGCAAACGGACGTGGCGCAAACGGGAATCAGTACGTTGTGGATGGAATGGATGTGACCAGCAGCATTCGGCCTGGCGTACTAAATCTGACGCCGAACGCGGATGCCACTCAGGAAGTCGCTGTTCAGACCAATACCTATAACGTCGATTATGGCCGCGCCAGTTCAATTCAGACAATCATGACGACCAAGTCCGGCTCCAGCGAGTTCCATGGGATGGCCAGCGAATACTATACGTATCAAGGCTTGGCAGCCCGCGGCGAGTTCGGCGTTAAGAAGCCGACACGGGTAGCGCCTTATCACACCAACAATATGTCATTCACTGTTGGTGGCCCTGTGATACCCCATAAGGAGTTCTTCTTCTTCTTTGGCTACGAGCCTTATCTCGCACTGTCGTCGAATGGCGGTGCGCTTGTGGGTTACGAGGCCCCGGAATTTCTGACATTTGCCAAGTCGGTAACGCCGAACAGTCCGGAAGTTCAATTGATGACCAAGTATCCGGTGGCTAATGTGGCGGGCGCAAAGACAGCTGCGACCGCTGGACAATTATGGAGCAGCGTTCTTGCCACCACAGATCGGGCGAATTGTCTGAGCGGACTTGGAAATCTTACTGCCGCTTATGACAACATTCCTTGCGCCACCCCGGTCTTCGAGTCGGCCAATTTCAACACCTCCAGTCCCACGAACGCAAAACAGTTCAACCTTCGCATAGACAAATACTTCAAGAACGATCGTGTCTATGGTCAGTGGTTCCGGGATACGATTCTGGGTAAATCTCCGAACCTGCGTCCTGCGTTTGCAACCACCAGCAACTATTACACATCCTCTGTCCAGGTGAACGAAACTCATACGTTCACCCCAAAAACATTGAACGAGGCTGTTTTTGGATATAACCGCATCGAAGGAATATCGCCGTCCACAGGACTTTTCAGTGTCCCAATCGTCGGCGTTACCGGCCTCGGCCGGGGATGGGGAAACGGTTTTGCCGATGGAGACTATATCCAGCACAGCTACCACTGGCGTGACGTTTTGACCCACATCATCGGCTCGCACAGCTTCAAGGCTGGTTTCGAGGCGTGGCGCGGTGATGACATTGCCCTGTTCGCGGGTGCTTACGGGCAGGCCAGTCTTTCATATAACAATATGATCGATCTGATCAACGATAACCCCTATTCCGAAGCTGGGCTTGCTTATGATCCGCTGAGCGGGAAGCCCTTGGCTGGAAACTACGGTTACAAGGAAACAACCTTCGGAGCCTTTGCCGAGGATACCTGGAAAGCAAGCCGCAAGCTGACGGTCAACTATGGCATCCGGTATGACAATTTCGGTAATCCATACACGGCGTTAGCTGCAACAGTGCTGGCAAACTTCCACCTTGGCACCGGCTCGAGTTTTGCTCAGCAGGTTGCAAACGGCGTAATGACCAAACAGGACCATGTCTTTCAGCACGATATTAACTATGTCTTCAGCCCGCGTGTCGGTGTCGCATACGATCCGTTCGGAAACGGCAAGTGGGTGGTCCGCGGGGGATTTGGTCTTTTCCACGACTATTTCACCTTGGGAAATGCCGAGAACGGATTGAAGGGAAATCCTCCTGGATTTGTAATTCCCACTTTCTTTAACGACGGGTCCACGTCTGCACCTGTCTTCAGCTATGGCACTCAGAACAAGTATCCGTTCGGCTTTACATATCCGGCGTTCCCAGCGCGAGCACTTGATGCGCATGGTGGACTTACAGGAACGCAGATCAGCGTAGGCGGAACGAGCACGAATCTGTCTGCTCCTAATACCCTGAACTGGTCGGCGGGAATACAACGGCAGTTGACCTCGGGTATTGTGGCCAGCGTAGGATACAGCGGAACCCATTCGAGCAATCTGGTTGTAGCTGGAGGCAACACGGGCAATACCAGCTATGGCGCAAATTTGAATCTGGTCCCGGGAGACAAGATTGCAAATCCTGCGTTCAAGAATGGGGTATGGACGGGAACCGGATCTGTACAGCGCCTCAATCCCAGCTTTGGCTCCATCACCTATGCCTACAATGGAGCGCGGCAAAATTACCACGCCCTTATTTTGGCCGTGAACGGACGCTTCGGCAAGCATGGTTTCGTGACGGGGTCCTATACGCGATCCGTCTCAATGGATAATGCCGGCAACTATCCGAGCGGGTTCACCACCACTGGTGGAACATCCTACAACATCGAGCAGTTCTATAGCTTGTCGCCATGGGATGTGCCTAACCGTTTCTCCTTGGGATGGAGTTACGAATTTCCTGGGATGACGAAAGCTAATGGCTTCTTGCGAAGGCTGACCTCCGGCTTTAATCTGTCAGGAATCACAATCCTGCAGTCCGGCAATCCTTTCAGCGTCTACAACTCGAACGTTTTGAAGCTGGTAGACACCGCAGGAACCTCGATCACGTCGTTGGCGAACTACCAGAGCGAGTTAGCCGCAGGGCACATAGCCTTCGATCCCACCAGCGGCAACTTCTCTGCAGATGGTTCCAACCAGAGCGCACCTGACGTGGCCAGCTATAACCAGAAACATGATCGAAAGTCGTATCAATACACCGGCATTCTGGACTCGGGTATCATTACCCATTCCCAGTTTGCGCAGCCAACCTTTAAGGCTTCCGGAGTCGACGGTAACGAGAAGCTTGGGAAATTCCGTAACCCGGGTTATGCCGATTCGGATGTTACTGTGAGGAAGGCCACGTCTCTTGCGGAGCACCTGAACCTGGAAATCCGTTTGGATATGTTCAACGCGTTCAACCGCGTCAATCTCAACGGGGTGAATACGAATGTCGGAGATGCCAGCGCATCCTTCGGCACCACATCCAGTAACCAGCCTCCTCGCAAGATGCAACTCGGTGCCAGGTTGACTTTCTAAGTCCTGGCCAATGCAGGAGCGGGAAGGAGCCGCGAAAACCAAACGATTCCTTCCCGCTCGGCACCCAAAACGCAAGCTTTTCGAGCAAGTCCTTGCCTCGAAGCGGGATCGCAGTCGGCCTGCCAATCGCCCATCCGCATTTCTAATTGCTCAATACAATGTATGTGTGCCCGAGGAATCTATGTTCAGAACACGTTTGTTTCAGATTGCGGTTGTTCTTCTGTCCGGTTTTCTACCTTTTTGCGCTTTTGCCGCTGGGATCGAACTGAAGAATGCGACTACGACTGCGGAGTTTGGTCCCAATGGCCTGTTGTCTATTGCGGATATCGAATCGCACTCCAAGATCGCCATTGCACGGGATAACTGGTCGATGGTAATCGATGGTGCCACGTTGCGCAGCACAGAGGTGCAGCCTGCCATCAGCAAGACGGTGAACGAGATTACATACACCTACGAGTTGCAGGGATATCAGGTTCGTGTTGTCTATCGATTGGGCTCTGGCTGGCGCTTCATTGGCAAGCAGATCGAAGTATCACGTGCCGCGAGCCCGATGTTTACGATCGATAAGGTGGTTCCCTGGGATGTGACTGTAGATGGCAACGTGATTTCAGATTTCGTGCCATCGGTTTATGTGCCTCAAGTGGGACGCACGATTGAACAAAGCCGAAGGTCTTTACCTGGGAGAGATTTTGGGGAGTTTCTTCGTCTGTCCGAAGGTGTTGGGGCAATGCTGACAGTTCAGAACCCCTTCCTTGATGTAGAGCGCCATGGGCAGTCAGTGGCAATCGCGTACGCACCTGTGATGCAGTGGAAGCAGGCCTGGGGCACCTTCAAGAGTGATATGGCGAACATGAATGCCTATCGGCTCACTGGGCGGCGAAAGTCCCGCGAAATGGTGATGGAATGGCATCTTCCGCCTGCCGTGATGCCGGATGATGGTATGGATGAGGCCGAAGTTTCTGCTTTCACTGGGTGTGTGCGCGAGTTTCTGATAAGCCCTGCTCCAGATCCGATCAGTGTCGAGGTGGGTTGGACACTCAATGACTATCAAATCGACGTAGGTACAGAAGAAGGCAAAGCCGAGTATAAGCGGGTCATCGACGCCGCTTCTGATCTGGGAATCCAGACGCTTCTCTATGGACCGGGCAACTCTCAACTGGCAGAGCGCACCCAGAGCACAGACTCCTGGAGCTGGGAGTACGTGCTATGGCTTAACCTTGGCCAGAAGATACGGAAAGGCGAATGGGATCCTGAGAAGGATGCCATCCCTAATAGCGTGTCCGAGATGGTGTCCTATGCAAAACAGAAACATGTAGGTCTGCTCGCATACGTTTATCCTTCTATCCCGTTTGAGGAAAATCCGTCGTGGATCGTAAGAAGATCGGATAACGATAGAGAGGCGCGTTTCAGATATGCGACTCTCGGGTCGCGCGAGTTCCAGGATTATTTGATCCGGAATCTGATTGGATTCCAGAAGAGGACAGGGATTGCGGGCTATTCGTTTGACTATACGTTCCTCAATCTTCCCGGTAGCAACAGTTATGTGCAGTGGTACGGATGGCGCAGAGTCATGGAGACATTGCGCAGGGCAGTCCCGAATATTGTGATTGATGGGCGTCAGAGCTATCAGATGTATGGACCATGGAGTTGGCTGGCGGGCAACTATCCTCATCCGACGGGAACTGACGAACAGGCGGAGAGTTTCAAACCGTATCCCGACCTGCATTTCGATCGCGTTTCGGCAAACCGGACGCGGTTCGTGGATTACTGGTATCGCAATTATCAGTTTGCTCCAGCGGAGGTCATCCCGGGCTATGCGGGGCATCAAACCGAGCGTTCACGGAACCTGCCAGATGCGAGCGGCTCAGGGCTTAAAACGGAGATGATGTACTCAAGGTACCGGCCCCGTGACTGGGACTACCTTGCCTATCAGTATTCGTTTATCTCTTCCATCGCTGTTGGCGGCTGGAATAACGTCGTGAGCATGATTCCCGGGCGAGACCTGGAAGAAGCAAAGAGTTTCTCGCCGAAAGATAAGGCGTGGATTCGTGACTGGCTCGAGTGGACTGTGGAGAAGAAGGAGTATCTGCGGCATACACGGACCATTCTCGATCAGCCAGCAGTGGGCCATGTAGACGGGACGGCAGCAATCATAGGAGACCGGGGGTATCTGTTTCTTTTTAATCCAAATTACAAGCAGATGCCGGCAGAGTTGACTCTTGATGGCACCATCGGTCTTACGGCAGGGGAACGGTTTCAGTTGCGCGAAGTCTATCCGCAGAAGGGGCGCCTGCTGGGAAAGCCTGGCTCGGGTGTGTGGAGCCGCGGAGATATCGTACGGCTTCAACTCGACGGAACAAGTGCCACGGTACTTGAATTGAGTTCTGAGAAGCAGAGGGGGGCGCCTGCTGTGTTCAACGCCGCGGCTCTGAGTCCCGACGCACAGCCCCATGTGATTCTGAAAGAACGGAGGTTGTCGATTGCACACGTCGCAGGCGAGCCGGGAACAGTCCAGAAGATTGGGGTGCTCCTGCCGAACCACTCCAGGATCCTGAAGGTTACGGTCAATGGCAGTGGACAGAGGTTTAGTCAGTCGGGCCGCTACGTCGAAAGCGAGGTGCGATTCGAAGGAGCCAGGTTTGCGCAGGCTCAAGAAATCACACTCGCACAAGGATCTGACGCTTCCCTGACGGGAACATTTGTAGTGCCTCAGCGTGTGCTTGATCAGTTGGCGGCCCATAAGTTGGAATGGCCAATCCCATGGACGAAAGAGGAATACGAGTCAACGTGGCTGGTTCCAGAACGACTTCTGCTTTTTGTGCAAGCCGCAGATGCAAAAGACAGCATGAAGTTGGCTGGGAGGCTTGACAGCCAGCCACTTGAATTCATGCCCGCGTATAGTTCAAGCCGGACTCATGCGGCTTCGTTTGTTGGCTATTACGCAGATCTATCAAGAATTACGCCTGACAAGCGGCATACAATCAACCTGGAAGTTCCGGCAATGACGCCGGCACAATTGCAGGGAGTATTCTTTGACAATGTTACGCCGCAACTGACTGAGTCGCTTGTGCGGTGAGTCATTGTGAGCATTGATATGAGCTATTTTGCTGGTTTCAAGGTGGTCGGGAATTCCTATCCCAGTTACGGTAATCGATGATGCGTAGGAACTGTCGTCGTGTGTTCTGCTTTTGTCTATTGATGGCATGTGTGCCACCATGCCATGCGCAGCGTCAAGATCCGCAGGACGAGGTCGGCAGGATCTCCGACGCCCTCAAAAGCCGCAAATTCGAGCAGGCGCTAATGTTGAGTCAGGCGGCATTGGTAAGGCATCCAGACGACGTGAGAATCTGGACTCTGCGCGGAATGGCAATGGCGGGCACGGGGAATCTCGCCTCGGCCATAACCGCTTACCGGCGCGCGCTGAATCTCGTGCCGGCCTATTTGCCGGCTCTTGAAGGAGCAGCCCAGTCGGAGTTTCAAATGGGACGCGGCGCAGCGAGGCCTTACCTTTTGAAGGTGCTAGCTCAGCGTCCAGAAGATCCTACGTCCCACGGCATGCTTGGCGTTCTTGATTACAAAAAGGGGGATTGCACTAATGCCGTCAAGCACTTTGAAGAAGCAGCCGGGGTCATCGCCAAACAGCCAACGGCACTCACCGGATACGGGTCATGCCTTGCCGCGTTGAAGCGGGATGATGATGCGGCTGCCGTATTCGCATCAGTACTCGCTTTGGACCCTACAAGAAAGGAAGCCCGGTATAATCTCGCACTTGCGGAATGGAATGCCCACCATGCAGAAGAAGCATTGGTAACCCTCCAACCGTTGGTTGAGACAGCGTCGGTGGATGAAGACGCATCGATGCTTGCCGTTGAGATTCTGGAGTCGAAAGATGATACTCCTCACGCCGTCGAACTCCTGCACAAACTCATTCTAGCGGCCCCCAAGGATGTAGATGCTTACCTTCAGTTCGCATTGATGTCATTCGATCACACGTCGCCGCAGGTGGGCATTGACATTGTGAATGCCGGCCTCACCCAGTTGCCGAGGGAGCCGAGACTCTACCTAGTTCGAGGAATACTGCGAACTCAATTCGGCGAATTCGCGCGCGCAGCTGACGATTTCGAGATTGCGGGTCGAATCGATCCAAGACTCTCGTTCCTTGGAGTGGTCGAAGGGCTTGTGAAATCGCAGCAGCAGCGGTCGGCGGAGGCGCTGTCTGAGTTTCGTACTGCCGCCAAAGCCCATCCCAACGACGCGTATACGCAATACCTGCTTGCGGAAGCATTGCAGGGACTGGGAAAGGGAGAGGGAAGCCCTGAGTATGAAGAGACAGTGACGGCTGCCACCCGCGCAGTGAAACTCGATCCGCGACTGGTCGCTGCACATGATCTGCTCGGTTCAATCTATCTTCAAAATGGACAAAACGACCTGGCGATCAAGCATAGCCGCGACGCATTGGCTGTAGATTCAACTGACCAGCAGGCCGTTTACCACTTGATTCTAGCCTTGCGCAAAACGGACCAGAAAGATCAGGTCCCTGCGCTTTTGAAGCGCCTCGTCGAACTTCGCGCGAATTCCGGTGCCGAGCATTCCAAGAATCGCTACCGGCTCTACGAGCCTCAGGCCCCGGCCGCTACGACGTCGCCATCAGCACCGTGAAAGCAGCTATTCAACGGGCAATTATCCCCGAGCAGATCACTTTGTCGCCATGCTCGGGACCAGCTGAACTTTCGTCGGAACATCGCGCAGATTGAAGGAATTGAATCCTGGAATTCGCTGCATCTCACTTCAGCCCGACTCGCTCTTCCATGGCATCGAGGGAGCCAAGCACATCGAAACTTCAATCATTCCGAAGATCTATGACGCCAGCATCGCAGACGAGGAGTTGTGCATCGAAACAGAAGTGGCCTACACGATGGCCAGGCGGGTGGCGCGCGAAGAGGGCCTGTTGATAGGTGTTTCGGCGGCAGCTGCACTTGTGGGCGCGCTGCGAGTGCCGCAAGATGCCGCTGCCGGGTCAGTGATCATCATCATCTTTCACGACTCCGGTGACAAGTACCTCAGCGAACATTTCTGGGATGAGTCCAGTTAGAGAGAGGGAGCGTTTCACGATGGCGCTTAAGATTCCTGCCGCACTGCTCGACCAATTGAGGCGTCACGGCGAACAGACCTATCCGTACGAGTGTTGCGGCGTGCTGGTGGGCGAGTTTGACAGTGCGGGCAGAAAGACGGTCAAGGCGGTGGTTCCATGCGGCAACACGCGCACCGATTCACCGCAAAATCGCTATCACATCGACCCATCGGAGTTGGTGCGCATTCAACGCGAAGCGATGCTGGCAGGCAGCGACATTGCGGGGTTCTATCATTCCCATCCGGATCATCCCGCGCAGTGGTCCGTAACTGATCTTGCTGAAGCGCATTGGACGGGTTGCTCGTATGTGATTACCAGTGTTGAAAACGGCCGGGCCGTGCTTACCAATTCGTTTCAGCTGCAGGACCAGGTAAAAGACAAGGATTTCGAGAATGAAGTTATCGAAGTGAGCAATTAGCGCACGAGCAAAAACAGCAGAACTATCAAGAAAGGTACACCTATGCCGATCAAAGTCCTGATCCCCACACCGCTCCGTCCCTACGCCGGAAATCAATCAATCATTGAAGTGAATGCGCAGACCGTCGGCGAGGCTTTGACCGCACTTGTCGCCCAGCATCCTGACCTGCGCAGGCATCTCTTCTCTGAAGACGGCAAACTTAGCTCCTTCGTCAACGTCTACCTCAACGACGAGGACATCCGCTACTTGAGCAAGGACGCAACTCCGGTGAAGGAAACGGATACGATTGCGATTGTGCCGTCAGTTGCCGGAGGGCGCTGAGGCGCCGCGCGGAAATGGATTTGTAACATCGTATTGGAGACGATCAGTGACCCCATTGAATGAAATCAGCCAGGCAACGCTGAGCAACGACGAGATTCTTCGTTACTCGCGCCACCTTATCATGCCCGAAGTCACCATGGAGGGACAGAAGAAGCTGAAGGCCGCGCACGTGCTGTGTGTCGGCACGGGAGGGCTTGGTTCTCCGCTGGCGCTGTATCTGGCAGCGGCTGGCGTGGGCACACTCGGCCTGGTGGATTTTGACGTAGTTGACTACACCAACCTGCAACGGCAGGTGCTTCATCACACCAGCGACGTGGGCCGTCTCAAGCTCGACTCGGCCATCGACAAGCTGAAGGCCATCAATCCCTTTGTGCGCATCGAGCGCTTCGATACCTATCTCAATAGCGAGAATGCGCTGCCAATCTTCGACGGCTTCGATATCATTGCAGATGGCACTGACAATTTCGCCACGCGCTACCTAGTCAACGATGCCAGCGTGCTCAGCGGCAAGCCCAATGTCTATGCCTCCATCTTCCGCTTCGAAGGGCAGGCCAGCATCTTTGGCGCCAAGGATGGTCCGTGCTATCGCTGCATCTATCCCGAGCCGCCTCCACCGGGACTGGTTCCCTCTTGCGCCGAAGGCGGTGTTCTGGGCGTACTTCCGGGGTTGCTTGGAATCATTCAGGCTACTGAAGTCATCAAGCTCATTCTCGGCGTGGGCGAATCTCTCGTCGGGCGGTTGGTGCTGGTTGATGCGCTGGCCATGCGTTTCCGCGAGGTGAAGGTGCGCAAGAATCCCGAGTGCCCAGTCTGCGGCGCGAATCCCACCATCAAGGAGCTAATCGACTACGAGCAGTTCTGCGGCGTGCGCGGGGAGGAGTCCGTTCCAGCAGCCACGAAGACGATTCCTGAGGTGCAACCCGAGGCAGTCAAGCGCCGCATCGATGCCGGAGAAGACATCTTCGTGCTCGATGTACGCGAGCCGCATGAATACCAGATCTGTAACATCAAAGGCTACCTAATCCCGCTCGGAGATCTTCCCGGGCGTGTGCACGAACTGGATTCAAGGCGCGAAATCGTGGTACATTGCAAGAGCGGCGCGCGTAGCGCCAAAGCCGTCGAGTTCCTCCATCAGTCAGGCTTTAATCGCGCATCGAATATGGTAGGCGGAATCCTGGCCTGGGCAGAGAGAATCGATCCTTCGCTGCCGAAGTATTAGCGCAATGCAAGCAGCAGAAGGGCCAGTCTCATCGCTGAGACTGGCCCTTCTGCTGCTTGCATTCAATTATGCGATTCCGGGATTGCGCCCTTGCCGCAAATCCCACAGTGCGGCGACGAGCGCATCGATCTCCTCGCAGGTGTTGTAGAGCGCCAGCGTAGCGCGCACCATGCCCTCCAATCCAAACCGGCGCAGAATCGGCTGTGCGCAGTGGTGACCGCCGGGCACGGCGATGCCCTTGCGGTTAAGGTAGTCGCCGACCTCCTCGGTGCGGAAGCCATCCATCACGAAGGAGAGTACGCCCGCCTTATCCCTGGCCGTGCCGATAATGTGCAGTCCAGGAATGCGCTGCAACGCATCCGTCGCATAGGTCAGCAGCATTTGTTCGTGGCGCGAGACATTGGCGATGCCCACACGATCCAGGTAATCGATCGCCGCGCCCAGGCCGACCGCATCGGCGATGTTCACCGTTCCGGCTTCAAAGCGCTGTGGCGGTGGCTGATAGAGCGTCTTCTCGAAGGTCGCGTCCTGAATCATATTGCCGCCGCCTTTCCATGACGGCATGTTCTCCAGTACTTCCGATTCGCCGTACACAACGCAGATGCCTGTCGGGGCGAAGACCTTGTGTTCGGAAAAGACATAGAAGTCGCAGCCAATAGCCTGCACATCCACGCGCATGTGCGAAACGGCCTGCGCGCCATCCACCAGTACGAGCGCACCGTGGCGATGCGCGGCCTCAACCATCTCATTTACCGTCAGGATGGTGCCCAGCGCGTTGGAGACATGGGTGATCGAGACCAGCCGGGTCTTTGGCCCCAGCAGCTTCTCGTACTCGTCAAGCAGCACCTGCCCGGAGTCGTCCACCGGCGCAACGCGCAGCCGTGCGCCTTTTTCCGCACAGAGCATCTGCCAGGAAACGATGTTGGCGTGATGCTCCATCCGGGTAACGACAATCTCGTCATCCTTTTGAATGTTGCGGCGTCCCCAACTCTGCGCCACCAGATTGATGGCCTCGGTGGCTCCGCGTACAAAGGCGATCTCACGTGCCGACCCGTAGGCACCTGTTGCGCGCGGGGCCAACTCATGCGCAGCCCGATGCGCATTGGAGTTCTCATGCTGGTAGAAGTAGCTGATGCGGTCGATGACCGACTTCGGCTTCTGCGTCGTTGCCCCGTTGTCCAGCCAGATCAACGGGGGCCCGCTGACAACTTCGCGAAGGATGGGAAAGTCGCGGCGAATTGTCTCTACGTCGAAGTCGAACGAAGAGAGGCCGAGATCGCCCAACAGTTCCGGCTGCCCTGCGCCGGGAGCGACGACCGGCACCGCATCGAATGAGTGCATGGACCGCGGTTGGTTTTGCGGATCATATGAAGCCGGCGCGCGATAGTCCAGTGCATGGGCTACTGTGCCAAGAAGTTGCGGAGCGTTCCGGTCAAGAGGCGTTGCGAATGGATTGCTATTGTTTGAAGAGACCTGTTCTGTATTGGCTGGTTTTTCCGCCACGGCATCGGCTGAAACAGGCCCGGGAATTGCGCGCGGAGAGGAGAAGATCGGCCGCACATCCTGCAAGAATCCGAACGGCGCACCCGCGGATAGATTTGCCCCCACTCCAGGACTCGCAGGAACCGCTGCCGTTGTGCGCAGGTCGGGCGCGATGCTTCTATCCGGGACTGCTACGAAGGCTCCAGGTCGCGCATCGGCCAGACTCGCCAACTGGCCAAGGAGCGCAGGCGCGGTGGGACTGGGCGGAGGCGCATAAGGATTGCCGCTGACCGCCGAGTTGGACGGCAGCACCGCTGCCTCTGCGGTTGCCGCCGGAGGCGGAGTTTCCTCCGGCAGTGCATTGAAGATCGCGTTGGCCATCCAACTCGTTTACCTGTTTCGATAGTTCAGCGCGCGGGAGTATCTGCAACGTAGTCATGCCGAGAACTTCAACAGAATTGGCATCCAGCAAAGTCGTTGAACATCGGCAACGCCGCAGCGCAATCGAGCCATTCGGCAAAGCCAAGGAACCCGGGGGCAAGAACTCTCTTTTTGTTGACAAGTCCGCAGAAAATCAGCATATTAAGAACGCGCTTTGTGGCTCGCACAGGTTAACGACAACTGCGATTTTCCCCAGAATCCTGCCGCATGCTGTCAGTCAAGATGTGACTCATTGAACTCAGGGTGTCCTTTCCAGTGCAATTCGGGCATCAATCGAAACACTCGTACTTCAGAGAGTGCGTTGATGCTAACGGGCCGATCGTATGGCCTGGATCTCCCGGATTGCTCATGTAACGGACGGCCTTCTGGCGGCACTAGAGCAGGCTGGGATTTGCAGAAAGTGTTTTGCACGGCACCCCGACTCCAAAGCCGAAAGACGTCCAAACACGTGAGGCCAATTCATGGCGATGTCTGCGCTCGCGGCGATGTTCCGCCGACTTTTGAAACCTGAAAACAGAACTCGTTCCGCATGCAGCGTCGAGTACTTTGGATGGCTTGACCTAGGACTCGGGTGCATCATTCTGGTTGCGCCCTTCATGGCGGCGTCTCTGCTGCAATTGCCGGCCGTCTCGACGCAGGATGCAGGCTACCTCCGTATCGTGGGCGTTCTGGTGGCCGCGCTTGGATTGCTCTATATCTTAAGCGGGCGATTGAATGCGGAAGGCTTCGTTGTAGCGTCGTTGCTGGACCGGCCGCTGGTGCCGGTGATAATGGCCGTCTTGTGGACCAGGGGAATTCTGCCCGCCCAGGTGGCTGTCGCATTTTCTATCAGCGACTTCGGCGGGTTCTTGTGGACTGCGCTGGCGTGGCGAGCGGATTTTCTGCACGGCCAGAACATTGGGTGCCCTGGGCTTGAGGGGCAGACTCGCGCGGCCCGTTCGATCGAGTTGTCAGGATGGTTCGGCATTGCGGCCGGGCTGGTAACGCTCGTTGTGCCCCGTTTTATCGAATCGATCTTCGGGCTCACGGCGGCCTCCGTTCCCGGGCCGAACTATCTTCAACTTGCGGGGCTCCTTGTCGGCGGGTTGGGCGGCTTGTTCGTGGTGGCGGGAAGCCTGAATGCCAATGACTTCCTGCTGGCATCCCTGCTGACCCGATTCCTCGCGCCGGTTGTTCTTGTAACAGTGTGGTGCGGGGCGCTTGTGCCGGCGAGTCTGGCGCTGACTTTAGCAGCGGCGAGTCTTTGGAGCTTTCTTTGGACGCTGGCAGCCTGGCGCAAAGATATTCGACAAGGCGCGAGCAAAGGCCGCGTACCGCTGATCGCGATGGTTATATCTAGCTTCTTCGGCTTTGTGAGCGGCGTGATACGCAATGCGCGCACCTTCCATCCCGACGGCCGGGTCTTTCTGGGCTCTGTGCTGTCTCTGCATCCTGCCGACGCGAGCCTTGCAGTCGCCGCGGATCGCCTCGCCGGATCGGTGCTGATACGCATCGGGATGGGGGTGATGAAGAGAGGGATGCCACGCTGGCTGGCGGATGCGATTCCCGATGCGCCCAGCATTGCGTGCCGCTTCTTCACCGCGTCGGAGCCGGACGAAATCCGTTTAGAGCGCCGCCCAGGGGACGATCTCGATCTGCTTTCCACCGCCGGCGGAGATCGGCTTTGGAAGCTCCTCGTCAATCTCTCGACCGGCGGCAAAATGTATGGCCTGCACAAATTCGATTACTTTCAGAATCTCTATCATTCGGATGTCCCCTACCTGATTGGCGAAGACCAACTTGCAGTATGGGTGCGCCTGACGCCTGTGCGCGATGCGAATCTGGGGACGCCGCAGAACGGCAGCGAAAGAGAGCAGGGACTCACCTTAGCCTCGGCTCGGCACGCGGCAGTTCGCGTCGAAGTCCAGAGAGTTCAGTCCACAACCGAGCCCTTCGTTCCAATTGCGGAGATCCGTTTCGAGAAGGAGATTGAAATTGACCAGGAGGCCCTGCATTTTGATCCGATTGCAGGCCGCGGCCTTCAGCCGCACGGCTTCCTGACCGACCTGCGGAAGTGCGTGTATCCAGCCAGCGTCCAGAGCCGCTCTCGCAGTGTGGCGCAGCGCAATCAACGTCAGCATCACCTATTCGGTCGGCTCCTGAGTTACTTCAACGAGATCCCCGCCCCTCCTCTGGAAGGGCAGGCCACAGTTGCGCATGCGCCGACGAGCGGCGATCCATCCTGCAAAAGAAAAAGGTGGAAGAGTGTCTCTCTGCTTGCGATAGCTGCGGTCGTTGTGGCCTCTGTGCTCTACCTGGCCGAACGCTTCACGCGCGATCTTCCAGTGGACTATGCGGACAACGCGATGTTCTTTGAGCGCGGCTCGACCGGCGGCGAGAAGATGAACGGAGTTCCTTACTGGATTTGGGTGGCGCTTCCCGAGATATTTCCGGAGTACCTTCCCGACAAAAAGCCGGGGCAGGGTTACGCCGTGTTCGGCATGATCTACGAGCCGGGCGATGATCCGCGCTACGCCCTGCCGCTGGGCATGTCGAGGCGCAACGTAAGCGGACTGGACGTGGTGTATCTCAACTGCGCGGCGTGCCACACGGGGACCTACAGGGACGCCCCTGGCGCTCCGCAGCGGTGGGTGGCCGGGATGCCTGCCCACCAGTTCAACCTGGGCGCATGGGGCAAGTTCCTGACCACCATACCGAAAGACCAGAAGTTTACTCCGCAGCGCTTTCTCGACCAGATAGACGCAATGCAGAATGATCCTCATCGCGTCGTTCCAAAGCTGGACTTCATCGACAGGCTGATCCTGCGCTATTACGCGATCTATCTGATGCGCGACAAGCTATTGGTGTTGGGACAGCGGCTCAGTTTCATCGATAACAGCACCTGGGGACCGGGACGCGTGGATACGTTCAACGCCCCCAAGGCGCTGCTTAACTTCCCCATGGATCACGCGGACCCGAAGGAGTTGATGGGAAACTGCGACTTCCCTTCCGTCTGGAATCAAGGGCCGCGGAAGAGCATGCATCTCCACTGGGACGGCAACAACACTTCAGTGGACGAGCGCAATCTCTCGGCCGCATTTGGAACGGGCGCTTACCCGCCTATTCTCGATACGGCCCGGGTGTTGCGGATGGCCAAATACCTTGAAACAGCGCAACCGCCGGCCTATCCCTATCCCATCGACAAGCAGTTGGCAGCGAAGGGTAAGCCGGTCTATGAGGAATATTGCGCGCATTGCCACGGAACGCCGCAGCCACCCTTCCGCGCAACAGCGGTTGCCGAGGCCGCATGCGACTATGAAAAGCGTGATGCCGAGTGCGTCGGCACCGTAACCCCCATTGAAGAGATCGGCACCGACCCATCGCGTCTCAATTCGTATACCTGGCTTTTGGCGGTGAACCAGAGCACTCTCTACGCAGGGTACGAGAAAGACTGGGGCTTCGACGCACCGTATCCTCAACGCTTTCACTCGTTCCGCAAGACCCACGGTTACGCCAACTCCCCACTGGATGGAATATGGCTGCGCGGGCCTTATCTTCACAACGGCTCGGTTCCCAACTTGCGGGAGTTGCTCGAGCCATCCTCTGGACGAACCAAAATTTTCTATCGCGGCAACGACGTCTTCGACCCGCGGAACGTCGGCTTTGTTTCCGATCTTCCATCGCAGGATGGGCGCGAGTTTTTCCGCTTCGACACGGCGCGACCCGGCAACGGCAACCAGGGACACGAGGGCCAAGCCTATGGTACGAAGCTACCCCAAGATGAAAAACAGGCATTGATTGAATTCCTCAAGACGTTTTGAGCTTGCGAGGTTTGGATCATGAAGAAGCGGGTAACAGTAATCCTCACTGCGATTGTTCTGCTCGTGCTGCTGCCTGGCATTTCGGCATGGTGGAAGCTCTGCCGCGTTGCGCCGCAGCCCAACTGGATTACGAGCAATCAGCGCGATTTCTATTTCTACGGATCAGTTGGGGACGACAAGAACGCAGGTTTGCCCTATTGGATGTGGCTGGCCATGCCCAGGCTGTTTCCTGAACACATGCCCGGCCCGGGCGGTTACGCGGCGCTCGGCATGTCCTGGGAGGAAGGCAGAGAGATGCCTGTGGGATTCGTGAAACAACGAGTTGGCTATATCCGCGTGACCGGCAACTGCGCACTCTGCCACACCAAGTCGAAAGCGAATGAAAAAGACGAAGCGCCAACGATTTTGCCCTTCACCAAGGGCCAAACGACAGACACTCAGCCCTTGCTGGCGTTCTACAGAAATTGCGCTTTGGACCCTCGATTCAATGCCGATGAATTCTTTTCTGAAATCAATAACGACACCAAGCTCTCATTGGCGGACAGCCTGCTCTACCGTTACGTGTTCATTCCGCGGATCAGAAAGGCGCTGATCGACGATCCTTCCGCGGTCCTCTTCGGCCCCGAAATTCGTGCTCACGCGCTCAATCCGCACTCCGATGCGGCTCTTTCCGATCAGCGGATCAAGGCTCTTGCGGAGTGGATGAAGCAGCAGAGTCAATCATCAACACCCTAGAATTCGGCGCTCGCATTGCCGGGATGAGTTGCACTTCACGACTTGGGATTGGAAGCCCGCCGCCAGATCCCTTCAAGCAGGGCGGGAACCCATTGCTCCGCGGGGCAGCGGCTCCAGGTGTTTCGCAGAAATGCCACATCCCTGCTGGGCGTCTGCTCATTCGCCGTCCGGAGGCTCAGGAGCACGAGTGTTGCGGCTTTCAGGTCAGACTGATTCGAGCTGTCGGATGGGTTGGGCTGGCGGATTACCGTGGAAGGCGCGAACAGGCATCGGCTCCCAGCCACTTCGGGGGAAAGGGCAGTCCGGGCAGTTGAGTCGCTAAACAACTGCCGCATCAGATTCAGGCCGCTGACCAGGTTGTGAACCGCAATGCCGATGGCGTGCACCGCGGCCAGATCGCCACCTACCATATTTGCAAGTAGACGCTTTGCCTGTTCAACGCGCCCCGTCAGCGCCCACCAGGCCAGCAGCGCTGGATTCATGGTGCGCGGCGCTTTGTCCAGCACCAGCGCCGCACTCCAACTGGCCGGTGTGGCTGTGAAGTCCGCCCTGAAAAGGCGGCCAACCACCTGCTGAACAAGAGGCCCGCAATCCTCTGTCGCTCCCGTGCCTCGCACAAAGGCGGCCAAAGTCTCAAGTTCCTCTGGCCCCGCCGCAACCCCGGATGCGAGTCCACTCAGATGGGCCCAGAGAGCGTCCTGAGACTCGGCCCGGCCTGGCGCGCTTCTTGGGGCGACGGTGGGAAATGGCTTGCCGTCCAGTTCAAGCACCTTGCGCACCCGGCCCAGAATCCGTCCGTTCACCGGCAGCGACCGATCCGCGTAATCGCGGTCCAGGCCAGGGTTCAGGGCGAGGGATTCAATCTCGGCGGCGTCTTTTGAAATGGCAATGTCCACGAGCCACGGAATTCGGATTCTCTTCATGGGCTCCCTTCGAAAAACCTGCTCTGTCTTACCGGGTCAGGAGTTGGCCTGCACGTTCAATTCATCGTGGCGTGGAGCCAGGGATCAGTCGATGCAAAAGCACCTGCCCGCAACGGCAGGTGGAACTGGTTGGGGCATGCGCCTCATGCGGCAGGGAACTGCAGCGCGAAATGAATCGTCTTTGTCTTGTCCCAGTACACGATGCCAAGGTACATGGCAGGACCGATCAGGCGGATCTCGTCGCGAATATGCTCAGCAACGAGAGAGGTCTTCGAGTAGTCCAAGACGATGCATTCCTTGTTATCGAACAGGCTAGCGGATTTGTAGACTTCGGCGACGATCGCGTTTAACCCGAAGGCAAGGATGCGATTCCTCAGTGTTCCGTGCGCTGCGTCGAAGTTCTTTCCCTGCCAAACAAAGGTGTTGATCAGGGAAGCAATCTCGGAAGTGTAGGTTGTGCCGGGAGCGATGATTGCGGTTCCCACGGCTTCTCCATTGGGAATATCGCCAGCAGTGCTTGCGGAGAAGAGATCGTCAAGTTCCTGCCCGGACATGGAAATCAGCTGTGGCACAGTGGAGGCCATCGTCGAGTTACCTCGATACTTTGGGATGTCTTGCTGGAATCGGCAGGTTAGGATCTTGGGAAAGTGCCATCCAGAATTGAGCCATAATCGCAAGTTGATTGGTGCTTGTCAACAGGTAAGTTCATGGTCGACCGTGAAACTGCACAGGCAGAGTCCGGCTGCGCTTCGCTCATCCTATATACCGTGCGCCGTTATCTGGTCCAACATGAATTCCGCCCCCCAGAGGTGAGAAGAGCCCGGATTTCGAAATGTATGCGCGACCGGATGTGCTTCGTAGTTTCACAGGGAGGGGGGGTGGGTAGGAGGGTGGTAGGGAGGGGGGTGCCCCGTCCTGGGGTTCGCGACCTCTGGAATCTGGATGGTGTTGGCCACGACGAATTATCCCTTCGCGCTCTGTTTTGATTGCCTATTTCAATTGTGCGCCATCGGAGGGTAATAATCTGCAGTGAAAACAGCGGCTAAGTCCTTTCAATACAGCAGTCCAAAAATATACCGCATTTTCATTCTTTCTGGGTGCGGTAACGCCCGATGCTTTAGAGCGCAGGTTCGTCGACTCGGCGACGCATAGCTCAGATTGAGTAGCGCAGAACGGACGGCGAAATTCATTCGCCGGCCGATGGAGTTTCCGAAGCTACTTTGTTTCGGCCTGCATCTGACCATAGATCCAAGGATAGGTTTTTGAAAGACCATCGAAGAGACTCTGGCTGGGCTCCCATCCGAGTTCCCTGCGCAGCAATTTGTTGTCAGAGTTTCTGCCACGCACGCCGAGCGGTCCGGAAATATGCTTGATGGAGAGCTTCTTGCCGGCGATCTTCATGATCATCTCCGCCATGTGATTGATGGTGACCATCTCCTCGGAACCGATGTTGACCGGCCCAGGGAAGGAACTCTCCATCAGTCGGCGCACGGCTTCAATGCACTCGTCGATGTAAAGGAAGGAACGGGTTTGCAGGCCATCGCCCCAAACTTCAATCTCCCCGCCGTCGGACTGCTCAGCTACTTTGCGGATAAGCGCGGCAGGAGCCTTTTCCTTGCCACCCTGCCAAGTTCCCTCAATTCCGAAGATATTGTGGAAACGCGCGATGCGAACATTGACGCCAAAATTACGATTGAATGCCAAATACAGACGCTCGCTGAATAGCTTTTCCCAACCATACTCACTATCAGGGGATGCAGGATAGGCCGTCTCTTCGGCGCACTTGGGGTTATCAGGATCTTCCTGATTGTAAGCGGGGTACATACATGCAGAAGATGAATAGAATATCTTCTTCACTTTGCGCAGAACGGCAAAGTCAGCCATCTGCAGATTGATCATTGCCGAATTATGCATGATAGCGGCATCATTTGCCCCACTAAATACATACCCTGCGCCGCCCATGTCCGCGGCAAACTGATATACCTCATCCATGCCCTCATCAAGAATAGCTTCCCAGCTTTCGCGAAGGCGGAGATCAGCAACTACGAAGTCGTTCGCTTCCGAAGGGCAGAATTCAGGATTCTTGAGATCTGCTCCGCGTACCCAATAACCCTCAGCGCGTAAACGCTTGACCATATGGCTGCCGATGAATCCACCTGCGCCGCATACCAATGCTTTCTTAACTGCCATTTTGTTCCTTCTCCTCTGCGGGGATTGCATGAAAAGGGTACTGGAATGTGCCCTTGCAAAGCGACTCTGATTCACAAGCTCAATATGGAGATGCCTGTACGATCTTGCCTTTGAGGCTAGCATAATGGCGAGGATCTTTCCAGTGATGCTCCGATTTTGAACATGATGGACCTGAGCTCGCGACTGATTTCAGCGGACTCGCAAACAGGCTAGATTGATCACATTCAGCGTAAGTGAATGTTGCATAGCGAGATTCCGGATCTTAGCCTTGAGGGGAATCTGAAAACTTAAGTAATGATGAATGATAGGTTGAGATAAACAATTACTTCGACGCATACGATATTTCAAGCTGCAACCCGCTTAAGCAATCACCTGCATCAACATAGCAGGCCAAGCTTTATTGCATAATCAAGCTTGCGCAATCAGCGCTGCGACGAATAGGGCTCAACACGCAGAAAGTCCGAGAGTATATCGCGCTCCTCCGCACTGAAGGCGCCCTGGTAGCGGCTGGAGTTGAGCACCGTCAAACGCTGATCCGGGGGAACTCCGCTGAGATCATGAAATGCGCGCTTCATGAGGGCCTGGCGATCGGGCGGCATAGCGGCCCATCGGCGTCCTGAAGAATTGACGCGCGTCCGGTCTTGAGGCGACATGCGCTCCAAAGCTTCTGCCCTGGCGAGCCGGCGTTCGCGCTGCTGCTCCGGCATCTGGTCCACCTGGCGCAATTGCTGCACGAGTCGCTGCTGATCTGTGGCAGGAAGACGATTGAAGCTGGGGTCGGTGCGCAGCATCCGTTCCTGCTCCTGCACGGGAAGGCTCTTGTGCTGATTGAGCCACGAACCCAAATGCCCTGGGGTCTCCGCGCCGGGATAGACGTAGCCGGGGCGCGTGGGCGAGGAATATGCCGGGCCGGGATAAGCTGGACGGGCGTACGTCGTGCTACCGGGATACGAGGGCCGGGATGTAGTTGCAGGGTATCCGGGCGCCTGACGCTGCGTCATGGGTTGCGATTGGGGAATTGGCCGGCTTTGTGGTCTATACGGCTGTGACTGTGGCGAAGAATAACGGGGCTCGGGCCGACTCTGGGGTCTGCTCGATTGTGCTTGGGGAGCGGAATAGCGCGGCGCCTGCGCCTGAGCGGGTGCGGAGCGATGCCCGTTGCCTTGCTGGCCACGGGCTAAAAGTACAGGCAGACAGAGGATGAGGACCACCACGGCCAAAGCCGCGTGGCGCATTCTTTGCGCATTGAATCCCCAAGTCACGATTCTCTCTCCCAGCCGCCTGCCGAAAAGTACACCTGCTAGTCGCCGTTGTCGTTGTCAGAAAGAGTTTCCATCTGATCGAGCAGTTGAGCGTTGCTGTCCAGCGTCTGCAGATCATGCACAACGGCCTGTTCGGGCGCCTGCGCGGGATGGTTCCAATCGGTCACGTCCAGATAGGTTCCGCCGCCCACCAGCAACATCACCGTGAGCGCCATCGCCGCGAGCGGACGGGCATGGCTCCGAGGCCCGTACGCAAAACCGGCGCGCAGTCTGGAAATGGCGCCAGCCAGCCAGCCTGTGGGAGCCGCTTCGCGCTCTTCCCTCATGCTGGCGTCCAGCCGGGTAAGGAAGTAGGGATTTGGCTCCGGCGCCTCCCAGGCATCCATCAGATTCATGGTTGCTTTCAGTTCCGCAAGCTCCCTCTGGCAACTGCCACAGTCCGCAACATGAGATTGAACCTTGGCAGGCACTGCGGATGGATCGAGCAGCATCTCTGCCAGCTTCGCGTCCATCCCGGTGCACATGTTCTTCATCTGCTTCATTGGTACCACCCCCGCTTCATACCGGTGTCGCCCGGCTTCTTTTTCCACTTACACAAATTCCTTCAATTTGTCCCGCAGCGTCTGGTAGGCGCGAAAGAGCAGCGACTTGGTCGCCGACTCGCTCAGTTTGAGCACCTCCCCAATCTGCCTGTAATCCAATCCCTGATACTTGTGCATCAGCACCGCCATGCGCTGCCGCTCCGGCAGGGCCATCACGTGGGTGCGAATGGCCGCCATGCGCTCATCGCGCATCAGGTGCTGCTCCACCGACGGTTCGTCGTCGGCCACGTCCGGGGTCGTCCCCGTCTCTGGATCCGGCGCATCCAGGTAGACGGTCTGCGCCGTCCGTTCGTGCCTAGTGTCGCGTGCGTGGTTCACGGCCAGGTTGGTCGCAATTCGATAAAGCCAGGTTGTAAATCTGGCTTCGGCCCGATAGCTGTCCCGGGCGCGGTAAACGCGCAGAAAGACCTCTTGCGCCAACTCTTCCGCAATGGCCTGGTTGCGCACCATCCGGAACAGGAAGTGAATCATGGGCCGGTGGTATTTCGCCGCCAGGTAGTTAAAACTCGCCTCGTCGCCCGCGGCAACCCGCAGCATGATGGCCGCGTCGCTCTCAGGATCAAGAGCCTGCGCGCTGGAACCAGGGGCTGGCTTCGCGTCCGACCATTGCGCCGGGCCCGCTCCCAGGGCCGTGTTGTCCAGGACCAGGGTTGCCATATCGTCTGAAACCCCACTCCCGGCAGAAGGTTGCGCCAGAATTGGAGCTTCCGGGCCGGAATTTCCGCCTGAACCCGCGCTTTTGCCCGGCTCAGTTCCGGCAGACCTGGCCAACACCGGCTTCATGCCCGAGCCATCCGGCCCAGCGCCAGCATGGCCTACCCGGCCCAAGTTCACCCCGCCAAAGCCGGGAACAGGGCGCAACGCCGCTTCTCCTTCGGACGGGAATTCACCTGGTTGGCGGATTGATCGGGTTCTCCAGCGCATTCGTGGTTTGGCGCAGGTTTATGCGGTTCCCCTTACGGCTTGAAGGGGTTGGCACGGGGTTGGCCGTAAAGCCCTGCTGGTGTTACTCTAAACTACGGGATGGCGCGCTGGCGTGGCCTTCTCAAGCCTTAATTTCGGGCGCTTAACTCAGCGGTAGAGTGCCACCTTCACACGGTGGAAGTCGCAGGTTCGAATCCTGCAGCGCCCACCATAAATCCTTACAAATCAATAGTTATTATCATGCTGGGCGTCAATGGATCTGGCAAGACTCTGCATCCCATGTCGAACTATATGCCCTGAAACCTAATACCCACCCTTTACCTTTTCTGGCTTTCTGGTGAAGGATGGGCGCGTATGCAATGCGGAGAGTTGAAATGCCACGTGACTTCTTCCTGTGAGTTTGAGTCTGGCTTCATCTTGTCTCGGCGGCTGCTTTGAGGATGATAGTGGTGCGTAAGGTGACGCCGTCCTTTTGCAGCACATCGAACTTTACATCTTCTGGCAGCGGTGTGCGACCGCCGGCAAAGTGCATCAGGCGAACGCAATCCAGGCCGCCGCCGGCAAACATAAATGTGCCCAGATCGAGCCATTCGTCTTTGGCCGCGGTCATGTTGTAAGGGCGCACGGCAATCGACCCATCGTGGATTACCCTGATGGTTGCGCCGGGATCGCCCTGCGGGTCGGGCACGGCATGGAACGAAAGATGCACCAGCGTTTTGCCGGAAAGGAGCGCTGGGAGAGGCGGCTTCCACGTCGCCGCATCAGCGGACCGTGAGAAGCCGGTGGGCAATTGCTGCGCTTCGTGGATGCCCTGCTCGACACCGACACCTTTCTGCATCAGCGCTTTCAGCTCGTCAAGATGCTCCTGGTAGACTTCGCGCGGAGTGGCCTGGTACTTGTGGCTGAGGTAGGCCGCCATGCCCACCACTTCGCCCATCATGGCCGTGGTGCGCTGCACGCGCACCGTGCCCAGGGCAACGTGGGTGAAGCTGCCGTCGCGCCCGGCCATGAACAGGTTCTCAATGTTGCGCGAATAGAAGCAGCGGTAGGGGATGGCGTAAGGCTTGTGACGCGTATCGATGTTGATGGCCAGAAACTCCTGACCGGGAAATTGCGCGGTGTTCTCCGGCTTGGGGTAATGCAGGTCGATAGGCCAAGTTGTAACAGCGGAGGCATCAGGATAAGGTATGCCCTGCAGAATGTCCTGTTCTTGAAGGATAATGTCGCCGAGCAGGCGGCGAGACTCACGCTTGCCCGCGATATAAGCCACCCAACTTAGGCGCTCGCGCTCGTAGGCCGCGCGGTCCTGCGAGCGATTCTTCAGGAAGCTCCAATTGCCGTAGATGACGCGGTAATCGTAGTCGCGGATGGCCTCGCCTTCCTGAATCTGATCCTGCTTCATGCCCAGTTCCCAGTCCCAATCGGCCCTGGTGACCTTTTGCGCATTGCTTTCGTTGAACTGAACTCCCCAGGGAGTTTCAGGGAACGGCGCCGGCTGGTCAGCCTTCTCCGCATACCACATGAACGTGGAGCCAAGCACCTGGTGATCGGCCTTGCCGGGCGCGAGCGATTCGCCGGTCTCGTCCTTGCCTTCGCGGCCCACGCGGAAATCCGCACCAGCCAGGAAGCCGATATCGGCATCGCCTGTGCAGTCAGCAAACAAGGGCGCGGCGAAGCGCAGGTCCTCGTTGGTCTGCACATTCCGCGCAATGACGGCTGTAATCCGGTTGCCTGATTTCTCCACACGAAGCGCATGCTGGTTCAGAAACAGGTGAAGGCTTTTCTCCGCACCGACGACATAGAACTTTTTCTGGTCGGCATAGTAAGTAGCTTCCCTGGCGTTGCCGCCCATGCCTCCGGGATCGAGTTCGTGCTCAATTTGTCCCAATCCAATGTTGGTGCCGAGCATGGCGATGCCGGCCGGTGAAACGCGGATCTCCGAGCTGCTGTTGCCGCCCAGCACGGGCCGGTCCTGAATGAAGGCCACCTGCAAGCCCAGGCGAGCCGCTGCAACGGCCGTGGTGAGTCCGGCCATGCCGCCGCCAACCACCACCAGGTCGAAGTTGCCGGCCTCTTGCGCTCGTCCCTGATTGGGGAGTTGGCTGCGGCGAAGCTGCTCCAAGGCCGCACCCTCCGGCGGTTTCCAGCCCAGGTCCTTCGAAAACAGCACCGCATCGCAGCGGCCGTCGAATCCAGTCAGATCGTGCAGGGAGAGAGCAACTTTTGTAGTCGTAATCTGCACAACGCCGCCATCCTGCCAGTGCCAGGCCTCGCCTTCCGTGCCGAACTGCGTGGCAACCGGAACGCCATTGATAGAGAGCTGGAACCTGCCGGGGGCACCAGGCACTTTCCAGTGCGCCACCCAGTCGCGCGTGCGCACCCAGACGCGATATTGACCCGCATCAGGAAGCTGGACCTGGGTCTGCGCGTCGGCGACGGGCGAACCAAGACCATGCGCAAGCAGAAAGGGCGATCCCATCTGGTCCATGTACTGTGAGTCGATGGACCAACCGCCCGGGGTTGCAAACGACTCAGCTTCAACCAGGACCTGCTGCGCGCCCATGGGGACACAGCACAAGAAGATGATTGCAAGAATCGGCTTCCTAATTTGCACTTTCTTCACCTCGCGATTTTCCAGCATCAACAGTGAACTCTGACGGGGCTTGAACGTCAGAAACAGCCCCGCACGTTTTTGAACCCGCACCAAGTTTCAGCCTGCGGCGAGTTCTGGTTTGATTCCGGCGACTCAAATTAAGGCAACTCCGTCTTGAATAGCTTTTGGACTGCATCCCAACTGTCGCGATGGCCACGGTAAATGTCGACCACGCCCCATTTGCGGATTCCATCCGCTGGGGTTCCCTGGTAGAGGGATCGATAGTCTGCCCAGGACCAAATTGCGCCGCCTACCACCCATGGGCGGGCCTTCATGGCCGTGACGGCGGCGGTGATTGCGGCAATGCGCCTGGTATCGTGCGGTGAGCCTTCTCCCCATTCACCGAACTCAGTCACAAAGACCGGCTTGTCGGGCCAGAGCTCATGAACGCGGTCGAGCCGCGGCGCGTACTCCGCATTGCTCTTGACGTAGATGTTGGCGGAGACGAAATCAGAATACTGGCTGCCCTCATCGACGCCGCTATGGACCAACGCGGAGGCCGTGAAGCGGCTGGCGAATGTGATCAGGCGCGTAGTGTCGAGCTTCAGTGTGAAGGCGCGCATGTCGCGCGTCCAATCAATGCCCTCCCTCGATGCAGAGTCGTATTCGTTGCCGACGCTCCATGCAATCACGGAAGGGTGATTCCAATCCTGCTGCATCATCTCGCGCATCTGCTGCTGCCAGAGAGCGCGGATGCCTGGGTCAGCCATTTGCCACGCGCCCATGTTCCAGTTGCCCGACTCGGCAATGATCAACATGCCGTGCTTGTCAGCAAATTCGAGGACTTCAGGTACCTGGGGCCATTGGGCAATGCGCATCATGCGCATGTTGGCCGCCAGCATGTCGCTCATATCGCGCACAACGATTGCAGCGGATTCGCTGGCACCTTCATCGGGGTCCTCGCTGACGCGGTGGCCCCCGAAGAGGTGGACCGGCTTGCCATTCAACAGGAGCTCAGCGCCCTGCACGCGAATGTCTCGAACACCGATGTTGGCCTCGATTTGATCGCCGGGCAGCGCAAGAATCGCATGGTAAAGAAACGGATCCCGCACGCTCCACAAATGCGCGCTCGCCAACACTCCTGTCCATGTGACCTCGGCATCACTGCCGGCAGGGATCGTGACCGAACCGAATTGGACAGGGAGCGTTGCGACGGTGCCTGCCGGAGTTACTGAAGCCACTTTGTCGCCGCCGTTGTGAAGAGCGGCATGGACCGTGATGGTGGCCTGCAGGGTCTTGAGATTGGGCTGCGCATCGATCTTCATTCCGCGCAGATAAACAGCATCCGTGATGAGCAGGCTCACAGAATGGGTGATGCCTCCGTAAGGCATCCACGGATCGATGCACCGGGCTGCCGTTCCGTACGCCTGGTTTGGGGCGGAGTCAGCGCTGGCGGGGATTCCGGGGATGGAGGTCAGGGTGGGAGTGTTGTCTACCTCGACGAGAAGATGGTTGCGGCCAGAGCGCAAGAATGGAGTGACCTCAAACTCGAACTGAGTGTAGCCGCCTTCATGCATGCCAACCTGATGGCCGTTCAGCCAGACGTGCGCTTTGTAGTACACGCCATCAAAGTGCAGGCGAACGATCTGCCCCGGATGGATGGCAGGAGCCTCAAAGTCGCGCTGATAGATCGCGTCGCCGATGTAGTCCCTGAAGCCCCCCATCACCATCCACGTGTGCGGAACAGTTACATCGTGCGACTGCGCTTCGACAGCCGTACGAAAGGTCCAGCCGGCTCCATCCAGATCGACTTTAGTTGCGCCAAATGCCGGGCCCGCCAGGCACAAAGAGATTGCCGCGATTCCGTAACAGCTCTGCCAACGACTTAGCATCTTTTCCTCTTCTCTTGAATGCTCCTAGTACATAGCTAGAGACGCGGGAACAGCCTGCATGCTATGGCCGAGCGCAGATACGATATGAGTTGCCCGCCTTGGGACTGAAGGTGAATGCGTGCTTCGACATTTGCGTCGCGATCGTGTGTCCCTCACGATCCTTGACGGAGATAGCGGTCCAGGGAGTTCCCGCAGGCGGCCCGTTTACTTCAATGTGAATGGGCTGCCCGCCCTCGGGGAGCGTGATATCCGCCGATGCGTGCGTAGCCACAGGATAGATGCAAAGCAGCAGCTTGCCGCCGCGCTCTTCGAGAGTTACGCCGGAGCCACCTGCAAACAAGGGCGTCTTGTCCACGGGCATTTCGAAGTTTTTGAGAGTCTGATTGCCGCTGTATAACTTGCCCGTATCAAAGTCCATCCACTCGCCGGCAGGAAGATAGATGTCGCGCGAGGCGGCTGTAGCGTAGTCGTTGCCGTAGAGTGGCGCTGCCAGAAGGGCATCGCCGATCATCCACTCGTATCCGCGATCGGTGGCGTTCTCGCGTCCATACGCATTCGGGTCGTTGGGGAATGCGATGGGCAGTGGCGTCATGGTCCACGGATAGCCGTCATGCGCAAAGCGCTGCGCGTTGCTGTAGATGTATGGCGCGAGCTGCGCATGCAGCTTTGCCGCTTGCAGCATGACCTTCGCGACTTGCGGGGAAAAGGTCCACGGCGGCTCGCCCATGCTCATGCTGCTGTGCAGGGCGGCCCACTGCGCGTTGCGCATCATGTAGGTTTCCATCTTTGGGGTTCGGGCCGTCGCAAATTGGTTCTCGCCAAAGGTGCCGCCGACGATGTCTGGGTAGACCAACGGAAGACCCGAATACGCAAGCGAGAGACCATTAACAGGTCCGCGGTCCTGATTCTGTTCATAGTTGAAGTCGTTGATGCGTTGCAGATCGCCGTTCGATGAAAGATAGCCATTCCGTTCGATGACGAGTTGTCCCTGCTGCATCAGGCGGTCATTTATGGGGTCCACCTTGTCATCGCGCAATCCGAGGCTCTTGTAAAAGTAGTCCTCCTTCCAGCCGTTGACCCCAAAGTCCTGCCAGCGCTTGACCAAGCCCATGTACCAATCGAGGGCCGCGGGGTTGTGCGCATCGAGCAGGAAATAGGGAAGCTTCGGCCAGAAGCTGCCGTCGAACTCCTGCGGCTTGCCGTCCTTCATTAGAAAATAGCCCTTGGCTGCGCCCTCGGCAGAATATGGCCCGGTGGTGATGAAGGTGATGCGCAGCCCCAGCAAGACGTCAAGGTGCTCGTCGCGAAAGTGACGTATCAGCCCAGACGGATCAGGATATTTTTCGTGGTCCCACAGGCCGAAGCTTGTAGTCTCATGCATCTCATCCGGCTTGGAAGGCCAGAAGCCCGAGCCGATCACAATCCACTTTAGCGGGAAGCCGTCGGCGATGTAATGGTCGACGCTCTCCTGAACCGTTTGGTGATTGGTGTTCCAACCGAGGGCGCCGAACGCTTCCCAGCCCACGCCGAAAGCCTGGTACTTGGGCTTGAAGACGCGATAGCCTTCGGCATTGCGAACGTCGAGATACTGCGCATAAATCTGATGCGGATCGCCGAAGAAATAGTAGAAGTGCACCGGCCCGCCGGCGTGCACAACACCCTGCACAATTTGCGCGGCAGAACAGTGGACGATCTTCATCGAGGGGTCCACAAGGAGTTCCGCAAACTGCTGGCGCGGGAAGATGATGAAGTTGCTCACCAGCCTCGTTGTGCCTTGTCCGGAGAGAAACTCGTCGTCGACAAAGCCGGTTACGTCGGCGTTGTATTGCTTGTTGTCTAGCGTGGAGAAGTGCGTGTCTGCAGCGTGATCGCCAAGGCCATAAGCCGGCGTCGCGCCCGCGGTGACGAAGCGCAACTCGTCACCCACGTGAAGCGGCATTGCGATCAGTTCCGCGCGATGCGGCAACAACTTGACTACAAGTTTCATGCGGCCACCGGCAGCGCTCGTGCCGGCCAAATGGCACTCTGAAGCTGCGCATTTGCCATCACGCACAAAGCTGACGGGGCTTCCTGCGAGAATTACACCGGCGGCGCTTTCCGCAGTAACAACGGCGCGGCTATCCACGTCGAAGCTGTAGCGGCCGTTGTTCAGATTCATGCGGAACACGATGCCCCCGCCTTTGAGGACGACTCCATCCGTGGGCGATGCGGCATAAGCAGCTGTCGCGGACGAGATGAGAACAGCGGCCACCAACGCCGTCGAGAATCCAATTGCCCAATTCCTCACTTGCACTTCCTCCAATTTCACAATGGGTCAAACTCTGAACGACTATTTTCCTCGCAGATAATCTGTGTCGAACAGGTCATGCACTACCTGCCAGGAATCACGATGCTCGCGATCGAGATTCACTACACCCCAATATCTAATTCCGCTTGCGGGCGTGCCGCGATGGAGCGAGCGATAGTCCGCCCATGTCCACAAGGAGCCGCCGATCATCCACGTCCGCGCCTTCATTGCATTCACCGCGTCGGTGATGTCCTTGATACGTTCAGGATCGTGCGTGCCCGGTTCGCCCATCTTTCCGAACTCGGTTACAAACACCGGCTTGTCAGGGTAAAGCTCATGCACGTGGTCGAAGCTCATCGCATAGTTGCCGTAAAAATTCACCGAGACAAAATCAGAATACTGACTTCCCTCATCATTTCCTGTTTTCACTGAAGGATCGAAAGTAAAACGCGAAGCGAACGTAATCAGGCGAGTGGAATCAAGGCTCAACGTGAATGCGCGCATGTCCCGTGTCCAGTCGATGCCACCCTTCGTGTATGACTCGTATTCGTTACCCACGCTCCAGGCAATCACGGAAGGGTGATTCCAGTCCTGCTGCATCATTTCCTTCATCTGCTTTTGCCATGTCGCGCGTATCTGCGGATCGGCCATCTGCCAGGAGCTCATGTTCCAGTTGCCGGCTTCGGGAATGATCAACATGCCATGGCGGTCAGCAAAATCGAGTAGCGCGGGCGGCTGCGGATAGTGGGCAATGCGCATCATGCGCATGTTATCCGCGAGCATGTCGCTCATATCGCGCTCGATGATTGCATCCGATTCCCGAAGGCCTTCCTTGGGATCTTCGCCGACGCGATTGGCGCCAAACAGGTGAACCGGCTTGCCATTCAACAGGAGTTCAGTACCCTGCACGCGGATCTCACGCACTCCAACCTTCGCGCTCAGTTCGTCGCCGGGAATCTCAACCGACGCATCGTAGAGAAACGGATCGCGCACGTCCCACAAATGTGCGTCTTTCAATGTACCCGACCAGACGGCCTCGGCATCACCTCCGGCGGCAACTTTCGCATTTTGAAACGTGACCGGGAGCCCGGCGACTGTGCCATTGACAGCGGCAACCGCCGCCTTGGCTCCGCCGTTCCGTACCCACGCATGTATAGTGATCCTTGCGTCATGCCTAGCTAGGTCGGGCTTGGCGTCGACTTTCATATGGAGCAAGTAGACCGCATCGGTTACGAGCAGGCTCACGGGGCGCACGATGCCGCCATAGGGCATCCAGCCCACAATTCCCTCGCCGGCCGCGGTGCCATAGGCCGGGTAGTCGCGCGACCCGTGCGACGTGGCGATTGCCGGAATGGTGGAGACCGTAGGAGTGTTGTTCACCTCTATGAAAAGATGGTTCTTGCCAGGCTTGAGAACCTTTGTCACATCGAATTCGAAGGGTGTATATCCGCCCTCGTGGATGCCGAGCCGGCGGCCGTTCAACCATACGCTCGCAACATCGTACACGGCATCGAAACGGAGCCGCACTACTTTGCCAGGTTGGACCGCGGGGAGATCGAAGTCGCGTTCATAAGTGGCGACACCGATGTAACGCCGGTACTCTTCTGAAGCAGGCCAGCAGTGGGGAACGACAATCTCGGTGGCCTTTTCTTCAAGCGTATTTTTTAAGGTCCATCCAGTGCCGTCCAGGCTGATCCTGGTTGCGGCGAGGGCATGGCCCGCCATGCACAACGCGATTGCCGTAACTGCGCTCCATCCTTGCCACCGTCCAGACATCTTGACTTTCCTTTCAAGGAGAACTCAGAAAACTCTATCTCAAACCTGAACGGGCTGCTTCGCGGGCCGAAGCCCTGGAAACAGCCCGTTCACAACATGAGCTTGTGTCGGTTGAGATGACGGCTCCATCGCGGTGATGGAGCTGTCATCGTTTTTTAGAAGACGATCTTGCCACCGAGCTGGACATTACGAGTAGAGACCGCTCCACTTGTGATCATGCCGAAGCTGGTGCTGGTGTTGAGTCCGCCTTCAGCATAGGGATTGTTCGGATCAGCCGGCTTTCCTGCACTAAAGCCGGTTCCTGGTCCAGGCAGGTTCGGATGATTAAGAGCATTGTAGGCCTCGACGCGGAACTCGAAGGTCATGCGCTCGGTGATGTGGGTCGTCTTGAACATTGAGATATCAATATTCCCTGTTCCTGGCGCGCGGAGGTTGGCGAGTCGACGCGGCACATTGCCGTAGGTGTAGTCCGGCGGATTGACAAATGCCTGCGGATTGAACCACATGAGCTGGCCTGTTTTGTAGAGTGTGGACCGGCTTGCGTGTGCCACCTTGACGCTGACGTTTGGGTTCCAGTTAGGACGGCCCGCAAGTTGGTTGGAGGCGCCCGAGATGGCGATTGGGCGGCCCGACTCCATCGTGATGATGGTGTTGAGCTGCCATCCGCCTACGATACGATCCGTCATGGGACTCGTTAGAAAGCGCTGCCCTTTTCCGAACGGCATATCGTAGAGGGCTGAGATAGTTCCGCGATGGGTGACGTCGATGTTATCCACCGAGTATTCTGCCCGTGGATTGAACGGATTCTGCGGAGAGGCAGCTGTGCCAGTGCCGACCGAGGAAAGATCCATTACGCCCTGAACTCCGGCATCCAGAATCTTGCCGAAGGTGTAGGCGCCCATGACCTGCAGGCCGTGTTGCGCGCGGCGTTGAACCGAGAGCATCCCCAGATTGGACCAGTAGTATCCGTTGCGGGGATTCTGCATGTTGACGCCGGACATGTAGGGGAACGGCTTGAGGACCTGAGCCTGTGTGAGTGTGGCTGCGCCGAGAGATCCAGGGACCAGGCCCGCATAGGGATTAGCAACCTGGGTGGACAGCGCAAGCGTACCCAGACTGTAGTACTGCGGGGAAAGCGCGTTGAGGTTCGGGGAGAAGTTCTCGAAGTGGTTTCCGTGATTGCCGCCATAGGAGACATCAGCAACGATGCCCCACGGGAATTCGCGCGACAGGGTCAAACCGAAGACCTGTGCTGATGGATCCTTGGCGACGGGATTGATGTAGTTTGCGGATTGGCCAAGGAAGGCATTTGGGCCGCCGTTAGCGCCAAGAGGAATCCCCCAGGCACCGGGGAGACCGCTGCTGAGCTGGAAGAGATAGCCGTGCGCGGTGTTGGCATTCCACGACGTGGTCATGGAAGTGTAGCCGTTGTTATTTCCAGACGACTGGTCATAGCTGTAAACCGCAGTCGAAGGATAGTAAATGGCTGCGCCGCCGCGAATGATGGTCTTGTTGTCTGCCAGTGCATAGGCGAAGCCCAAACGGGGTCCGTAGTCTCCGTAGTTTTCCTTTACGAAGTTCCGTCCGAATCCGTTGGTTGAGGCATATTGAACCAATCCCGTGAACAGGCTGTTCGAAGGATTCTTCTGGGTAATGTCGAAGTTCTCGATTCCGTCGTGCTTCTCGACCGCTTGCGTCATGAGATCGTAACGCATGCCCAGGTTGATGGTGAGCCGAGGAGTGAGGCGCCAGTCGTCCTGAACATAACCGGCATACAACATTCTGCGATAGGCGCTGCCTTGCTGCACCAGCTGAGTGCCGCTAACTGCCTGTCCCAGAAGGTAAGAGGCATAGTTGCTGCCCGAGCCCGAAACCACAGTGGTGTCGTTTCCCTGTTGTGTTGTTCCCGCGCTGAAGCCAAAGGTTCCGGAAGGTGACTGTCCCGTCTGGTTGTTATACCCCTCGGCAAAGCGTGCGCTGCCACCGACATGGAGCGTGTGGTTGCCCATGATCCAGGTAACGTCGTCAATCAGTTCAAAGGTTTCAGAGGAGCGGAATCCAACGGTAATGTTTGGTGTGGGCAGGCCATTGTTCATCTGCGGCGCTGCGATCGGAGTGTCGTTAGGCAGGCCGATCTTGCCGGCGATGCCCTGGTTTGCCGTGACTGCCAGGAATGGGAAGTCGCCAATCATGATTCCGAAACGGCCGTTGTTCAGCAGATTCGGCCTGAACGCGTGAACCTCTGAGAGGACGGCGCTTTGCGTCTCCAGGGTGTCGTTGCGAGAGGCGTAGGCGTTGTTAAATCCGCCGCCGTTGTTGGTGTGGTTCAGGTAGTACGCATAGCGCGCGACAAAATTGTCCTTGTCGGAGAGCTTGTAGTCTGAGCGCACCAGGCCCATCCTCTCGTTGGAGAGCACAGGTTGCGAAGTAAGGTAGTTGTTTGCATGCGAGCAGGAGTTATATCCGCCCGATGTATTGTTCGGGGCGGGATAAAACAGCTTTTGATATGCAACAGCGACCGGATCGAGGCGGCCTGTGGGAATCACATTGGCAACGCCGCCGGTTACAAACTGCTGCCGCTGGCCGCCAACAACATTGTTGGCATCGTAGATGCTGACCGGGGTGCAGACGCCGTTGACAAGCTGGCCCAGATCGCTGAAGTCACCGTTGTATTCCTGGGCGGTGGGCACTGAGAAGTAGCTTGGAGTCTTGCTGATGTAGTTGTACTGCTCGTAGTTGCCGAACAGGAACATCTTGTCGCGCATGACCGGTCCGCCCAGGGTACCGCCGTAGTTGTTGAAGCGGAGTTCCTGTTTGCCATATTTCGGACGCGGGAAGGATGCTTCGGCATCGAAGGCATCGTTACGCACAAATTCGTAGGCGCTTCCGTGGAGAGTATCGGTACCTGAGCGGGAAACGGAGTTGATAACGCCGCCCGATGTGTACCCGAATTGCGCCGGGATAATGCCGGACATGATGTTGAATTCCTGGATGGCGTCGGACTTCAGGTTGATAGCGATTTCGCCCAACCAGTCCTGCATGTTGGAAACGCCG
>Ga0114951_10000388_pt1 | contig 62326 bp, 53 predicted proteins | sample AM7aDNAmetaG_FD_88677 | JGI IMG/M metagenome (GOLD analysis project Ga0114951, IMG submission 88677) | Freshwater microbial communities from Finland to study Microbial Dark Matter (Phase II) - AM7a DNA metaG | ecosystem: Environmental > Aquatic > Freshwater > Lake | place: Finland: Lake Alinen...
CACGGGAATGTGGGGGGGGTTTATCGGTGCGGCTTTTCAAGGGCCCCCCCGGGCGCCGACGTTGCCCCCAAAGGGGACGTTTTTGAAACGGAAAAATCCCCCCCCCCCCCTCGGCAGGGGGTTTTTTAGGCGAGGCTTTTCTCATGCCTAACGGGTCAGCTTGGGATTTTTTCCGACCAAAAGCAGGACGACGAAGGCTCAAAGCCAAAGAGGACGGAGATTCTTGGCGTTTTCGCGGGCAAAGTAGCTACTTCATGCTTGGTCGCGGAGACTGCCGACGCTCGCAAATCAACCGTGGGGAGGGGGGGTGTCCACTTGCCGCCGCCCGCAGAAGTCTTTACGCATTGCCTCTCAGAAAAAAATTACCAAAGCGGCTGTGGCGATGATGCCGGGCGGGCTGGCACAGACGTTCAGGAAGCCTGTGGAGCGCCGTTGACGCAAGCGGCGGCTTTCACTACACTGCGCGCCGTCTGCGCTGCCTGCCGATAGGTGTGGCAACAGCCAGACGACAACAACTAGGAGAAACAAACAAACACCCCGCAGAATGGGTGAAGATCAAAACCACGACCTGACCAAACCAATTTAGCGTAGCTACGGCTACGGGCTGCACCGAAAACCGCGAATTTTCCCAAGCCCGTCACAGAAACCGACCGAGCCAGCGCCCCAATCGGGCGCGGCTTGGCGCACTTTCTGTGACAGGCGCTTCGCGGTGCCTAGGTGCAGGGTGCGTTGAGTTCGCGCCCCTTTTTTTGCCGTCTCTCAGGCACTTCCCTGTTGCGTTTGGCTGCGCGCCAATTTGTCAGGCGTTTGTGGCGCGGAAATGGAGAAAGCGCGAATGACAGAAGACGAACTTAACTACATGCGAGAGATGGAAGATCGTGTCAGGCGATATGAAGCCCGCTTACAGGCTTGGCGTTTTCTCACGATGTTTATTGGACTGTTTGTTGTGGTTGGCGTTTGGAACGTCGCCACAGAGCCAAAATGCCTTTGGGTTCCCAACTACAAAAAAGAAGAAATCGTTTTGATTCGGCACAAGCTGTTTCACGATGATTATGTCGTCCGATGCTCGTGGCAAAAGAACCGGTATGGACGATACGGATGGTGCGCAAAAGACCCACAGGGCAAATGGTTCATTTTCGCCTGCGATGAAATCTGGCAAGCCATGCACGATTATCCGAATCCTGTAACTGGTATTGAGGAATACCCGCACGAAACGGATTCCGCAATCAACAAGAAGGCGGATTGACGGCAAGCAAGCTACGACGTGGCGTTCTGGCAGCAAGGCTTGACGCTGTGCTTGTGTTGCGAAACAAAGTCGCGCCCGTCGTGGAGGTGGTGAAAGCGAGGATGTAATGTTTTGGTTTCAAAAACAACTGACAATCGAAAACGCAGCCGATGCTCTTGCATTCATGGTGGATCAAATGGCTACTGATTATCTAAAACAGTCGCCTTGGGCAAAAGATGTCTGCAACGATCCTCGCGTGTCAACCGAGCTTCGATACCTGACAATGTTTTATGTTGATGGTTTTTTTAAGTCGCTTAATGGTGAACATGCTTGGACTCAGGGCCGTGATAAACTTCTCAAACAACTCTATATAAAGTGTTCGGAACAAAACAACCCGGCTCACCCGGTTACTGCGATGTTTACCTTCATGAGCCGTCTGAACGCCTATAACAACGCTATCCGCAGCGCCAAGAGCGCAGGGGAAGGCTCTGTTTTAGCGGCGAAAGAATTTGCCCGGTTTTGTTTCATGGACGGCAATGAAGGGTTGAGCTTGCTTGGGTCAGCCGTGTTGCCAATTATGCTAAGGCACCTCGGCCCGTTTGTATTTGAGCACAGGTTGGTAGTGTAGGGTAGTGTCCTAATTTGAGCCGGTGCGCGCCAAAATCGTCAGAGACTTCAAGAAACAAAGTGTAATTCGCAACAACTGATAAAGGATTCCACATGAACTCCGAAAAAATAATGGAAATCGTTATAGGCTGGATTCTCGGCCTAGGCTTCGCAATTTACGGAGGCTTGATCGTGTTCAAAACTGTGTTCGATTGGGTGGTTGAACGCCAGAAGCGTAAAGCAGAAACATTAAAGCGCCGCAGAACACAACCCCCGCCGTCAAATTGCGGACTCATCGCGAGTTTGAAAGGCCCGGCGGGTCCAACGAACTGGTCACGGGGAACTCTCCGAATTTGCGTTGTGCTCGCGAGTCTGTGGTCATTGCTCGTCGTCGGGTGTTTTATAAGCCACTTGGACGACAAGAATTCCGCGTCTTTTCTCGCCTTCATCGTCATCGTGGCGTTAGGATGGGTCGTAATCTTTGGAGTTTGGCTCGTTGGTTGGTGGATTGCGTGCGGATTCGCGTCGCAGGGAAACAACGAAGCGACTGCGAAACCTACCTCAGCCCCCCACAACCACTGAAACCAAAGCCAGAACGCGCAGACTATATGGCCGCGCCAAAGGCTGTGCCGCAATGGAGTCAGACGTTGTGAACAAAAAAGCTACAATGGCCGATATATGGCGGCAGTGGAGGAAAGTTGAGGCTAATGAAGTTGCCGGCGCAACGAAGCGCGTAAGGAAGTCCATTTCACAGTTCCAGCGACAATCGAAACAAACCCGTGAGGAAGTAAAGGCCAGCGAGTGCGCGCAAAGCGCGGGGGCGTTGATTGCAACACTGGCCGAGACTGGCGGCATGGTGCGCGTTGATGAGAAGATTGTCGCTATGAAGTTGCGGCAGTTGATGCGGACGAAGTTGGAACGGGAGATGATCGAAGCGGCTTTGTGGTGGCGCAAGTTTGTGGAGCGGCGGTTTGGAAATGATTACAGCATCGGTGAAAGTCAGGTAAAGTTTTTCGGCTTCAACGCTTCCAGTCCCCGCCATGTTGCATTTTACCGCACGGTGTTGGAACTGAGGGCGAATCATCCCGACTTCAAGATCACGGCTGAGGACAAGGAGCCATGTGGTTTTTTGGGCTCGCCAGATGCAATAGCGCCAAGCCTTCAGTTTATTCGGGATGTTCAAAAACGTTACGACGCTTATTTGAAGGCGCGGGAACGGGCGGCGGACGAACTGCGGCGGCTGATACTGCCCGCGTCCCTCGAAAGCACAGCTCGCCTGATTTCACCAAGCACGTGCGCGCCTATTATCACCGATAATAAACAACGTGCGATAGAACAGAAGAACACGAAAGCTGTCCGAGCGTTGACGAACTGCATCGAGAAACTGATGCTTGAAGCGAACCCGTCGCCGACCCGTGGTGATACCAAGGACGTATGGACGATACCCGATCACATCCGCATCGCAGTGCTAGTGGCAATGGGGATAATTCATCCCGACAGCATGAAGTTGTTTCAGACTGAAACTTTTTGGCAACTCGACGAGGCGGAACAAACAAAATTTTTACATCTCTGCAAAAACCCGCAACTCATCAAGCTGGGCCGCGAATTGTGTCCGGGTTTGCGCTCATGGCTCTGGGACAACATGCCGATATTTGAACACTATAGTTGGCGATGGGAAGCGATTCGTGAGGCGGCGATAGCTGCCGGTTTGTTGAGCGCCGGTGCGAGGAACGAACGTGAGCCGGGCGCAAATCTGCGACAATTGTTCTACGAAATGAAGCGCGACGTTCAAGAATCACTGGGTCTGAAAGTGTGCGTAAATCTTCCGGCGGGCCGTGCTCGGGCCGCTACAAAAACGGCTCAACCTCGCGTCGAGTTGTTGACCCCACCGCCGAAGATCAAAATCCCTGTCATAAAATAATCGTCAGTTTCATGGCCCGAAACGACGCTTTGACCTGACTGATAGCTGCCCGCCGTTGCCTTACGGTGGGTGGCATGAAACGCAGACCTAGTTTACAACTCGGTGACGGTCCGACTGCCCAGACCGTCCCGCCAAACGCACCGGCGGATTGTGGTGCGATGTTTTTTCCAGACTCGAAGACGGTTGCGCAACCGCCTGACGACTTGCTTCCGCGCTTCTCCACGGTAGATGCATCCCGGCAACTAGGAAAGTCTGTCACCCGCGTCAAGGAAGTGGCTCGCGAGCTTGGTTTATTGCGTATCCGCACGGGAACAGGCCGATGGCTGCTTGCTCACGTCGACATCGAGCGGTTGCGGGACGAATTTTGCCGGCGTGAGCGGAGGGCTTTGCAATGATTCCCGGCGAAATACTCATCTTGTTTGTCGTGGTTCGACTACTGCGTGTCCTGCTCGCGGTCATTTGCTGGCTGCCGGAAAAAACGGTTTGGTTTTGTGAAAATCTCGATGCCCGGCTGTGGCGCTGGTGCGAAAACCGGAGGGGGCAATGATTCCTGACGAAACGCTTGATCGAATCCGGCGGGCGAATCCGCTGGCGGACGTGGTGCGCGAGGCGGGTATCGAGTTGAAACAGCGCGGGCCGGAGTTGACGGGCTTGTGTCCGTTTCACGACGATCATCATCCGAGTCTGCGCGTGAACGAGGCGAAGGCGGTTTGTTGCTGTGACTCGTGCGGCTTCGGCGGCGACGTGTTCAAGTTTGTGATGCAGCGCGATGGCCTGACGTTTCCGCAGGCGGTGGAGAATCTGGCAAGGCGGGCAGGGATTCCGTTGAATGGCAACGGCGGCTCATCGTCCGCAGGGCAAGAAGCTGGCGGTTTGGCGCACAAACTTTCTTCTTCTTGCACGGGCGCTGCACAGGCACGGCCAGCGGTGACATTGCCAACGGCGGACGCGAAGTTTGCGGAAGGGTTTGCGCAGCGGCTTGGCGTGAAGGCAGACACGATCACGAGGTTGATTGCTGAAAATGCGCTGGGATATGACGCGCAGAAAAACGCGATTGTTTTTGGCTGTCAGAATGCGGACGGCAGCATTGCGGCGCTTCACTTGCGCGGCAAGAGCGCGGACGGTTCGCGGTGGTTCGCATGGCGGCCCGAAGGTTGCAAGGCCGGGCTGTGGCGGCTGCCGGCGTTGAAACGGGCGGAAAAGGTGATTGTCTGCGAAGGCGAGACGGATGCAATTGCGGCGTTGAATGTCGGCCTTGAAGCGGACGGGTTCGCGGTGGTTGCCAAGACGGGCGCGAATGTTTTTCCCGCCGATGCGGTCGAGCAGTTCCGAGGGAAAACGGTGTTCATTGTTTCCGATCTGGACGAAGGCGGGCGCAAGGGCGCGGCGGCTACGGCGGAGAAGTTGCGCGACGTGGCAGACGTGCGGATTGTCACGTTGCCGGAGATGCCGGCGCAGGATGACGGCAAGCCGCGCAAAGACCTGCGCGACTGGCTTGGACTCGGTAATGGTAAAGCGGAGTTGTTGAAGTTGCTGGACGCGGCGACGGGAGCAAACGGGCCGGCGACGAGCGCGGCGGACGTGATGACAGCGCCAGCCGAGCCGGTGCGTTACGGGCTGCCGAAAAGGTTCTGCTACGATCTGGGCGGATGGATTGCGGATTACTTCGCGGTGTTTGAGCCGCGCACGGAGCCGAGCTATGCGTTTCATCTGGCCGGGGCGCTGGCGGCAATGGACACAATTCTAGGGCGGCGTGTGTATTGGGAATTTGGAAGCACACGGCTGTTTCCACAAGACTACTACTTGCTGGCCGGGCGCGTGGCGGCGGCACGGAAGTCCACGGCGATGAACTGCGGGGCGCGGGTGGTGCGGTGTCTGGAAACAGAAGCGATGCCTTATCGTATGGCGGACGGGTTTTCTTACAACTCCATGCCGGATGAGTTCGCGGAGTTCAATCTGAGACTGCTGTTGCTGGATGAGTTTTCTAGCCTGTTGGTTCAAAATCAGACGGACTACGGCAAGGGCTGCGCGCAGGCATTCAATTCCATGTGGCAGGGAGTGGACAAGGTGCGGCTGCGGTTTCGCACACGAGACAAGAGCAAGGCAATTGTAATCGAAGCGCCGACGCTGACGATGCTGGCCGGCACGTCGTTGGAGTTGTTGCAGGCGAACTTGCGGGCGGGCGATCACGGCGGCTTTACGTCGCGACTGCTGACGTTTTACGCCGAAGGCGACAGCAAAGACCTGCCGGAGCCACAGGCGATTGAACAAAGCGAGGTTCAGACGCTCGCCGACAAGTTGCGCAAGTTGATGGATGGAGTTGGCGGGCGGGCAAGTTGGACGGCGGACGCGGCCCAGGTCTGGAATGAATGGTATCGGGCGCAGAAGCAGCAGGCGAAAGAAAATCCAAACGGCTTCGCTTCACGCAAGGGCGATCACGTTCGCAAGATTGCGTTGAAGCTGGAACTGTCGCGCAGCGGCAAAGCCGAAGTCGGCGCGGATGCGCTCGGCAAGGCGATCTTGATTGCGGACAAGGCGGAGGAAAGCTGGCGTAAGGTGTTTGGAACGGGCGCGGCAGGCGGCGGGTTTATTTCCAGCCGTGCGGATGAGGCACTGACATGGTTGCAAGCTAATGCCTGCGCTGAGGGAATCCCTTATTGGAAACTGGCGCACTGCTTGAAGCTAGACGCGCAGACGGCGGACAAGGTGTTAAAGACGCTGGAAGTTTGGGAGCGTGTCCGCGTCGAGCCAAGAACGACGGGCGGACGGCCAGCCAAGCTGGTCTTTGTGTTGACGCCGGAGGGGAGTGCAAAAAGATGAAAAGTCTGAGCACGAAACAGCAAACTTCTTGCACTGCGGGCGACGCGGGCAGCAATCGTCAGGTGCAAAAAGTGGGTGGCTTTGAGCACGAAACTATTTACTTCTTGCACCGTGCGGACGCAGCACGGCTGACAACTCGGCAACGGGCAAGGACGGGATATGCCCCGGTTGTGCGCCAAGCGCGCTCTGGCGGCAACGTGGGCGGAATGGCGGGGCTTCTGTGATCGAAGTGACCACAGCAACGGCGCAGACAATCAAGCCGCGTTATCTGAACGTGGAAGCGGCAGCGTTGTATCTCGGTATGACGGTGGGGGCGCTCTACAAGTCGGCACAGCGGCGGCTCGTTCCCTACCGGAAGAAAAGGAAGCTGTTGTTTTTTGATGTTGCAGAACTAGACGCATACATGCACCAACTAAAAGGCGTGGACGTGCGCGAGGCGGTGTCGCGGGTGTTGAACGGCGGCACTGTGATGGCGCTGGCAAAATAATGTGTTGACTCGTAATGACTAACTGAGTTAGTGTCATGCAAACAAACTGGACGGCGGTGAAAATTCAACAACAACGCAAGGCAGCCGGAATGACGCAAAAGCAGTTTGCGGAATGGCTGGGCGTCTCTGTGATTCAAGTGCAGCACTTGGAAAACAAGCGGCGCAATCCAAGCGGGCCGGTGAAGCGGTTGCTGGACATTCTGGCGGATCGGTTGCGGTCGGGTGAGTTCAAAAACGTCCAGTCCAAGCGAAAGCGAGTCAAGCAATGAGCGTCTATCAACGCGGTGATTCGTTCTGGTATGAGTTCGTGGTGCTGGGCGTGCGGCATCGGGGCAGCATCGGCAAGGTGTCGAAGGGCATTGCTCGCGAAGTTGCCGAGAAGAAACGGATTGAAGCACTGGAAGGCAAGCTGGTGGAGCGGCCCGTCAAAGCGCCGCTGTTCGGTCACTATGACCCGTCAACGGGCAAGTTCAGCGAGGAAGACGCGGCGGGGAAGTATCTGGCGTTCTACCGAGCGAACCGCAAACCGAGTTCAACCGTGCGGATGGAGGCGTTGCTGGCTGACTTGTGCGGGGAGTTTGGCAACAAACGCCTGACGGAAATTGACCCGCACCAGATCGAGCAATACAAGCTGCGGTTGAAGAAAGAAGAGTATGCGGCGGCCAGCATCAACCGGGCACTGGCGGCCATCAAAGGTCTTTTCACGAAGGCGGTTGAGTGGCGTTGGATTCGGGACCATCCCGCCCGCAGCGTGAAGTTCCTCAAAGAACACAACGCACGCGACCGATACCTGACGCAGGACGAAGAACGGGAGTTGTTGAAGCAGTGCCACGCGCTCGGCAACCTTCGGCTGGCTACGCTGGTGCTAGCGGCGGTGGATACAGGTTTCCGCGCCAGCGAGCTTGAAGCGGTGCGCTGGAAGGACGTGAGCTTTGAGCGGGGCGAAATCTGTGTGGCGAGCGGCTACACCAAGAACGGCGACCCACGCCGCAATCCGATGACACAACGCCTGACGGAAATGCTGACGTTGCTCAAAGGAACCGGCAAGGTGGACCCGCAGGCGGCGGTGTTCGGGCCGTATCGGTATCACAAGGCGTTCTGGAAGGCGCGGGATGCGGCGAAGCTGGGCAAGGATGTGGTGTTCCATACGCTGCGGCACACTTTCATCTCGCGTTTGGTGACGGCTGGTGTAGATATACGAACCGTGCAGGAACTCGCGGGACACCGAGAGATCAAGATGACGATGCGTTACTCGCATCTCGCGCCGGAGTCAAAGCGGCGGGCGATTGGTCTTTTGGAAGGCCAAGTCCCCACAAATTCCCCCACAACGGCACTTGGCGTTGTCGTAAGTGCCTGCGGGGCCCGTAGCTCAACGGTTAGAGCAGGGGACTCATAATCCCTTGGTTGCTGGTTCGAATCCAGCCGGGCCCACCAGTTTTGAGAAGGTGACTGGTGATTGGAGACTCGTAATTGGTTGCGCGTCGTTGGCTGTAGATTTCCGCTTGGAATGTCCAGCGCAGTTTGGGCGAAAAGGACACCCACAGAGCGGCGAAATCTGGTTCGCCAATCACCAATCACGAATCACCACTCACTCCCCGTCACTCGTATTTTTCCACCACGCGGAACGAGCCGAGGATGCGCAGATTGGTGGAGCGCGTGCGCAACAGGGCCAGCGCCTTGGCGAACGCGGGTTGCCGCGCGTTGCCCTCGCATTCGACCACAAAGAGGTATTCGTCCGGATTGTTCGGCAGCGCGCGAGAGACGATCCGCGTCATGTTGACCTCGAACTTGGCCAGCGCCAGCAGCGCCGACACGAGCGAGCCGGGTTGGTGGATCAACCCGAACACCAGCACCGTCCGGCCGCCCGCCCCCGCCGCCAGTGGTTTCTTGCCGATCAGGTGGAACCGCGTGATGTTCTGCGCCCGCGAACCGAGCCGCGGGACGATGACATCGAGATGGTGCAACGCGGCCGCGCCGGTGTTGCCGATGGCCCACGCGTCGCCTTCCTCCGCCGCGCGCTCCACCGCTTCCGAAGTGCTTTCGGTTTCCATGATGGCCGCGTCCGGATACCGCGAGCGCAGCCAGTCGCTGCAATGCTTGAGCGGAACGAAGTGGGAGTAAATCCGCTTCGGCTTGACGGCCTTGCGGCCGAGCAGCGACAGCGTGACGTGCAGCGACATCTCCTCGCAAATCATCAGCCCGGCGGCAACAAAGTCTTCGCGAATGAGTTGGTCCACCGTGTCGAAGATCGGCCCGCCGAGCGTGTTCTCGATCGGAACGATGCCGTAAGCCACTTCGTCGCCGGCGACGGCCTCAAACACTTCCGTGATCGTCCGGCGCGGCGTCAGCGCAGCGGATTTGGAGAACCGCCGGAGCGCCACCTCGTGGCTGTAGCTGCCGGGTTTGCCGAAGTAAGCCACGTTGACACGCGCGGTGCTACGCGCCACGGGCGTTTCTGATTTGTTCTTGCTGGTTGATTTCATTCTGGACCGTTTATCCGTTCTATTTTTCGCTCCGTTGAGGCAAACATTCAAACACTTTGCGGCCGAAGGTTTGCTTCCCGGCCCTTACGGCGCGCCACGCCGGTTCGATGGCGAAAAGAGGGACGATCACTTCTTTTTCATTTCAGAGCGACAGGGACGCGCGGCTTCACCAAATACCACATGCTCGCAGGTGCCGAGGCAAAACTGAACAAAGTGGTATTCAGCGGCAGGCAAGTCCAAAACGCGGCGGGCACACTACGCCACAATTCGTTTCGAATGCAACAGACAACCCGTGGCCGGTGGAGGCGTCACGCGGATTTGAAAAGTGTGCCGATGTTGAGAATCGGCGGTTTGCTCCCCAAAAAAACTGGTGCGCCCGGAGGGACTTGACCCCTCCAACCCTCTGATCCGAAAACGCCCTTGACAACCCCTTCAAAAATGGAAAGCCTGTCCCGACCACTGCGCACCGTAACGTTAAGCCCGTGAAAGAAGGCACACTGGCGCCATCGAAAGCGCAATCCGAATGCGAAGGGGAAGGATTTTGCCTTCAGCGAGGCATCGTCATTCGTCGAAAGCGGCTGTTTGTCCTGGCGCTTGTTGCCGCGTCGTCGGTCTTGTGTTTTTTCAGCGGCAACGTGGTCTGCGCCAGCGCGTCCCTGGGGCGGGCAACGGTGACCGAGGTCAACAATGATGTTCGTTACCGCGGTCATGAGACGGCTGAGCGACCGGCCAAACCCGCCGACGTAGTGTGCGGCGAGGATGTGTTGCGCACGGGCCAGAAGTCGCAGGCGGAGCTGGAGTTCGAAGACCGAACCGTCACGCGGCTTGGTTCCAATTCCACTTTTACGTTCGACCCGCAGAAACGGCGGTTTGAGTTGAAGCATGGGTTACTGCTGTTCGACATGCCAAAGCACGCCGGCGGCGGCACGATCGTCACCCCGGCGGGTACGATGGCGATCGAGGGCACGGCGGGTATCATCTCCTACCGCAGTCCGTTGAAGATCATCTGCCTCGCCGGCGAGATCCGTTACCGGAACATGCTGATCGAAGCCGGCCAGATGTTCGTCAGCGGCCTCACGCCGAAGCCGGTGGACATCCACTTGCAGGGCATCGGGGTGGGAATTCTGATGCGCCGCGGTTTGCCCAACAACCGGGTGGAACACGAACGCGCCAAGCAGCAGCAACTGGCGCGCCTGCGCTCCGGCGAACTGCAGTTGACGCCGTTTTTGATGATGGGCGAAGGCACTGACGTGCTGATGCGGCAACCGATCAACCTCTCGGCACAAGAGGCGGTCCTGACGGAGGTGGAGGTTTATCTTCGAGGATGGTTGGAAAGTCTTTACGGCTTGCCCAAACCGCCGCCGATTCAAATTGGCAGTCACGATGTGGTGGATCATGACCAAACGCGAATCTACACACAGCCGGGTGACGTGACGAAGCTTAAGGGATTCCTGAACACGGACACTGGTGAAGCCGTGTTTGCCACAGGCCATCAGGATATCCAGATCACGGGCAGTCCGCAGTTCCTTACCGGCAGCGGGCCTTGTAACGTATCGCTGGGCTGCGTGGGACAAATTGCGATTGATACCGCCGACCTGGAGTTTCCTGGTTCGTATCCCAATGCTTTCAACATCACGTTGAAGCTGTTCGCCGTGGAGGAGAATCCGGGGCTTCTCATCCGGGATTCCGTGGTGGGGAACTCGTCGCCGTCGTCGTTGGGAGGAACGCTGACGGCAGTTTCCCTGACCGACATGCTGGTCGAACGGTCCCAGATCATTACCTATGGCGGCTATCCCTCATTGATCGGCGCCGGCCTGCTGGACATCGAGTCCAGTCTGGTTACCGCCGATGGCCTCTTCGCCGGCTCCCCATACTTGGGCGCCGCAGACGTCACAATCCGGGATTCCAAGATCACCGCCAACACCACGGACTTCACCGGCCTTTATGGTTTGGGTGGTTCTGTTTCCATTAATGGCACGCTCAACACATTCCTCGACAACAACACCGATGTGCAGGCCCAAGGCCCGGCGCCTTGCGAAAGCATCAGGCTTCAAGCCGAGGGCGCCTATGGCGTGCCGGGCAACATCAAATTGCAGGCGACCACGGGCTACGTCCGGCTCAACGCCCAGCAGACCGCCGCCGTGCTAGGCGCGCTGCCCGCCGGCACCATCGAAATCACCGGTGGCGAATACTACGACTTGACCGACGCGCAAGTGAAGAAGACGGTCGTTCTCGATGCCAGCGGCAACTACGGCGGCGGACGCATTGACCTGATCGCCGCGACCGAGATCCAGATGACCCACGCCCGCCTCAATGCCGACGGCCCTGCCGGCCTGCCGGCAGGCACGATACACATCGAAGCGCCGACCATTACCATCAACAATTCCATCCTCAGCGCCAGTTCCGTCAGCGGCATGGCCGGGCGCATTGACATCCTCGGCAGCATGAGCGGCGTGGTCACCATCAATAACTCCATGCTGACCACTGCGGGCGGGTCGGCTGGCGCGCAAAGCGGTATCTTCATCACCGGTGGCACGGTGTATCTCGACCCTTACACCATCAGTCGCATCAATTCGGGACCTGCCCCAGCCGTTATCACCAGCCACAACACCATCTCCGGCTTGCCGACCACGATCCACCAAAACGTCGTGCCGTGACGGACACATAGACAACGGTTGGCGGTTTTCAGGCGCGGGCTTCCCGGCAACGAGAAACGGAGCAAGGGCGATCGCTGCCCGCTTCACCAAGCCGGACGTTCAAGAACTCGCGCCAAGAGGCGTTTTTCCCTGAATCCTCCCCCGTCATCACGACTCGGCAAATGCCGAACGGGTTCGCCTTGTCATCCTCACGGGTCATCATCAGCCAGCGCAAAATGGCGAAGTTGGCTGGTCACGGGAGACACACGACTGGGCAAACGGAGAGCATCTGGAAATCCTTATGCGCGGTTTGCTTCGCCAAAATCGAGCATCGTGGGACGGCGGCGGAATCCGCGAGTCTTGATCGCGGCATAGAGCAAGCCTACAGCGAACCAGATACCGCCCACGACCTGAGCCGGCGTCGGCAGGCTGCACCAGATCCAAAGGCAGAACAAGAGCCCCAGCCCGGGCACCAGAATGCCGGTCGGCCAATGACGCCGGCAGCCGGGGGGCGACTGCAACCAGTACACGCGGATGGCTGCGGCGTTCACACCCATGAAGGCGAGGAACGCCCCGAAGTTGATCAGCTCGGTGGCATATTCGTAGTCCAGCACGAACGCGCCGGCCAGTGCCACTGCGCCGATCAGCCAGACATTCAGCGTCGGCTCATGACGAACGTCGAGCCGGCCGAACACGGACCTCGGCAGTACGTTGTCGCGTCCCATGCTGTAGAGCAGCCGCGCCGCGCCGACTTGCGAGGTCAGACCACTTCCAAAACACGCCACCGCCATGACCACCGCAATCGCGTTCAACAGCCACGGTCCAGCCACGACGCCGGCGATGTCCATGAACGCCGTCTCGATGTTGGTGAAGCCCTCACCACTGGGCCACACGCGCTGCGCAAGGTACACTTGAATCACAGCCGTCAAGCCCGTCACCAGGCAGACCAACACGGTAGCCAGTGGGATGGTGCGTCTCGGCTCGATCGCGTCTTCCGCCAGCGTAGTGATGCCATCGAATCCGATGTAGGCGGCCGCGGCAAACGACGTCGCTGTGCACATCGAGCTGAAACTGAACGTGGCGGGATCGTAGAACGGGGCCAACGACACCAAGCCCGACCAGCCCTGCGTGGAAAACAGGTAGCGCGTGGCCGCAACAACGAACGCCATGATCACCGCACACATCGCGACCAGCAGAAGCTGATTGGTTCGGGCGGTCCAGCGGATGCCCCGGGCGTTGAGCACGGTCATGCCGACGCCGATAATCAGAACCCAAGCCCAGTAGGGAACGACCGGCACCAGCCGGTTGGCGCTGATCGCCCCGTAAATCACGTTCACGACGGGGATGATCAGATAGTCCATCACCATGGTCCAACCGGCGAGGAAGCCCAGGTGCGGGTTCAGTCCCCGGCCCACGTAGGTATACGCGGAACCTGCCGACGGGTACAAAGCGGCCATGCGGCCGTAGCTCACCGCCGTGATCATCATGGCCACCATGGCGACCAGCACCGAGGTGGCCATATGGCCGTGCGACATGCGCGTGGCGACGCCAAACAAGCCGATGACGCCCACCGGCTGGATGAGCACGATGCCGTAGAACAGCAAGTCGCTCAGTCCGAGCACGCGTCGCAATTTCGGCGAAGTTGCGCCCTTCGGGGTTGTGTCAGGGATGGCGGCGGGAATGGCAGGCGGTGAGCCCATGGTTTTCGCAGGTCAGGGTTTCGTGCTGGTCAGCCGCCGGGAAGCTCGTATTTCGCCCTCGCTCACGCCGTTCCCCGGCGCAGTTCCGAAACGCTCTCGATAACCGCGTCGCCCAAATACCGGATCTGCTCGGCCGAGAGACCGTAGATCGGCAGGTGGGTGAAACGGTGATTGAACAGATCCTCGCAGACCGGGCAGCTTGACTCGATGGCCGCCGTGTCATAGCCCAGTTGCCGCAGGATTTGGAACTTGTAGAGCGGGCCGAAGTGCGGGATCTGCGTCACCCCGCGCTCGGTCAACTTGTCCTTCAAGTCCTGGATGTCGGCGCCGACAACCTGCGGGTCGATCTGCAACTGGTAGAGATGATGCGTTCCCCGGGTCGTGCCGTGATCCATGGGCGTGCCGCGCAGTCCGGGCACGTGTCGGAAGCGGTGATTGAGTTCCCGGGCCGCCGCACGCCGGACCGCGATGATCTCGTCCACGCGATGCAACTGGCTCTTGAGGGCCACCGCCTGGATCTCCGTGGCCGAGTGGTTGCCGGCCACGAACGGACCACGCATACCGTCAATGGCCACCACGTCGTAGAGCCAGTTGGGGATCTTTTTGGAGAGATCCAGTCCCACGAAGCGGCTCTTGCCAAATTGCTGGCCGAATTTGGTATTGGTCACGAGGATGCCACCCTCGCCCAGGGCGTTGATGTTCTTCACCTCGTGGAAACTGTAGGCGCCGAAATGGCCGATCGTGCCCAGACGCCGGCCACGATAACTGCCGCCAAACCCGTGGGCCGCGTCTTCCAGAACGATCAGGCCGTGTTGCCGGGCCAGACGCATGATCGGCGCCATGTCCACCGGCCAGCCGCCAATGTGGACCGGCACGATCATCCGCGTGCGGGGCGTGATCTTGCGTGCCACGTCGGCCGGATCGATGTTGACCGTCTGTGGGTCCAGGTCCGCCAGCACCACCTTGGCGCCGATCGAGAGCGGGTAGACGATCGTGGCGATGAAGGTGATGGCCGGCACGATCACCTCGTCGCCCGGGGCCAGGCCGGCCATCTTGTAGGCAATCTCGAACCCGGCCGTGGCATTGGTCAGGAACAAGGCATGCCGGACGTCGAGATACTTCTCGACCGCCTGTTCGAGCTCCTTTACGCGGTTGCCCAGGGTGAGTTTGGTGGCCAGGCTCCCGGCCTCCGCCAGTCCGCCGATCGCCCGCCGCACCTTGGCCAGATTACGGCGGTAAGCGGCCGGGCGGCCCGGGGCCGCGGGCACCAAGAACTCGACGATCCTCATCACGTCGTCCAGCCGCAGAGGCTCGCCGACCGCCGGCCAGCCGATCCTGGCCGTACCGGTCGCGTAACGGAAATCGGAGATCTGGCCTTTCTTTTCCCGCTTCATAATGCCTCCTCCTGCAATCGAGTTCGCTCTGCGGCCATATTCACGAGCATACCCCCTCCCGGCCTGGTTCTGCAATACCTGTGCGGCGTCCGGATGAAGCTCCCCCTGTTGCCGGAACATCAACTCTCCTGCTGGATTCGGCGCCAACGTGAGCTTGCTTCCGGCAACACAATCCATCCTTGAGCACGTGAAACGCGTCACTGGCAGACCGGTGCATGTTCAAGAAGACCCTTCGCTGTCCACGCTGGCTCACATCCACACGGCGCGCGGGAAAGTGCCAATGCACCTTGTGCGGTATAAACCCCTAGGCACGGAGCCGCCGGATTATTTCGTGGCCTATCACAACGGGATGAGTTTGGTGCGCCCGGAGGGACTTGAACCCCCAACCCTCTGATCCGAAGGCGCGGCTGTGTTCACTTTACGCCCGCTCCAGTTCGCTTTCAATTGTTTCATTCGGCTCACGCAATTCCTTATGCCGTGACGGGTTGCAGCGTTTCCGACGCCTTGCTTGTAACGCCGTGAGCGTCTGAATGCGTCGCGGTGTCACCGTCACTCGTTGGCAACATGCGTCTCATTTTGATACTACATCCTCCGCCTTGTCTGCCGTGCTATTCTCACTTGTGGCCGCGCTCAGAAACTTTACCAAGCGCGCCTGCTTCAAGACGTGTTCGGGCCGTGTCTGGCCGTAAACCTGCGCCACCAACTGCGGCCCGCTCCGCTGCCCGATCAAGCCTGCAATCTCGAAATCGCCAAGCCCCGCTTCGCGGCAGCGCGTCACGAAATACGCCCGCAACCCGTGCGGGCAAACGTGCGGCACGCCCGCCGTCTTGCAAGCCGCCGTCAGCTTGTGCCGTATGTCGCTCGGGTCGCGCGGTTGCTTCACGTCCAGAGGCGAGGGGAACAGCAGATAGCTTCGCGACCGCCCTTGCATTGCCTGCAACAAGGCTTCAAGCTCCGCACTCATCACCGCCCACGGGCAAACGCCGCCTTTCTCGCGCTTGACGTGAACCAGCTTTTCGCTCCAACTGACATCTTCCCACGACAGCCAGCGCGCTTCGTTCAATCGCAGCCCCGTCAGCGCCACGAATAGCGTGAAGTCGGCGATGTCATGCTCGCCATCCAACCGCAGCCGCTTTTCGATCTCGGCAAGACTTGTCGGCGTGGGCGCTTTGTCGCGGCAATGCTTCACTCCCGACGCCACAACATAGCGGTTGCGGCCCGCCAGCGGATTCGCCCGCAGACTGCCCCGCCGCACTGCCAAGCCGAGCGCGTTGGACAAATAGCCAAGCTCCATGTCCACCGTCCGCAGCCGGCTCCACGTCTGCTTCTTTTGTTCATCGGTCAACTTGTGCTTCGACTCAAACCCCTTCGCACACCGCCACGCTTTGTATTCGTCGGCATTCTTGAACGTCAGCGCCGCCGCAGGCACGTCGCCGAGCCGCGCAACGATGCGCTCCAAGCCCCATTTCTCCATTTCCATCGTTCGCGGTTTCTTCGGTTGCATCGTTCGCGTCGGGCATTCTTCTGCGATGTAGTCCGCCACGATCTTCGCCACCGTCAACCGCTGCCGCAACAGCGATTGCCCCGGCAACTCCACGCCGCTGCGCTGGCAAAATTTCTCTGTGCGGAACTTCCGCAACCACAGCCGCGCCTCTTTCGGGTCGTTCGTGTCACAACTGCGCCAAGTCGCCTTGCCGTTGATTCTCACCCGCGCCACGATCTTGCCGCCGCGCCGGTAGAGACAATCGCCGATGCGCTCATATTTCGCTGTCTTCGGTTTTTGCGAGCACTCGCTCCATGTGGGCGCGGATGAATCCTCGTGGTTCGTGGGATTGTTTGTTGCGCTCCCATCCTTGGAGGGTCTTGACGGAAATGCCCCACTCTCTGGCGGCTTTTGATTGCGACAAGCCGAGTCGTCGGCGAGCGCGTTTGACTCGATTACGGAATTGCATGGTGATATACTTTTCCTCGTCAGGTGCATGACTTGATCCTTTCAGGGTTTGGGTTTTGCACTTGGCACGCCGGGCGGTGTAACAGCACTGCCCGGCACCTTTTCGCCTCCTACTATACTCACATGAGTATATAGCGCAACGCCTATTTTTAGAAATCGTTTGTCCCGCTCGTCACCCGCTGCCGACTTTGCCGAGTTTGTTTCAGTGTTTTTCATAAACTCCCTATATGAATCTCGCGTAAGGGTTTTTAGGAAATGGTCGTTTGAAACTCGGCACACTCGGCAACCTTCAAAGTGAAGATGGTGAATCCCTTGCGGTCTGTTTCTTTACACGCCGTGGGGAACGCCTTGCAGACGTGCGGCCAGAGCGCCGAAAGGCGCTTGCCGACGCGCTTGGCAGACCATAACGGCTTGCCGTTGTCGCGCGTAGCAGCAAAGTCCGCGTCAATCTCTTTGAAGCCGTCTAGCAGTTCTGCGGCGGTGCCGCGCCAAAACTGGTTCTGTTGCATGAAGTTGAGAAGCACAGCGCCAACGTCGTCATTTTCCAGACAGAACGCGCTCTTGTCCGTTTCGGCGGAGCGGAGCGCGGCGACGGCTTCCGCTTCGCGTCCAAGCGCCCGCCCGATCTTCACGGCGAAAGCGGCGAAGTCAGGGTGTCGCGCATTCAAGCCGGGCGGCGTCGGCGCGGTGTCGGCGAGTGCGGCGCGCAACGTGTGCGCTAGATGAGACAAGCCGGCGTCGCGGGCTGCCAGGATTTCTGCGCCAAGCTCGGCGTCGCTCGTTTCTTCGCCGTCGCGTCGTTCCATGCGAACAGGGAGCAACCGATCCGCAAGGCCGCTGTCGGCGGCAAAGGTTGGGTTTGCCGTCGTAATACAAAGCCAAGCGCGAGCGCGAAGGATAACGGTCTCGTTGTTGGTGTAGAGCTTGCGCCGTTGCGAGCAACCGTCTGTTGCGGCATTGGCGAGCGCATCGGCGAGCCAGCGACAGCGGGTATCAGCATTGTCGAGTATGAAAATCCCGCCAGCGTCGCAGCACGGCCAGAACGAATCCTCTGCGCCCTCCTCAACCTTGTGCGCGACAAACGGAATCCCGAAAAGCTCGGCAAAGCCTTTCGCCGTCCGCGTCTTGCCGCTACCGATTGCACCGGGAAGGCAAAGCGGCGGTTTGCTCGGCGGGTTACTCGGTAGCGAATAGAGCCAGAGCCGCAACAAGTCCTTGCCGTGCGCGGCGCTGCAATGCGCGTCTCGAAAAAGTCGGCATGTCTCGAAAGCGTCGCGCGGCTCGGTGAACTTCCACGGTGCCAGCGTGCGGCCAGCGGCGAACAAAACGCCGTCTGTGCCATTGTCTGCCAGCGTCACTCCTTGCGCCGTGATCTTCACAAGCTGGCCGTCGCCGTTGCTTAGGTAGATTGCGCCAAACCGACTTGCCCAAAATGCTTCCGGCAGGATAGCGGTTGTCTGCGCGCCAGATAGCGCCGCCGTCTCGACTTCGGCAAAAGCATATTTGAAAAGCGGGTCTGCGCGATTTATGCCGAGCCATTCAGAAAGCCACGCGCCGAAAGCGTCCGCCCGAATCCGCAGCAGCCGCTTGGCGCTGGCGTCAAAGAACATCGCGCTTTCAAAATCGCGGCGCTCCGCGTGAAAGTAAAGCCTGCCGACTCTTGCGAGCGCGCCGACAACAAGCTTGGCGACTTCGCAATTGCGGGCCGAGCCTTTGCAGTTCTCGTCAGTCAATATGGCGAGAATCTCGCCGCGAATGTCGGCGGTGATCTTGTCAAAATCCCGCTCAGACTCGGCCACGGCTGGCGCAGCCTTCGGTTTCCATTCCGGCGCGGACTTCGCCAGCGCAATCAGTCGCTGTTTCGCCGCACCCTTGTCCGGTTGCGTCGCGAGCCAATCGGAAATGTCCTTACAGCCATCAGGCACGGCGACAACGCGCACGTTGGCGGCAACGTCGTGAAGCGCGGCGGCAACATTTTCCGCGTGAGCTTGGCCGGGAGCGTCGGCGTCCGGTAGAATAACCACCGCAGAGCCGCGCAATGTCTCGCTGTAGCTCGCCAGCCATTTGCCCGCGCCGCCGCTGTTGCACGTCGTGGCGAAGCCGAGCGCGGCGAGGTTGTCGGCGTCTTTTTCGCCTTCAATGATCCAGACTTCTGGCGCGGCTTTGATCTGTGGCAGCCGATACAGAACGCGCCGCACGTCTTTCAATTTGTAAATCCATCCGCCCTTGTCGTCTGGCCGACGCTGTTCAAAATCCTTCGTCTTACCGTTGCGTCCCGGCTCGTATCGCACCACCTGAAAGAGCAACTTGCCGTTTTCGTCCCGATAGTCATAGGCGCAGACTTCGCGGCGTGGCGTGTTCGGTGTCGCTTGTCGCGTGCCGTTGCCGCCGAGTTTCTTAAACGCGTCGCCGTCGCTAATGCCTTCCTTGCGCGCCACGAAATCAATGACGCTGCCGCCAATCTTGCACGGGTCGCAGCACCATACGCGCTTTGCAGGATTCACTCGCAAGCTTGGGTGGTGGTCGTTGTGAAACGGGCAAAGGCCAACAAGCTCCGCGCCTTGCTTTTTCAATTCGATGCCGTAACGCGGCAAGACGGTTTCCAACGGATGCGCGGCAAGAATTTCGTCGCGTGTCATTGCTCCCCCACGCCGCCGCCTCCGCTGGCGTTCTTCGCAAGCCACTGTTCAAGGTCGGCAGGGCGAACGCGAACCGCGCGCCCGATCTTCACCACGCGCAGCCCGCGCTCCGCGTAGAGTCGCCAGCACGTCACGCGGCCAACTTGCAATTTCTCCGCAACCTGCGCGAGTGTCAGCAACCGTTCGCCGCTCGGCGCGCTGTTAGCGCCCGCTGTCGTGGTAATGGGATTTTCGCCGTTCATCGTGTCGCCTCCTTTTGCCGCCGCAACCATTCTTCCTTCATCCTCTCTACCTGCCGCACTTGAAACAGCCGCTCACCTCCAACCGTTCGCACTGGCTCCATTTTTAGTTCATCACTCAAACGGCGGACAGTGGCCGCGCTGCAACCGACTTCGCGCCCCGCCTCCGCTGGCGTGAAAACTCTTTCGCTTTCGCTCATGTTCTCAGTCTTTCCATTCCGGCAAAAAATTTCAGCGGGGCTTTTGCCGTTTCCGCCACCGCCAAGACGTAGTGATAACGTCCCCCTAAGGTGACAGAATGGATTTTTGGAAGGTCAGAAATAAGCGGAACGCTTATTCCTGCGGGTGCTATGGCTGGAAAGCCTCTGCAATTCTGGTGCTTGCCAACTCGTAGTTTTCCTTCACGGATTGAGTCAGCCGCTTCAATTCCCGCTCGTAAACGGCCTGCTTCTTCTTGTGCGCTTTCACCGCCTGCTTATACTGGCTCACCACCCGCGCAGCCTTTCGGATTTGCGGCTTCAACGCTGCGGCTCGTTGTGTCATGCCCCCTTTAAGCGCCTCTTGGTATTGCTTCCAAACCTCGCCCCGGTGATTTCCTGTGTTCCAGTCTTCGGGACGCTGTGGGCGAAACGGCTTCAACGCACGAAGTCTCTCACCGTGAAACTGCCACACCAATTCGCTGAAATCGGGTTTGGCCTTGTCGGGCAACGCATCCCAAATCCGCAAGCCTTCGCCAAGTGCCTTGGCCTGCTTCGTAAATCCAGTGTCCGGCAATTTCGCCATTGCCCGGCACTTCTTTACATCCCCGATCACGCGCGCGACATGGGCGAGAATGGTTCTTATCGGCCAGTCCGTCCGCACTTTGAAATCCATCACCGCATGGCCTTCCAACCAGTCCGCCGCCTCTTGTCGCCGCCGTTGCGCAAAGGCCGGGTCGTCAAATAGGCGCAGTGCCGTCTCGCGTAGATCGTCGTTCGTCATCGCCTCAACCCGCTTGCGCATCTCGGCCCGCCGCTTCGGGTCGTCAAGATCATCCAAGATCATCAGGTCGAACCGGTGATGCTGGAACACCTCCCATTCAGCCTTCTGGATTTCAACCCATTCCCCGCCCTCTTGGTTCAACTCTGCGCCCTTCGTGCCCCACTTGCCGGATTTCGTTTTGCTGTAGTCGGGGTTTGGCTCGTGCCAGATACCCTTTCCGATGCTGTAAAGCATCTGACTCGGCGACCCATCCTGCCGCATGATGCCGCCTACTACTTTCAACCACGCCCACGCGCCGCCGGTCTTCCGCACATAATTTATGAACGCATTTTCTTCCAACTCAGGGTTCACCATCTCAGCCAAACCCGCATTCGTGGTCTTGCAGTGCCAATCCAAATCATCCGGTTGAACCTTTTCCGCCTCATATTGTGCCCGCAATTCGTGATAGCCCTTGTTCCGCCGCAGACACGCATAATGCCAAAACAACCGCGCCTCAATTTCATCCTTCGGCGGTTTTAGCGGATGCTCGCTCTTGATGGCAAAACTCGCCCGTTTCTTCACAGTCACCGGGCGGCGAGCGGGCACTCTGCTTTCACCCCAAACAGCGCGCTCGATCTCTTCCAAGTCCAACATCGGCGGCAACTGCTTGATGCGTTCTGCTTCTGCCGAAAACTCCGGGTGCGCCTTGGCAAACTCCGCAAGATTGTTTTCGGCGCGCGGCTCCCATTCACGTTGCTGCTGTTGATACCGCTCCTGTTCCTCAGCAACCGCCTTGCGCAAATTCTCCCGCCACTGTTGCCGTTGGGATGGCTTCGTTAGAAACGTGAAACGCTTTGTGTTGGGGTCGCGCCGTCGGCGTATGAAATCAGCCATAAGCCGGCAGGCATTCAGCATGTTTACACGGGGCAAACCCGCCCGTCGTGCCCACAACAAATCCTCCGCAAACAAAACAAAACGAGGCAAGTCTTCTTCATTCATAACATCCGGCTCCATTGCGGCGGCGGCTTCGGCGCGGTGTCATCACCCATGCCGCGATTGTCTCCAATCGCCTGCGACGTTTCCAGCCGTTTCATCGGCCAGCTCGCGCCGTCAAACGCCGCGCGACGTGTAGAAACGCTTGTCTCGGCGGAAGCGAGTGCTACACTGCGCCCCGTCTGCCATGCCTGCCCCATGTCCGCCGACAGACAGGCGAGAAGCAGACGGCAACAACTAGGAGAAACACTCAAGACTGATCGAAGCCCAAAACTGACCCAATCAATTTTTGCGTAGCTACGGCTACGGGCTGTCCCGAAAACCGCGAATTTTCCAAGCCCGTCAGAGAAACCGACCGAGCACGCGCCCAAACGGGCGCGGCTTGGCGTGCCTTCTCTGACAGGCGCTTCGCGGTGCCTAGGGACAGGGTGCGTTGAGTTCGCGCCCCTTTTTGTTCCAGTGTCGCATTAAAGCAAAGAGCAAGGGAGAAACGAAACCGAACGTGGAGAAATCATGCAGACTTACGAATTCATTGTTTTGATAGCCCTGTTTCTTGGGATCATTGCCATCATTGTGATGATGGAACTGCGACGGCGGAAAGAATTGGCGCAGTTCGCGCAGCTTCACAAAACGCTTGTTGCTTGCCAGGCTTCGTTGCAAGCAATCCACTCAAGTAGCGGAGAACTTCACGAACCACTTACCGCCTGCCTGACCTCGTTGCAGGCGATTCACGCCGAAAACGAGGCGCAGACGGCAGCACTGGCGCAGGCGTTCGAGACAGCAGTGGTTCGCTTTGAATCCGCTTTGCTTCAACATCAAAAAGCGCAAGAAGCCGCGAGTCAGTCCACAGCAACAGAAATCGCCGAAGTGATGCAATCCACCTCCAAACAACTTTTAGCGGAAGCTCAGCAGACGACCATAGCAATCAAAACCTTACAGGACAGCGTAGAGGCGTCCGTAAAATTCTGAGAGGACAACCGTTGTGTCTTCAGTTTCCATTCTCTCTTATTTGCACTATTTGCATGATGTAAACCGCAAACTGCTTCAGCGCGGTGGACTGGAGAATGTTCTGTATCGGAAACCTGTCAGTCAGCATCCGTATTATCACCAACTTGACCAACCCGATCCGACACGTCCACGACATTGGCTCGGTTCGCTACGGCACATTCAAAACGCTGAGGCGCGCGGCGCGGCCCTCCGCCCTCTGGTTGGCATCGGATTGGTGGTTGGACAGATCGAAACCGACAAGGGTAAGAAACGCCTCGCTGCGCCATTGGCCTTTTGCAATGTTGAACTCGTTGAAGATGAGCGTCGGCCCAATTCTGTGGACATGCAAACGCTGTGGGACTCGGTGGCTCTAAATTACGATCTGCTCACACTATTTCTTGGTCAGATTCAGGAAGATGAAGGCGACGAGTCAGGTTTTCAGCAAACAGGGGTTCATCCCAAAACGCTCGCGATCTTAACCGAAGTCGAGAACGACCTCGAAAAGTTCGCCAGCGACACGAACCCGGAATCTCGACTCACTCCAAATGCGCTGGCGGCACTTATGAAACACATTCGCGATAATGTGCCGGAGTTTGGCAGCGTCAGCACTTCGACAACACCTTACGATCACCGATTGTTGGACGCGCTTGTTCAAAGGCGTCCACCGATGTTTTTTCCGCATCGCTTCTTTTTTATCGCGCCGGCTGCTGGAGAATTAAGCACCATGATGGCGTTGGCGGAGTTGATTCGCCAATCGGAAAGGAGACGGGCGAATGCCGTTTGATAATCCGCTGCTTGCCAAGCTGTTTGAAGGCATTTTGGAAGGCCAGCCGGTCAACTTTCGGGATGATCTTTTGCCGCAAGAAGAAGTTGAGAACGCTATTGATTTGCTGCCCATTCCGCTCTCACGCCGACAGCGCACCGCCGTAAGCAACGCATGGACGCACGAGGTTTCCTACATTCAAGGTCCGCCCGGAACAGGGAAGTCGCATACCATCACAGCAATCATGTTAGCCGCGTTGTTTCTCGAAAAGCGCGTGCTTCTTGTCTCACACAAAAAACCGGCGATTGATGTGGTGTATGGGATGCTGCGAAAATTTCTTGGCGATGGAAGTGCCGTTTATGCTTCAAACGAATCCGCACAGCGGCAACAAGTGCGTGGCGAGATTCAACAATGGCTTGAACGGCGCGGGGTTCCATACGGCCATGAACTCAAAGAACTTCGTTTCAAGAGGGCGCACCATCGCGGCAAAGTCGAACAGTTGCGCGCGGAAGTCGAAAAACTGGAATTCTCCATCAAGGGCGCGCTCGAATGCGAACGCGACTATTACCACCGGCAAGAAGCGTTCCACAGCAATCGCAAAGCGTATCTCAACCGATTCGGCAAAAGCAGTTCTGGCAGCTTGGAACTTTCTCGCGCTGCCGCCGCAGACCGTGCGTTGTGCGTTCTGGGGCAGGTTGAACGCTTGCTCGGCGAGGATGTTCGTGCGTCCGGCGGTTCTGCCCCACGCCAGAAAGTTCTGCACTTGCGACAGTTCTTTGCGGCTTGTGTGAAACAGTTTTGCGCCGACCCGTCGCGGCTCGTGCCGAATCTGGCTACCGTCAATTATCTTCGCGAACACCTCGAACTCACAGAAGATTTTCAACACGCGACCGAGACTTTGGCTCGTGTCATCCCAGAGTTTCTTTCAGGAGCGCGAACAACGCTGCACCGCAAGCGCGACGAGTTGCACAAGCAGCAAAGAGAACTGGCTAAGGCTTTATTTGCGGCTCACGTCGTCGGGGTGCTTCAAAAAGATGATGGTGAGGTTAAGAAATTTCGCAGCATGATCCACTATGCAAATCACACGCTCATTGCAGAGAAAATGCGTGACATCAAGTTTACCAAGGTCATTGAAGCGTTTCCGTTATGGGTAGGCCAGATGCGGCACCTTGGCGAGTTTTTGCCGTTTGAGCCGGAGTTATTTGATCTGGTGATTGTGGACGAAGCTTCGCAGGTCAACATCGCTGAAATAGTCCCCGCTTTTTATCGTGGTTCGCGCGTCTGTGTGGTGGGTGATAGCAAACAGCTTGGCCTCAGTGCTGCCGGCCTTTTCATGTTCAACCGCCAATTTGAGGAATTGATTTGGAACAAGCATTTTCCTCAGCCGGGTGTTTCCTATGCTCAGGCTGGCGAGCATTCGCTGCTCGTTAGCAAGCACTCGATTCTGGATTTCGTTAGCTCAATTGTTGAAACTGGCAGAGGCGCGAAGGCTACGCTCAACGAACACTTCCGCAGTTATCCGCAACTAGCCTCCTTCACGAGCGAAACCTTTTACCATGATGATGGTGGACTGAACTTGATGAAAGAGGTGCCAAGCAATCTGGAATTGGAATGCTTCAACTGCATCGAGGCAGGCGGCACGCGCGACCCGGAAACCAAGATCGTGGCCAACGAGGTAGATGAACTGATACGCTGGCTGACAAAGTTAATTCGTGATCGTCATTATGAACGCGACCCGGCTTTCCGAGCGCACGGATTCACCAACGAACACCCGCCATCGCTCGGCGTTATCTCTTTCTTGACGAGCCAGCGCAACGCCATCCGTGAGCGCGTGCTAGAGGAGTTTTCCCCGGCGGAAATGCAGCTTTGCAACCTGCTCGTGGGAACGCCGGAAGACTTTCAGGGAAATGAACGAGACATCATTTTCATCACGCTTGGCCTTGATGGAGTCAGTCGGTGGGGGCGCGGCCACTATGAAGACAAAAAGCGTTTCAACGTCGCCACAAGCCGGGCGATTCACTACACCATGTTGATCTACGGCGGCATTCCGCCTAACGCTCGGCTCATCAAGTCATACCTGACTCATTTCGGAAAATCATGGCGGACGCGACAGGAAAGCGAGCCAAGCGTAGCCGACAGCAAGCCAAGTGTGCACCGGTATAGCTGGGGCTGGAACCGAAAACTCCATCGCGAGCTTTGCGAGTCGGAATTTGAGCATCGCGTCGCCGACTATCTTGAAGAATTCACCGAGCAACACGGGGGAACCACAAACATCAAGCTTTTCAATCAAGTTCAAGCCAGCGGCGCGCTTGGAGTGTCAAGCTGCGGACAGAAGCGGCTGGATTTCGTTTTGCTTAACTCCGCCAACGGCAAGTGCGTTGCCGTGGAAGTAGATGGGCGCGACCATTTCATTGAAGATGGCCGTTCGTATTCCGAAGCGCATCTGGAGCGTGTGGAAATTTTGCGTCGTGCCGGGTGGGAGATTCTCCATGTGCCTTACTACCGTTGGTGGCGGAACGGTTGGTTGAGTGACCGCAACGACCCGCAGTTTCAGGAATCAGTCACCCAGCTATTTGCAGAGTTGAGATCATACTTGGGCGTGGCGTTGGAAAAATAGCGCGCGTTACGCAGGTTCGTCAGCCCACTGCCCGAACCAACCGGCGAACCGGCATCCCCAATGAACGTGTTGCCTATCGCGTCGTTGCCCTCGACACGCCAGCCCTGCCGCGATAGAAGCGCCTGCGAACAAGGAACGGAAAAGCCCGCGCTTCTTTCTTCTGCTTCAAGGTGTTTGTTGCAATGCGGACAGTCGAAGGCGATGTCGCTCATGACCCTAACAACGGCGTGTGGCTTTGCAGAGCGGTGGGTTTAACATCAAGTTGCAGATTGTTCTGGGTGAGCGTCAATCCCGGCAGGCGCGCGGCAATCAGCATTGAAGCATCTAGCGGTTTTGGCAGCGGTGTGTTTGCTACCAGCAGCACCTCGCCAAACTTGCGGCGGCTGGTCGCAAACAACTCCGGCGCGCTTGCCTCAATCATCCAAAAGCTTTCCGGCAGGCGATTGCGAAGCCGCTCGATCAACTCAGGTTCAAGACCTGTCCCATTCCACGTTCGGACGCTTTCAAGATGTTTGAGGTATTTTCCCTTACACACAAGCGCGCTTCGCAACACCAACCAGCCGCAACGTGTATAGACTACGAAACGGTCATACCAGTCTTCACCACGAGGCGGAAACTGGTTCGTAATGGCTTGTATGACAGCAAAACCCACCGCCTCAGCTTCCACTGCGCTTAAAGGTGTCGGTTCAGGTTTCAAACCATACATCAACCGAAAGTTTTCCTTCTTCAGAAAATGACGCGGCATACAAAAATACGGCCCGAAGTTATCGTCGTGGACCACGAAAGAACTGAGCCAGTTCTCGCTGGGGTAATAGCTCAGAGTGTCGCCAAAATAAGTGTGTTGCGCATTGGGCAACCACGTATCTTCGTTGAAAGTGTGGCCGAACACAGGAATCACGTGGCGCGATTGTCCTTTCGGGCCGGGATTGGGCTGGTCCAGTTCAAAGCCGACAAGTGCCGGACAGCCCGACTCGATGAATCCGTAGAGGTCTCGCTGGAATTCTGTAGGCAGCAACAGTTGTTGTTTTGGCTCGTGGACCAGTTTTTGATAGTGAATTCCAAGGTTGTTGAAAACGGTCTCGAAATCCGGCGGCCCTAAGCCTACGCTGTCACCGACAGTTTTGGTTGTGTGATTCACGCCGACAAGCGCATTAATGCGGGCGTAACTGATGTCGGCGTCCGGCAGCACAGAAGCCAGCGCCGAACGCAGCGCGACATGGGCGCAAACAAAGGTGAGATCGTTTTGCTGTGCGTAAAGCACGCCGCGAGCCGAGAAGTCACCTGCCGAGGTTTTTATGTTGTAGGAGCGATGGCAGTGGATGAAGTTGTTCTGATCGGATTGGCGGGGGGGGTCTAGAACCGATTCATAAACATGCGATCTTCGTTGGGGCGGCCCGGCAAAAAAATCTCGTTTGAAAACCACGTAGCCGCAGAAATCCGCTGGTTGGTGATCTGCCGGAGTCCTGAAGAACGAAATTCGGTCAACCTCCGACCGTTGGAAATCCGGGCGGCGCAGCCGCAGTGCGGCATTTTCTTCTGCCAACAAGGGGCAATCGGTCTCCGAAATTTTCTCGACGAGTAACGACTGGTATTTCAGCTTACGCGCCAAAGAAAAAATACGGCGCATGACGGGAGACGAATCGTAATTCCGGTCAATAAAGAGGAAGTTTGAAAATCCCCGTTCAATACCCGTGTTTTGCCACGCCGGCTCTCTCCCCGTGGCGGCTCGAAAGCTCATACGACCCCAAAGGGCGTTAGTAACTGCCCACGCTTACACTGCGCGTCCTCGCTGTGTATGCCTGTGTCTCTTCGACAAACCTTTCAACCTCCCTAGACAAGACTAGTCCCTCCGTTCGCAAGGTGCTGCTAGGGAGAGATTGCGGCTGCGTGTGGGCACGTTGATTCCGCATGGTCACTTCCTGCAATGACGCCGTAAGCTCCTGGGTGGAATAATTCATTGACCTCGACTCCGTGATTCAAACGCACGAACAACCGCGCTGTTCATACCCGGAATCGGCCAGTGTGTGCAATACTTTTTCATCGCAGGAAAACCCGACGTTCCCGCCCCTATCCGGTCGCATTTACAGTGCGATACTTGCATTGCGCCTAAAGAATAACACATCTTGAGTTCGCCACAAAAAAACATTCGCAGCGCCGCGATTCACCCGCCACCGCACCCAACGTCTTCGGTTGCGCTTTCACCGCATACCGTAGCCCGCCTCATATCGTTCCACCTTTCGGGACAGCGCGGCATTGCGGGCTGTCCAGATCATGTTTTTCCGCCTCAACAATCCCTTCAACGTGTTCTTGGAAATGCCCAGCTTCGCCGCTGCCGGTTGAATGCCTTCCCGTATAGCCATTTCACACGCCCATACGGCTAGCTCTGGATTCACTTCTTCAAATCTCGGTCGAGCCATTGTTCGTTTTCCTTTTATATGGGTCAGAAACAGCGCCGTGATGGGTCTATGCGCCTATTTGCAAGGACTTGCGCCTTTTGGCTGTCGCCACCTTGGAATCAGCCCTTTTTTGTTTTTGGGGGGGAGAGAGGCAAGGAGTCACATGAACCCGACCTCCACTGCAACCCCTACACCCCTTTGCTGTGCCGCTCGCCGTTGTTCGCCGCATCTCCGCAACCGCTTCCCGCCTCAATCGGCGGTTTCCGTGGCGGGGGTGGTTTTGTGGTCGGCTCGTTGATCGTCTTGGCGAACGCTTGACCAGCCTGACCAATTGCCGGCGCTTCCACCGATGGCATCGTAATCGGGCCGTTGATGTGCAAGTTGACCGGAGGCACGCCAGCCGTGCCAGCGGCCTCCAAGCTGGCGTCTAGCAGGATTTTCGTGGTCAGCGCGGCCCGATACGCCGATGTCTCTGTTGGAATCAGCCTCTCGGCCCGTTCCAGTGCCTTCTCGGCGACGATCAGGCACCGCCGTGACAAAATCTCTTTGGCCTTGTCCACGGCACCGGGAACCAGTCGCAGGATGTCCGCGACGGTTTCCCGGTGCAATCCGAGGATTTCAGCGGCAGCTTCGATGGTTCCAGCGGTAGCGACCACACGCGGGACGATCTCCAATAGCCGAGGATTCTTCGACACGATGCTTGGCCGGCCAGCGGGTCTGCCGGATGATTTTCTCGGCGTTCGCGTTTTCATAGATTCGGGTTCTTTTTGTCCAAGTTTTTCGCGGGAGGCAACGAGTCAGGACATGCGCGTCCCGCCCCCGGAACACGACCCCCTCCCCCGGTCGTCGGCATTGCGCCCCGATTTGTCGCCAGTGCCGCACCGATGCCAGCGCACAGCAACCGCGCCCACCGCAGCCGCCGAGTGCCGGCGACAAGGGCTTGACGATAAACAATGGACTGGTAGCCTCGCCACTCCGCCAGCGGCGTGGGCTGTTCGATGATGCGCTCCCCGCGCATCTACCTCCTTGGAGCAGCCCGCCCGCTGGCATTTTCTTTGGTCACGCGCCACGCCACGCGATACCGCCGCGCAACTGCCGCCGGCCCTTGCTCGATGACCACCGCGCGCCCAGTCATCGCGCCAGCGGCAAACGTCGGCGCACTGCGGGCCGTTGTAGCCGCCGACACGATGAACACCGCCACGGCGAGACACCGCAAAGCGCAGCGGCGGGAAGGGGCAGCCTTCGGGCGCGGATTTTTCGCCGATGCGTCTCAGTTTGATACTACACGCCGCAACCGGCTTTTGTGTGGGAAGCGAAAACTTGCGTTTTTCTGTAGGAAAAGTGGTGCGCCCGGAGGGACTTGAACCCCCAACCCTCTGATCCGAAGTCAGATGCTCTATCCAATTGAGCTACGGGCGCGCGCCAAAGATTTTCAATTTGAAATCTGAGATTTGAGATTTAAAAATCTGAGACTCGAAATTATGAAGATGGGGTGGGCGACGGGATTTGAACCCGCGACGGCCAGATCCACAATCTGGAGCTCTACCAGGCTGAGCTACGCCCACCATCCGCGCCGACTCGACTGCCGGGTCGGCGCTGGGGGTTGGAAATTATCATTGGGCATCGGGCGCGGTCAAGTTATCTTACCCCCGCATGAATCGCATCCGCCTGTTGTCCGAGCAGGTCATCAATCAGATCGCCGCCGGCGAAGTCATCGAGCGGCCCGCGTCGGTCGTCAAGGAGTTGGTGGAAAACTCCCTCGACGCCGGCGCGCGGCAGGTTCGGATTGCCTTTCACGCCGGCGGGCGCAGCGCCATCGCCGTCACCGACGACGGCTGGGGCATGAGCCGCGACGACGCGCTGCTTTGTCTGGAACGCCACGGCACCAGCAAGATCGCCGCCGCCGAGGATATCCTGAGCATCCACACGCTCGGCTTTCGCGGCGAGGCCATTCCGTCCATCGCCGCCGTGTCGCGCTTCACGCTCACGACGCGCGAGCATGACGCGGCAAGCGGCACGCGCGTGGAGATCGCCGGCGGGAAAATCCTGAACGTCCAGGAAACCGGCGCCGCGCCCGGCACAACGATCGAGGTGCGGTCGCTGTTCTTCAATATGCCGGCGCGCCGGAAATTCCTGCGCACGCCCCAGACCGAGAGCGCGCATATCCACCACATCGTGACGCTGCACGCGCTGGCACAGCCGGCGGTCGCGTGGCGGCTGCAGGAGGAGGAGCGCGTGGCGTTCGACCTCGCGCCGGCGCGGTCGCTGGGCGAGCGCATCCGCGAGATTTATGGCGCGGAGTTTTTTCAGGACCTCGTGCCGGTGCCGGCTCTGGAGGGTTCGGTGCGCGTCAGCGGTTTCGTCGGCCGGCCCGGCGTGAGTCGCGCCACGCGCGACCAGCAGCACGTCTTTGTCAACGGCCGGCCGGTGGAGAGCCGCGGCGTCAACTTTGCGCTGCTGGAGGCGTATCACACCGCGCTGATGCGGGGCCGTTTTCCGATCGCGTTTCTCTTCATCGAAGTCGAGCCGGGCGCGGTGGATGTGAACATTCATCCGACCAAGCGCGAGGTTCGCTTCCGCGATGAATACGCCGTGCGCGCCGCCGTCGTCGAGACCGTGCGCCGCGCGCTGGAGCCGCAGGCCGCCGCCGCACCGGTGCAGCCGGTGCATTTCGCTTTGCCGCCCGAACCGACCGACGCCCCGCCCGCGCCCGTCGAGCAGCCGTTGCCGCTGGCGCCGTCGTGGAGCGTCGAGCGTGCCGCGCCGGTCGCGCCGTTGACCGACGCCTCGCCCGCCAGCGTGCCCGCAGCTAACGCGCCCCCGCCCGCGCCAGGCACTTCCGACGCTTCACGCTCCATGCTGGCGCCTCACGCCCCCTGGCGCGTGCTCGGCGTGATCGGGCGGCTTTATGTGTTGATTGAAACGGCGGAAGGCTTGGTGCTGCTGGATCAGCACGCCGCCCACGAGCGGGTGTTGTTCGAGCAAATGCTCAAGCAACTGGAACGGGGCGGCGCGGCGCCGTCGCAACGGCTGTTGATGCCGATGACGCTGGAACTGGAGGCGCGCGACGCGGCGTTCGTGAAGGAGAACCTGCCGGTGTTTCAGCGGATGGGCATCGGGTTGTCCGAGTTTGGGCCACGGGCATTTCTCGTGGACGCGCTGCCGCCGTGGCTGCCGGCGCGCGTGGATATACGCCAGTTGTTCCGCGACGTTCTCGACGAGGTGCGGGCCGGAGGCGCGTCGTTGTCCAAGACGCGGCTCGGCGAGGATGCCGTGGCCACGACGGTTTGCCGCCATGCCGTGAAGGCGCACGATCCGCTCGGTCTGTTGGAATTGGAATCGCTGCTGCGCGAACTGCGCGCCTGTGATCTGCCCTATACCTGCCCGCACGGCCGGCCGACGATGATCCAGTTGTCGTATGCCGAGCTGGAAAAGAAGTTTGGTCGGCGAGGTTGATTTATTGGCGGCAAGTCTTTAATCTCTTGGGCAGCGACATCCGCAACGCGCGACAAACGTCATGACCACAACGAAAGAGCTTCGTCTCATCAGCTACGGCTCCACCAGCATCGGCCGGGTCCGGCCGATCAACGAGGACGCCTTTCTGCGGGATGACCATTTGCGGCTCTACGCGGTGGCGGACGGCGTGGGCGGCCAGCCGGCCGGCGAAGTGGCCAGCGCGACGGCGTTGCGGGAACTGGCCAAGTTCCTCAAGTTTTACAGCGCGGCGGCTGGCGACCGCTCGGTGGCGACGATGCTCATGGCGGTGCGCAAGGTGGCCGACGCCGTACTGGAGCACGGCCAGTCCGATGTGCGCTACCGCGGGATGGCCACGACGTTGACCGCGTGTTGGATCACCCAACATCGGGTCATTCTCGGCCACGTGGGCGACAGTCAGGGGTTTCTGCTGCGCGCCGGCAAGATCAAACAGATCACCGTGGACCACACCGTGGCCGGCGAACTGATCAACCGCGGCGTCAGCGCGCAGCATCCGATGATGAAATCGGCGCTGTCGCACATGCTCACGCAAAGCCTCGGCCCGGAACCGTTGAACAATCCGCAGGTTTGCGAAATCGAGTTGAAGCACCAGGACATCCTCCTGCTGTGCAGCGACGGCTTGACCAGAGAAACGGCGCCGGCTGAAGTGGCCAATGTCCTGCGTCAGAGTCCTGCGCCGGAGCAGGCGGTGGAGGAACTGTTGCGTCTCGCCAACGAACGCGGCGGGCACGACAACGCCACCGCGGTGCTGGTGAAGGCTCTCTGACGGGAAGTTTTTCTCCGCGCGGCGAATCGCCGGCAAGCCTTGCAAAGACCGCGCCGGCTGGCGCTAGGGATGGGTTTCCAACGGGATTTCCAGTCTCAGTCGCCACACCCGGTTGGAGAACTCGCACGTGACGGTTTCCCTGGCGTTCGTCACCGAACCGGCGGCGGCTTCCGCGACGGGCTTCAACTCGATCGTCAGATCGCAGACGTTGTCGCGGACCGTTTCCTCGACCGACACGATCTCATTCCGGCGGATGTGTTCAAGAAAACCCTGTACCCGCCAGCCGCTGCGCATCCAGCGGGCGAACACTTTGCCGGGATCGCTGAGTTGAAGTTCCGACACCGATTTGAAGCCGGCGTCATGGATGAACTTCGCCAGCTCGTCGACCGGCGCCTCCCGCAACGCGCGGATCAACGACGCCTTCATGTGCCGCAGGGATTCGTCCGTGAAGCTGGCCGCCGCTTCCGTGAACCGCCCCGCCTTCATCGCCGCGAAGTATCGCCGATACATGTCCGCCGGCTTGACCACCGGCACGCTGGCCGCCGCGCGGTCCCGCTCCTCTTGGCGCGCCTTCGTCAGGTCGCGCGTTTTATCGGGAGCGTCAGCGAGGAGGAGGGCAGAGGTCAGCAGCCAGAGGACAGAAGTCAGAAGCCAGAAGGAGGCAGAACACGTTTGTTCTGCTGACTTCTGACTTCTGACTTCTCTTTTCATCGCGTCTGAATCTCCTTGACCGCGGTCACCATACGCCGTTATGAGCCGCGTCGCCAATGAACAAACTTCAGCAAACCATCAGCAACATTTGCCCGCTTCCGGCCGGCGACGGCGTGCGTGCGCAGGCGCGGCTCGATTCCTTGACCAAACCGCCCGGCAGTCTCGGCCGGCTGGAGGACATCGCGCGCCAGCTCGTGGCCATCACAGGCGCCGAGCGGCCCAGCGTCCGCCGCAAAACCATCATCGTCATGGCCGGCGACCACGGCGTTACGGCGGAAGGCGTCAGCGCCTTCCCGCAAGCGGTCACGGCGCAGATGGTGCTGAATTTTTTGCGCGGCGGCGCGGCAATCAACGTCCTGGCCCGCCACGCCGGCGCGCGGCTTGTGGTGGTGGACATCGGTGTCAACGGCGGGTTTCCGGCGGACGCCGCGCCCGCCGGAGCCTCGGCCAGCGTTGAATTCCTCCGGCGCAAGGTCGCGTCTGGCACGCGGAACTTCGCACGCGAAGCGGCGATGACGCGCGAGCAGGCGCTGGCTGCGCTAACTGCCGGCATCGAAATCTCCGAGGCGGAATGTGCGCGCGGCGCCGAGATGATCGCCACCGGCGACATGGGCATCGGCAACACCACCGCCAGCAGCGCCATCGCCGCCGTCGTGACCGGGCGGTCGCCCGCGGAAGTCACCGGCCGCGGCACGGGCGTGAACGACGCCGGGTTGGCGAAAAAAATCGAAGTCATTGGCCGCGCGCTGGCGTTGCATGGTTTGGACAAGGGGAGCGCGGGCGTCCCGGCGCTGGACCTGCTCGCCAAAATCGGCGGCCTTGATATCGCCGGGCTGGCCGGCGTCATTCTCGGCGCGGCGGCGGCGCGGCGGCCGGTGGTGCTCGACGGGTTCATCAGCGGCGCGGCGGCGTTGATCGCCGCGGAGTTGGCGCCGAACGTCACGTCATTTTGTTTTGCCGCGCACCGTTCGGTCGAGGCGGGCCACCGCGTGGCACTGGAGAAGCTCGGCTTGAAGCCGTTGGTGGAGCTCGATTTGCGGCTCGGCGAAGGCACGGGCGCGGCGCTGGCGATGCACCTGATCGAAGCGGCGGCGAGGATTTACAACGAAATGGCGACGTTTGCCGAGGCGGGCGTGACAGAGAAGGACTGACGACGGATCACTGACATTATGAATTTTTCCACCCTCTGGCGGCACTTCATGCTGGCGGCGCAGTTTCTCACCGTCGTTCGCGTCCGCGTGGCCGATCCGGTGACGGACGACGAGATGCGCAGCTCGGCTTGGTTTTTCCCGGTGGTCGGAATCGCCTTGGGTGTGGCTTTGGCGGCGACGGGCTGGGCGCTGGGGTGTGTGCTGCCGTGGCCGGTGGTGGCGGCGTTGCTGGTGGTGGAACTGGCGGCACTCACCGGCGCGCTGCATCTCGACGGACTGGCGGACACGTGCGACGGTTTTTATGCCGGCCGTGAACGCGACGACGTGCTGCGCATCATGAAGGACCCGCACATCGGCACAATGGGTGTCGTGGGTTTGATCTGCGTGCTTGGCCTGAAAGCCGTCTCGCTGATGAATGTCCCCATGGACCGCGGCTTGTGGGTCGCCGCCGCCGCGCCAGTCGTCGGCCGCAGCGTGGTCGTGATCGCTTGCGCGCTGGGCCGTTACGCGCGCGAGGAAGGCACCGGCAAAACCTACATTGGCCGGCTCAGCCACGAACAAGCATGGGTCGCGCTGGTGATGGCGGTGCTTGGTTGCGCGATGCTCCGGCAACTCGTCTCCGCCACGCTGGCGTTTGTGCTGGCGGGAATCTGGCTGGTGTTCTTCCTGCGCTACTGCAACCGCCGCATCGGCGGCCTGACCGGCGACACGGTTGGCGCGCTGAATGAAACGACGGAGTTGATCGTGTGGTTGGCGGCGAGTTGCCAGTAATCAGTAAACAGTCTCGGTTCGTTACTGAATACCGAACACCAAATACTAAATCTTCTCAATCGCATCCGCCGGCACCCAGCCGCGCTGGCCGTCGGCGCGTTCCACTTCGAGCCAGCCGGACACTCCTTGCATCCGGGAAGGGCGTTCGCCGATGATCCAGAGTTTCTGGCCTTCGTAAACGGTGAAATGCTTCGCGCCATCATCCATCGGCGCGAAGCGGGCCACGGCTTCCTTCGCAAGGGTGATGGCTGCAGGCGGGCCTTCCTCGATCGCAATCCGCGCGCCGAGGCCGACGCTGACGAGTAGTGCAATGGCTCCAAACGTGATGGCGGCGGAGCGCAACCAGCGCCGCCACTCGATGGCCGGCGGCAACCACACGAGCGCGATGACGCTGAGCAACGCCAGCCAGTAGCTCGTGATGGTTAACCATGTCCACTCATCGGTCGTGAGACTGTCGCGCGAATCCGCAAGCCAGACGGACCAGCTTCCGGCCGCCGTGGCGTCGAAGGATTTTGACTGCTTCACGGCGAAACCCAGATTGCCGTCCACGTCACTGTCGCGCGGCGCGAGCTGGCGGGCGCGTTCGTAGTTGAGGATGGCGCGGCCCACATGGCCCGCTTTGAAATGAGCGTTGCCGAGGTTGAAGTAGAGATTGGCGCTGCGCACGCCGGCGGCGAGCAGCGATTCGTAACGCGCGACGGCTTGGTCAAACTGCCCCTGATCGTAGAGCACGGCGGCCTCGCGGAATGCCGGAGGCACGTCGGCGAACGCGAATGGGACGAAACCCCCAATCCCAAACACCAAAATCCAAAGAAACATCAATCTCCAAACTCCGGAAAATCGCCGGGTTGCCGTTGCTTGGAGCTTGGTGTTTGGAATCTGGAATTTCATCGGTCTTATCACAGCACCATTTTCTCCATGGCCGTCACCACTTCGCGCACGATCTTGACGAGCCGCTCGCGGTCGAGATTGCCTTGCAGACTCGGCGCGAACCGCGCGGTGTCGCAAGCGGTAAACACTTCCTTCAACGCCTGGCAAATTTCCGGCGGCACGCCGCGCGGCTGAAGTTGTTCCTCGACGATGGCGCTGGTAATGCCGGACGACGGCAGGTTCAGGCGGTCACCCAGATAGTCTTGCAGCGTCTTGAACAGCGCCGCGCAGAACGCCGCGCTTTTGATCTGGCCTGCGGGCATCAACCGTTCGGCTTCGGCGAGGCGGCGCTGGGCGTTGCCGAAGGCGCGGCGCGCCCGGGCGTAACGGATGTCGCGCCGGAGTCGCTCGCGGCGGCGTTGGACGACAAACGAAATCGCCAGCGCCAGCACCGGCAGGCTTTGGCCGGCCAGGAACCCTGTTTGCCGGTAGAGCGTCGGCGAGGACGGCGCGGGCGCGCCAAGGTCGGGCTTGAGGTAGACGACGCCGACGCCGAGTTTCTCCTGCGGACGCGGCGCGGCGGCGACCGGCGCGACGCCGACGACGACCGGCGCGGCGCCGGTGGGCGCGTCCTGCACAGTGAGTTGGATCGGCCCGCGGCTGAGCGTCTGGTAGCGCCCGGCCTCCGGATCGAAAAAGCTGAACGTGATTGGCGGGATCACCGACGCGCGTGGCGACAGCGGCACGATGACCTGCTCGAAAACTTTTTCGCCGGTGAAGCCGATCTCGTCGGTCTGCTTGCTCCGGGCCACCGGCTCGTAGCTCTTGAAACCTTCCGGCGGCGTGAACTTCGGCGGCGCGAGGGTGGCGAGGTTGCCCTGGCCGACGACGCGAATGGAGAGAGTGACCGGCTCGCCTGCGCGCAGCGTCGTCGGCTTGGCGTCCACGTCGAGCGCGAAGCGGCCGACGGCGCCGGTGAAGTCCGCGGGTTTGCCGTCGTCGGGCACGGGCAGCACGCGCACCGGCACTGTTTGTGAGGTGACGGTGATTGTTTTCGTTGCGCTGCCGCCGAAAAAGTTGTCGAAGAAAGCATCGTTAAAGCCAGGCAATCGCGGACGGTTTGGCGAGTCCACGAACACATCCATCGCGGCCCGCGCGGGGCCGAGCGCCAGGTTGCCGGGTTGCAGCGGACTGGTCAGCGAGCGGAATGTGTAAACAACAAACGACTTGCCACCGATGACTTCCTGCGATTCAACGGGCCGCGACAGTTTGATTTCGCTGAAGCCGGTGGTGACGATGGACGGCATCTGGCTGCGGTAACGGATGCCGTTGCGGATCAGAAGCTTCAGGTCCACCGGCACTGTTTCATTCAGGAAGAGGTTGGTGCGGGGAAGGGAGATCGTCATTTGGAAGATGTCGTTGGTGGTGACGCCCTGCGTGAAAACGCTGTCGGCGCTGCCGCCTTGAACCTGGCCCTTGGTCACCCGGATGGCGATGGGCTGGCTGCTCAACACCTGGCCGCCCACCGGCACGCTGAATGCGGGAATGGCCAGTGTGCCTTCGCGTGTCGGCGTCAGCGCAAAAATGTGCGCGACGGAATCATGACGCACGCCGTTGTCAATGCTCATCTGCGTTTGCGCGCCGCCGTAAGCGGTGGTGAAACCATCCAGCGGCGGCAACTGCGGCGGCTGGCCGGTGTTGGGCATGTCCTCAAAACGGAGTGTGAGGTGAATCTGCTCGCCGAGAGAAACCTCGGTGCGGTCCACTGTGGCGGTGAAGTTCGCGGCGGGGGCAAGATAGGGGAAGAGAAAGCAGAAGACAGAAATCAGAATCCAGAAGGCCATAACCTTTCGGCTTCCGACTTCCGGCTTCTGACTTCCGATTTCTGGCTGCTTCTTCACCAGTTTTTCTCCGGTTCGTGCTCGCCCGGCTTGTGTTCCGGTTTCCGCTCTTTCCACTGTTTTTCTTCGTCGCGAAGTGTGTCAAGCAACCGCTTGGCATCCTGCTCGCTCATTTCGCGCTGCTGGTCGGGCCGGTCGTTGTCGCCGGGCTTTTTCTCCGGCTGCGGCTGATCGTCCGGCTTGGGTTGTTGCTGTTGCTTTTGTTGCTGCTGTTGTTGCTCGCCGGCTTTCTGTTGTTGCTGTTGATCCTGTTTTTGTTGCTGCTGGCCGGCTTGCGCTTGTTGTTGCTGGTTTTGCTTTTGCTGCTGATTCTGCTGTTTTTGTTGCTGCTGCTGCCTCTGTTGTTGCTGGAGCTTCTGCAGGCGCACCGTCACCAATTTTTTGTTGAACGCCGCATCCTTGTCCTTCGGATTGAGCGCAAGGGCGTCATCATAGCAGGAAACCGCCTGCTTGAAAAGCTCCTCGGCGCGTTTCGGGTCGGCGGTTTCTTTTGGGTCGGCCTGCCGGAAGCAGGCGTTGCCGAGATTATAGAACGCGCGCTGCTGGAGATTCTTGTCCTGCGTGACCAGCGTTTGCTGGTAAGCCTTCGCCGCTTCGTCGAATTGCTGCTTGCGATAATCCGCATTGCCCTCGTTGTAAAGTTGTGGCGGCGGCTCGGTGATGTCGGCGGCGAAGAGCGAAGAGGGAACCGTGAATAGTGAAGAGGTCAAAATCACGAAACCGATGAGAATCGCCGCCGTGCGCGAACTTGCCGCGACCGGCGACACAAAACCGGTTGTCTCCCTGCGCCGTTCCCGCAGCAACGCTTCCGCCACCAGCAACACCAACGCCAGGCCGAGCGGCCACTGGAACCGTTCTTCGAATCGCTGCTCCATTTTTGTCTCGAAATCCTTCGGCGCCATCGGCTCGATGCCGTTGCGGTAGATCGTGTCGATGCCGAAGTTGCCGCTGGCTGCGTGAACATAGTAACCCTGGGTGGTCAGCGCAATTTGTTGCAGTGTGGCTTCGTCGAGCTTCGTCTGCACCACGCGGCCTGCGCGGTCCTTTAGGAACTCGTGCGAGCCGCCTTCGGTCGGCACCGGAATCAACTCGCCGGAGGTCGTGCCGATGCCGATGGTGAAAATCTTGATGCCAAGCTTGGCGGCAGTCTTGGCGGCTGAAATCGCGTCGCCCTCGGTGGCTTCGCCGTCCGTGATGAGGATGAGGGCGCGATTGCGGTCGGCGGCGTGGCTGAAGCCGTGGATCGCCTCCTTGATCACGCCGGCGATGTCGGTGCCGCCGACCGGAATGATGTCGGGCGTCGTGTCGTCGAGCATCAACTGCACCGCCGCGTGGTCCAGCGTCAGCGGACACGAGACAAACGCCGTGCCGGCAAACGCGATCAGGCCGACACGGTCGCCGGTGGCCATCTTGAGCAGATCGCGCACGGCGAACTTCGACTGCTCCAGCCGGTTGGGCCGCACGTCCTGCGCGAGCATGCTCTTGGAGACGTCGAGCGCCACGAAAATGTCAATTCCGCGCCGCCGCACCTCCTGCCAATGATAACCCCAACGCGGCGACGCCAGCGCCAGCACCAGCGAGACGACCGCCGCCGTGACCAGCACCGCGCGCATCAGGCCGATCCACTCATTCAACGTCGGCGCCATCACCGGCAGCAGATGCGGCGCGGCGAAAAACTCCAGTGCGCGTCGTCGTTGCCGCCACGCAAACCAGAAAAAAGCCACGATCAGCGGCACGAGCCACAGCCAGTTGAGAACGATGGAGTTGCCGAATCTCATGGCAATTTCCTCAATCTCGTTTGAACCAGCCCGACCTCGACCAGCAGCAGCGCCAGTCCCGGCCACGCGAACCAAGGGAACAACTCCTGCATCCGCCGGTAGGACGGCGCTTCGATCTTGCGCTTCTCCAGTTTGTCAATCGTCTCGTAAATCTGCTGGAGTTGCCGCATATCGGTGGCACGGAAGAACAGGCCGTGGGTTTTGTCGGCGATGCGCTTGAGCAAGTCCTCGTCAAGATCGGCCGGAAGCATTCGGTAGCCGAGCGTGCGGCCCATCGGGTCCACGACCGGCATCGGCGCGACACCGCCGGCGCCGACGCCGATGGTGTAAACCTTGATGCCGAGCGCGCGCGCCGCGTCGGCGGCCACGTCGGGCGAGAGCCGGCCGGCGTTGTTGCCGCCGTCGGTGAGCAACACGACGATGCGGCTCTTCGCCTTGATGTCGCGCAACCGGTTCATCGCCGAGCCGAGCGCGGAGCCGATGGCCGTGCCGTCCTCGATCAAACCGATGCGCACGCGGTCAAGGCCCTCGATCAGCCAGTCGTGATCCAGCGTCAGCGGGCAAACGGTGTAGGGCCGGCCGGCGAAGGCGATCATCGCGAGGCGGTCATGGGTGCGTTTGCCGATGAAATCGCGCACCACTTCCTTGACGACATCCACGCGGCTCCGGCGATGGCCGTCTTTTTCAAAATCCTCCGCCATCATGCTGCCGGACACGTCGAGGCAGAGCACGATGTCAATGCCTTCCGCCACCGCCTTCTCTTCGGAGATCGGTTTCTGCGGCCGCGCAAACGCGATCACCAGACACGCCAGCGCCGCACCGCGCAACACGACCAACCCTTGCCGCAATCGCAGCCACGGCGACGGCGGGAACTTCAAGAGCGGCGCCACCGACGAGAACCGCAGCGACGCCGCCCACCGATGCCGTTGCCGCCACCAGACCAGCGGCGGCACCAGCGCCAGCAGCAGCAGCAACCACGGATTGGCGAAGGTGAAGTTCATCGGTTCAAGAGGGCGGCGCGCCAGCCGGCGCCGGGCCGGCCGGTTCTGCGCTCGCAGCGTTGGACTCGGCGCCCCCGGTTATCTCCTGCGGCACTGTTTCGTCCACGAACCGCGTTGCCGACGCCAGCACGGCTTCGATTTCCTTCGGCCCCGGCCGGAACCGGGCGAACTTGACGAGGTCGCATTGCGTCAGAAAATCGGCGAGCAGCTCCTTGTGCGTCGGCCGCAGCCGTTGTGAGCGCGTCATGTCCTGCAAAAATTCCTCTGTTGTCTGCTCGGCCGCGCGGAGGCGGAACTGCCGCTCGATGTATTGCCGGATCGCGTCCGACACCGCGACGTAGAACGCCTCGATCTCGCCCGCCAGCATCAACCGCCGCGCCGCTTCCAACCGCTCGCGTGCCTCCTCGACGGCGTTCTGCCGCGGCACGAATACTTCCTTCACTTCCTGCCGGCGCTTGCGCAGCACCAGCCACGCCACGAGCGCCGCCACCGCCACCGCCAGCGCGAGCGCCACCCACACCCACGGCGGCAGGATGAAGACATCGGCCTTGATGTCGTGGATGTCGGCATTTTGGAGGTCGTTGGTATTCATTGCAAAACGCGGATCGCGCATCGCGAATGGATTTGGCGGCCCCGCCGGTTTGCGATTCGCGATTCACGATCTGTGTTTTCAGTGTCGTGCTTCTCTCATCCTGAAAAACTTGATCAATGGCTTCAGATACGGTTCGTCGGTGCGCAGCTCGACCAGGTCCACGCCGCACGCGCGCAACGTCTGGGCGCGCTCGCGCTGGCGGCGGACGGCGGTTTCCCAGAAGCTTCGCCGCGTCGGCTCGTGCGACGTGTCCAGCAGCACACGGCTGCCGGTCTCGGCGTCCTCCAGTTCCACGATGCCGATGCGCGGCAGTTCGATCTCGCGCGGGTCGGTGATGGCCACGGCCACCATGTCGTGCCGCTGATTGGCCACGCGCATCATCTTCTGATAGTTGTCGGCGATAAAATCCGACAACAGGAACGTCACGCTGCGGTGCGTGATGACTTGATCGAGAAAACGCAGCGCCGCCGGAATGTCGGTGCGGCGGCCCTTCGGCGTGAAATAAAGAATCTCGCGGATGACGCGCAGGACGTGCGTCTTGCCCTTTTTCGGCGGCACGAACAGCTCGACGTCGTCGCTGAACATGATCAGGCCGACCTTGTCGCTGTTGCGGATGGCCGAGAACGCCAGCACCGCGGCGACCTCGGCGGCCAACTCGTTCTTGAGCTGGCGCACGCTGCCGAAAATCTCCGAGCCGCTCACGTCCACCAGCAGCATCACCGTCAGCTCGCGCTCCTCGATGAATTTCTTGATGAACGGATGGCCCGTGCGGGCCGTGACATTCCAGTCAATCGTGCGAATGTCGTCGCCGGGCTGGTATTCGCGGACCTCGCTGAACTCCATGCCGCGGCCCTTGAACACACTATGATATTGCCCGCCCAGCACGTCGTTGACGGTGCGGCGGGTGCTGATCTCGATCTGCCGGATTTTCTTGATGACGTCGCGGGGAAGCATTGGATTTTAGATTTCAGATTTTGGATTTCGGATTGAGGACTGCCTTCTGCGGCAATCCAAAATCGGCAATCCAAAATCCAAAATTCATTTACGGCACGGGCACTTCGTCGAAGATGCGTTTCACGATGATCTCGCTCGTCACGTCCTCGGCCTCGGCTTCGTAGGTTGGGATGATGCGGTGTCGCAGTACGTCCATGCCGATGCTCTTGATGTCCTGCGGCGTGACGTAGCCGCGGCCGTGCAGGAACGCGCACGCCTTGCCGGCGAGCGTCAGGTAGATCGTCGCGCGCGGCGAGGCGCCGAATTCGATCAGCCCGGCCACGTCAATCTTGTAGGCCTTCGGATCGCGCGTGGCGTGGACGATGTCCACGACGTAGTTCTTGACCTTTTCGTCCATGTAAATCTGGTCCACTACCTTGCGGGCGCGGAGGATGTCATCGGGGCCGATGACGGGTTTGAGTTCCGCCGGTGCCGAGGTGAACGCGCGGGCGTCGAGAATCTGCCGCTCCTCCTGCTTGGTGGGATAGCTGATCTCGATCTTGAGCATGAACCGGTCCACCTGCGCTTCCGGCAACGGGTAGGTGCCTTCCTGCTCGATGGGGTTCTGCGTCGCGAGCACGAGAAACGGCTCCTCCAGTTTGAAGGTCTGGTCGCCGATGGTGACCTGCTTTTCCTGCATCGCCTCCAGCAACGCGCTCTGGACCTTGGCAGGCGCGCGGTTGATTTCGTCGGCGAGGATGATGTTGGCGAAGACCGGTCCGCGCTTGACGGAGAACGTGCCCTCGCGCGGATTGTAGATGAGCGTGCCGATGAGGTCGGCGGGCAGCAGGTCCGGCGTGAACTGGATGCGCTGGAACTTGGTGTTGATGACCGACGCGAGCGATTTGACCGCGAGGGTCTTGGCCAGGCCGGGCACGCCTTCGAGGAGGACATGGCCGTTGGCGAGCAGGCCGATGAGCAGCCGCTCGATCATGTAACGCTGGCCGACGATGACCTTGCTCAATTCGCTCTGGATCAGCGAGACGAAGGCGCTTTCCTGGCGAATGAGTTCCGTGAGTTCGGTGATGCTTTTCTCTGTAGCCATAGGGTGACTATAGAGACAGCTTCAGCGTGCCGAAAGTTCAATTTTATGACAGATTTGTCATGCAAAACCACGCCGCCGCTCCCCCCCTCGGAATACCGGCCTGGCACCGTTACAGGAACGGGTTGCGCTACTTGGTCCGCGTGTCGCGCAGGGCGCGGAAACCGCTGATGCTGCTGCGCTTGACCGGCAACTGCGTCGCGCCGGTGACGGCGTCGCAGCCGGCGGGCGGGTCCATGAACGAGCCGCCGCGGACCATGCGGTAGCCGTCAAGGCCGGCGTGGAACGAAGTCGCATACCAATCGAGCGTCAACTCGGCGACGTTGCCGACGATGTCGCACGCGCCGTAGGGGCTGTTGAACTTGTCGAAGCTTCCCACAGGCGCAAGCCCCGCGAAACCGTCCGCGTCGCCGTCGGCGTTGCAACGCCACACACCGCCCGCGTCGGGCGCTTCGTCGCCCCAGGGATATTTCCGCTCCGGTTTCGGGTTCGGCACTTTCTTCGCCTCATCGCCGTCGAGATAAAGGCCGCCGCGCAGCGTCTTCTCCCACTCCGCCTCCGTCGGCAGCCGCAGGCCGCACCAATCCAGAAACGCCGTCGCGTCATACCATGAAACGTAGTTGATCGGGAATTTCTCGCGGCCCGGCGCAATGGTGTAAACGTCGCCCTCGCCGCGCTTGATGCCGCAGCGTTCGGCGTTGGCCATGTGCTTGTCCCAGCCGCGGCCGTCCTTGCCGGTTTCGTTGAGGTAGTCGGCATACATGCCGATGGTGGTTTCGTATTTCGCCATCCAGAACGTCGGCAGCGTGGCCGTCTCGACCTGGGTCCTGGACTCGTCGTAACCGCCGCCGGGGACGAACTTCATTTTGAACTCGCCGCCCGGCACGCGCACCACGCGGATGCCGCGGACGCGGACTTCGAGTTGCGGCGCGTTGGTCAGGCCGAGCGAGCCGAGACCCCACCAGAGCATCTTCTTCTTGCCGGTGGACTCCACGATGTCGTGGTCGCCTCGCAACGCTTGCTGCGGGATCAGCTTCCAGCCAGCGGTCGCGCTCTCGCGATAGCGGGCAAACACATACGCAGGCTCGGCGGGCGAGAGGTCCTTCACGCCGAGATCATACTCGATCTTGAGGAACGCCCCGCCCATCTCGGAGTTTTCGAGCTTGGCGGTGACATTGTTGATGGAGAGCCACTGGGCGGAGGCTGGCAGACAGGCCAGCGCGGCCAGAATCAGAGCGGAGAGGAAACGTTTCATGGTGGAGGAGAATTTTAACGCGGAGGCGCGGCGTGGTGCCATTCATGGCCCCGCAAAACGCCACGCCTCCGCGTTTTTTTACGGCTGATCTTGCATCACACGTTGTCGGGAATCACCCACGGCGCGCGGTAGGTGCGCTTCAGGAACTTGTTGGCCTCCGGCGCGTCCTTGAACGTCTCGGTCGCGCCGTCGAAGGCGAGCTTCTTGTTGCCGACGCGGTAGGAGATGTTGCCGAGGTGGCAGAGCAACGCCGAATAATGTCCCTGCTCGGCGTTGGCGGTGGGCTTCTGGCGGTTCTTGATGCACGCGATGAAGTTGTCCTGGTGCTCCTTGTCCGCCTGGCGTCCCGGCGCGGCAATGACCGACTCGGCCTTCTCGTTGAACACCTGCCAGCCGTCGCCGTGGCGGCCGTAATACATGAAGCCTTTCGTGCCGAGCACTTCGATGCGCGTGGCGTTGAACGCCCAGTTCGGCGGCAACTGGCCCTTGTCGCGGCGGTCCATCGGCGTCTTGGTCATGTAAGGCGTCCAGAGCGCCGACTCGAACAACATCGTCAGCTTGCCATACTCGAACGTGATCATCTGCGTGTCGGGAATCTCGCGGCCGTCGGTGAGCGCGCAGACGCCGCCGGCGTGGCTGACGGTGTCGGGATACGGTTTGTCCCCGATGAGGCAGCGGGCGAGATCAATCTGATGCACCGCGTCGCCAGCGATGGCGCCGCAACTGAATTCCCAGCGGTCGAGCCAGCGCCGGCTCGGATCGTAGGGCACCACCGGTGCGGGTCCGCACCAGGTCTCGTAGTCAAATCCAGCTGGCACCGGCGCGCTCTCGGCTGCAGGCGTCTTGCGCATCGGGTGCTGCATCATGTTGAAGACGCGGATGAGGTAAACGTCGCCCAGCTTGCCGGAGCGGATGTAGTCGCAAGCATCGCGCAGATACTGGCAACTGCGGCTTTGCATGCCGACCTGGATGACGCGCTTATACTTGGCGGCTGCCTCGATCATCTTGCGGCCTTCCCAGGCGCTGTGCGTCATCGGTTTCTCGACATAGACGTCCTTGCCGGCCTGGCAGGCCATGATCGAGCCGAGCGCGTGCCAATGGTCGGGCGTGGCGTTGATGATCGCGTCCACGCGTTTGTCTTCGAGCATCTTGCGGAAATCCTGCACGGCTTTCGGCGGTTTGCCCTGCGCCTCCTCGATCGCATCGCGGACGCGCGAGAACCTGCGCGTGTCCACGTCGCAAATGTAGGCGAAGTCCACGTCCGGCCGGTTGGCGAACATGGTGGCGACATAGGTGCCGCGGCCGCCGCAGCCCATCAGGCCGATGACGACCTTCTCGTTGGCGCCAACGGCGTGGGCTTTGTGTTGGGAGACAATGGCGAAGGTGCCGAGGACCGACGCCGAGGTGGTGACGAACTGGCGACGACTGATCGAGTCAGATGGCTTCATGCCGACAGTATCCGAAACACCGCAGGCGGCGTCAAGCGTTGGATGCGCCGGCAAGGCCGCCGGCGAAAAACGGAGGATTGTGATTTGAACATTTGGCGGGTAGGATTCGTCGAAGCAAGTAGTGGTCGTTTGGCGAGGAGCAACTATGAGCAAACTAAGACTTGCGGCAACATTGGTTGTGGGGGCGGTGCTGGCGGCCGGTTGCACTACAACCGAACAAGGCGCGGGTTATGGCACGCTCGGCGGCGCGGCCATCGGCGGGGCGCTTGGTGGCTGGCAAGGCGCTGCGATTGGCGCGGGCGCCGGCGCGCTTACCGGAGCGCTGGTGGGCAATGCCGTCGAACAAAGCGAAGAGAAAAGAGCCCAACCACCTCCTCCACCTCCTCCGCCACCGCAGGGGGCGCCTCTTCCCTACGGCGTGCGCACGGACCGGCCCGGTCTCGTCAAAAGTCCGTGGAATCCCAACGGGCCGTTGGTGGACGTGACCGGTTTCGCGCCCGGCACGGTGGTGAAGGATCCGACAACGGGCCGTAATTTCCTCGTGCCGTAAACGCCCGAACGCGGCGGCGAGGTGTCGGCGAGGCACCGGACGGATTTAGACGCGGAGACGCAGAGGACGCGGAGATTCGCAGGGACCTCGTGAAATTTCGTGTGCTCTGCGCCTCTGGCTTGAATCAGAAAACCTAACTTGTATGGGCAAGAGTACCGGCGCTGCGGTCCATTTCGGTTCTTGGGTTGAAACCGTTGTGGCCAGCGTGGCGCGGGTCAGTTATCATCCGCCTCACCAAACGAATGAAACCATCCTTTGATCTCATCGTCGCCGGCCACATGGTGGCCGATGTCATCGGCCGTCCCATCATGCTCGACCGGCCCATCGGGTTCGGCAAACTTTTCCACAGCGAAGCCGTCGAACTGCACACCGGCGGCAACGTTTGCAACGTTGGCATCGCGGCGGCCAAGCTCGGCCTGCGTGTCGGCGCGCTCGGCCGCATCGGTGACGACAACTGGGGCGCGTTCCTCCAGCAACGCCTGCGCCGCGCCGGCCTTGACCTCGGCGGTGTCATCGTGGACAAGCGCGGCCAAAGCAGCGCCACCGTCGTCTGCGTGGATCCGAGCGGCGAACGCACCTTTTTTCACACCGGCGGTTGCGGCAACCAGCTCACCGCCGCCGACATCATCGCACGCCTCGGCTACATCCAACGCAGCCGCGCCGTCGCGCTCGGTTATTTCGGCTTGATGCCGCGGCTGGAGTCGGAGTTCGGCCGTGCGCTGCGCGCCATCCGCCGCGCGGCGCCGAAGACACTGACCTCGCTGGATTGCGTCGCCGGCGCGAAAGGCTTCGACAATCTCGCCAAGGCGCTGCCGTGGCTGGACATCTTTGTGCCGAGCCTCGACGAAGCGCGCAGTGTCAGCGGCGAGAAGTCGCCGGAGAAAATCATCGCCCGTTTCCGCGCCGCCGGCGCGCCCGGCATCGTCGGCGTCAAGCTCGGCGCGGACGGCTGCCTGCTCAACGACCCTTCCGAACCGGCAAAATCACTGCACGTGCCGCCGGTGCCGGCGAAGAAAGTCGTGGACGCCACCGGTGCGGGCGACTCGTGGCTGGCGGGATTCATCACGGCGCGGCTTCGCGGGTTTTGCTTGCGCGACGCCGGCATTTTCGCCAACGCCGTCGGCGCGAGCTGCGTGCAAGCCATCGGCGCCTCCACCGGCATCCGTTCCTTCGACGAAACGCGGCGCCTTGCCCGCCGCTCCGGCTGCACGGCCTGACGCCGCTCGCTCCTCAATACTTTGGCACGCTCGGGTCCACATCGGTGGACCAGCCGTTAATGCCGCCTTTGACACTTTTGAGGTCCGCGTATCCTTGCTCGCGCAGAAACAGGAGCGCCTTCATGGAGCGTTTGCCTCCCTTGCAGTGCAGCACGATGCGGCCGTCTTTCGGCAACTCGCCGAACCGCTGCGGCAGTTCCGACAGCGGCAGCAGTGTCGCGCCGGGGATGTGGCAGATGGCCCATTCGTCCGGTTCGCGTACGTCCACCAGCGCGAAAGTCTCGCCGCGCTTGAGCATCGCCGCCAACTCGACGGCCGTGATTTCGTCTCCGGCTTGTTGCGCATTCATGGTGGGTTCGCCTCTCACGCCGCAGAATTGCTCGTAATCAATCAGCTTCGTGATCGTCGGCCGCTCGCCGCACGCGGGACAATTCGCGTCACGCCGCATCTTCATCTCGCGGAACTTCATGTCGAGGGCGTTGTAAAGCAACAGCCGGCCGAGGAGCACATCGCCTTTGCCGAGGATGAGCTTGATCGCTTCGGTGGCTTGAATGACGCCGATGATGCCCGGCAGCACGCCGAGCACGCCGCCTTCGGCGCAACTCGGCACCATGCCGGGCGGCGGCGGCTCCGGAAACAGGCAGCGGTAGCACGGCCCGCCGAGATGCGGCGCAAAAACGCTGGCCTGCCCTTCGAAGCGAAAAATCGCGCCGTAGATGTTCGGCTTCTTCAGCAGCACGCACGCGTCGTTGCTGAGATAGCGCGTCGGGAAATTGTCCGTGCCGTCAATGACGGCGTCGTAGCGGCCGAGGATGTCGAGCGCGTTCGCGCTGCTGAGCCGGACCGCGTGGCACTCCACAGCCACGTGGGGGTTGATATCGTTAAGCCGGGCGCGCGCGCTCTCCAGCTTCGAGCGGCCGACGGCGCGGGTGCCGTGGATGATCTGCCGCTGGAGATTGGACTCGTCCACGACATCGTAATCCACCAAGCCAAGCCGCCCGACGCCCGCCGCCGCCAGATACATTGCCGCCGGCGAACCCAGCCCGCCCGCGCCAATGCAGAGGACGCTGGCGGCTTTGAGTTTCTCCTGGCCCGCGACGCCCACCTCCGGCAGCGTGAGGTGCCGCGAGTAACGCCGGATTTCTTCGTTTGTCAGCTTGGCTGTTGCCGATGGGTCCATGGTATTCCGCTTGGGAAACACTCCGCTCCACGCTGTTGCGTGGCGGTTCGACCGACGCGGGAATCAGCTTCTGTTCTCGTCGCCGCTCCGGGCGGGTTGTTTCATGCCGGCGATCTTGCCAGCGAGTTCGGCTCGCGCCAAGGCTTCATTCAGGCCGCGGACGAACACCGTCTTGCTTCTAGAGTGGTCGCCGCGCACCAATTCGCATTCGCTGCGCTTGACGCGAAACAATTTCGCGAGGCACTCCAGCAACGCCTCGTTGGCCTTGCCCTCGACCGGTGGCGCTTTCACGCGCACCTTCAGCTCCGCGCCGTGCAATCCCGCCACTTCGCTGCGCGACGCGCCGGGTTGGACGCGCACCGACAGTTGGCAGCCATTTGGAGTCCGTTTCAGGAATGGCATAGTGAGCTAATGTAGCGCAACGTTTCCACAATGCGAGTTTTCGATGGCGGAACCCGAAGGCTCGCGCTTGGACGCAAGTCAGCCGTCGGCAGGCAGCGGTTGTTCAGGAGGGTTCATGGATGGCGCGTTGCCGCAGGTTTCTTTCCCGAAAACGCCGCAGGCCGTCCGGCGAAGCTTCCAGCAACCGGAACGCCCGACGCTGCAAGTCTGCAAACCGCTCCATGCGCTCGGCGGGCGTCAAACGCAGGGCGTCTTCGGCCGGCGGACGCCCGTGCGGCGTTTGGAAGTTGGATGGCGTCGCGCTCATGGGTCCGGACGCGGATTACCACAAGAAACTTCGTCGCAGAGGGCAACGCCGATTCTTGCGCCAGCACAGTGCGTCCATGGTGTGAGGCGTTCCGCGCGTCCGGGCGGCATTCTCAAAAATCTAGAATTTTTCTCTTGATATCTCTAGACCGCTTTTTTATATTCCGCCCGAGTATGAAACCGGCAGTCATACCAGCGCGGCGGGTTCCGCCGGAGGCCGGCAACGGCGGCCTGGGAACCGGGCCGAACGCAGCCCAGGGCGCCAGCCGGCTCATGCGCCGGGGCCCGAACGGGACGTCGGCGAACCGTCCGGCGTTTCGGGGCGCGCCGCATCTGGATCGCCGGGAGCGACAAAATGACCCGTCGCGTGGACGGCGATTATCGTTGGCGTGGAGACTCTCCCGCGTATCGGTCATTGGTTTTCGTTTTTCAAAACGAAGCCAAATGACAGGCGCGACCAAAGTTGAAAAACCTCTATTTTCCGAAGGAATTGAAGTGTTCCGATGCCCGAGGGCCATGAAATCAAAGAGCTTTTTTACGAAACGAAGCCAAATGAAAGGAGGTTCGCGTCACAGAATGACACGGTTGGGAGTTGGCCTTTGCAAGGCGGCGACGGGGGCGACAGAGAGTCTCCACCTCGCCCGTTTAGTCCGAGTCAGTCCGAGTCAGTCCGACCAGATCCGGGTCAGTCCGCGTAAACCCGGGCAAATCCGGCTGAATGCGACCGTATGCACCCCGTTGAAGATTGCAAATGCACAATGACCGTGGAGAACCCAACATGACGATCTATCGTCATTGGAGGCGGTTGCGGCTTGGACGATGGGAGCGGGAATTCCAAGGGAGGCGAAAGAACACTTCGCCAAGAGAACCGTCCTTCAGGCAGGATGGCAATGAAGAGGAGTGACCCGTGAGGCGCCAACAAAAGGCTTTTGCCGTCACCGCCGGTTTGTTACAAGTCAGCGCCCTTTGAGACGCGGCGCCGGCGTTGCCGGCGGCGTTTTTCAACCGGAAACCGAAAACATGAAATGCCTTGATTACCGCTCGGCGGATTTTGAATCCCAGCTCGTGGCGCTGGAACAGACCAGCCTGTTCGACCCCGCCATCGAGTCGCGCACGCGCGACATCGTTGAGGCTGTGCGCCAGCGTGGCGACGACGCGCTCGTGGAGGTGACGGCGCGTTTCGACGGCTGGTCGCCGGCGTCGGCCGCGGATTTCCGTGTCACCGAGGCCGAGTTGCGCGACGCGGAGAAGAGCGTCAGCGCGGAGTTCAAGCAGGCGGCGAAGTTCGCGCTGCGCAACATCGAGTTTTTCAACCGCCGCGGCCTCCGTCGCGGCTGGTCCGCCCGCAACCCGCAAGGCGCGCGCGTCGGCGAGAAGTTCGACCCGCTGCGGCGCGTCGGCATCTACGTTCCCGGCGGCACCGCGCCGCTGGTGTCCACCAGCCTGATGACCGTCGCGCTCGCGCGCATTGCCGGCTGTCCGGAGCGCGTCGTGTGCACGCCGGCCGGAAAGGGCGGTCGCGTCAATCCCGCGCTCCTGTTCGGCTTGAAGCTGTCCGGCGCGACCGAGGTTTACAAGCTCGGCGGCGCGCAAGCCGTCGCGGCGATGGCGTTCGGCACGCCGACCGTCCGCCGCGTCGCGAAGGTCTTCGGCCCCGGCAACGCCTACGTCGTCGCGGCGAAGCGGCTCCTGTTCGGCCACGTCGGCGTGGACCTGCTGCCCGGACCGAGCGAACTGCTCGTCATCGCCGACGACTCGGCGAATCCGCAACTCGTCGCCGCCGATCTGCTCGCGCAGGCCGAGCACGGCAGCGGCCACGAGCGCGTGTTTCTCGTCACGACTTCCGGAAAACTCATCACGGCCGTCGAGGCCGCCGTCGCGCAACAACTGGCGGCGCTCTCGCGGCGCGAGTTCATTGAAAAAACGCTTGCCGCGGGCGGCGTCGCGGTGGTGGTCGGCTCGCTCGCACAGGCCGCCGTCATCGCCAACCGCATCGCGCCGGAGCACCTCGAACTGCACTGCCGCGGCGCGCGCAAGCTGTTGCCGAAGCTGACGACCGCCGGCGCGATCTTCATCGGGCCGTTCAGCCCGACTGTGGCGGGCGATTTTGTCGCCGGGCCGAGCCACGAGCTGCCCACCGGCGGCGCAGGCCGCATTTTTGCCGGGCTGATGGTGGACCAGTTCCAACGCCGCACCAGCGTCGTGGAGTATTCGCGCGAGGCGCTGCGGAAATCGGTGGCGGCCATCGGCCAGTTCGCCGCCGCCGAAGGCCTCGACGCGCATGGTCGTTCAGCAACGATTCGATTCGAGCCATGAGCTACCTCCGCCCCAACATCGAGCAGATGCATGCCTACGTGCCGGGCGAGCAGCCGAAGGCCGCCGGCCTCATCAAGCTCAACACCAACGAGAACCCGTATCCGCCGTCGTCCAAAGTCGCCGCGGCCCTTCGCAAGGCGATCGGCGACGGCGCGGTATTGCGGCTTTATCCCGATCCGGTCGCAGCGGCGTTGCGCGAGAAAATCGCTGAGCTTTATGGTTTCAAGCCTGAGCAGGTTCTCGTCGCCAACGGCAGCGATGAAGTGCTGACGCTGGCGTTGCGCGCGTTCGTTGGCGAAGGCCAGCGGGTGGCCTACGCGATGCCGAGCTACTCGCTCTATCCAGTCCTCGCCGACATCCAGGGCGCGAAGAGGTTGGAACTGGAAATGAATGCCGATTTCACGCTGCCGGAGCGGCTCTGCCGCGAACACGCGCCGCTGAAGATCGTCACCAGCCCCAACGCACCGAGCGGCGTCGCCGTACCAACGAAAACGCTGGACCGGCTTTGCACAGCGTCGCAGGGCGTCGTATTGATTGACGAAGCCTACGTGGACTTCGCCGACGACAACGCGCTGCGGCTGGTGAAGAAACACCGCAACGCGCTTGTGGCCCGCACGCTCTCGAAGAGCTACTCGCTCGCCGGCATGCGCGTCGGCTTCGCCGTCGGCCACAAGGCGCTCATCGAGGGCCTGATGAAGGTCAAGGACAGCTACAACGTGAACCGGCTCAGCCAGGCGGCGGCGCTGGCGGCGCTCGGCGACCGCGCGCATTTCGAAGCGAACGTCCGGCGCGTGAAGGCGACGCGCGAGCGGTTGCGCGTCGCGCTGCGGACGCTGGGCTTTGATGTGCCGCCGAGCGCGACGAACTTTGTGTTCGCCAAGCCGCCGGCGAAGATGACGGCGAAAACGTTTTACGAGGCGCTGCGCCGGCGCAACATTCTCGTGCGCTGGTGGAGCGATCCGCGCGTGAGCGACCGGGTGCGGATTTCCATCGGCACGGACGGGGAAACGGATAAACTGCTCGCGGCCACTCATGGCATTCTGGAGGAGGTCCAATGAAACGCTCTGCAACCATCAAACGTTACACCGGAGAAACGAAGATTGATCTGACGCTCAACGTGGATGGCCGCGGCAAAGGCGACGTGAAAACGGGCATCCCGTTCTTCGACCACATGCTGACGCTGCTGGCCAAGCACTCGCTTTGCGACCTGCGGTTGCGCTGCAAGGGCGACATCGAGGTTGATTTCCACCACACCGTCGAGGACTGCGGCATCGCGCTGGGGCAGGCGTTCGCGCAGGCGCTCGGCGACAAGCGCGGCATCAAACGCTACGGCTGGTCGCGCGTGCCGATGGACGAGGCGCGCGTGGAGGCGACGCTCGACTTCAGCGGCCGGCCGGTGCTGGTCTATGAAGGCAGGCGGCTGATGAAAGCCGGCGGCGCTGTCATCGGCCGCACGGCGAGCGAGCGGTTCACGCCGCAGCTTGTGGAGGAATTTTTGCGCGCGCTGGCCACCGGCGCGGCGATGAACCTGCACATTGTTATCCAGTCCGGCCGCGACGCGCACCACATGATCGAAGGCATTTTCAAGGCGCTGGCCAAGGCGCTCGATCTTGCCTGCCAGCGCGACGCGCGTGTGCAGGGCGTGCCGAGCACCAAGGGAACGCTGAGCCGTTAGCCGCAGCCGCGGGTCAGGGGTTTGCGGCGATCGCCATGGCGATGCCGCCTGTTCGTCGCCGTCCTCATTTCGTCAGCCGCATCAGGATTTTGGCGGCAATTTGCTGGAACACCGCTTGCAACTGGCTGGAGCTGGGCGCGAAGGCGGCTTCACCGGCAGGTTGGTTTGGATTGTAAGTGGACGCGGCGGGATCGTTAGCCAATTGCTGGAGAAAACTCTGATCCAGAGCGTTGCCGAGGCCGATGCAATAGATATACATATTGGTGTTCCGAATGGCGGTGGCGGTGGCCAAGGCCCGTAATCCGCCTTCCGCGGTGCAGTTGGCGGGAGTCACGCTTTTGGTGGAGCCGTCCACCGAAAGGAAAGTGGTCCAGCTTGAGTTAAAAAAACCGGGGATGCTCTCGCCACCCTGCGGCCAGGAGTTATAGCCTTTCTTGTCGGTCAGCTGGACGCCGTTTGTAGGATTTAAAACCGCATAAGCGGAGGCGGGAGGATCAAAGCCGCCGAGATTGTAGGTCGCGTTGGTGGGCCACGTGTATTGGAAGGTGTTGGCGTAGCCGTCAGTGAAAAGCACCACAACCTTGATGGTGTTATCGCCGGGAGCGACGGGCACGCTGTTGTTCTGCTGCAATGCCAATTGCAGGCCGCCGTCGGCGTAGGTGGCGCCGCCAAACGTCATGGCATTGACAGCGCTGGTGATGGCGCTCTTGAACGGCCTTCGCACCGAGACGTTCAGGTTCGTTGTCGAGGCGAAGCTGACCAGGGAGACCTGATCCATGGTGTCGTCAAAGTAACTGATGAAGGTGTTCACCGCTGGCGGCAACGCCGTAGAGCCGCCATTGTTCTGCATGGATCCCGAATGATCGAGCACGACGCTCATGATGAGCTTGGCGCGCGTGGCGGTGGCCGCGGAACTGACCTGGAACGTTTGGAACCGCGGGATGATTCTCATGAAATAAGTGTTGAACGTCGCTGTGGCCAAGATGCTTACCGTGGTGTTATTGTTGGAATCGGTGGCGAACGTGATGGAAGCGGCGGGCGCGTTCGTTGCGGGGCCGCCGCCGCGGTAGTTGGCCGTGAATGCGGCTTGCGCCAGGGTGGACGCCTGAGTTTGTCCTTGGTACAGATTTCGGATGGCCGTCAGCACCGCTGCGTCTGCTGCTTTGTCCAGTTCTGCCTTGGTCAGGTAAATGGTCCCCCCATCCACACACATCGCGACAACAAGGACCAATGCCAACGTCATAATGACGTAGAGAACCAGAGTCTGACCGGCTTCTCCGCGCCGTCCCCGCCGGAACTGATGGACGATGCTCATATCTTTATCCGCCTTTACATCTAAAAAAACGTCACGTCATACAGAAGCGTTGTCGTCGTCGTGTTCGTTCCTTGTCCTCGGAGGAAGTTCAACAGATTGCCCACGGGCGTGGCTGGGGCGTAGGGGTAGAAAACCTCGGTCACGTATAACGTCTGGTTCGACGACGGCAACTGGGTGGTCGGCAACACCACGGCATTGCCGGTGGCGTTCAGATTGCCGATGCGGCTGGCGTAATTGGTGGCGCCGCATTTCACCTGTCCCGTCACTGTCGCGACGCCGCTGTTGTTACGGGTCACCGCAGAGGCGATGATGGTTCCGTAGCCGTTGGTGAAAAGCATCGCCGGCGCCGCCGCGACCATCGCGGAGACGGCATTGGACAGCGTCGTGCCGCGCGCCGCAAGGTTGGCGCCCTCGCGGCTCGTGACGACCATCATCTGACGCGTCACAAACAGCCGTCCGTAGTCCGCCATCGCCATAACCATGACCGCCAGAATCACCACGATCATGGCAAGCTCCATCAGCGCCTGACCCATCGGCCCGCCGCCGATACGGCGCATCTTTCCCGCGTGCAACGCCGTGGCCAACGGGGCAACCGGTTCGCTAGTTAGTTTGACTGGGAGGGAAGGGTTCATTTCGATACATCACGCTGGTATTAAAGCGATAGACGCCGTTGGAGAAAAACCGTGAAATCAACGGTGTTAACAACTGAACATTGCAGCCGAGCGCGAGTGTTTCCGTGTCACCGGGACCACCGGCGCTGCCGCTGCCAAAAGACTGGCTGGTGAATTGAATCGACGTCACCGGAAGTCCCATGGCGTTTTGTTGCGCCACCTGGAGAATGGAGTTGGTGCGTGATAGGGTGGCGCCCTGCGAGTTGGTCAGATGGTTGCCGGTGGCGGCATATCGGGCTGCCATGCGCAACGCGTTCTGCATCGTCATCTGGACGTAGAACAGTCGCGCAAAGTCAATGGTGCCGAAGACCAGCAATATGAAAACGATGAAGGTTAGCGCAGTCTCCAAAAGCGCCTGCCCTTCCCGCCGCCCGCCGATTTTCCATTTTCTTTTCATCGTCTTTCCCCTCTGTGCATTTGCCCCACCCCTTGCACGTCCTACATTGCTACAGAAAGCGCCGGTTCGCACGTCAGGAAATGACGAAATAGCGCAGGGATAATCCCCGACTCGGGCAAAAACCGCTCGTCAAGCCGCCACGGAGTCTTTATGGTCTGCGCCCTGTCGCATCGGATGACCCGCCGTTGCGTAAAACGACTTCGATGAAAAAACCTTCGCACAAAGTCCTCGACCTGCCGGTGCCGCGCAACCTGGCTAACGTCGCGTTCATCCTTGTCGAGCCGCAGACGCCCGGCAACGTCGGCAGCGCCGCGCGCGCCATCAAGACGATGGGCTTTACCGAACTCATCGTGGTCGGCGGCTGCAAGTTCAAGGAGAACCGGCAGGCGGTGGCGTTCGCGCACGGCGCCGCCGACGTGCTGCAAGGCGCGCGTGTCGTCGGTTCGCTCGACGAGGCGTTCGAGGGAATCCACCGGCTCATCGGCACCACGCACCGCTCGCGTGACGACGGTGTTCCGCAGGTCCAGCCGATCCGCGAGATCGTGCCGCACATCGTCGAGGTGTCGCAAAAGTTCCGCGTCGGCGTTGTCTTCGGCCGCGAGGACAAAGGCCTCTACGATAACGAACTCGGCCGCTGCCATCTTTGCACCACCGTGCCCGCCGTCCACCGCGTGCCGTCGCTGAACCTCGCGCAGGCCGTGCAGGTGGTTGCCTACGAAATCTTTCTCGGCAGCTTCGGCAAGATCGCCGGCCCGAAACTCGACCTTGCGCCGGATCTCGAAGTCGAGCGCGCCATCGGGCATTTCGTCGCCGCGATGATGCAGGTGGGGTTCCGCCCGCACCACGGCGACCCCGAATCGTTCGCGCGCCCGCTCCGCCGCGTCTTCACCCGCGCCGTGCTGGAAAACCGCGACGTGCGCGTCCTCCACCGCGTCGCGCACCAGGTGGCGAAGTTTGCCGCGGGGAAGGTGAAACGCATGGACTCGGACTCACCAGCGAGATAAGGCAACAGGTGGAGCGCGTTCTCCCAACGCCCTTTCCGTCATGCCGTGACAGTCGAATCGCGTTCGGAGAACGCGACCCATCCTTCAACAGAATCGCCTGACTCCCCGCTGGGCAGATGATACAACCCACGCATTGAGGCGCTGAGGCCCCTCCTACATTCGGAATGCGTTGTCTCTCAATCCGAAATCCGAAATCGAAAATCCAGAATCAAAACCGGTGCGCCACGCGCTCGATGGAGGCGCGGATCAGCGGATGGTCCATCCACGGCGCGTGCTGCTGCCAGCCGGTGCCGACACCGCGATAGTCGGAGCCGCCGAAAAACGCCAGCCCGTGCTGCTGCGCCAGCCGCACATACGTCGCAATGTCGCGCGCCGCGTTCGGCTCGTGCGGCTCGATGCCCGCCGTGTCCAGCGCCGCCATGCCCCACGATTTCAGCACCGGCAGAAACTCCTCCAACTCGCGTTCCCGGAGCTGCGCGGTGAACGTCGGCAGCGTGCCCCAGCGCGCGAGCTGGCCGACCAGTTCCTGATACGCCGGCAGGCCCGGCGGAAACGGCGCGTAGGCCGGCCCGCCCGGATTCAGCATCCGCCGCACTTCGCCGCCGCGCCGCGCGAGCGCCTTCTCGTCCACACCGCCGAGTTCGGCGCGCGCCACCGCCAGCGTCAATTGCCGGTCGGTGACGTTGCCTTCGGGTGTGAGGATGGCGGAAAGTTTCAGCGGCCGCGCGAGTTTCAGGTGCCGGTTCAGCTTTTCCAATTGTTGCTCCGAGCGCACGCGCTTGGCCTTCTGAAACTGGCGAACCAGCCGCTCCAGTTCCGGCGTGCGCCGCGCGCCGACCGCCACGACCCACGCGGCCTCGCCCTGGCCCCACGCCTTCAGGATCGTGTCGCTGAACTTTTTCGAGACGGCGTCGTTGATCGCGATGGGCGTCTTGAACTCCACCGCCAGCGCGAGCCGCAACGGCTGCTCCATGCCGCGGTTGACGATGGTCGCCGCCTGGATCGCCTCGTCCATGTGCGCCACCGACTCGTGTTCGACGCTGAGGATGGAGAACGCCCGCGCTTCGTGCGCCGCCCACACCATCCGCGCCACCGAGTAAACGCCGGGCGCGGCGTCGCCGTAGGAGACGCAGGTGTGAACGTGGTCGTAGGACGGTAGTGCGGGGCCGATCTTCGGCGTTGCAGGGCCGATGGCGCCGCGTTGCTCCAGTCCGTGCAGTTTCACCAGCGCGGCCAGTCGTTCGTCCAGGGTGCGCGCGTCGAGCTGCGCGGCGGCTTCGCGGAAAAGGGATTCAGTCATGGGCGGGGGATTCGTCAGGCGGATTCGATGATCAGGTTGGCGTATTGGACCGTGTCGCCGGTGCGGATGAGGCCGATGGCGCGCGGCACGCGTTTCTTGAACTCGATGTGCGGCTCGAACTCGACCGGCACGCCAGCCAGCGTCCTCGTGAGCGCGTTCTGCACCGTCTTGGTGTTGTGGAGGGTGAACTCCCTCGCCATGAACGCGCGGCCGATGACGAAATTGGACCGGATGGCGGCGAGCACCTGCAACACCGTCGGCACGCCGTCCACCAGCGAGATGTCCACCGTCTCGATCTCCGGCCAGAACGGGAAACCGCGGTCGGCGATGACCAGCGTGTTGGTGTGGCGCACGCGGCTGAGCAGCGAATTGATCGCCGGGTTCAGAATGCCTTGCTTCAACATGATGATGTCTCCTGAGTTTGAAAACGGACGGCGCGTATAGTCGAGACAACACCGCCGGATGGAAAGCAGAAAATGGCCGCCGCCGCTCTTGATAATTTCCCGCGGCGTGGCACACTCCGGCCCCATGAAAAGACTGCTTCTCGCCGCCCTCACGTTTCTTTGTTCCTTGACGCTCGCTGCAGCCGGTGACGCCCGGATTATTCTCATCGCCGGCCGGCCCAGCCATGGCCCCGGCGAGCACGAGCACAACGCCGGCGTGCTGCTCTTCAAGAAATGCCTCGCCAGCGTTCCCGGCGTGACGGTCACCCATCACTTGAGCGGCGAGTGGCCGGAGCAGGGCGAGTTCGACGGCGCGGCGGCGGTGGTGATCTACAGCGACGGCGGCGGCGGCCATCCGGCACTCCAGGGCGACCGCCTCCAGCAGCTCGACGCGCTCGTGAAGAAAGGCGTCGGCTTCGGCGTGGTCCACTACGCCTGCGAACCGACGATTTCGAAGGGCCAGAAGGAATTTCTCGACTGGATCGGCGGCTGTTTCGAGATCAACTGGTCGGTCAACCCGCATTGGGAGGCCGACTACAAGACGTTGCCCAACCATCCCGTCACGCGCGGCGTCAAGCCGTTCATGATCAACGACGAATGGTATTTCCACATGCGTTTCCGCGAGGGCATGAAGGGCGTCACGGCGATCCTCTCGGCAGTCGCGCCGGAGAGCACGATGAAACGGAAAGACGGCCCGCACGAGGGCAATCCCGCCGTGCGCGAGGCCGTTAAGAACGGCGAGCCGCAGCACATGATGTGGGTCGCCGAAAACAGCGGCGGCTCGCGCGGCTTCGGCTTCACCGGCGGCCACTACCACAAGAACTGGGGCAACGGCGATTTCCGCAAGGTCGTGCTCAACTCCATCCTTTGGATCGCCAAGGTCGAGGTGCCCGCCGACGGCGTGCAGTCCAGCCCGACCGAGGACGAACTCAAGGCCAACCTCGACTCGAAGCCGCCGCGCAAACCCGCCGCGCCCAAGCCTGTGCCTGCGCCCGCGAAACCGTAGCGCGCCTGAAAGGAGCCTGACCTCACGATGAAACTCGGACTCGTCACCTACAACCTCGCTCCCAAGTGGGACCTCGCCACCCTCATCAAGAACTGCAAGGCCACCGGCTTTGAGGGCGTGGAATTCCGCACCACCCACGCCCACGGCGTCGAGCCGTCGCTCTCGCCGGAGCAGCGCAAGGAAGTCAAGCAACGTTGCGCCGACGGCGGCCTCACCATCTGGGGCGTCGGCTCCGTCTGCGAGTTCCACTCGCCCGACCCCGCCGTCGTCCGCAAGAACATCGACACCTGTGCCGAGTTCGCCAAGCTCGCCGCCGACATCGGCGCGCGCGGCGTCAAGGTCCGGCCCAACGGCATTCCCAAGGACGTGCCCGTCCACAAGACGCTGGAGCAGATCGGCAAATCCCTCGCCGAGTGCGGCAAGGTTGCCGCCGACCTCGGCGTCGAAGTCTGGCTCGAAGTCCACGGCAAGGACAGCTCCCACCCGCCGCACATCCGCGAGATCCTCGATCATTGCGACCAACGCAACGTCGGCGCCTGCTGGAACTCCAACCCCGGCGACGTCGTCAACGGCTCCGTGAAGGAATACTTCGGTCTCCTCGCCAGGGACATCAAGAGCTGCCACATCAACGAACTCTGCAACGCCGCCTACCCGTGGCGCGAGCTGTTCGCCTGCTTCAAGCAGATCAACTACGACCGCTTCACCCTCTGCGAGATCGCCGAGACCTCCGACCCGGTGCGCCTGATGAAATACTACCGCGCCCTCTGGCTGGAATTGCAGCGGGCGTAGGCGGATTTCAACGCAGAGACGCAGAGAATGCAGAGCGGAGAGGGCTTGTGTCACGCCAAGACGCAAAGGCGCAAAACATCCTGGCCGCTTCGCGCCTTTGCGTGAGAAAAAATAATAGGCGTTATCACTTTGACTCACTTTGACTGGCCTTGACTGGCTTTGACTGGCCTTGACTGGCTTTGACCGGAAACGCGGTTGGAGACTCTCTCCCCGGCGGCAGATCAGAATCGTGCGGTTGTGTTATAATAGTCGGATTCAGTCGGATTGAGTCGGATTCACAAAGGATTCACACGGATTCACTCGGATGCAGTCGGACTGTGTTTGACTGGAGACGCGTTTGGGGTTCTTCCCGGCTGTGGATTGAAAACGTGCATTTGCAACATATTGATGGCCGGATTTTTTAGTCGGATTTAGCCGGATTCGGTCGGATCAGGTCGGATCGGGCCGTTGGTGTCCCGGCTTCAGCCGGTCCGGGCGCAAACAAGAGCCGCCTGAAGCCGTCATCATGCAGTTGCCTCGGCCTCTTTCCACGTTCTCTCACCACCGATACAAAGCGGAGGAATCGTTTTTCCAGTGAAGACGCGATTCACCTGTTAGTGCGGGTAGGGCGCGACCGCTGGGCGCGCCGCAGCCGTTGCGTGGTTGCAGACAAGCGGCGCGTCCAGCGGTCGCGCCCTACCGGCCAACTGCATGGTTACGGCTGAACGCGGAACTCCGAACGTCAACGGACGCCAATCCTTTCAATGCTCCATCCCTCCATCAACCCATTACTCCATTTTCAAAGAACTGGCGTAGCAATGACACACGGGGATTTTTGGACAAGAAAAATCACTGCGCTAGCGCAGTGAAAAACCAGCCAAAAACGCGTGATTTTCGGATGTGAAAACATGCGTTTTCCAATGGACTGCGCTAGCGCAGCGCTAGAGCAGTCCTCGGAAAGGTCTATTCGGGGTAAAAACGGCATCGGCGGGCGGGGAAGAAACCACAGATGAACAGGATGGACGCGGATGGAAAAGGTGGAGCGCGTTCTCCGAACGCGCTACTGGAGTTTGGCTATCCCGTTGCGAGGAAAAGGGCGGCCGCGAGAGAGTTGTGAGGTTTTGGGGGTTTCTGGGCTGCTGAAGGGTGAGTCCAGAAGCCGCGAAAAGACTCAGGTCGAATTGC
>Ga0114951_10000389_pt1 | contig 62313 bp, 61 predicted proteins | sample AM7aDNAmetaG_FD_88677 | JGI IMG/M metagenome (GOLD analysis project Ga0114951, IMG submission 88677) | Freshwater microbial communities from Finland to study Microbial Dark Matter (Phase II) - AM7a DNA metaG | ecosystem: Environmental > Aquatic > Freshwater > Lake | place: Finland: Lake Alinen...
TGGTTATTGATGTCAAACAGAAAAGAAATGATAACCTTTGAGGTTCAAAGAATGACAACAGAGGCTTACCGAAACTTCAGCAAAAAAAACTAAAATAAACATAGGCAAAAAAATCGCTGAAAAATCGGGGCAGGCTGTAACATCAGTGTCATCCGTGTTCCCATTTTTTATCCGTGTTCATCCGTCCAATCTGTGTCATCCGTGTTCCCTGAGTTTTAATCCTTGTTCTAATCTTCCACATCTGCCCACGCTAGGCCCACATATTCATGCACTGCGCTTTCCATTTTCTGGATGTTGCCTGCTGCCGGTAACCAAAACCAGAAATCCTTATGCTTTCCTTTTTTTATCAAATGATTGGTGGGAGCGGGGAGGGGATTCAATCCTGCCTTTCGAAACATCTTCATCGCCCGTGGCATATGGATGGCACTTGTAACCAAGATCAATTTGGCAGTATCTCCAAACAGCCGTTTGTATTCTGATGCCTCCTGTCTGGTGTTTTTCGGCTTTTTCTGCATCTTTATTTGCAATGAATCGATACCAAGTACAATGGCAGCTTGCCTTGTGACCTCAGCTTGTGTAATCTCATTTTCATATCCTGATGCTGAAGTTACTATAAAACTACCGGGTATTAACCGATGAATCCTGATCCCTTCACACAGTCTGCCTAATGCAGCCTCAGCTAAATTATTGATTGATGGGAATCTTTCATCATCAGAGTAACCTGCGCCAAGAACCAAAATATTTACTGGTTTTTGGTTCTTAATCAAATTTGTAACAGAAAATGTATTGTAAAGATCTTCAAGGTGTGAAACGAGAAAATTGGGTAAGAATGAAGTTGAAATAGTTAATAACCAGATTATTGAAATAATAAATAACCTCAAGGAAATTCTGTTTTTCTTTATAAAATAAAAAAAAGCCGCTATACCTATTAGCAGCCAGAATATCGAAAAAGGGAGAATTAATCCTGATAATATTGATCGCATAATTCTTATTTAGGGACAGCGATTACCTTTTCTTTAAATCGATAAAATACCACTTCATCATCTCCAACATTTTTATCCAAAACCATGCCTGCCATAACTTTGTTACGATTGCCAATTTGGATTCCCGGAATCGTTGCACTATTTATCCCAAATAAGTTGTCATCTCCCACAGAAGTAAATCCGGAAAAACTCACATTGGGACTTATAAAATTGAATTTTCCAATTTTGGTATCATGACCGAGGCTACATCTTGAATTCAACAATGAATAATTACCAATTACTGAATTTGGTCCCATATTTACCATCGGACCGATTACTATACCAATCCCAAGTGTTGCACTATCAGAAATATAAGCTGTATAATGGATCAATGAAATAAATTTGGCACCATCTTTTGTATAACGTTCAACAAAAAGTTTACGATAAGTAAGATTCGCAATACCCATTAAATATTCAACGTCAGTTCTTACAATATGATCCCTCACTCCTTCTAATAATGGGGCCGTAAATTGATAACTGGAATAGTTTGCTGGATTGTCATCCAAATATCCAACAATCTTAAATTGAGTGATCCCGGTCATTTTTTCATTGTATTTAATGTAGTCGCTCAATTCTGCACCATGGCCACCTGATCCAACTATAATAATATTCCTCATAATTTGATTTGTTAACGGGCCGTATAGCCACCGTCGATCACTAGATTGATTCCTGTTACCCATCTGGAAGCGTCAGACAAAAGGTAAATACACGCTTGCGCAATGTCTTCTGGTAATCCAAGACCAAGGGGATGCAATGCTTTTATTTTCTGTAAAGATTCTTCATCCTGGCTGTAAACTGCATTCTGCGACATCGGGGTAACGACAACTCCAGGTGAAATGGTATTTACTCGGATTTTTTTTGAAGCCAATTCCAATGCGATGGATTTTGCTCCTGAAATTAATGCACCTTTGGTCAAACTGTATAGGGTTTTTCCTGCTTCGCCAACGATTCCCATCACTGACGATAAAAAGACTATGCTTGCCCCATTGTTGTTACAATATGCTGGTTTCGTAAAAAGTCTGGTTAATTGAATAGCAGAAGTTACATTTGTTCGAAAAAAGTGATCTATCTTTTCAGGACTGGTGAGTTTTAATGGAAGTGTCGTTGAAATTCCGGCAGCATTCACCAATCCATCGAGTTTCCCTAATTGATCAACAGCGTTCTTGATAATAGGTTCTATCGCATCGTAATCAAGCAAGTCAACACAATAGATCAAATGAAGTTCCGGATTTTTCATTCTCTGACGGGTATCCTCCAACCTTTCTTTGTTACGGGCAACAAGAATGACTTTTGCCCCTGATTCGCTGCATGAGATCGCAGTTTGGCGTCCTAAACCTGATGAGGCACCTGTGACAAGAATGTTTTTACCTACCAAAGAAAATAAATCCATAATTAATCAATATCCTAAACTTCAATTAATTTTGAAATAGTTGGATTCTGCAAGTTAATAAGGGCAGAACCAATAGACAAGCCAACTCCAAAACCGGAAAGAAGAACTTTATTTGGTTCTTTTAACTTATTGTGCAATTCAGTCACGATCGTCAAAGGGATTGATACCGAGCTTGTATTGCCAAATCTATCAAGACTAAAGGGTACTTTAACAGATTCCAACTTCATTTTGCGGTTGAGGTGTTCGTTCATAAACCGATTTGCCTGATGGAAAACGAAATAGTCAACATCACCAATTGCTACTCCAGCAGTTTGTACGACCGATTTAACATGTCGTGGTACTTCAGTGATCACAAATTCAAAAACGCCAGCACCATCCATCGATGCCTGCTCATCACTATGGTAACGGCCATTGGGTTGTTCTTTTTCCATAAATGATTCGGCTGTACTTGGATTACGGTAACCGCCAGATTTGATCATAATATAATCAGCTTTGGAGCCGTCTGAGTCAATTTTGAACCACGATTTTCCGTATTTTTCATCTTTTTGGACTAAACAGGCAGCACCCGCATCTCCAAAAAGAAATCCGGTTTGACGATCTTTAAAAGAATAAACCTTTGTCCGTGTTTCACCGTTTAACAGTAGAACATTCTTTATTGCTGGTTGCTGTAATAAGCTATAGGCCATATTCAACCCGACCACAAAACCTGAACATCCCAAATTGATGTCAAAGGCCATACATGATTTCGGCAAACCCAGGCGGTGTTGCAGAAGAATAGCAGTTGCAGGCATCCGGTAATCAGGAGTTTGTGTAACCATAATCAGAACATCAATCTGATCTGTTGAAAGTTGCATTTCTTCCAACAATTGTTTGGAAGCAGCATAACAAAGATCCGATGAAGTTGTGGTTTCATTGGCTACTCTTCTTTGTAGGATACCAGTTTTTTCAACTATCGCATTGGCATCCTCATGTGAAAACCAGGAATTATCCTTTAAGTTGTCATATACCTGTTTTGGTACTGCACCTGCCAGACCTGCAATACCAATCCCTTCATATTCAAAAATAGCCATAAATTATTCTTATTTGTTATTTTGTATGAAGTTATAAATATCACCAATGGTTTTCAGTTTTCCGAATTCTTCCCGTGGAATAACAAGACCGTATTCCTCATCTACAAATGAAATTACAGAAAGATATGCTAGTGAATCCCAGTTATCATATTCGCGGAAAACATCTGATAATACAACTGGTGTTTCCCTTTCCAAGAGTTCAGTAAACTGAACCAAAAATTCTGTTTCCATGTTAAATTGTTATTTAAGTTTTTTTTTCTTTAACTTTTTTGTGAGGTGTTTCCCTTAAAGCTATCCATAGTTGCCTGACCGGGTTTAATAATTCCTTCTCTTTTAAAGACTTTAACAACTGTTAGCCAAAGTATTTTTATGTCGAGTGTGAAACTTATATTGTCAACATACCACACATCGAGTTTGAATTTCTCCTCCCAGGTCAGGCTATTGCGACCGTTTACCTGTGCCCAGCCTGTAATGCCTGGGCGAACTTCGTGACGCCGTGCCTGTTCTTTTGAATACAGCGGTAAATAGCATACCAATAACGGGCGCGGACCGATTAAACTCATATCTCCTTTCAATACATTAATCAATTGAGGCAATTCATCCATTGAAGTACTTCGGATAAACTTACCCACTCTGGTTAATCTCTCCCTGTCGGGCAGCAGTTTTCCAGTGGCATCGCGTTTGTCGTTCATGGTTTTAAATTTCACCAGTTTGAATATCCGGTTGTTTTTACCGGGGCGCGGTTGGATGAAAAATGGAGTCCAATGGTTGGATAACGTTAATAAGAATGCCAGGATAACCAATGCAGGAAATGCGATAATTAATCCCAAAAGGGAGGCAAAAAAATCGATTGCTCGTTTAAAGAATAGTTGATAAATTACCATCTACAGAAACTTTTGAATATTCTCAGGGCCAAAATCTTTGGAAGCTTTTAATGCATTTGACGAAAAGGTTTGTTGATTCTCAGGATGTAATTTTACATCGAGAATAAAATTTTTCATTTCTTGCAGTTGTTCTGCGCGAAAACATTTGCCAATTTTATAAAAATCGACCAGGTGATTTAATTCTGAATCGTTTCCGGCAATACAAAGCAAAGTTGCGCCAACCGACATTAAGTTATATGTTTTACTTGGAACACTCAGTTTTGATGCTTCTTTGCCTAGTGTTACCACCGCTATATCAGCTGCAGCCAGCGAAAAAGGCATATCTTCGGGTTTTTGAAAGGGAAGCATTAAACAATTGGTTAAACCATCTTCTGAAATTTTCTTTAACATGAACTCTTTTTTACCCCCTTCGCCAATGATAACAAACTGAATATCTTTATCATTAGTTATTGCAGCCAAATCAACCAACGCTTCCACATCATGCGACTGCCCAAGGTTTCCCGAATACATGATAACAAATTTCCCTGATAAATTGTGTTTACTGATAAATCGGTTTTTTTCCTTTTTAACCGGATGAAGAAATTGATTGTCTGTCCAAATCGGAATAACTTCTACTGGTTTTCCTCCAGCATATTGTTCTAATACACTTTTCATTCCGGGGGTGAGCGTGATAATTCTTTCCGCTTTGGGAAATATAAGTTTGTTTGCCTTTTGCCAGAATTTAACGACCATGGAGTTGATTGAAAATATTCCAAATTCGGTTAATGCATCAGGATATACATCGTAAATCAACAACGAAAATCTATTTTTTATAAACAAGGGTAGCAAGGGAGAAAAAGGAGGATTGGATACAATAAATAATTTTTTTTTACGAAATTTAAACCAAACCAGAAAAAGAATTTGCATTGTGCCCCAACTCCAGGTCATTAATCTTCTTAAGGTACTAATGCGATTATATTGAATTATTTTATTGAATTTTATGTTTTCCGCAAGCGATTTATCACGTTTAACCAAACGGCCAGCTACTAGTGTTGTTTTGTAACCTGCCGCATTGAATGCGTTGGCTAAATCAATCATTAGGTACCCGGAGTCTTGATTGATGATAACTATTTGATTCATTTCTTTTCAGAAGTTATTAAATCCCCTAACTCGACGGAAGTCATAAATTCAATATCGGGCCACTTTTTCAACATTTTTGTTAAAAGTTCTTCTAGTTTTTTTAGTGATCTTTCGCGATTTTCAGGATGTAAAAATCCAATATAGTTAACCCTGTGTGAGCTAAGGGTGGCCGGTTTATTCCAACGAAATGCAATCTCTATTTCTTTTAGGCAATTATTGACCCAATCAGTTGAAGCGGGATGTTCATACCCAGAGCTGCTAGGTTCGAAAAAGCAGTTTCGGGTAAGATAGATCTGACCAAATTGATTTTGCTGACCAATAAAACGCGTATTTGTTTTGTATTGCCCCAAGCCTAAAGGTTCTCTTTGTTTTTTTGCTGTATTAATATATTTAATCCCAAATTCATTAAGGTTCTTTTCCAGACTATTATTAAACCAACCGTTTGTAGGCACAAAGTATTTTGATCGATATCCGTATAAATCTTCAAATAAATCTAATCCTGTCTGTAAAACATCTTTTAAAAAAGGGATATCATCAAGCGTATCTATATCAAAAGCCGCCTGAAAGTTAGGAACTATTTCACCTTTGATTCCTGTCCTTGGTATCCCAGTTACTTTATTTTGAAAAGCTAATTGGGTTGATTTGTTGCCACTTTGAAATGCCTTTATCCAAAATTTAGCATTCAAATGTTCCCGTCCGTGAAAAACAGGAACTATTAACCGGTTTGAAATGCCTACTTGCCATAATCCATAAACTTTATCATGTTCCGGATAGCGTTTAAGTGTTTCTCTATAGGATTCATAATAATATTCCGTAAAATCATTATCAGCAATTTTTTCAAAATCAGGATTGGCAACTACATTCACTCCAGTTATTACAGGGGCCCTTCCTGTAATGTCTTTAAATGTCGATAATCTTTCCATTAGCATTACCATATCTTTATTGGACTCCAAGCTGTCAAACTTATTATAATGATCTAAATCAACAGGAATTCCAGCAGTAAGAAGGTTTTTATAAGCCTGTTCTGATGACATTCGAATACTACCCCAGTCATCACTTTCAATTACAACAATTTTGCGTTTTGTTTTCCAACCAGGTATATTGCTAAAATTGCTACGCAATGAAGATTTCAAACTCCCGTTATACATTATTTTGTATTTTGCATATAAGTGAATCAAACAAGTTTTCTGCTTGTTTTACTGTGGCTTCGGTGTTAAAAAAAACACTTCTTTCTTTAACTTTTTCTTTATAATATTTCAACTCAGCTGGATTATCCAAAATATTTTTTAATCCTTTGTAAAGTTCTTCATCAGAATTATTTACAATTATACCATATTCGTTTTTTTCGCCCAAAATTTCATCCATGCCAGAACATTCAGTAGTTAATGTAGGTAAACCTAAAATAGTCGCCTCTGAAACTGTTCCACTAAAACCTTCAGTATATGATGAACAAACGAATAAATCTGCTTTGCTAAAATATTTGTATGGATTTGTTTGGAATCCTAAAAATGAAACATAATCATCTAGTTTATTCGTTTTTACAAAAAACTCCAAACTTTCTTTTAAGTCTCCGGTACCTATTAAATATAAATGAAATTTATAATTTTCAATTTTCAATTTTAATATACATTTTAAAAGCCTTTCATAGCCTTTTACAGGATAAAAGCTTCCTGCTGTAATGATATTCAGTTTATTCTCGTCAAATACACAATCAATAGATTCTTTTGATTGATTGATGATTTTATTTACCTCATGGGTATTATATATTACATAAGTATTTTCTTTTTTCCCAATTTCTTTATGGAATGAATCAATTATATATTTTGAGACTCCGACTATTGCATTATACTTGTTATAAACATTTATCATTTCTGTCGAAGAACGATACATTTTACTGTTATTTTTCTTGCTGAATGTTCCATGAATCCATGCTACTTTGGGCATTAATTTTGGCCCGCCTGATATTATTCGTGTAGTAAAACCCTGTAAATATGATACAGCAAGATCATAATCATCTTTAACAAAGTATTGATATAAAATTGTAGGTGAAAATAGTTTGTATAAATATTTTATACCAAAAATTCTGTTTTTAAAAACAAATTTATATGAAATCTCAGGCCTTAAAAATTGACGATTTATACCTGTGTCAAATAAGGTTAATACGGTTATATTGTATTTTTTTAAATTTAGGTTATTAACTAAATTAACCAAAACTCGTTCAGCCCCTCCACTACGCAAACTATTGATGAAAAATAGTATTCTCACTGTATTCTAAATCGGGATAATCAAATCCATTTTTCGGTTAAAATAAAATATTCGCCAAGCTTTTCATCGTATTTTCTTGGTCTAAATCTAACAAAACCATTAAAATGATAAAAAGTCAGTTCTCCTATCAAAATTTTTCCTTTCTCAACGTAAAAATCAACTCTAACATGTGGAAAATCCTTTGATGCAATACTTGCAATTTCTAAGAGCTGTAGGAGTTCTTTTGGTTTTTCCGGAGGTATTACACTGTTTGGATGACCTTGTAAAAAGGGTAACAAATTCCATTCACAATCAAAAAAATCAAATTTGACCGTACTATTATTAAGGCGTTCTGAGGCGACAAATAAAAACTTTGGCACACCGTTAAAACAGAAAAATTTGTAATCTTTGGGTGGAAGACCATCTTCGGTTTCAATTAATTTTTCACAAATAATTCCTGGGGGAATATTTTTATAGACCCATTCATATCCAGCACCAACTTGATTCGTTTTTAACCAGTGGCTCATTTCCTTCTTAATTTTCGGAATATTTAGTAGTGATTTGTCCTTGCAAACGATTGTTTGGGCAGTTCCATGGGTCGATTTAAGAACAAATTTACTGGGAAGTTTGTCAAAATTAATATCTTCAACCTTGCGCCAAATTCCATAAACTTCATTTAAATATTTTTCTAATCCCTTACTTTTTAAATAATTCCTTACTTCTGCCTTATCAGCACACTTAATCATTAAAGGATTATGGTAGTATAATTTATACCAATTTATTTTTTCATTTAAAGTTTTCGGATTTTTCAGATTTGGCCAATAACCCACTAATCTTCTTACCTGTATTTTTAATAATAAAACAGGAGAAATAAATGTCAAAATTTTATAAATAATCGTTTTGAAATAATAACTTAACATATTTATTTTTTTACTATATTATTACACAACTCCAATATTTGTTTTGCTCTTTTCTCAGCAGTTCCAAATTGTTTTATTTGTTTATTACCTTTAACAATCAGGTCTTCTTTAAGATCTTCTGAATTTAAAAGTATTTCAATTTTATCTGCAATATCCTTTGGATTCATTGGTTCGAAATACAAAGCAGCATTGCCACAAACCGAATGGGCGAATCCCAAATTTGTAGTCAAAATAGGTTTCTGCATTAACATAGCCTCAGCATATGAAGCAGAAAAACATTCCAATAATGTGGGTAAGAACATAATATCACATTCATTATATAAAGATGGACATTCAATCGATTTAATTTGACCTACATTAATAATATTTTTATTGTATCTTTCTTCAAATATTTTATTGAAAATATCTGGTTGAAGTGTTAGTACAAATACAACATTATTGATGCCACGATAGAACAATTCTTTTAATACTGGATTTATAATTTCTAAATTTTTATGGGGATAATAGGCAGATATGGTTAATAACCTTAACACATTTTCTTTCCTGTCAGGAAGCTTATTATCAAATGGGATAAAATTTTTGAATACATTGCTATAGGTGTTCGAAACAGTGTATACATTATCACGTTTCAAATATTTTTTTAAACGAACCTTTACATCCTCTGTTTGCACAAAATACCAAGAAGCCTCCCTGCGGAACAAATATCGATGTGTAATCCGGACTATCCAATACCTCCGAAATTTTCTATAAAGTGGCAATCCTTTAAAAAATGGCGATTCCAAATAGATATGAGCGGGTAGATTGTACCCCATTAACATTGGCGATTTTGATCTCCAATAAATCGGACCCGATGTAGAGATACAACAATCAGGTTTGATGTCTTTTTCCAATTGTGTCAACCATTTTGCTCGTTTTCCAAAATTTACCAAACGGTTATTTGTGAATTGCTTTACCGTATAAAAATGAAAATTACCAAAAAAATCGTTTATAAATAACTGCCCGGCAACCTCTTTGCTCATCACAATGAAATACTCGTTATCAGGGAATTTCCTTAATTCGTTGATAATTGACAGAACGACTTGTATTGAGCCACCTTTAAATTGAAGGGCACAAATTAGAATTTTCATTTATTAGTTAGTTAAAATTAAATCACCCAACTCACCAGAACTCATAAATTCCACATCAGGAAAATGTTTCACTATTTCTGATAAAAGTTGTTTTAGTAATTTTAGATTTTTCGTTCGATTAGCCTCGTTTATTGCTCCAATAACATTTAAACGATGCATGGAAATGGTTGCTGGCTTATGCCAAAAAAAGGCAATTTTAATTCGATTCAAACAATCTAAAACCCAATTCACATTTGAATATTGTGATGGTTCAAAATAACAGTTGCGCATCAGATAAATCAATCCGGATTTACTTTTTGTTCCAAGAAAATTATTTTTCTTAGTTCTAAAGATCGAGTCATCATCGACAGGAATCTTCTGGACTATCATTCCTTGCAGATATTTGATTCCACATAATTTTAGCGTATGCTCTATTTCCTGCGGCCATGTATAAGTTGTAGCAATAAATGATTCTGATCGGTAATTAAATATATTTTCAAATAGGTTTAATCCTTCTTCTAAAATATTATTATAATTATCAATATCATCCTTAAGTCCGGAGTTAAGTGCCCCCATATAGTTTTTGTTTATTCCAGTGTCAACGGCTGAGGTTAACCCAAAAGTTCCTAAATCGAACGCCAATCGAGTTACTTCTTCTCCGGACTGCAAAACACGCAACCATTTTTTTACATTCAAATGTTCCCGCCCGTGAAATTGGGGATGAAAAATCCCTGTGCATATTCCTTGTTCCCAAAGCTTAAATGTGCCAAAGTGTTTGGGACTTCGTTTCAACGTTTCAGTGAAAGGTTCATAATAATATTTAGTAAAATCCGAAGCCTTTATTTTTTCAAAATCAGGGTTTGCTACAATCGTATTAGCGGTTAAAATCGCATGTCTTCCATTTTTATCTTTAACCGATGACAATACGATAAATAATGCCTCTAAATCTTCCTGCGTTGCTAAACAATCATATTTGCAATAAGGATCTTTATCAACCTGAATACCTTTATCCAAAAATTTTTGATACACTTCTTTGGAAGGCATGCGTATACTTCCCCAATCATCGCTTTCAATAACAACAATTCTACGATTGGTGCGCCAACCTGGTAGATTAATGATATTACGACCTAATTGGTGTTTGAGATTTGAAATAGGGAAAAGGCTCATTCTTAATCATTTTTTGCAAATTAAATCTCCAAATTCAACGCTTGTCATAAATTCAATATCTGGCCATTTTTTTAATATTAGACCAATTAATTGACTGAGTTTCTTTAAACTTATTTCTCTATTCTTTTCATCTAGAAAACCTATGTAGTTGACCCTGTGAGTGCTTATTGTTGCAGGTTTTTTCCATCGAAATGCCAGCTCAATATATTTCAAAAAGGAATTAATCCAATCCTTACCTCCGGCAGAAGGCTCAAATATAGCATTACGTGATAAGGCAATCTGTCCGTATTTATTCTGTTTGCCCAGCCATCGAAAATGGATTTTATATTTTCCATTCCCAAGAGGTTCTTTCTGTAGTTTATCGAGCTTGATGTATTTAATACCCATCTCTTTTAGCGTAGATTCAAGAGAAAGATTGAAAGGTCCATTGGTTGGAACAAAAAATATACCCTATAGTCCATCAATTTTTCAAATAAATCTGTTCCTTCTCTAATAACAGATTGAAGATATTTAATCTCTGAAGCATCTTCAATATCAAAGGCTGCCTGATAGGCCATTTTACTCTCGCCCATTGCTATTGTATTAATAGCATAAATGCCAAAATCAAAAGCCAATCTTGTTTTTGGTTGGGCTTATTTCAGAGCTTTTATCCAGGCTGTAACATTCAGGAGTTCGCGACCATGAAATTGAGGAACAAACAATTTATTTTTACATCCTTCTTTCCATAAATCCAATACTTTGTTGTGCTTTGGATAACGCTTTAAGGTTTCAGTAAACGGCTAATAAAAATACTAAGTAAATTTTTCGGCCTTGATTTTATCAAAACGGGATTGGCTACTACATTAATGGCTGTAAAAACCTGATGATTACCATTTTGATCTTTATAGGATGATAATACGTCATATAATGAAGTGAGATCCTCATTGCTTTCTAAAGCATCGTGAAGGTTATAATGAAAAATATTGGTTGAATTTATAACGTTCTTTATTATCAAAGCTTCTCTGGCATGATTAGATGAGATTCTTACAATGCCCCAGTCATCGCTTTCAAAAACAAGGATTTTACGGTTCGTACGCCAACCGGGCAGGTTGGAGAGGTTTCGTAAGATGGATTGTTGAAAACTCATTGGCTTAAAAAGTTTTCTTTCAAAAAATCATACAGTATCTTTGCCTGAATATCTTGATTAAAATAGGATTCGGCTACTTTTCGGCCATTCATTCCAATTCGTTTGGCTTCCGTCGGATCACATAGGGCCCGTTTCATTGCTTCCGCAAATGAATCTACTGAACCAGGTTCTGCAAAATAAACGGATTCACCATCAGTTAAATAATCGGGTATTTCTCCAACTCTTGTTGCACAAACTGGATTACCGGTAGCAAGATATTCACCTAACTTAGTTGGGAAACCACCTTTTGCCTGATGCGAGTCAGGACGAGGTAAGGCTAACAAATCAGCGTTGTTTATAATTGCAGGTATTAGCTCTCTTTGATACTCTCCTTTCCAGTATACTTTTTCTTCAAGATTGAGTTCTTTAATGAGGTTGATGTGATTCGGAGTATCATAATTCCAGCCGCCAATAAGATACAATTTATAATTCGGAAATTGTTTTGACATCTGGGCAAAAGCTTTAATCAAAATACTTACTCCATCTTTTGCATCATTCATAACTCCAACAAAAGCAATGTATGGTGATTCAAATCCATTAATTGTTGAAACAGTAGTATTAAATCGATCCAGATCAACTGTCATTGGAAGGTGAAGTAATTGAGGACCTGGTTTTGGAAAACTCTGGTAATGATTAAATAAAGTTTTGGTCATTAGAGCAAGACCATTGAAGGAAAAAAAAGCCTTCGTTTCAAAAAATAGCTGCCTTTTATCTGCTTTAAAGCGTTGCAATACATTCCCTTTATTGTAATTATGTATATCTAAGAACTCGCTTAACTCTAAGAAGGTTAATAATTTAGGATATTTTTGTTTAACACCAACTACCCATTTAAAGGAATCATAACTGCTATCACTCCAAATGATCGAGTCCTGATTATACCTAATATCTTTTTTAAGCTTTAATGAAATCCAAATTCGCATAAGGGGGATTAAAATATAGGAGTTCATCCTCCTCAACCAGATATTATGATTAAAAATAAAGGTAAGGTATTGATATTTAACTCCTGTATAAATTCCCTTTCTGCCCAGCAGAGTAAACTCCAAAAAGGTATGATAACCGCCAGTAATCTTAAGTTCAATATCAACACCCAAATTGCTTAGTCCTTCCAATAAGGTACACCAACGGTTGGAGGAGGCGGAAGACTCGAAGAAGGGATTAAGGTTAATTAGGACAATCAATTTCATGTCTTAACTATTATTGTTTTGTAGGTTTCTAAAAGATCCTTAACAATAGTGTCCTTGTCATGTCTTAACAAAGCTCTTTCTCTGGCTGCGTTACCATATTTGATTGCCTTTTCTGGATCATTAATTAACTCAATTATAGCTCCGGCCATGGCCCAAGGATCGCCATCTTGTATCAAGATTCCCTCTTCACCATCTTTCAACATGGATCCTGTACCACCGGAAAATGTTGAAATACATGGCAATCCTAAAATCATAGCCTCACATAGATTGTTGGGACTATTTTCAATATGCGAGGGCATAACATAAATATTTGTTTCTTTCATATTTTTTATAAGCTCATTTTCGTCTAATGACCCAAGTAAAATAAGCCCTTGCTTAGGATAGTCTTTCCCCAAAAAACTTTTGGTAATACTGTTGATTAGGCTATTCTTGAAGATCCCTGCAACTCTCCAGCAAGCATCAATTCCAGCCAAATTTAATAGATGCAATGCGTGGCATAATGTTTCAAAACCTTTGTAATAATTATTACTATTGGTTGTGAAAAGAACAATTTTACTTTTAAAGATTTTGTTCTCCCACTTGCTTTCATAAAATGGATCTCTAAGGATTTCATTTCCAGAATAATAATTACTTCCGTAAGCAAAAACTCGCGTAATACGTCGGTCCCAATCGGTTCGACCTAGTATGTGCATAATATTTTTAAAAGTTTTCTGCTCAATTGCAGACATTTTTCTCATGTTAATCAGATCATCATTAAATTTTTCCCTGCCTAAAATTAATGATTTAAAATTAATGTTGCCAGATTTTCTAAATAAAAATCGACCATAAAAACCCGAAAGAAACTTATGATAATAGACCGTCAGGTTGCCCTGAATGGATACAATGATGGGAACTGAGGTTTTTCCTATAATACACAAATAAGGATTCTCTGTACCATGAATATGAATAATATCAGGCTTAATTTCTTCAATTACATCAAGATATTTTGGCAGAAAATCTTGATCATAAACTTTCCCCCAAATCCGTTTCTTCAAATTTTCGAGGATGATGTTTCCTGTATATATTGGGAAATATGTAGTTTGTTGATATTTAAAACAATCTATTTGGTACGGATAATGAAATACAACTGAAAGCTGCAATTCATTTTGCATTAGCTTATTTAATGAATATAACCACCCACCAGTACCCATAATTTTGTTATCCTTGCCAAGATACTCAATACTCATTGCAGGACTATTTGAGAACCATAAAACCTTCATCATCTTAATCCAATTTCTTTTGCCAAATATTCATCCGAACTTTCTAACAGCCATTTTGTATTACAAGCTCCAATAGAAATAAATATTAAGATATATTTCAATGAAATATCTGGCACACCAAATCCAATCATATCAATGTAATAAATCAAAATAATTGCTGAAAATCCTTTACACAAAATATTTTTAGATTTAAAAAATCCAAAGTATATTGCTCTAAATGATATTAATATTAACAATCCAAGATATATCCAACCACCTTTAAGTATTAATATTAAATAACCATTTTCTATCCCGTCTCTTAAACCGGTTTCACTATCTCCTAAAACACCACCGTTGAATTGACCAAAAATACCCCTACCCCAAATCCAATCTTTAGGTGAACTGTTTAAGTCATTTATGAATAATTCAATTATATCTTCTCTAGAATACATTCCAGTATTTGCTTTTTCTATAAAATATGAAAAGGAATTAGAATTCAGGACAATTAACATCCCACAGAAAATAAGGATTATTATAAATAGAACAATAAATGAATATCTTCTTTTTACCACTAAAAAATGATTTGAAAATATATTAATCAATATCACGAAGAATAATGCACTGCTTAAATACAAGACCATATTCCTTCTACCTGGTATAACCATTGCTATTAATGCAAATATTATTGCAATAATAATAATATTCCCCTTCGTTCTATTATGGTAAGGATATGCAAGGGCGAGAATTGGGCTAGCTCCCACTAACATTCTTACATACCATTCACTATTATTTGTTGGACTTAAAAAATAAAAGAAAAAAGGTACTACGATTACTAAATACAAAATTAAAAAGTTGTACGATAATTTAAAGAACATCCTGTAAAACTTAGCGTTTAAATCTGCAATTATTAAAAAAGGAATAAGGTATAGAAAAAAAATTCCACTTATGAATTTCTTCAAATATATATAATCTTTATAGTTATTTAGCAGATAAGGTATACTTGTTATTAATAAATAAATTATCCACATCAAAAATAATTTGGAAATGAAGTTTGTATTTTGATGTTTATTCCACAAACTTCTTATCAAAATATAGGCAGCGAAAAAATAAAAGATATAGCCAATAAGACTTACTAATTTAGAAGTATAGGCTGCATAACCCAATGGAATGCCAATCAACATCCATATCTGCGAAACCAGAATGGAATTATAGAAGCTGATTTTTGATTTAGACATCTTAATTCATTAAAATCTGACCTATTGTGTGAAAAAAATAATTTTTATTTCAAAATGTCGATAAAATTATTGTAATATTGCTCTTTACCAAACTTATAAATTGCTTCACGCGTATGTTTCTTTTTATTTTGATAATATGAATCATCTGTTAAGAAAAGGTTAATTGCACTTGCAATATTGTTTACTATTTTTTCGTCGCAATCAACAAGTTCACAAGCTGCCAAATTTGCATATTCAGGAATACCTCCTCGTTTTGTTGCAATAACAGGTATTTCAGATGCTAATGCTTCCAACGGAACTAATGGCGCAGCATCATTGCATATTGAAGGACAGACTGATATATCAGCCATCGCGTAATATTTAGGCATGTTTTGATTGCTTATATAACCCAAAAACAAAACTCTATTCTGCAATAATTTTGCAATAGTCTCAACTTCTTTTTCGTATTCAGTTTGCTTTTTTGAAAAAAACCATGAAGCTCCAACAATTGCCAACTTGTATTCAACTGATTGATCTATTTGTTCACAGGCTAACAGTAATTCTTTGATACCTTTACCCTTGTCAATTCTGCCACAAAAAAGAATTAATTTTTCTGTATCCTTAATTCCAAATTGTTTTCGTAGTTCAAGCCTTTCTTTCCTATATAATGAGGCTTTGAATCTCTTCAAATCAACGGCATTATGCAAAACGATAACTTTACCTGTATTGCTTGGACAGATAGTTTCAATACGGTCTTTGATATAGTTACTAACAGCAATAATTTTGTAACAACTATCCGATATTTGCTTTGCAAAATTTGAAGTTGAGTGCAAAATGTCAGCATGAACATGTAGGATTATTCTATTATTCAATCGTTTTTTTAAAGTTATAATTTGATGAATTCCCCCCTCTACGATGACGTAATCGAAATGGTTTTTTTTTATTATTGAACAACATTTAAACAAAAAAAAATTTAATGGTAGTCCATTCTCTCCTTTGATTTTTCTTATAAATCGAAAAAATAAATCGAACATTATATTATAAATTTTTTTTGTTTTAATAAATATAACATTTGAATACTCGTAATTTTCACTTCTGCTTTTTGCCATGGCATTATAATTTGAAAAAACGGTAATTTCGAGTTTTTTGTGAATTTCATTTTCTTCCAATATGTGTGTAGCTAATGTTTCTATCGCACCGTCAAGAACTGAAGGAATAGGGAGATTTCCCGGAGAAATAATTGCAATTTTCATAAATTGTTCTTTATAAAACATCTTGGTGTTGAAAGCCAAATAACTTGACTTTATCTTTGTTGAAATAATAATATATAGCAAATATTAGTAAAACGAGGATCGTTATTATCACTTTATGAAGTAGTTCAAAATTTCCTATAAAATGAGAAATTACCAATAGAAATATACAAGTTGATAATAGAAATATCGGGATATAAAGAGTTCCAAACCATCTAATTATATGATTTTTAAAATAGGGGATTATTAGAACTATTATTGCAATTGACCAATATGAGGCAATAGTTGAAATAGCCGCGGCCATATAACCGTAATATGGAATGAAAATAAAATTCAAAATGATATTCAAAATAGCAGGTATAAATACCAGCCATAAAACATAAATTGTTTTTTTCTCAATAAAACAAAAAGCGGAGAGCATTGAATAAAATGGAAACATAGCATATGAAAAACAGGTATAACTAGCAACATCTTGACAAATTTGAAGGTCAGGATTTCGTACTAATAGGAAATATATTTCTTTCATCCAAATGCTTAACGCAGTAATGATTAATAATGTGATTCCCATTGAGAAATATAGCATTTTTCTCATTTGTAACAAATTATTATTGCGGAAAGTTGTCTGAATTACTGGAGCAATTGAGGTTATTAATGACACTATAAAAACATTGGCGTAATTTCCCATAGAATAACCCTGAGAATAAATACCTATTTCGACAGTTGATAATGCCAGAATAGTCATTATGATTCTGTCCACACTTGCCAATATAGTTCCCCCAATCTGGTGCGGTAGCATTGGTAACGCAACCTTAAACCAATTTACTACTCTTTTATCCGGTTTGTTTGGTAAGGGATATAATTTCAAATCGACCCAAAATGATTTAAAGAATATAAAAAATAAAAACAAATTAGAGATAAATGACGAAATTAAAAAAGCCATAAAACCAATCCTAAGATAATAAATTAGCACAAAGTTTATTAAAATACCGATCAAAGTTGCAGATAGATTTTTTAATATCAATGGTTTTGGGATTAAGCGAATACTGTAATAGTGGTTTACAACTACCATATTAAAACTATACAACATGTAAAAAGTTGAAAGGAAAATCACTAAGCCTCTTGACCAAGGAAAAACCGATGGTAGATAGAACCAAAGAACTACCGCAGAGACAATAAAACTTAGTAAATTTCCAATAAACATCCAAAAAATCAATCTTCGCCAAACTGCACCAAATCGTGATTTATACTCGTAATAACTGTTGGCTAAATGAACATGCAAACCCAATATCGCAAACCCACCAATAATCCCGGTGTATGAGGTTATTATTCCATAAATACCATAATCCTTTGCTGTTAAAAATGGTGTTATAAGGGGTGTTATAAACAAAGTGGCAATACTTGCGAGTTTTGGGATTATCCCAAACCAAACGGAATTTTTGGCAATTTCTTTAAGATTCATCCGAGGGAATTGTCTTGTATTTTATCTTTCCAAAAGTAATAATTGAAAAGAACACAAAATAGATTTTGCGAAAAATTATGAATAATTTTTGTGAATTTAGCACTTTTAAGAATGAACTCGATTGATACTCGTGATTAAAAAGACGGATATTTACATAATCATAATTCAATAATGATTTTGTGTTTTTTGGTTCGTAATTGTTGAAAAAACCATATTTTAAAACACTTTCATTAAAAAGGGTCGGCAAGTTTTCCGTTTTTAAAAGAGCCCAAAGAGAATCCAAATTTGTTGGATAATAAACACAACCTGAATAAACATACATAGATTTCGTCAAAAGTACAACTGGCTTTTTCCAATAGGCAGCCTCAATACCAACTGATGATCCAAATACAATTATTATTTTAGAGTTATCAATTAAAGAATAAGTACTGACAGGAGAATCCGATTTTAAAATTGTCAAATTAGGGTAATTTAACTTATACAAATCAGTGTGATATTTATATTTTACAGAAGAAAGATTAGGGTGAATTCTCAAATAAAAATGCTTGTTTTTGTCTTCTAAATAATGTTCAACTATTTTCTTTATACCTTCAATTTGCGAACTAAAAAGATTTCCTTTATCCCATTCTCCCCCAATCGAACTATATTCATCATCCGAACTATTAAAAATAGAAATATTACTTACGGTTTCATCCCATTGCAAAGGAAGTAAACCTATTTTTTGATTTTCAGTATAAACTCGGTCACCAGCACGTATTCCCTTTTTTCTTTTTTCATAAAAATCGCAGGCTATTTTTTCCCTTTCTATAATAGGTAAATTTGAAAAATTCCAATATTCATTAACCTTGCGGTCATAAGCAGCAATATCATGGGGTAATGATTGCTCAAAATTCATAGGAAAAAAAATTCCATCCATTGAAGGTGCTATCAATTCTAAACAACTATAAGGAATTTTGTTTTTAATAGCAAATTCAATGGCGGGTCTAGTTTGCGACAATCTACCATTAAATACACTTATCTTATCAAAATGATATTTAAAATGTAACTGTATCAAAACCTCAATTAATTTTACCTCAGCGACTAAATATTCATTAAAGAAAATTTTAAAATTATCATTAAATTTGATAGATTTATTTCTTGTCAAAGTGATATATGTTGCATAAGCTCCTAAACCAATATTTATACCGTTCCATTCTAATCGTTTTATGTCTTCTATTGAATTGTAGCTGAAATTTAAATTTTCAATTTTATTGATAATACTCTTTGTTAAATAATCTGAAAACGAAATTATGCTTATTTTTTTTGACAAATATTTAAGGCCTGTTTTTTCATAATAATTACAAACATAGCAAAGTGCACTTTTCATTTGCTGATTACCAACGCATTTTCCTACTGATTTGTCACATGAAAGCCAAAAAACATCATTATTGAGCAATACTTTTTTGTTTGCTTCTTCAATTGTGGCTCCTAATTGTTGTGTAAGAAATGGAGTTTGTGGAATAAAGAGTATATTCATACCAAATACTATAAAGTAAATCCAATATTAAATTTGACTGGTGGTAATTCTGAAATAGCTTAATGTTTTAATAATCGTTTTATGTGGCTCATATATAATTGTATGTGAATTAATTGTGTAACAGTAAACATTATATTCTGGTTTTGTTCGCTATTAAATGGTGAGCAATTATTTTTGTTACTTTACAAGATAAACTCATCAACACAATATAATTCGAGCCAATAATTAATTGTTAATGAACAGACAATAAACGCAATAGACTTCCTATTAAATCTTCACTGTATAATATTCCTTTTGATTAACAATGCTTTATTTACTTTAACAGAATTTTTTCTTACTATTTATGCAAATTTATGTTTTAGTTTATTTAACAAAATTAATGAGACTATATGGTTGTCAAAATTGATTCAGCAAGCAACCAATCCAATTTTGTATCAATATCAATGGAATGTTCTTGACACATTATATATTTCTTAATTTTATTAAACTCTCTTAAATGTTTTTCTCTTAAGCATTCAATATTAATGACATATATGGCTCCGTTGTACTCATAGTAGTTTATTATTTCTTGTCTTCTTGTTGCATGTTTTGCAAGAGGTAATTCAAGATATCCAAATTCATTTTCCAGACAGATTACAGATGCAGAATGGGATTCACGCACGGATACAACCATATCGAGCTCTTTTTCGAATAGGCTAATTGCATCTTTTACTTCTTCGGAAGTACGTAATGGAGAAGTGGGTTGAAGCAATACAATTACATCAAATTGTCTGCCTAAAGATTCATAATAATTTAAAGCATGAATCAAGACTTCATAACTACCCGTTGTGTCCGTAGCAAGTTCTGCAGGTCTTATAAAAGGAACATTAAGTCCATAATCTTCAACAATGTTGAAAATTTCAATGTCATCGGTTGAAACGCAAATATTGTTATCGGTTGTTAACGCCCTGGCAACATCAATCGAGTATTGAATAAGGGGTTTTCCATTTAATTTTTTAATATTCTTTTTAGGGATGCCCTTTGAACCACCTCGCGCTGGTATAATAAATAAACAGTTCATTATCATTATTTTATATGCTTAGCAAACTCCTGAGCTCTTTTGTAATCTTCAGGATTACCTATATCTATCCAATAACCGATAAGTGGGAAACGGACTACTTTAAAGCTTTTAGCTATTAGAAGATCGATCAAATCGGTAGCATTAAAAAATGCATTTTCGGGGATAAGGTCTAATAATTTTCGTTTGACTAAATAAATACCCCCATTTGCAAAATAGTTGTAGGTAGGCTTTTCATGTAAACTTTTGATGTTTTTATCTTCTAACTCTAATATACCATAAGGGATTGAAACAGAATAAGGTATTGCAGCTACGGACAAATCAGCCTTGCTATTTTCGAAGTGTTCATAGAATTCTTCGAAATCTATATTGGTAAACAGGTCAGAATTCATTACTAAAACATGATCATGTTGTATGTTTTTTATAAACTTAATTGAACCCATGGTTCCTAAATATTCAGGCTCACGAATGCAGTTGATTTTTATGCCATCTCTTTCTTCTTCAAAATGGTATTCCATCTGTTCGGCTAAATAGTTTATTGTAACATGTATGTTTTCAACACCATATTTAAGTAACTGGTCAATGTTGTAATCGATGATCGGTTTGTCTCCTACTAATAACAACGGTTTAGGGGTATCATTGGTTAACGGTTTTAGACGTTCCCCTTTCCCCCCGGCCATTAGCACCGCAGAAATGGGTAAAATCGAATATTTATTGATAAGATTATAAACTTTAAATATTTTCCCTTCGAAATCGAGTATTGGCAATAGTTTAATTCCTTTTTCCCGATAAAATTTAATTTTAATCGTATCAATCTGGTCGGATTGAATAGCATTGAAGTTTGAATTCATTGCCAATTTTATCGAGTCCGTCAACTGAATATCCTTAATTAACGATCTTCTAATATCGCCATCTGTTAATGTTCCGATAAGATGTTCATCATCATCAAGTACAAATAGATTCAATATCTGATCCGATAGTCGATTAATGGCAATTAATCCATCCCGAATAGAAGCAGAGGCATTGATAAGATGGGAAGCGTAATTTTTCATATTATAATGTAATTGCCTTATCGGCTTCATAATTGGAATTTGATTTTCTACCTTGTACCAAATCCCAAAATTCAGCAGATAATCCTTTTTCAGAACGTTTTACAGTGATATTTTCATCTGTAAATTTTTCTCCTTGGGCAATGAATTTAGCTGCAACAATCCTTTTTTTAACTACCGTTTCTATTTTCTGTTCACTGATGTTGGGTTTTTTAATACCATTGCCCAATGCTTTTTCTATATTTCGGATTGCTTTTACCATTTGATTAAGTTCATTTGGTTCAAGACTTGCTGCATGATCCGGTCCTTTCATATTTCGATCGAGGGTAAAGTGTTTTTCAATTACTTGAGCCCCCATTGCAACTGCTGCAATTGGAACTTCAATACCCATTGAGTGGTCTGAATAACCTACTTTAACTTTGAAAGCAGTGGCAAGTGTCTGCATTGCGCTCAAATTTATCTCTTCCATGGGGCATGGATAATTGGTTGTACAATGAAGTAACGTTATTTCTGGAGTACCAGACTTTACAAGTGTGTCAAATGCTAATTCTACATCAGATAAAGTTGACATTCCTGTCGATAAGATTACCGGTAGTCTTGTATTACCAATTTTTCGCAGGTAGGGGATATTATTTATATCACCTGAACCTACTTTAATTGTATCCATACCAAGTTTTAACAGAAAATGAAGACTATCTACCTCATCTGGTGTTGATAAAAATATAACTCCAATTTTTTGGCAGTAATTATAAATTATTTCGAACTCCGAATAACTGAGTTCTAGTTTTTTTATCATATCAAACTGCGATTCTTCAGTAGAATCATTTATTTCCTGATATTCGGCTTTGGGAACATTTCTTGTAAGGATTTTTTCGGTTTTCCATGTTTGGAACTTAACAGCATCCACTCCTGCTTCTTTCGCTGCATCACATAAATGCAGAGCCAATTCTAATTTTCCATTGTGATTGACTCCTGCTTCTGCAATGATGAAAATATGATTTATTTCTTTTGACATACAATTATAAACTCACTGATTTTTTGAGAACCATTATATTGTGTATATTCTAATCTATCAATGGATTGAATATTGAAATTTTTTGAATAAAGGCTTTGTATTTTTTGTTCGTTCATTAATCGAACAAATCCTTTACCAGATAATGGCCCCTCTGTAACATTATTAAACTCAAATGAACTGGACGGTAATTTATCACCAATAAACATTTCATTTGTGAACGATCTGGAATAAAATAGGCCATCAATCTTCAAACAGCGACTAATTTCCGCTAATATTGAAATGGTATTTGTTTCATTATTGGCATATAAACATTCATTGTCGATTATTCCATCAAACTTTTAGTCTTCGAAGGGTAAATTACTTATGTCACCTATGAATAACTGCGCATCGAGGTTTTCTTTTTGTAGTCTGGCTTTTGCTTTTACAATTGCTGTTTCACTTCCATCTATTCCTGTTACATGAAACCCTTCACGAGCAATGAACCAGATATTGGCACCTGGTCCACAACCTATTTCAAGTAAATTGACTTTCTTTCTTTCTTTCTTATAGAAATTTCTAGCAATAAATTGGATCAGATTTTCACCCGGGTATTTTCCCCATTCATGATCCTTAAAAACTGTTTCCCAAATAGGATCCCAACTTTTCATTCCATTTTTCACGGCAATTTTAATATTATAAGTTAATATTTGTATTTAAGCAAATGCTGATTTAATAATACGTCTTTTTCAGGATTTTCCTGAACCCAAGTTTTGCATATGTTTTCATAAACCTCCTGATAAAAAACTGCTTTGCCAATATAGAAATCATACTTATTATTTGAAAATTTTCTTTTGAACTGGTATAATGAGTTTTGTTCATCAGAATTTATTCCACCACCTAAATGAAATTTACTTATGCCCAATGCTTTCAATTCTTTAACAGCTTCATAAAGCAGAAAATTGTTAGGGCAAGTATATAAATAATCTGATCTACTTCCCGATAGGTGATAATGACCATACTGCTTTGAAAAGAAGAATATTGCGCCTGAGATAATTTTATCATCAAATGTTACTAATCCTAAAAAACTATTTTCAATATTTGCTTTAAAAAAATTAAAGTAATTATTGTTAAAGTAAAAATATGGATCGGCATCCACTTTATACATTGTACTGGTGTAGATTTCGACAAATTCGTTTAAAAATTCAAATTCCTTGTCCACAATAAATTTTAAACCAGTTTTTACTCCTTTTTTTATTGTGTTCCTATTTTGTGTGTGAATTTCCTTTCTCCATATATCCTCTTCTGAAAGCGTTAAATCCATGGCAATTGTGTGCCTGTCGTAAATTAATTTACCTATTGAATTAAATCCAATAAAATTATTGAGTAATGGATGAAATCTTACAAAACCTGAAATGTAATTATTTTCAGTACAATATATTTTGAATCCATTTAGCGCACGTAGGATAAATTCTTCGTCTAATACATTCCATATTGGACCACCATAACCATAGGCCGTTTCAAAGTCATGATAGATTTTTCCTTTATATGAAAAAGTTCTTATGAGAAATGGGAAAAGCAATGTCTTTTCATCTTCAGAATAAACATAACAGATTGCCTCATTATCTTGTGTTTCGTAAAGTTTAATGTATTTCTCTTCGAAGTAAATATCGTATAACTCATGTGGAAATGAAAACAAATAGGAATCCCAATTTTTAGTTATATGAATTTTCATTATTCTTGATGGTTTCTAAAACTGATAGAATTTTATTCATGTCAATTTGGTCGTAACGTTGATCAATCACCAAAGACAATTCTGTTTGATGAAATATATTATTGTCAGTTTGAATCTCCTTGCTTTTTGGCCAATGGACAGGGCAATAAATATTGTTTTTTCTTAACTCTTGACGGAAAAAATCTCTATTTTTTAAATGGATTGGAACAAATAGGGGAACCATATTGTTCTTAAAATGCAAAATTGTCTTATATCCTAATCTTTGAAGTCCTTTGATTAAGTATTTTGAGTTATTGACCCTTATAAGTCGGATAAAGTTTAAATCTATCTTGCTTAATAATTCAAGCGTGATATCACTTATTTTTGCATTAAGATTTTGATTAATAAGCGATTCTCCGTTTTCAAAAAAATTCAAGTAAATTTGATCGGATACGGTATTAAATTTGCAGAAGTTTTTTAATAATCCACCTACTAATTTGTATTGTGCAAAAGTATTTTTTTCATCACATTCAAATAAGCCATCATGTTTGGTAACTACCCAAGCACCATCTGGTACTGGTAATTGTTTTCTGAAGCTGGTAAACATAAAATCGACATCAATAGTTTCAAACATGCTGAATAAAGCCTGTACATTATCAAGAATTATATAAGCTTTATCATCTATACTTCTTATTTTTTTTATTTCATTGATGATGTCGATGCCACCAAAATAATTAATTACCAGAATTGAACAATTATCATCATATATCTCAATAAGCGAATTTAAATCTATTGAAAGTATTTGATTTACACTATAAAATTTATATGGAATTGCTGCTAATTTTACGATTTCTATTATTGATTCACAAAGATAATCAGGCAGTAAAATTTTACTTTTTCCAACTTGCTTTGAAAAGTTAATGATATGGTACAATGCAGCTCTTCCTGATGAATAGAAATGACCATGGCTAAATTCCTTCTGTAACTCTAAATCAGAACCAAGGTTATTAATATTATCTATTTCAAATTCACCACCAATTACTTGTTTCGTTTCCATTAATCAGAAAACAGAATTTTTTTAATGGCATTTTTAATTTTTACGGAGGAATGACCGTCCCCATAATAATTGTCTTTTCTTGCCTTTAAATCCATTGCGTTAATTATTGCATTTGAAATTGAATGAAAATCATTTGTGGTGTTAATGACATTTGGCGAAATGTACCTTCCTTTTTGTCTTTCTCCAACGTTTATCACAATTTTGGATAAAAATGGGGCTTCAACAATTCCACTTGATGAATTACCAATAATGAATTTGACTTCTTTCATTAGGCTTAGGAACCTCATTTGCCCCAATGACATGAAGAATTTGTATTTTGAATCAGGCTTTAATGCAATATTTTTTAGTGATTCGTTTATTTGGTTACCACCATAATCAGAATTTGCCCCAGTAATAATAACTTGAATATCATTTAATGAATCAAGTGCTTGAATAATATTTTTTATCGTCGTCAAATTTTCTTCTAAATGCAATTTAGTTTCAGGATGGTAGTTTAACAAAACCCATTTTTTTGATATATCAAGTAAAAGGTTTTCAGCTAAAATTTGTCGTTCCAAAAGTATTAAACGGTTAAAATTGTCCAGCCCCGGTTCTCCAACTATATATATGTTTCTAGATGAGCCAGTCATCTTTTCAATTCTCCTTGCGGAATCTTTTACTCCAGGAAAATGAAATGAGGCCATCATCGTCACTGCATTTCTAATTTGATTATCGATCGCACCTAGCGTAACATCACCTCCTGATATATGCGCTAATGGAATATTCATTACCAGAGCTGCACTACAAATCGGAAGTAATTCGTACCGATCACCCAATACTATTATTACATCTGGTTTAAGATTATTAAGTGTTTCAGCAAATCCAATAGAACAATTCCCCATTGATTTCACGATTCCTTCTAAAGTTGAGGATGAAAGTGATAAGTCGACTTTCTCATCTATTTTATATCCATCCTTTTCTATTTCAATATATGTTGACCCATATTCCTCTGATAAATGCGTACCGGTTACAACTAATTGTAATACTAGTTGTTCATCATTATTAACTTCATCAATCACCCAGCGCAACAGACCATATTCCGATCTAGAAGCAGTTATGATACAAACTTTTTTCATTTTAGGATTACACTACTTGGAATATTTACAACTCTGTCAGCAAAGCATTCCGTATTTTCCAGTGAACCACATTGGTAGTCTTTATACATATCTAATCGGTTCATTAATTGCCAGATAGGCCGAACCATAACATCATGATTGTTCATAAATTCAAGAAAGCTGGTTTGTTGGGCCTTATCTTTTAAAATTAAGGCATTCAACCAATAATTTGAAGAGCAGTTTTCAGGTTCAACAATAAAATCAATTTCCATTTGCTTAAGAAAAATAGAATAGTCTAAAGCTAATTTCCTTTTATTTATAATAAAACCAGGTAATTGCTCCATTTGTCCACAACCTAAAGCAGCAGCCAAATTGGTTAAACGGTAATTGTAACCAGTCATGTCATGAACAAATTCCCAACGATGAGGTATTTTTGCTGTTGTAGTGATATGTTTAGCAAGCTTTCCCAATTCTTCATCATTCGTTAGAATCATACCACCGCCACCTGTAGTAATTGTTTTATTCCCATTAAAACTCAATGTCCCAAATTTGCCAAAAGTTCCGGTATGTTGTCCTTTGTAGTAAGAACCAAGGGATTCCGCTGCATCTTCAATGACATCAATATTGTATTTGTTACAGATTGTAATAATTTGATCTATCTTACAAGGATGCCCAAAGGTGTGCATAGGGACACACGCTCTGATTCTTTTGCCAGTTATCTTGTTTTTACAAAACCCATTCTCAAATATTGCGTTTTCTAAAAGAAATTTTTCTAATGACACAGGTGATAATCCCAATGTATCTAAATCGACATCAACAAATATGGCTTTGGCACCCGTATAAGATATGGCATTGGCTGTTGCAATAAAGGTTAGCGCTTGAGTAATAACTTCATCATTTGGTTTTACATCACTTAATAGCAGTGCAATATGTAATGCTGCTGTACCGTTAACGGTTGCAATTGCAAATTTTGAGCCAGTATATTCAACTATCATATCTTCAAATCTGGCAACGAATTTGCCTACACTGGAAACAAAAGTTGAGTCGATACATTCATTAATATATTTCTTTTCATTCCCACTAAAACACGGCTCATGCAATGGAATTAAACCTTCCGTAGTATTGTATTTATCCCTTATAAACCGAATAATTTCGTAATATTTATCTTCCATTCTAAACATTGTAAATCGTCGTTTTGTACTTTCTTAGATTTTCATGATTTGTAAACCACTTACAAGTTTCTGTCAGACCTTTCTCAATGATAAAATCTGGCACAAAACCAGTCAATTCTTTTATTAATGAGTTATCTCCCCACAACCTAAAAACTTCAGATTTCTCAGGTCTCAAGCGTTGTTCTTCAGTTATAAATTTCACATCTGAACTCATAATTTGTTTAATCAATTCAAGCGTTTCCTTCATGGAAATTTCAAAGTTGGAAGCAATATTGACTTCCTTTCCTATAGTTAAATCATGTTCTGCCAGTGAAATAAAACCTTTACAAGTATCTTTTACATAGTTAAAATCACGGGTAGGAGAGAGGTCTCCCAATTTTATTTCTTTAACTCCACTGGCTATTTGGGAAATAATTGTTGGAATAATTGCCCGTGCAGATTGCCTGGGACCGTAGGTATTAAATGGTCTTGCAATGGTAACAGGTAAACCAAAAGCATTATAGAAACTCATAGCCATTGCATCGGCACCAATCTTTGAGGCTGAGTAGGGTGACTGCGGTTGTTTTGGATGTTTTTCGTCAATTGGGACATATTGTGCGGTACCATAGACTTCAGAAGTTGATGTATGGATAACACGTATATTGCCATTTTCTTTAGCAGCCTGACATATATTTAGGGTACCCTTTACATTGGTATCTACATAACTATCGGGGGCAATATATGAATAAGGTATGGCAATTAATGCGGCAAGATGAAAAATCAGGTCAACATCTTTTGTAATCTCTTTGCAGTAATGGGGATCACGCACATCGCCTGAAACAACTTCAAGATTAGGATGTGCTAATCCCTCCAACCATCCCCAATAATTAAAAGAATTGTACTGGGAAAGTGCTTTAACTTTATAGCCTTGTTCCAACAGCATGTCAGTCAGATGGGATCCAATAAAACCATCTGCGCCAGTAACAAGTATTTTTGAGTTGGAGATCATATTAAATAAATAATTGTAAATCCTTATAAATGTAATAACTAAATCATTACTAATAATCTAAGTCTATTAGAAAGTTTAAAGTGTTTTTAGCTTAGAGTTTTATACTGTTCTATAGTTCCAATGTCTATACGCTTTCCAGACATTTCCAATGAATAAAAAATTGTTTTTTCTAGCATAATTTGCACTAGACTACCAGGAGCATCTGTATTTATGCCTTCGTTTATACATTCATAAATTTTTGCCAGATCATCTTTTTTATAAATGTAAAATGGAGGAACTGCCCAGTTTGAAGGTGGGACAAGAGGTTTCTCAGACATACTTATTACCTTATAAATAGTAGGATCTTGTTCAAAATTTTGACTATCCACTACAATTACTCCGGTTCTTTGTAGTGCCTTTAAATCAGGTTCATTGTAACAAAGGATCATCGAAGTTTTTGTCTTTCGAAATGCATCAATAAAACCTCGGAAGGAGAAATCTACCAGATTGTCGGCCGCCATGACCATTAAGTCTTCCTGATACAAGTTTAATGTATCGATGGCTAACATTAAATCTTTTACTGCACCCAACCGATTTTCATTGTTTGTTGATCCGTCATCTAGCAATGTCAATTTTTTGCTGTAATTCTTTTGGAGACTCCACTTTTTGAATATATCGATGAACTTATGGTTTGTAACGATGATATGTTCATCTATCTCTGCCTGTTGGTCAATATCTTCCAATAAGCGATCGAGAATGGTCTTTCCTCCTATTTCCAACAAAGGTTTAGGAAAATTCTCAGTTAAAGGAAAAAGACGTGTGGCATAACCCGCAGCCAGTACAATATTCTTCATAATGACATAGCTGATAAAATCGGAAAATCCATTATCGCCCCTTGTGTTTCAGTAATCATAGAAATGATTTTGAAAATTCTTTAAAAAGCAAAATTGATTCATTCTATCGATTCTAAATCATTAAATTTATATGATCACAATTCCACAAAGCGTGCGCCCGAATCGGTTTTGCAAAAATGAATTTCAAAACTATCCTTATATTCCGGGAATTTCTCAAGGTATTTTTTTGTAATGGTTTGTTGGATCAATGCTTTCTTTTCCGGATCTACCAGACAAATGCATGCACCTTTAAATCCGGCACCACTAAATCGTCCGCCATAAATGCCATCGGTTTGTTTCATAATCTTGTACAAGGCAATCAGTTCAGCGCTACCACATTCGTAATTTTGTATTGAACTCTCACAGCTTTCAAAAATTAATTTTCCGAGTGCTTTAAGATCACCCTTTTGCCATTCATTTACGCCACGTTTGACACGATCGCATTCAGAGTAAAAATGGGTTGCGCGTTTGGCAAACCTTTCGGGAAGCCTTGAGTGAATATCCTTAAAATATATTTCAGGAATATCCCTTAAAAACGTTTTTTCCAATGCATTCAATCCTTGGTTTTTAAAGGCTAAAATATTCCAGGCTGCTGTTTTACATTCGTTTACCCTTAGATTATAATCTGTGGAAATCAGGGTTCGTGTAAGTCCGGAAAAGATAACACCAATTTCAAATGCCAGCATATCTTGGTGGATAGGAATTAGTTGAAATTCGTTTGTGTCGGTATCCAAATAAAGCAGATGCTCTTTTTCACTTAGTACCACACATGCCTGATCAAGAATCCCATTGTTCAATCCAATATACTCGCGTTCTGCTTCTGATGTTATTTTGATAATTTCAGTTTTGGTCAAATTAATATTGTTGGCTTTGGCTAAAGCCATCACATAGGCTACCAAAACGGCGGCAGAAGAGGACAATCCTCCAATAGGAAGGTTTCCTTTTATTACAGCTTTTATCCCCTTTTGAAGAATAACTCTCTTCTTTAAGGCATAAACAACTGCTTTTATATAGTCGCCCCAATTATTTTGCTTGATTTCACTATAATTCAACAAATCGAATTTTAGTTCTCCTTTAAATGAAAGACTATGAATTTCGATGGTGCTGCTCTCTACTATTGAAAAAACGAGTTCCACTCCGCGATCGAATGCAAAACCAGATACCAATCCATGCTGATGATCAACATGTGCTCCCAAAGGACAAATCCTATAAGGCGAAAATACCTTAAATAGGTGATCATTTACCCCAAAGAATGATTCATAGGCTTGTTTCATAAGGTTTTGTCGGAAAATAATTTTATTTAATCTCTATTTTTTGGATATTAATCAGATTGCAATTGCATTTAGTTGTTCCGCAAAGGACTTTTATCGTTCAGAAATCATTTATTGTTGTTCCGTATGTAATTAGTATCGTTCTGCAAAGTGCTTTTGTCGTTCAGAAATTATTTATTATTCTTCAGAATTAAATTAGTACTGTTCCGTAAAGGTTTTATGTAGTTCCTTAAAGGACTTTTGTCGTTCAAAGATCAAATTTTTTACTTCTGCAAGCAAATATTGTAGCTCATAAAGGTGTTTTGCTTTTTCCGGAAACAAAATTGAACATCACATAGATTAATATTGTGTCCACCGATTAAACGGATTATTTGTTGTCCACGAATTACACCGATTAACACAGATTGGATGAGGATTACTTCTGCGAAAATCCGTGAAATCTGTGGACAAAGAAAAAAGTCAACATTTGGAATAAAGTCAAACTAAAAATGTTTTATTGTCCACGGATTACACCGATTAAATTGATTATTTATTGTCCACGGATTACACAGATTAACACGGAATAATTTGTGTCCACGGATTGCACAGACTTATTTTTAGTCCACGGATTGCACCGATTAACACGGATTGGATGGGGATTACTTCTGTGCAAATCCGTGAAATCTGTGGACAAAGAAAAAAGCCAACTTTTGAAATCAAGTCAAACTAAAAATGTTTAATTGTCCACGGATTACACCAATTAAACGGATTATTTATTGTCCACGGATTACACAGATTAACACGGATTGGATGAGGATTACTTCCGTGAAAATCTGTGAAATCTGTGGACAAAGATAATAGATGTGAAAATTTGGAATATATGTTATTCAATTTTTGAAAATGTAACTGTCTGTTTTAATAATTCGTATGAATTCGATTCTTTCACTTCTGCCAAGCCATAATGCAGATCAGATCAGAACAGTGTTTTTGGTGTTTCCGAGCCACAAATTTGAATATTAATAACGATTTTTTTGTCCTCTGCCATTCCCAGACTGCCCCGATTTCGGGGACGTATCAGGTCGGGAATTTACACGAATTTACATGATTTGCGTAATAAGTTTGTAGTTGGTACACACACAAGTGGTGTGGATATAATCTTTGGCGGTCAAATAATATTTTGAGCTGCAAATCACATTAAAATCATTCATTAAAGATCACCGAAGCTAAATCTGTGGAAGAATATTAAGCATATATAAGACGACCTTTGGGTTTTGGAATATCTCTCTTTGTCATGATAGCAGTTTCAATCCACTCATTGATAACCATATTTACGTTTTTTAGAGCCTCAATCTGATTCACACCGTCAGCCATACATCCGGGCAATTCAGGTACTTCAGCAATAAATGTATTATCTTCCTGGCTCCAGTAAACAATTATTTCATATTTATTCATTTTTGACCAAATTAAGTTTATACTTTAAAATCAAAAGTCTGATTTGTTTTACCTGGTAGGATTTGGCTTTGTTATTACTTAATGGTTGAATATTAACGATCTCTTCGATACCTTCTTTAAAATAAATGTAATGACTTCCTTTAACTCTATAACTAAAGCTAAAACTATCAAGCAATCGTGTCAGATCATTGAAATCAATGTTTTTATCTGAAGTTCCTGCTAAAATTCTTACTATTAATTTATCCCTTTGTGTCAAAATCTGATCAATATCTGTTGACAATTTTTGGTGTTTTTCAGGCAATTTGCAAAGTAAAAAATTGTCCTGCTGATTGTTTAGTCTCGGTATAAACAAATCAAAAAGTTGGTTCGAAAGGTTTATTTTGTAATTCCTAAAAGTTTTTTTGTTGTTTCGAAAAGCACTTTTGTTGTTCAGAAATCATTTATTGTTGTTCCGAACGTAATTAGTATCGTTCCGCAAAGGGCTTTTGTTGTTCCGCACATAATTAATATTGTTCAGCAAAGGTTATGTAACGTTCCGTAAAGGACTTTTGTTGTTCAAAGATCAAATATTTTACTTCAGCAAGCAAATAATGTGATTCAGAAAGGTGTTTTGTTGTTTCCGGAAACAAAATTGAACATCACATTGATTAATATTGTGTCCACCGATTAAACGGATTATTTTTAGTCCACGGATTACACCGATTAACACGGATTAATTTTTTGTCCACGGATTGCACCGATTAGCACAGATTATTTAAAGTCCACTGAATACGCTAATTAACACAGATTTATTATCTTTTCATCTGTGAAAAATCCGTGAAATTCGTGGACATTTATTTATAAAATGAAATTCCTTCAATGAATTCAAAATCTTTTTTGTTATATGTAAGTAATGGAAACCCCGTAATAATTGAAGTTGCTGCAATTAAACAATCAGGTACTGATACAGTACGTTGACCTGTCACATATGACTTCATTATGTAAATTGCTTTTTCAGATATTGCCGTATTGAGCGGGATGCCATAATACGACTCAAATATTTTATTTATCGCCTCTTTTTTAATTAAGGTATTTGCTCCAACTAATAGCTCAAGATGCGTAATTACAGAATATGCGGTTTGGTTTATAATCCCTTCAAGATCAGAATTCGCAATAACGTCTTTTCGAAAGGCTCTTATTAAGACGCAAGTATCTACTATTATAAGATCTTTGGCCATGCTTGAGTTCTTATTTCATCCATAGTCGGGAAATCCGATAATTGATCAAAATAATCAAACAAATTGATACTATTTCCAAGAGGAGGAATTAAATCTAAATTCTGTTTTTTCATATTTACCTCACTAATTGTTATGGAAGCATGATCTTTTTTCTCCAACTCTTTGGCTAATTGTATCAAAGCTTTGAATGCAGGCTTATTTTTTTTTATTCTGATTATTGTTTCCATCATATCTCAATTTAATGTAAGACATCCAATTCGGCAAACATTTAAATTAGTCCAGAAAGATGCTTTGGGGTTTTCTGGGCATAAATAGGACTTTCAAATAAGTAAATATTTTTGTCTACTGATTATAATACTTTACACGGATTTATTTTTGTCTTCAGATTACACCGATTAACTAGGATTATTTACTTTTTCCACGGATTGAACCGATTAACACGGATTTTAAATCAAATTTTTGTAACATTAACTGCTTAATTTTAAAATTTGGGGATCATTAAATTTTTAAGTCCTGATATTTATTGCGATTTAAACTATTTCGTTGCAATTACAAAAGGTTTGGCCATTTCAATAGGAATTTTATCTTTTCCTAATGAATTTGGTTTTCCCAAAAGGAAGTCATCAGCAATTTGGATAAGTATTTTTCTGGTCGATTCCAAATTAAAAGATGTATTCAACCAATGGACACTTTCTAACCATTCGACAGGAAACGAAACAATGCGTTGTTCCACATCTAATTCATTGATTACTGCCTTTTCCTTGGCATGATTAAAGATTTCCAACCAATTAAAAGAGTAGTTAAGTGAAAGATGAATGATATCAAAAATATCTTTAGACTCGTCAGGACCTATAATTGCGGTCAATTTATTCGACAAAATATTCATTGGAGTATCGATCATTCCAAATTGATAAGTTGCAGGTTTACCGATATAATCTAAATCCTCACTATAGCGATGGTTAAGGTAAAACCTTCCAAGTGCAGTACCCCCTGTAAGATAAAAAGGAAGAGCTAAGTCACACCACCATTTAAGGAATCTATTCTGTAACAGGTATAATTTCGTGTAGTCTTTTCTGAACGAATTCATATTTCTTTCGCAATGATGAGCTCCTAATTTTACTTATTGTCTGATTAGTCAATAATTCTTGAATTTGGATAGGAGTAATTATCTGTAAAATTGTAAACCAAGAATATGACTCGATAATTTTACGAAAGATCATTTCTTTAGTAAATTGACTTTCAACATTTTTTTCTCCATTTAAAATGGCTAGGATATCCTCTGACCTTACATTATAATCCCAGAATATTTGTTTCAGTAATTTATCTTTCTCAGTTGTTTCCAAAACCAAATTTTCTTTTCATTCGTTGGAATGGTATTTTATTGGGAAGATCAAGAGGTGGGTTCACTATAGCCTACTGACCCACCTCTTATATCAATATTTTAGTTATTTAACTATTACAGAAACCGGTTCCGTTGTTTTCGGTTTATCCACTGTAGCTTCAGGTTTGGCCACACGCCGTACCCGTTTTTTCATGTCCGTAAAGGTATATTCCTGCCGTTTTACAGGATCTGTGGATTTGTACAATATTTTACCGGTTTTGAGAATTTCGGTAAGCTGTTTGTACAACCCATTCAATAGCGATAAGTTATTTTGCACAATGCCCTTACGGTGGGTAATCATTTCGTATTGCTTTTGTTTATCGCTTGCAATAGAAGTTGCTGCATTGGCAAACTTTGCAATCAGATCCTCTTTCAATCCTTGCTCCGATAAAATCTCCTTGTACTTCGCGATGCTCCCATTGATCAAATGAAGGCTGTTTATCGCACCTTCAGAATCCCTTGCTGCGATGCTTTTCCGCAAATGTTTGATCCCAAAATCCGCAGTGCTCATTTTCAACTTTTCCTTCGCGAGGTCAATGTACCCACTCAACCGATTGGCTGCATCCAACAAACCATCCAAAGTGGATTTAATGCGATTTGTAATGGCCTTCTGTTCTGCAGTTTCAGATTCAGGTTCGACCACCTCTGCTGCCGCAGCAATGGTGGTCTCAAAATTCTTTACAAAAATAGGGTTAAACCTGGGAGAATAGGCACTAAAATCTGCCAGGTCACGGCTCACACTAAACGCTGCAAATTTACAAAGAGTGGGTAACTCTTCGTCCTTACAGCCATAATCACGTAAAGATACTGTTTTCATTTTGCTGTAAATTTAAAAGTTTGTAAAATAAACAATCAAAGATAAGCAGAAAATGAATATTTGAATCTAATATTAAAATATTATTCAATAATTATTTTACAAAGGCCATTTTTTTTACTTCATCTGAATTTTATACGAGATCATCGACCCATTTATTTGGATTCTGGATTGCCTGTTCGACCAATTCTATTGAAATTGGTTTGGTATGATCGTTGCCTAAAATATCTTCAATAATTTAACGTGCAATGGCATTGACAAACCAAGGTTGCCCATCGGTTTGCTCAAATATTCTATCAACAACCGGTTTTTCGAATATCTGTCCGGTTACTATTTTTTTGTTTGATCATAGAAGTCATTAATAGAAAGACCTGCCTGGCGCACAATTGAACGGAATGTTCCTATAGGAATTTCTTTTCTTGGTGAAGGTACTATGACAGTAAACCCTTCTCTTTGATATTTCTGATGACTTCCTCGCTGTGAAACGAACTTAAATCCTGATTTGAGAAGAGTCTTAATAATTTGATCTGACGATAATAGTTTAGACATGTATCCGGGTTTCACCTATAAGTGTTTCCTGAATGGGTGTAAATGTAATTCGCGCATCTTTATCTTCGAAATACAAAATTAGTGCCTCATTCAAATTGTCGATTGCCTCTTGTACCGTTTCGCCAAAGCTAGATACATCGACATTTAAGCATTGTGATACATAGTATTTACCTTCTTTCTGGACAATATATTTTAATTTTTTTACCATGATGCGTACGTTGATAATTTGTTGTCAAAGTTATTAATTATCTATGAATTTATTTTCCTTAAGAAACGGACTATTAAAACTGGTACATCATTGCCAGTTCGCCATGGATATTAAGCCGGTTTTTCCCCTTGTCCCACCATGCGGGGGGAACGCTTGGGATTGGATCATATAACCATTGATAATTGATCGAACTAACCGGTTCTACTTTTGCCGAAATGAGGAATTTCTTATAATTCCAAATCCCGAATAGGGATCCACCTAGATCGACCCAATGACTTCGGTAATCTTTAATTGTATTGTTATAAAAATCATTGTTTTGAACAACCCTTTTGATTTGGATCCCAATTCTTTTAAACCCTTTTACCCAACTAAGATTAATCGATTGCATGTTGCTGCCCGATCCTATGCCAGCCCCTAAATATTGTCCTTGTTGCGTATAACCATCATACACTAACCCATGATGATACCATCCAAAACTGCCAGGAGAAGAAAAATTGCTTCTAAGATATGTAGATAGAGCTTGTTCAAGTTGAGTAAGCTCAACATTCACTTGAATATATTCATGAAGATGTTTCTTGATTACGATCAACTTACTGAATCCCAGAATGTAGGCGTTGATGTGACTTGGTTCCAATAAGAAATCCCTGAGATCATAGCTGTGATCCTCACGACCATATTCAAAATAGATTTCCTGATGAGATTCTTTGGCTACCCAACGCATAAAAACCGAAGCCAACTGATCCCTGGGAATTGCGTCTTCAGAATTACCACCATCAGCTTTTTTCGTAATGGGTGTAATGATTGGCAAATAGTCCTTTATACCTGTACCCAGATCTTTACTGTAAATAATATAGCTCCGTGTTGCACCCATAAAAAGCCCGGGTACCCATTTGGGCTGGTAACTGATTACAATTCCATTCAAGTAACGCCAATCATTGGGTTTCGGGTTATAGGTTGTTTTATGTAGCAATAAACGTTGCGGGTCAAGGTTCGGAAATCCCGATTGATCGAGTCGTCCTGCAATAATTTGTCCTTCTAGAGATCCTATTGATGTGAGAAGAGGCCTTACAGTATTGAGTGTTAAATGTTTAAATCCAGCTGCAGAATTTGTCATTAATAAGGCGTTTTGAACACCAGGACCCCACCATAAATTTTCATTGGACAATCCGAAAGAAACTGCACCAAAAGTCAATCGAATACTACTTTGCCCCCATAGTGCTTTTTTATAAGGATTATTCCCAAATTTTTCCGGTATGTCAATAGTGTTTAAGAAAAAGCTATTATAATTTCGCCAAACATTATCCGGTTGTTTATCAGGAAATCCTTGAAAGTCCCTGTTTTCTGCATAAACAAGTTCGGGATAAAACTGAAGGCTCAAAAATCCATATTTTGCATAGAATCCACCACTAACCAGTGTTTGGTATCCTCTTGAGGGGATCATCGATCCATCATTGATCCCTTCAGGATGATCGGAGTTGAATTGTTGTTTCCATAGGATGGGCAGAAGAGTGATCAATCTTTTTTTGCTAGCAACACCCGCATCTTTTTCCACTGGCCCTTCTGTAATGTATCCTGATTCATTCAAATGATAACCAGTTTTCCCTGCATGGATAGGGAAAAACGGCCTTGCGGTAAATGAGGCTGAGGAGTCAACCTGTCCAAGCAGTTGGGCGTTGCGGTAGGCATCCTCTAAAACCGGTGTACCTACGGGCAAAGATTGAGCTGCTGCGTTCCCAATAAGCAGTATGGAAAACAAATAAACAATTGCAATTTTTTTATCCACTGATTACAATGATTTTTTATTGTCCACGGATTGTTTTTATTGTCCACCGATTACACCGATTAACACGGATTGATTTTTGTCCACCGATTACACCGATTAACACGGATTTATTTTTGTCCACCGATTACACCGATTAACACGGATTAATTTTTTGTCCACCGATTACACCGATTATCACGGATTGATTTTTGTCCACCGATTACACCGATTATCACGGATTAATTTTTTGTCCACTGCTTGTCCCAGCCAGCCCCGATTTCGGGGACATTTTGTCGGGAGATTGGACCGATTGGCACGGATTTATTGAATTTTGATCTGTGAAAATCCGTGAAATCTGTGGACAAAGATAAAAGTCATATTATGGAATGTATTCCAACTATAAGTTGGTTTTCTGTCCACATCTTGTCCCGACATTTTGTCGGGAGATTACACCGATTAACAAGGATTAATTCTTTGTTCACTGATTGCACCGATTGGCACGGATTTATTGACTTTTGATCTGTGAAAATCCGTGAAATTCGTGGACAATCCCTTTCCTTGTCCTATGATAATCATTATTCTAATTTTCTATATATAAAATCATTAAAAGCATCTATTAATGAATACTTTACAGATAGCCAATCTGAATTATTTAAAATAATTGGGTCAAATTCCAATTCACAGTCTTCGGAAAAGAATGTTATATTTTCTAAAACTTGTTTTATATCGTTAAAAGGATATTTTTCAATATAAAAGTTCAATAAATCCTCGATCCGGTAAGTCTTTAAAAGTTCTGAAATATCGAAGAAATCTTTTTTTGTGTTTCGAGATGTTATCGCTTCCAATTTCATGGGAGCAATATCTTCGAGATGGGCAATTCTGATGTTTTCAATAATAACAGGATTCCTAATAAATTTTTCAGTGTTCATCAAATCAATTTTTAAATCCCTTTCACCAAGTGTTGGTATATAAAGTGTTAAACCAAAGGAAAGTTTTCTAATTTCAGCATTTGGGATCTTTTTTCTTAAAACTTTAGCTAATTCGTTTATATCAAAATCTGCATCCGAAAAAAGGTCAATGTCAATACTTTGTCTGTGACCTAGTTGTAAGCTTAATCCGGTACCACCCACTAGTCGAAAAAGTTCAAGCTCTTTCCAACCCATTAAATTTTCGAGCGTTTGGAATAAAAATGGCGTTGTTGTTTGTTTGTACAGCATTTGAAATTAGATTTTTCTATCTTAAAAAAAACTGACACAAAATGCAATGTTTTTTCATTTAAAAAACCTGCAGAAGTTAAACTTTCAATTGCTTTTTGTTTACCAAAATAATTAACGGTATTTATTACATCATTAAAAGTTCCGTATTCGAAAACTTTTCTGATAATATAATCAGGGAATTTTTCTGCTTGTTCAATCAATTTATCAAAATCAACATCCCAGAATGCCTTCGAAGATATGTATAGTCTATTATTCATAAATTTTAGACTGTGCTCGCATCGTTGGTGTAATAAATGAAACCTGTCGGGAGATTACACCGATTATCACGGATTAATTTTTGTCCACCGATTACACCGATTAACACGGATTGATTTTTGTCCACTGCTTGTCCCAGCCAGCCCCGATTTCGGGGACATTTTGTCGAGAGATTGCACCGATTGGCACGGATTTATTGAATTCTGATCTGTGATAATCCGTGAAATCTGTGGACAAAGATAAAAGTCATATTATGGAATGTATTCCAACTATAACTTGGTTTTCTGTCCACATCTTGTCCCAGCCAGCCCCGATTTCGGGGACATTTTGTCGGGAGATTGCACCGATTTTCACATATTTAAATACTTTTAATCAGTGAAAATCCGTGAAATCTCCCGACAAGATGTCGGGACAAGTAGTGGACAATAACAAAATCTGTATTAATTCATTTTCTGATCAGACTTTTTCGAAATAGGTATCCGGGTCATTTGGATCAAAATGTTCGTTGATCCAAAAAATGGTGTATAATTCTTCATCTCCAATGTTGGTGATGTTATGGGTAAACCATACCGGCATGTCAACAAAGGAGGGTTCTTTTCCATCCAAATCGATTGAAAGCACCTTGTCTGTTCCGACCCTTCGCAATTCAATCCTGGCTTTCCCTTTAATGACGGCAAATCGTTCCGCCTTCCGGGTATGAAAATGGTTGCCACGCGTGATTCCTGGGACTGTGGTGGAAAATGAGACCTGACCACCTGTTTTCAACTTAACAGTTTCAACAAATGACCCTCGTTGATCCGAATTCAATTTCAATTTGAAAGGGTAAAACGACTGATGATCGATATAACTGATAAAAGTATTAAAAAGGTTACGTTGAGCAGGATTGTCCAACTCCGGGATTTCACCAAAACTGAAATAATTGTCTTTATAGGTTTGGAGAATCGTTAATAGGCTGGATACCTTTATCTTGGATGTTGGGGAGACCTGAACTTCATCGATCACACAATCATTTTTGTTTTCTGTATAGATCAGTTCTATTCTGTCAATAAAATGTTTGACCAACTCACCTACGTAGATCAGTTTTATTTCACTATCGATCTCAATTTTAGGTTGTTCATTGTGCGTCAATTGATGACAGAAAGTTGCGATAACCGAGTTATAGTAGGGATTTCCATAAGGCCCATAAACATTCGGAATAATAAATCCCGAAAATTGCGAATTGTTTTTATCTGCCCATTGCTCCAATAGTTTCCTACCATCACGTTTTGACCGACCATACAAGTTGTCACGTTCTTCTTGTGTGCTCGATGAAAACAGAATATGAGGTGTGCTTTTGGTCGATTCACAGGCTGCAATAAGTTGCTTTACCAAATTGATATTCGTTTGGTAAATCACTTCAGGATCGTTGTGCCGGTTCATTGCTGCCAGATGGACGATCACATCACAACTCTTCACAAATCCGTTCAATTTGTCGATATCCGAAAAGAATGCATCTTCAAATGGAACCCTTTCAAATTTAGAAGGATAAAGTCCTAAAGTATTGTACAGGTGAGTACCTACAAAGCCCGGTTGCCCGGTTATTCCTATTCTCAGCATGATTTATTTGAACACAGTTAAATGTATGGAACACTGATGACACTGATTAAACAGATTTTCATGGATTCTGTCGCTTAACTGAATGATAGTGTTTATGTAATTACAATTAAAATATCAGTGGTCATCCGTAACATCTGTGTTATCAGTGTTCCATTACTGTTTAAACTATTCCCCGAAAACGTCTTTTCTGATCATTGGCAATTTGAGAAGCAACTCTTTTGTCCCTTCCACATCCAATCGGTGCGTATTGTGGGAATGGTAATCCTCGATCACCGATACTTTTTCCTCGCCTTCGCTGAAATAACTTTCATAGTTCAGGTCGCGGTTGTCGGCAGGGACACGATAGTAATTGCCCATATCGATGGCTTTTGCCATTTCTTCCCTGTTTACAAGGGTTTCGTAAAGTTTCTCCCCATGACGTGTTCCAATGACCCGAATCTTGCTCTCGGATTTGTACAATTCTATCAAGGCCTGGGCCAGGTCGCCAATAGTTGAAGCAGGTGATTTCTGAACAAACATGTCCCCGTTTTTCCCATGTTGAAAAGCATAAACTACCAGATCGACAGCGTCTTCCAGCGTCATCATAAAGCGGGTCATGTTGGGATCAGTAAGGGTCAGGTCTTTACCGGCTTTTATTTGCTCTACAAAAAGAGGAATCACCGAACCACGGGATGCCATTACATTTCCGTAACGAGTGCCACAGAAAACAGTATCGGATGCCGCACCCATGGAACGGGCTTTGGCTTGCATCACCTTTTCCATCATGGCTTTTGAAATACCCATCGCGTTGATTGGATAGACTGCTTTATCGGTGCTCAAAACAATCATCCGTTTAACTCCATGTTCGAATGCAGAATCCAAAACATTTTGGGTCCCCAAGACATTTGTATTGACAGCTTCTATTGGAAAAAACTCACAGGATGGCACTTGTTTCAAGGCAGCTGCATGGAAGATAAAATCGACACCGCGCATTGCATAATCCACGCTACGCTTGTCTCGCACATTTCCAATGTAGAATTTTACTTTGGGATTGTTCAAACGATGGCGCATATCGTCCTGTTTCTTCTCGTCGCGCGAAAAGATTCGGATTTCTCTAATATTTGTATTTAAAAAGCGATTTAAAACGGCATTTCCAAAGGATCCGGTTCCACCAGTAATTAAAAGGGTTTTATTTTCAAACATTTGTAATATAATAGGTATTTGATTGAGAACTTTTTAGATGGTATTAAGTAATAAGAAAACATACCATTATTCAGTTCTAATTACTTTATTTGCCAGAAATTTCCAAACCTAAATTATCATTAAAGGCGTCCGTTCACTGTTTCGATGTTAAGGATTCCCTTGACATCGTAAATAATCGCCCCTGCATTTTTGTGTTCCAAGAGGTCAAGTTGAAGAAACTCCTGATGTGCAACAGCCAATATTACGGCACCATATCCACCTTCAGCTAAACAATAGGATTTGATTTCAGGATATTGTGTTATCGTTTCAATTCCATATTCACGCATTACTTCTGCCGGTTCGGCCCATGGATCGTAAACATCCACTGATATGCCATATTCACAAAGCTCATGATAAATATCGATGGCTTTTGTATTTCGGATATCAGGGCAATTTTCTTTGAAGGTGATGCCCAGCATAAGAACTTTTGTCCCCTTAACTGGAGTTCCATTCTTAATCATGAGTTTCACGACTTCGGAAGCCACATATTTCCCCATGCTGTCGTTCAAACGACGTCCGGCAAGGATAATCTCGGGATGGTAACCATATTCCTGAGCTTTTTGTGCAAGATAAAAGGGATCAACGCCAATACAATGGCCACCTACTAACCCTGGATTGAAAGGAAGAAAATTCCATTTAGTTCTGGCAGCTTCCAAAACCGCATGTGTATCTATTTTCATGAGGTTGAAAATCTTGGCCAGTTCGTTTACAAAGGCAATGTTGATATCGCGCTGTGAATTTTCGATCACCTTGGCAGCTTCTGCAACCTTTATTGTTGGGGCAAGATGGGTGCCGGCAGTAATCACGGAACGGTAAACATCATCCACTTTCTCGCCAATTTCAGGAGTAGAACCAGAAGTTACCTTTTTTATCTTCTCGACTGTATGTTCCTTGTCTCCAGGGTTAATTCTTTCAGGTGAATACCCTGCAAAAAAGTCAACATTATATTTCAAACCTGAGACCTTTTCCACAACAGGGATGCAATCTTCTTCGGTTGCTCCGGGATAAACGGTCGATTCATAAACGACTATATCCCCTTTTTTGATCACTTTACCCACTGTTTCGCTAGCTTTTACAAGTGGGGTAAGGTCTGGCCGGTTGTTCTTGTCAACCGGGGTAGGAACTGTGACAATAAAAAAATTGCAGTCTTTGATCAGATCAAGTTTTGTAGTGCATAAAAAACCTTTACCGATGGCTTCATTTAACAAGTCACTGCTCACTTCAAGCGTATCATCAGCCCCATTCATCAAAGAATCAACCCTTTTCTGGTTAATGTCGAAGCCAATGGTCTTGTATTTGGTGGAAAACAGTCTTGCTAAAGGAAGGCCAACATAGCCCAATCCAATAACAGCGATACGAGTCTCATCCATATTTTAAAGAAATTTCACGAATTTTGCACGAATTTCACGAAGGTTCAATTCAAAATTCGTTTATATGTTAAAGATGGAGTGCCAAAATTGATAAGCAAACCAAGTTTAAATTTGGTAGCTTTTATATTATTTAATGTATATTCAACTTTTTGAACTCTATTTCCAAAGCTTCGGCGTAAACACTCTCAAGAAATCCTGCACCAAGTTTTTTGTGTACCTCAATACATGCACCGATTATTTTATAACTTTCTTCCTTAAAGAATATCTCTGTCATTACCTTTGTTCAATTCGCTACAATTCGTGCAATTTGTGTGCAGTCCAGTACCAGGCTACGGCTTCCCTGAGGCCATCCTTGAGGCAATATTGCGGATTGTAACCCAATAATCTTTTTGCTTTATCGATTGAAGCAAGGGAATGAGGCACATCCCCTTTTCTTGTAGGACCATGTAGTATTTGGACTTGCGCAATAGTTGGATCATAGCTTGTTAAGAATTCTTTAAGATAGCTGACCAAAAGATTGATTGTGGCCCTATCCCCATATGCCGTATTGTAAACCTGATTTACAGCCTCCTTGTTTTTTGTGGATAAGGCTAACAGATTCATCTGAATTACGTTGTCTATGTAGGTGAAATCACGGGAATAGTTGCCATCACCATTAATTACCGGAGAGACATGTTCCATAAATTGTTTGACGAACAATGGAATCACCGCGGCATATGCCCCCTGGGTATTCTGTTTACGACCAAAGACATTAAAATAGCGTAGGCCAATACATTCCATTCCATAGGTCCGTGAAAAGACATCCGCATACAACTCGTTGACGTATTTTGTAATGGCATAAGGTGAAAGTGGCCGGCCAATTATTTCTTCAACTTTTGGTAAGGTTTCAGAATCGCCATAAGTAGAGGAACTGGCAGCGTAAACAAACCTCTTAATTCCCGCATCCCTTGACGCAACCAACATATTCAGAAAACCGCTTACATTGACTTCATTCGATGTAATGGGGTCATTAATAGACCTGGGAACAGATCCAAGGGCGGCTTCGTGCAAAACGTAATCAACACCAATAACAGCTTCCCTGCAATTGTCCAGGTTTCGTATATCCCCAGTGATTAACTTAAATTGAGGATTCGACAACAGTACTTCGATATTTTCCATCTTTCCTGTTGAAAAATTATCCAGACAAACAACCTGGTTGTCAAGGGTTAGCAACGATTCACAAAGGTTGGAGCCAATAAACCCTGCACCTCCGGTAACCAATATTTTTGTTTTTGAGATCATCTAGAAAGAGAAAGCTTTTGATCGGAATACAAATTGATATTTGATGTTTGTAAACCTTTGTTCGTCAACTTGTAAACAGCTTATCAAAAAGTAGATTTATCTTTGGAATATAATCAACTTTATACAGCTTCGCCCTCTCAGTCCCATTTGCAGTCTTTTTGCAAAAAGTTGTAAGGTGGCATTCGTACTCCGATTTTGGGCAAAGGTAAAAGAATATTTCAAAATTTGAACCGCAAAATGCCATATTTTAACAAAATGGCCATTTTTATTTAGATAGAATATAAATAAATAGTGATTGATGTTGTTGAAACTGGATCCTTTTTACATGGATAAGTCATAAAAATGACCGTTTTAGATCTGATTAGTATGAAAATAAAAATGGTAATTAAGCCATAAAATTGAAGTAGCTATAAAAATATATTTAATATTGAACGTCAGATGTCTGCTTATTTATGGCCTTTGTATTTTTTCGATGCCGGGCGAAACCATGGAAAATACTTATTATTACGACCAAAAATTTTGCCTTTGGTTCCAGATAATGTGTAAGTGACCGCCAAAAAGGTTGAACTATAAACCTCTTTTACGTTATATATTGCATCAAAGGGTGGAACAGGTCTCATTGTGTGAATTCCATCCAAACGGTCGGTTTCGACTTGTCGGAATGTTATTCCCAACTTTAGTTTTACTTTGTCATCAATTTTGTAAGAAAATCCTGCTCCATATGCGATCGAATATTTGAAAGGGTTACCTGAAGTAGCATAAGGAAATAGTGCCTGATATTCTTTAATCAGTACAGCACCACCACCACCTTTGATATAAATATACCAGCTGTCATTCTTGGTCTTTTTAAAAAAAACTTTGTTTAAGTTGGCACAAAGCATTAAATCGAATTCATTGATTCCTGTTTTAAATGGATCTGGGTAGGGAAGACCCAAATCTATGGCACTTTGGGGAACAGCATAACCGCTATTTTGATTCCAGATGCCTGATAATTTGGATGTGTGCCATTCAAATTCTGAACTTAGTTGAGGTGAAATATTTCTGATTACTGAAAGAGAGAAAGAGCTGTTCAGATTTGAGTTCCAATAATTAAATTTCTTGTATTGTGCATCTGAATTCGGATTAAAGGAGTTAAGAAATTTTGAAGCTCCGACAGAAATTCCAACCTCCCAGTTGTGTTGTTTTCCAGATTTTTGGGCAAGGTTAATTATGGTAACCTGAAACATTAAAATAGTGACAAGTACCAAACGTTTTAAAGATAATGACACTGACATACTAAATATTAAATAAGGTGGTTAATTTATTACACAAAAATATACTTTTAATCGAATGTGAAATACTGGATCATGTAGGTTGAGCCCAATTTAAGTCAGATGGTAATCAAAAACCACATTTGATCATTCATATGGCTTGTTTGATCAATGAAATGATGCGAATGAAAAATAAATATTAATTTTTCGTAATTTATAATTCAATACTGATTTTTTCAGAACTTACTGTAATAATGATATTTACAATTTTCTTATTTAGATTGAGTCGTGATAGGGAAATAAAAAAGCATATTCTTCATCGTTGGCATATTGTTTTGTAAAATGTGTTTGATATCTTTGATGGGTTGTTTGATAAGTGAAAACCATATTTTGATCATTAATTTAAAATTTGCACCATGACACAGATACAATTTCAAAATTCATTGACAAGTCTTCATTCCAAATTATATTATTTTGCACTTAGCTTGACCAGCGATTCAGATAAAGCACGGGATCTTGTACAGGAAACCTATTTAAAAGCATTAACTTATCGTGATAAATTTTCGGCTGATACCAACCTTATGGCTTGGGTCTATACTATTATGAAAAACACCTTTATTAACGAGTACCGGCGAAACGTGAAAACGAAAACTACACTCGAGAGTTCTACGCATAAACTCCAGATTTCATTTTCGAAGGATGATTACTCCCCTGCAGCAGATTCGATTCATGCAGAGAAAGAAATTTACAAAAAGATTGATCTTCTTGAGAACGAATTTCGTGAGCCTTTTCAACTTTTCTTAAGTGGTTACAAATATAAAGAGATTGCAGAGAAACTTGATTTACCTCTTGGTACTGTAAAAAGCCGTATATTTTTCACAAGAAAAAAACTGGGAAAATGGTTAAGTGATTACATTAACTGAATGTCGTTTTAAAATGTAGTGTGTAATTGTCCGATTGAAGTAAACTCCTTGTAAACAATATTTTGCAAGGAGTTTTTCTTGATATATTGTGTTTTAATAAATTTTTCCCGAGCCATCGCACCAGATTTTAGTCCATCTTATTTGTTGAGTGAAGGACTGTATAGGATGTAAACTGTGTACATGGCGACTGTAAAGGTTAAACAAAAAAGAGAAGCCCATATAGACTTCTCCTGAAAATTGGTGACCCAGCTGGGATTCGGACCCAGGACCCTTCCGTAAACGGAATGCCCTACCAGATGAGCTACTGAGTCATCCTTGTAGGCCTTTGTTTTTCATAGGCGTTGCGAAGGTAATCTATTTGTGGTATGAGCAACCTTTTCAGAAAATTAGTTGAAAAAATCACACCGTTTACAAAAAAATATCCTTCATTATATAAACTTAAACTCAAAAAATGTGTTTAATATCCTGAGAACGATAAATAAATAGTAAACTATAAATCAATAAATTACAATGAATAAAATAATTGTGTTAAACAGCCGACCTGTTGGAAAACCACAAAAGCATGATTTTAAATTTATAATTGACGGGATGCCAATAAATGGAGATGGTGAAGTTTTAATGAAAACCCGGTTTGTGTCTGTTGATCCATATTTAAGGGGCAGGATGTCAGAAGCAAAATCGTATATCCAACCATTTGAATTAAATCAACCTATCAGTTCAGGCATCATTGCAGAGGTTATTGAGTCAAACAATGCCAAGCTTGCAAAAGGTGATTTTGTATCTGGGATGTTGCAATGGAAAGAGTACCAGGTTTCAACCGGAGAGAATTTATTGATCGTAAACCCTGAGGTGGCTCCATTGTCAGCATACCTGGGAATATTGGGAATGACTGGATTAACTGCTTATTTAGGATTGACCGAAATTGGAAAGCCCAAAAGGGAGGAGACCCTGGTTGTTTCAGGTGCTGCAGGTGCTGTTGGAATGGTAACAGGGCAAATCGGGAAAATTTTGGGTTGCCATGTAGTTGGTATTGCAGGTACAGATGATAAATGCGAAATCCTTAAATCTAAATTTGGATTTGACGAAGCGATCAACTACAATACATCCAAAAATATCAGAAAAGCTATCGCGATGGCATGTCCCAACGGAGTAGATATCTATTTTGACAACGTGGGCGGGGATATTTCAGACGGAGTTCTTGTCAATATCAACAAGTATGCAAGGGTTATAATCTGTGGTGCCATTTCACAGTACAATGCGACCTCTATGCCCGTGGGTCCTAGGTTACAACCGCTCCTTCTTAAAAATAGTGCCTTGATGCAAGGTTTCATAATTGGCAATTATGCAACTAAATTTCAAGAGGCAGTTAAAATTCTGACTTCCTGGTTAAAGGAAGGGAAGCTTGTAAACCATGAAACCATCGTGGAAGGTTTTGACCAAATCCCTCAGGCTTTTATCGACCTTTTTGATGGGAAAAATACGGGCAAGATGGTTGTAAGAGTTGGATAATCTGATTTTTTGACTGGTGCCCCCCCTTTTACCTGTCCATTTTTTGTTTAAAAGCAATTACCCTTTCACGGCTTACAATTATAGGTTCGACATAAGTTCCAAAAAGCATTTTTACCTTTATCCTGTTACCAGAATAGCCAATCATATCTTTTATATAATCTGTGTTAATTAAATAGTTACGGTTAGCCCTGAAGAAATCTTCAGGGTTGACCATTTTCTCCAACTGATCCAATGAATAGTCGATATCCAGAGTTTTTCCATCCTTTGTTGTTAGAAACGTTGCACGTTCCTGGATGAAAAAGGATTCAATATCTGAAACAGCCACAGATTTGAAATGTATTCCTGTCTTTATCAGGAACCTGCTTTTAAATTTAACAGGCATTTCATTAATCATCTGATTGATCTGGTCGGTTTTCCCTGAAAGATAGTGTTCTTTGTATTTGTTCAAAGAATTTTTTAGCAATTCAGGATCAATGGGTTTTAAAAGATAATCGATACTGTTGACGCTGAATGCCCTGATCGCATATGCATCGTAAGCCGTTGTAAAAATAATTGGGACAGTGATTTTAATTGCTTCGAAAATCTCAAAACATATTCCGTCGCTCAATTGTATATCCATAAAGATCAGGTCGGGTGCAGGATGGTTGGATAACCAATTTACCGATTCTTCCACCCCTCCCAAAGTCTGGACGATGTTAATGCTTTCACTACAATCAAAAAGCATTTTCTTGAACTTTTCAATTGCAGGTTGCTCGTCTTCAATAATTGCTACATTTATCATATTGCAATGGTTGGAATTTTCACACAGAATTTTTCATTGTTTTTTTCCACGATCAACTCATTTCCGGTAACAAGTTTAATCCTTTCTCCAAGATTTTTTAGACCAATCTGGAACGACCCATCGAGTTGTTGTTTGAGTTGAAGGTTATTCTCCACCAGGATATATTTCCCATCCTCCATTGAAATCTTGATTTTTAATGGTTTTCCGGTTGTGGCTATGTTGTGTTTCAGGGCATTTTCTACAAGCAACTGTAGTGAAACAGGCAAAATCAGGTAGTTTGCAGGTTGATCGACCAATATTTCCAATCCAATCCTGTCGTTATCTCGCAATTGTTGCAGGTAAAAATAATCCTTCACAAAAATAAGTTCGTTTTCAAGGCTTACCAATTTATTATCTTGTTGATCAAGGATATAGCGATAAATAGAAGACAATTTGACAATAAAATGGTCAGCAAGTTGTACATCCTGATAGATAATGGAGGACAATGTATTTAGACTGTTGAAAAGAAAATGTGGATTCATCTGGTTTTTCAACGTTTCGTAATGGTAGCGCATCTTTTCTTCGGTAAGTTGTTGGGCCCTTTTGATTGCGGCAATCAATTCAAAGAAAAAGAAAATCACAGTTCCTGTTAACAATCCAATGGAAGAACCGACTATAAATCCACGTAATTCCTTTTCAGGCAATTGTTGGAAAAACAGCCCCATATTGATGCCCTGACTATAGCTCAAAATGGCACTGACCAAAACAAACATCAATCCGGCAATTACTACGACAAAAACATAAAAAATTAGCAGCCGCACCAATATTTTTCTGATAAATTCCTGAACTGTATTGTAATTAATATTTCCAAATACAAATAAACCAATCCATGCGAACAATTCGACTTGTACGACCATCAATCCCATTGTAACTGCAAATGATGTTGCTTCCAATTTACCCTTTGTGATCAATCCTAAAACAGTAGTATAAAATAAGCAACCAATAATTGTGTAAAGATGAAACCTCCTATTAGCAAGAAATTTCTGTGACGGTAATTTTGAGTGATCCATAATTTTGTGAAATTATTTAATTTTTTCAACTTTCATATACCGTGTAGTATATACAAATTGTGATTTTGACAAATTAGACATTTTTATCTCCATCGTCACGTCTTCAAGCAATTCTGTATATTCGATAACTTTCTCATTTAATGAAATATACACAGTTCCCCAATAATGGCTGCGTCCTTTCATGCTAAAGTCCGCATCGCCCATTTTCATGTTGATTTCGAGTGGGTTGTCCATCGCCCGGAAATCGATCAATCCACACAATTGGTTGTTAACCATGGAGATCCCTTTCCATGTCAATAGAATATTGCTATTCGTAAAGGTTCCCAGTCCTGCGAGTTCCACGGCTCCGTTCATTTTTTTTGCCTCATAGGTTTTGTTCAGTTTCAATGAATCCAGATGTCCCCAGGCAAACGCTTCAATACCAGCCATGTCCCACACAAGGTTTTTTACCTGAACAGCGTCCATTGGAAAATTCCTAAAAAACTCGGGCTGCGTAATATTTCCCGTTGCTGGTTGGTAAGTAAAGTTCTCGATAAATTGCTGAGAATCGCCTAAACCAAATTCGCCGGACAATTGCTGGGATTTTGCGATTCTCACGTTATTCCATTTTTCTTTGTTCCCGGGAAGATTGGTAGTAAAATCGCCCACAACACGGATTTTGTCGATAAAGGCTCCAGCTAAAGTGTGGTTAAAATAATCTGTAGTGATATGGTAACGTTGTGGTTTTGCCGGAAGGGGCAGGTTAACTGGAAGTGATTGGAAGATTTTGTCTCCCGGTGCTAGCCGTTTTTGTGCTTTGGCAGAATAATTGGCAAATAAGAGTGCAATTAAAAAAGCAGCACCTAAAGTTTTCAAAGAAGATAAATAGTTGAAAGTTTTCATGACCTTTTGTTTTTAGTTGAATTTAATTTCAAACCAAAAGTAGGCAGTCAATTTGCCGATAAAAATTAAATGGTGCGGAGTTGCGATTAATGCATCCCAAATGGAAGTATCCTGAGGTTGAACCGGAAAAAAAATCGTGTCACCAACTTCTTTCCGCTTCGGGTCTCCCGTTTCCCACTTAGGATTAAGTTTTATTCCGAAATGGCGATACGCACCTTTTTGTTTTTTATTTTTTCGTCCTTGATTAAGTTAATTACACGTCTTATTTTCAATCTGTTAACAGCAACAAACGAGGAGTCGTCGAGAATAGTAATCAAGCCAACATCTTCTTTGTGCAGGTTTCCTTTTTGGATCAAAAACCCGACAATGTCTGTTTTGCTGATTTTGTCTTTTTTACCGGCACCAATGTACAAAGTTGTCCAGGGCGGTGGTTCAGGTAGCCTGACCTGTTCCGGTAAATTGACAAATTCCGGATAAACCGGTACAAATTCAGGAACTGCCTCTTTTTCTGATAATACAAGCCATGAAGTCCCTTCGTTTTTCATGCGGGCAGTCCTTCCGTTGCGATGGATAAAAACCTCCTCAGTATTGGCACTCTGGTAATGAATAATGTTCTTAATTTCAGGTATGTCCAGGCCCCTTGATGCCAGATCTGTTGTGATCAGGATTTGGTGACTTCCATTTCTGAATTTAAGCAAAGCCCTTTCTCTGTCGTCCTGTTCAAGGCCACCATGAAAAGTGTCGTGAACTACTCCTTCCGACAATAGCAACTCACTGATCCGGTCAACGGCTTCGCGGTGGTTGCAAAATACAAGGGTAGGTTCATTCCCCAGAAAGCAAATCAAACGGATCAGTATTTCAAGTTTGTCTGTATCTTTTGCCCGAACCGCTTTGTAAACGATTTTAGGGCTATCTTCTATTTCAGAAAGGAAGTTCAATGTTACCGGATTGACAACACCTGAGAAGGAAGGGATTTCGACCGCAGGTGTAGCAGAGGTAAGGATTCTCTTTTTGATCGAGGGTAACTGGCTGATAATATAACTCATATCGTCACTAAAACCCAAATCGAGCGATTTATCAAATTCATCCAATACAAGCAGGTGAACCGTTTCAGGGTTAAAACTTCCACGTCGTAAGTGCGCGGCTATTCTTCCAGGAGTGCCAATCAGGACTACCGGTGGTTCGGTAAAATTGTTCCGTTCAGTTTTCATCAGATGACCCCCATAACAACAATTCACCTTAAAACCACTGCCCATCATCCGAAAAACCTGTTCGATCTGAAGTGCCAATTCCCTGGAAGGAACCAGGATAAGTGCCTGTACACCTATTACTTTTGCATTTATCTGGTGAAGCAAAGGCAAAAGAAAGGCCACTGTTTTACCCGATCCCGTAGGGGCTAAAAGAACTATATTATTGGATTTCAGATCATTGCTGATCATAGCATTTTGAATCGCATTCAGTGATTCAAATTTTAAATTTCCTAAAACTTTCGAGGTAATTTCATTTTTTTGCTTCATGGTGCAAAGATAACCCTATTGTTAAGTAAATAATCATGCTATAGAGTTGGCACTTCCAGATTTTTGTTAATTTCAGCCTTTAATATTAACTGGCAAAACCCATGCTCATACGACTTTCTTATATCATCTTTGCATTCTCATTCATAGCTTGTGGCGGTAATCCTACCAGCAAATCTGTACCTGAAAGGCAAAAAACCCTTGATAATTCTCATCCTTCAGTAAATCAACATGTTAATGCTGAAATGGTCCTTTTTTCATTCGGGACTTTCATGATGGGCTCTGAAAAAGGGATGCCTCTGGATAAGCCTGTTCACCAGGTTGTTATAAAATCTTTTTACCTTGACAGGTCACCTGTTACAGTTGCCCAATTTCAGAGTTTCGTGGATGCAACAGGTTACAAAACGGATGCAGAGAAATTTGGCGATTCCGGGGTTTTCGATACCAATACACTGAGCTGGTCGTTGGTTTCGGGTGCATCATGGAAATTCCCGTATGGGAAAGACAAACCAAGGGCAATAGAAGATCACCCTGTTACGCAGGTCAGTTGGAATGATGCGATGGCCTATTCGCAATGGGCTGGTAAAAGATTACCGACCGAAGCGGAGTGGGAATATGCTGCACGCTGTGGAGGTAAAAATGCAGGTCCGTTTAGTTGGGGAGAAAAGCTAATTGTCAATGGAAAATATCAGTCAAATGTATGGCAGGGAGAGTTGTCCGCAAAACAGGGAAATGATGGCTTTGAAACCACTTCTCCTGTTGGTTATTATGGAACGACTCCGTGTGGATTGACAGATATGGGTGGGAATGTGTGGAACTGGTGTTCGGATGTTTTTCAACCCTATCCGGGGAATAACGATCCGTTTTTACGAAACGGTCAAATGCGTGTGATCAGGGGCGGTTCCTTTTTGTACGACCAGAATGGTGAAAACAGTTTTACGGTATGGGGTCGGGCTTCCAATACGTTCGAAACCTCTTTGTTCAATACAGGATTCCGTTGTGCAAAAGACGCACCCTAGCTTCGCACTTCGATCTTTTATAAGTGTTTGTATTTCAGATTTATATAGTTTAACCAGATTTTAATTAAATTCTATCAAATGGCAATTGAAAACAAAATTTCCCGCAGGAACTTTGTGGGTTCAGCAGCTGCAAGTGCTGCAGCTTTTACGGTACTTCCTGGATTATCGTTTGCAGGTGGTGCAGAAAATGGAAGGATCAGGCTTGGATTCATCGGAAATGGGATCCAAAGTCATGGATTATTGAAAAATTTGTTGAAATGTCCGGAAACTGTGGCAATGGCCTGCTGTGATGTTGTGTCCACAAAGCTCGAAAAATTTAAAGAAGAAGCTCAGGCACTTAATGATGAAAAATTCAAGGGCGAAAAAAATGAAGTGGTCGGTTACAGGAATTTCCGTGAGCTCCTTAGTCGGAAAGACATTGATGCAGTCGTGATTGCAACGCCTGACCATTGGCATGCGCAAATCGCGATTGATGCCACTAAAGCGGGAAAAGATATCTATTGCGAAAAACCTATGGCAGCAACAATTGCCGAAGGGCGTGCAATGGTCAATGCCACGCGCAAATACAAACGTGTTTTCCAAACCGGGAACATGCAGCGTTCATGGGTGAATTTCCGTCATGCATCGGAATTGGTCCTAAATGGTTATATTGGTGATATTAAAGAAGTTAATGTAAATGTTGGCCCTCCGGTAAAGGCGTTGGATCTGCCTGTGGTCCCATGTCCCGACAATGTTGATTGGGATATGTGGGTCGGCCCTTCGTTGTACCGTGAATATAGTCCGGTACTTGCGCCTCCGATCGAAAACAAAAATTTCCCCGATTGGCGAAATTACCGTGAATTTGGTGGCGGGATGATTACAGACTGGGGCGCCCATATGTTTGATATTGCACAGTGGGCGTTGGGAATGGACAATTCAGGTCCGGTCGAGTTTAATCCTCCGACCGAACATGCAGTGATTGGGTTGCAGATGAAATATGCCAATGGCGTGATTATGACACATTCAAAATGGGGAGAGTCGAATGCAGTACAATTTATCGGAACAAAAGGCAAAATTGAGGTCAGCCGAAGTTTTCTCCGTTCCGATCCAGCAGAGATCGTAAAAATTGAGATTAAAGCCACCGATAAACACCTCTACAAAAGCGATAACCATTATCAGGATTGGATCGATGCCATTAAAAAAAGGTCAAAACCAATCTCTGATGTCGAAGTTGGACACCGGACTTCATCGTTGTGCAACATTGCCAATATTGCCTACGAATTGCAACGTCCATTGAAATGGAACCCAAAGAAAGAAGTGTTCGTCAACGATGCCACGGCCAACAGGATGTTGACAAGAACTTACAGGGGAAAGTGGAACTTTCTTGATTTTTAGGATTTTATATCAATATGAAAAATATTAACCGCAGAAAATTCATCCAGACAGGAGCATTGGGTTTGACAGGACTGGCTACACTCACAACGTCGAGTCTAACAAGTCTAGGTTTTGCTCCATCCAATGCTTCTGTCGATAAAATAAAACTGGGCAATACCGGATTGCAGGTTTCGCGTATTGCTTTGGGAACCGGCTCCATCGGGGGCAATCATCAATCGAACCAGACACGGTTGGGGTTGCCAACTTTTGTAAAGATGGCCCATCATGCTTATGACAGGGGAATCAATTTTTTTGATACTGCCGATAGTTATGGATCGCTACCCTTTGTTAAAGAGGTGTTTAAAGAAGTCCCACGTGAAAAAGTCACCCTTTTGACAAAAATGTGGACTTATGATGACCCCACCAAATCGGAAGCAGTTGACAAAGCCCTTGACCGTTTCCGTATTGAGGCAGGGACGGACTATTTCGATATCCTCCTGCTCCATTGCATGACAAATGGCAAATGGAAGGAAGAGAAAAAAAGGTACATCGACTATTTTTCAAAAGCCAAACAGTCGGGCATTATTAAAAAGGTAGGGGTTTCGTGCCATAATGTTGATGCACTGCGGGTTGCTGCGGAAGATCCATGGGTGGATGTTATCCTGTCACGGATCAATCCATTTCAGGTCCATATGGACGGCACAACTCCTGAAATCAATGCGATACTTGAACGTGCAAGGAAAAATGGCAAAGGTGTAATAGGGATGAAGATTTTTGGGAATGGTGATAAAATCCTTGAAACAGAGCGCGAAGAATCGATTACTTATGCCATCAAAAAAAGCAGCATCCATTGCATGACTTTGGGTTTGGAAAGCATTGCTCAAGTTGACGATGCGATTGACCGGGTAATGCGGATTGTAAAAAATTGAATTTAAACGATTGAAAACTGATATTTATATTATGACGAAATTGGACAGAAGGGAATTTCTTTTAAAGAGTGCAGCTGGTATTGCCGGGGCTGCCGCAGTTGCAACAGTTCTTCCAGAACTGAGTTTTGCCTCGGTGGCCAAAAAAACACAGATGGTGGATATGGTTGACCTAGGAAAGACCGGGCTAAAAGTTTCACGGCTCGCCTTTGGTACGGGAACAAGGGGTTGGAAGAACGTATCGGACCAAACAAGGCTGGGCGTAGAAAAATTTGTCAAACTGTCACAATATTGCTACGATCGGGGGATCCGCTTCTTTGATGCTGCCGACATGTATGGCTCGCATACCTATGTGGCAGAGGCTTTAAAGGTACTGCCCCGCGAAAAGGTCACCATCCTTACCAAGGTAATGACCTACAGGCATGAAGGTTGGTACGAGGTTGAGCCTTTTGAGAAATGCTTCGACCGTTTCAGGAAAGAATTGAATACCGATTATTTCGATATCTTCCTGTTGCACTGCATGGAGAATGGCAACTGGCCAAATGAGTACAAAAGTTACATGGATGGGCTTTCTAAAGAGAAACAGAAAGGAAATATCAAAGCCATTGGTATATCCTGTCACAGCCTCGATGCCATGACTGTTGCTGCATCCCATCCATGGGTGGATGTTCTCTTTGCGAGGATCAACAATGTAGGTGTTACCAAACGAATGGACGATACACCTGAAAAAGTAATGAAGGTACTTGAACTTGCACGGAAAAATGGGAAGGGGATTATTGGTATGAAAGTTTTCGGGTGCGGCGATCTGGTCAAGGAAGAGGAACGTGAAGCATCGCTCAACTATGTGATCAAAAGCAAGAATGTCCATTGTATGACTTTGGGTGTCGATCGAGAGGAACAGGTTGACGATAACATCAGCCGGGTCATGCGGATCGTAAATAGTTAAATCCATTTTGCTTAAGGTATGCTAAAGAATAAATTGAAAATCAATCAGGCTTATTTTTCCCTGATTGTTTTATTGCTAATATCTTCCCAAATTTCCAATGCGAAAGATACCAAACTTAAACTATGGTACGACAAACCTGCAAAAGATTGGATGACTGAGGCTTTGCCTGTCGGGAACGGACGGTTGGGTGGAATGGTATTTGGAGGCGTTAAAACCGAACATATCCAGTTCAATGAAATTAGCCTCTGGAGTGGTGACGAAAAAGAAACCGGAGCTTACCAAGCATTTGGCGATTTGTATATTGATTTTAAGCAAATTGTTGATTCAGTGCAATATAAAAGGGAGTTGGATATTGATGATGCTGTACATACGGTCACCTATCTTTCAAATGGGGTGAAGTTTAAACGTGAATATTTCATCAGTGCCAAAGACCAGGTGATGGTTTTAAGGATCAGTGCCGATAAAAAGGGGAGTTGTAGCGGAAAAATAAGGCTGACCGATATGCATAAGGGTGAAATTGGGGCTAAGTATAGTCGGATCACCTTGAAGGGTAAACTCGACAATGGTTTATCTTATGAAGCAGTTGTTGCGATTCTGACCGATGGGGGAGTGGTAACTTCTGAAAACAATGAACTTGTTTTTGAAGGAACCAACAACATTATTATTTTTCTTGCCGCAGGGACTGATTATCTTCCGATTTATGGCAAAGGTTGGAGGGGTGACAACCCACATCAGTTAATTGACCATCAATTGAATTCTGCGTTAAAGATTCCCTATAAACAATTGCTGGAAAGACATATAGCTGATTACAAAAGTCTTTTTAAAAGGGTTGACCTGAATATTGGAGAAACGGCCACATCAATTGGAGAATTGCCAACCGACAGAAGGTTGGTCGCCTATAAAAATGGGGCAAAAGATCCTGATCTGGAGGAAATCATGTTTCAGTATGGCCGGTATTTGTTGATCAGTTCATCCCGTCCCGGATCGCTCCCGGCTAACCTCCAGGGGATCTGGAACAATTCCAATAACCCACCCTGGCGTTCCGACTACCACTCGAACATCAATGTACAGATGAACTACTGGCCTGCTGAGGTGACCAATCTCAGCGAATGTCATATCCCGTTCATCGATTACATCAACAACCAGCGGGAAGTCAGGACAAAGGCAACAAGGGAATTTTATAAATCGCAAAAAGGTTGGACGGTACAGACCGAAAATAACATTTACGGTGCAGGAAGTTTTGTCTGGAACCCACCAGCAAGTGCATGGTATTGCCAACATTTGTGGGAGCATTACGCTTTCACGAACGACAAAAAATACCTTCGTGATGTGGCTTACCCGGTCATGAAGGAGATCTGTGAATTTTGGGAGGAGCGGTTGGTTCCCGACTCCAATGGGAAATTGGTCACTCTTGATGGATGGTCTCCCGAACATGGACCACATGAACCGGGGGTCACCTACGACCAGGAGATTGTCTGGGACTTGTTTACCAATTATTTGGAGGCTTCTGAAATTTTGGGTATTGATCCAGAGTATCGTAAAACGGTGACTTCATTACGTGACAAATTGCTCAAACCACAGATTGGCAAATGGGGGCAATTGATGGAATGGAGTATCGACAGGGACGATTCGACCGATACCCACCGTCATATTTCGCATCTTTTTGCACTTTACCCAGGAAGGCAAATATCAATCAATCAAACACCTGAACTGGCATCGGCAGCGAAGAAAATACTGATTGCACGTGGCGATCAAAGCACCGGTTGGGCAATGGCATGGCGGATCAATTTCTGGGCACGCATGTACGATGGGAATCATGCCTATAAATTATTGCGTAACTTAATGACCATTGTTGGTGGGACTGGAACCGATTATGGCAAAGGGGGAGGAGTTTATTCAAATCTTTTTGATGCCCACCCACCATTTCAAATCGATGGCAATTTTGGTGCCACTTCCGGGATAGCCGAAATGCTGATCCAATCGCAAGCTGGGGAGATTTGTCTATTGCCTGCTTTACCCGATGGCTGGTCATCCGGAACGGTTACAGGATTAAAGGCTAGAGGTGGATATGTTGTTGACGTGACCTGGAAAGATGGCAAAGTCATAACCTATCGGATCGCTTCCACCAATGGTGGAAACGTGAAAATCCGTGTTAACGGTGAGGCAAAAACGATTTTTGCAACAAGGTTATAGAAGAGGTTGAATACTTATTTCTTACGATAAAAAACAACAATGACGGTCTTATGGGAGACCGTCATTGTTGTTTTTGGAAAACATTCTACTGCTAAATATAAAAAAAAGCATTGCAGAAACTCTGCAATGCTCTATGTATCGTAGCTTTATTTGCTTAAGAACGTATATTTGTTTGGATTATCTCAGTGAAAAACGACACGAAAATACTTCAAACCGCAACTGCCAAAATCATCGGACAGTAAATTTGCGTTCAACAGGCTTAGGCTTAGTAGCTTGACCTACGGCTTCCGCCTCTGTCACCACCGCCACTACCACCGGAATTTCCGCCACGATTGTAACCGCCACGGTCACCACCACGGTCACCACCACGATCACCACCACCGCCACCGCCACGGTTGAAACCGCCACGATCGCCGCCACCGCCGCCACCGCCGCGGTTGAAACCACCACCGCCGCCGCCACGGTTGAAACCACCACCGCTGCTTGGACGTCTTGTACCATCTTTGGGTTTTTCAATTGACTCGTTCACAACGATTGTGCGGCCGTCAACTTCTGCCCCATTAAGTTCCTCGATAGCCTTTTTGGCTTCTTCGTCATTCGGCATTTCAATGAAACCGAATCCTTTGCTCCTTCCGGAAAATTTGTCTGAGATGATTCTTGCTGAAGTTACTTCGCCGTATTCTTCAAAAAATCCTTTTAATTCTGCCTCTTCTAAGCTAAATGGCAGACTTCCTACGAAAATGTTCATAATTTAAAAAACTAAATTAAATGGTAAATAATCCGTTGTAAAAATAGTTATAATTCATTGCAAAAAGCATTTGATAAATTTATTTTAATATTATTTTATATTCATGAATATCAGTATTTTATATTAATAAATGCCTAAGGATGTTCATTATGTCAGGTATGTTGAGAGAAAAATCAGGCATTTATTCAGTAAATTGAAATTCAGATTAATGCATTGTGTTGTCATGGTATTGCTCTAGCCATTTGTATCGGTTGAAAACCATGTCTTGTAAAATTAAATAAAATTGACCTTTTATTTACTGAATTTCAATTATCAAAAATTTTTCAAGAAACTTTAGAAATATTTGAGTAGTTTTAAATCCTTAAAATTTCCAATTGATGAAGAATATTGTTTTGGCCTTATTGTTTGTTTTGATTTGTAATTTTGCTTTTGGCCAGGCTCAAATAAGTGTCAAATCATTTAGCAGACAGGAGAATGACATGACAGCCAGGATTGAATCCCCTAAAAAAGACCAGAATGGGGATGTTTGTGCTATCATCAAAGTCGTAACCACCCAGACTGGATTTAGTTGGGAACCTGATGGATTGGGTATTGTGTCGGCAGAGCCAAAAGTTGGTGAATATTGGCTTTATGTTCCCTATGGTGCCAAACGTCTGACGATCAAACATCCGCAATTAGGAATCCTTCGTGATTATATGTACCCGATTCCAATCGAAAAGGCAACCGTGTATATTATGGAACTGACTACGGGAAAAATTAAGATTACAGTTGATGAAACGATAGAAAGTCAATGGTTGTTGATCTCAACCGATCCACTAGGAGCAGATGTTTACATCAATGATAAACCGGCAGGTAAAACTCCTTATCAGAATGAACTACCTGTTGGAAAATACACCTGGAGGTTACAAAAGGAGTTGTATCAGAATGATGCCGGAGTTGTTGAGTTGACTGCGGGGGGGCAGAAGCAAAAAATTGACCTGAAGTTAAAACCAAACTTTGGTTCTATGCAGCTTTCAACCACACCGGAAGCTGGAGCGACTGTTTCATTGAATGGAATGGAAACACAAAAGGTAACCCCTTGTGTATTTGACCGATTACCTTCAGGCGAACATACCATTACTGTTAGCCGAGATATGTACGAAACAACCACTCAGCGTTTTACAATTGTAGCTGGTGAAAATAAACCATTATCTATTGTTATGAAACCAACTTTTGCCGGAGTAACCATCAACTCCGATCCAAAAGCAGATATTTACATAAATGGACAGTTTAAAATCAATGGATCTTGGCAAGGCAGGCTCGGTCCCGGAGTTTATACTTTTGAAGGCAAATTAGATAAACACCAGACTGCTATTGAAAAACAGTCAGTTGAGGTTGGTCAGCCGCTAAACCTAACCTTACGGCCTATCCCACTTACGGGTAACCTGAAGGTGATGAGTTCTCCTTTTGAAGCTTTGGTTAAAATTAATGGCAAGGAAATGGGGCAAACCCCTATAACGATAAAGAACCTATTGATTGGTGATTATACGGTTGAAATTTCCCTTTCGGGATTTACAACAGCCATTGAAAAAACGACGATTGCCGAAGGACAGACTGCGATTGTTAACACAACCCTGGTTAATGGAAAACCTGTTACAGTTAATTCGGTCCCTTCGGGAGTACAGCTTTACATTGATGGAAATTTATCAGGTACCACACCTTACAA
>Ga0114951_10000390_pt1 | contig 62290 bp, 54 predicted proteins | sample AM7aDNAmetaG_FD_88677 | JGI IMG/M metagenome (GOLD analysis project Ga0114951, IMG submission 88677) | Freshwater microbial communities from Finland to study Microbial Dark Matter (Phase II) - AM7a DNA metaG | ecosystem: Environmental > Aquatic > Freshwater > Lake | place: Finland: Lake Alinen...
CAACGGCATGATCCGTCAAACCGAATTCTTCCTTTATACAGAAAAAGACAGGAAAGCCATAGAAAAATGCCTGGAAAGAGGGTATAAGTACCCGGAAATTACCGGCTGGATAAGAGCGGTAAAAAATGATTTTAAACTTGTAAAAGAGATGGGACTGAAAGAAACCGGTATTTTGACCTCAGTTTCTGATTATCATATTTTTCTTAAGCTAAAAAAGAAGCGCAGCGAGGCGATGAAGGATTATCTTGCCGTAGTCAGTGCCGCTTTAGAGAATGGTATTGTGCCCCGCTGTCATTTTGAAGATATTACCCGGGCAGATTTTTATGGGTTTGTGGTTCCCTTTGTTCAGGAGCTGATGAAGCTTTCCAGAGATGCAAAGATTCCCATTAAGATAAGAGCATGTGATACACTGGGCTACGGTGTTACCTATCCGGGTGTTGCTCTTCCCAGAAGTGTTAAGGGTATTGCCCACGGTCTTTGCAAGATTGCGGGTGTCCCGAGTTCCTGGCTGGAATGGCACGGACATAACGACTTCTATAAAGGAGTTATTAACGCCTCTACCGCGTGGATGTACGGGATAAGCGCGGCCAACGGGGCGCTTCTTGGCATTGGTGAAAGGACCGGGAACACGCCTATTGAGTCGATGCTTATTGAATATCAGCAGTTAAAGGGTACGGTCAACGGTATGGATACGACAGTAATTACCGATATCGCGAATTATTTTGAAAAAGAAATAGGCTATAAAATACCGGGCAATCAGCCGTTCGTAGGCTCAAAGTTTAATGTCACGAAAGCGGGAATCCACGCCGACGGCATTATGAAGAATGAAGAGATCTATAATATTTTTGATACCATGAAAATTTTAAAAAGAGATGTGGATGTGGAAATTACCGATAAATCGGGTTTTGCCGGGATTGCGTTCTGGATAAATACAAGACTCCATCTTGAGGGGACCGGTAAAGTGGCAAAGGATCATCCTGCGGTCAAGACGATAAAAACCTGGATAGATGCCGAATATTCCGGAGGGCGTACGACTTCAATTTCCGAACCTGAAATGTGGCTCCAGATAGAGCACCACAGGCCTGAGCTCTTAAACAAGGGAAAAAAGTAAACTACCACAGGCTAAAACCGGAAGGTGTTTTATTTTGAAAGGTAAATATTTTAAGGCAAAATAATAAACAGAAAGGGAGAAGCATGCAGGATATTATTAATAGATTGAAAAAAGAAATTTTTGTCTGTGACGGGGCCATGGGGACGATGCTGCAGAAGCACGGCCTTTCCGCAGGGGAGTGTCCCGAATATTGGAACCTTACCAAAGCCGAAAAACTTGTTCTGGTGCACCGGGAATATATCGAAGCAGGGGCGGATATTATTATTACAAATACCTTCGGTGGAAACCGGCTAAAGCTTCAGAAATACAATTTGGAAGGAAAACTTAAAGAGATTAATATTTCGAGCGTTGCCAATGCGAAGCTTGCCGTAGAACAGTCCGGCCGGCCGGTAATGGTAGCCGGAGATATAGGCCCGACCGGTTCGCTGCTTGAGCCGCTGGGTTTTCTTTCTGTTAAAGAAGCTTATGAAGCCTTTAAAGAACAGGTGCTCGCGCTGGCTGAAGGCGGGGCGGATCTTCTAATTATAGAAACCATGATAGCCCTCGAAGAAACTGTGGCGGCGGTCAGGGCGGCAAAAGAAAATTCCAAATTGCCGGTGATTGCCTGTATGACTTTTGATGTTACACCCAATAAGGATGTGCGGACGGTTATGGGCGTGGATGTGCCTACTATGGTTACAGAACTTACAAAGGCCGGCGCCGATATTTTAGGCTCCAATTGCGGAAATGGTATAGAGCAGATGGTCGAAGTTATCCGGGCCATCCGGGCCAATACGGATAAACCGTTGATTGCCGAAGCCAATGCGGGTATGCCTAAACTTAAAGACGGAATAATTTACTATGACGGGACCCCGGAAGTGGTAGCTTCCTTTACAGGGGCGCTTATTGAGACCGGCGCAAATATTGTCGGAGGCTGCTGCGGCACTACTCCCGCGCATATAAAAGAAATTAAAAATCAGATTGAAAGGAGAAAGAATAAATGAGAAAGCCTGTAATTGCCGGAAATTGGAAAATGAATAAGACTGTTGCGGAGGCGCTTGAACTGGTTAAAGATCTCCGGTTTAAACTCGAAAATGTTTCCGAGGTAGAAATCGTGGTCTGTCCGCCTTTTCTTGCGATACAGCCCGTCTACCAGTTTTTAAAAGGCAGTAACATAAAAGTGGGCGCTCAAAATTGTTATTTTGAGAAAAAAGGCGCGTTTACCGGGGAAGTTTCGGCGGCAATGTTGAAAGAGGCCGGCTGCAGTTATGTTATTCTGGGACATTCCGAGAGAAGGCAGTATTTTAAAGAAACGAACGAATTTATTAATAAAAAAATCAAAGCCGTTATTTCTGAGGGCCTGCTGGCGATAGTCTGTGTCGGGGAAACACTCGAAGAAAGAGAGAAGAACCTGTGGCAGGAAGTAATAAGAACCCAGTTAACCGGCTGTCTGAAGGGTTTCACCGCGGAAGAGATCTCCAAAATGATCCTGGCCTACGAACCGGTCTGGGCGATAGGCACCGGCAAGGTGGCCAGCAAAGAACAGGCACAGGAAGTTCATAAATTTATCCGCGACCTGGTGGTTAAACTTTACGACAAGAACACGGCTGAAGCGCTCCGCATACAGTACGGCGGCAGTGTAAAACCGGATAATGTCTCGATACTTATGGGCGAGCCGGATATTGACGGTGCTCTGGTGGGCGGGGCTGCACTCGAAGCGGAGTCATTTATGAAGCTTGTAAAATTTGAAAGGAAGGCGAAGTAATTAAACGCCGATAACCGGGGGGAATTAAATGGAAATTCTTGTTACGATACTTACGATACTGGATGTGATTTTTTGTCTGCTTTTGATTTTACTTATTCTTTTGCAGTCCGGCAAAGGCTCTGATATAGGTTCCATGCTGGGCGGAGGCGGGGCCTCCCAGACGCTTTTTGGCCCGGCCGGCGGTAAAAATATAATGGTCCGCATAACAACGGTGGTGGCGGCGTTATTTTTTATCACTACTATTGCTCTGGCCAAACTTCCCGCGCTCAGCGGTTCAGGCAGTAATAAGATAATTGAAGACCTGGCAAAAGAGGCGGCTAATACTCCCGCTCTGCCTGCAGCTTTGGTTACGCCCGAAACAAAACCTGAAAATAAAAACACTAAACCTGCGCCTGCGGCAAAAACCGCCGTTAAAAAGGCTGAAAATACAGTAACCCCGGAAAAAAAGAAGTAGCGAACGGGCTGTTTCCCGGGCCCGGTGCGGTCTAAAGGCGGCGAGAGCTCGTTGCCGGCGGAGAATCTTTTTCAAGTTAAGGGTGGGGCTATGCAGATAAGCAAGATTTTGATACTTTTTATTCTTGTAGGGATTGTTGTCGGTGGATATTTTATAACCCAAAAGATGCTTGAGGATATGCAGAGTTACCGGGAGAACAGGGGTTCCGGTCTTTCAAACAGCAGCGCCGAGTACGGAGATATGTTTGTGGATTCCTCTATCGGGGATGCCTCGATGCTCAACCCTATTCTTTCAACAGATTCGGCTTCGGCGGATATCAGCGGGCTTATTTTTAACGGCCTCGTAAAATATGATAAAGATCTGAAACTTGCCGGCGATCTTGCTAAAAGCTGGGAGGTTTCCAAAGACGGCCTCGTTATTACTTTTCATCTGAAGAAAGATGTCCGCTGGCAGGACGGCCTTCCCTTTACGGCGGCTGATGTAGAATTTACCTACAAAAAACTCACTGACCCTGGGACAAAAAGCCCCTATAAGAGCGCTTATGAACTGGTAAAGAGATTTGAAGTTCTTGATGAATACACCGTGAGAGTAACTTACGGGGCGCCTTTTGCGCCGGCTCTTGAAAGCTGGGGGATGGGGATTTTACCAAAACACCTTCTTGAAAATCAAGATATAAACACAGCAAAGTTTAACAGCAGTCCCGTCGGAACCGGACCCTTTAAGTTTTCCGGCTGGAGCCGCGGCGAGAAGGTAACGCTTAAAGCCAGTGAGGCCTACTGGGACGGCCGGCCGTATCTGGACAGTTATCTTTACAGGATAATTCCGGACCAGTCCTCGCAGTTAATGGAACTTAAAGCGGGGGGCATAGACTCCATGGTCCTGACTTCTGATATGTATGCCAACCTTTCAAAAGACAAAACTTTTAACGAAAAAAATAATACCTACCGTTATACGGGGTTTAATTACACTTATCTGGGCTTTAATCTGAATAATCCTCTATTTTCGGATAAAAAGGTAAGGCAGGCCATCGATCTGGGAATAAACAGAAAAGAGATAATTGACGGTGTTCTGCTGGGCTACGGCGTAGAAAGCACCGGGCCTTTTCTACCAAGATCCTGGGCATATAATAAAAATGTTTCCTGGGGAAAATTCAACCGGGAAAAAGCAATGCAGCTGCTTGCGGAAGCCGGCTGGGCGGATACGGATAAGGACGGAATTCTCGAAAAGAACGGCAAGAAATTTGAATTTATGCTAATGACCAATCAGGGTAACAAACAGCGGGAACTCGTCGTCCAGGTTATCCAGCAGCATTTAAAAAAATTGGGTATAAAAGTTAACATCAGGATAATCGCCTGGAGCTCTTTTATAAACGAGTTTGTCGACAAGAAAAAATTTGATGCCATTGTCATGGGCTGGCAGCTCTCCCCTGATCCCGACATCTTTGATATATTTCATTCTTCAAAAATAAATGAGAAAGAATATAATTTCGTCTCTTACAAAAATGCCGAAGTGGACAAACTCCTTGTGGAAGGACGCACCACCTTTGACCTGGAAAAAAGAAAAAAAGCCTATAACCGTGTTCACGAAATAATAGCCGAGGACCTGCCTTATGTCTTCATCTATGTCCCGGATACTCTGGTGGCCATAGATAAGCGCGTGCAAAACATAAAAGTAGAGGCCGCAGGTATCAGGTATAATTTCGAAAAGTGGTATGTCCCGAAAGGCACGCAGAAATACAAAAACGAAATACAAAAGTGACAAGTACAAAGTTTAAAGTACAAAGTACGAAGTAAAAAAATCTGTACTTTATGCTTTGGCTTTAACTTTGTACCTTGTACTTTCTAGATTGTACTTTGTCTTTTAAAGAGGAGGTTTTTATGAAAGGTATCATTCTCGCGGGTGGTCTGGGTACTCGTCTGTCGCCTCTTACCCGGATTACTAATAAACATCTTCTGCCTGTTTATGATAAACCTATGATATTTTATCCTATACAGACCCTGGTAAACGCCGGGATAGACGATATAATGCTGGTGGTGGGCGGTAATAATGCCGGTGATTTTTTAAGATTGCTCGGGAACGGGAAAGATTTCGGTTTAAAGCATATTAATTACGCTTATCAGAAAGGGGAAGGCGGCATTGCCGAGGCTCTTTCTCTGGCGGAGCATTTTTCCAAAGGTGAGAAAGTGCTGGTGATGCTCGGGGATAATCTCATTGGCGGTAATATAAAAAAATCCGTGGCAGAATTTGAAAAGAGCAAAAAAGGCGCAAAGATAATACTGAAAGAAGTTCCTGATCCGGAGAATTACGGCGTGCCGGTCTTTAAAAATGGCAAAATAACGGGGATAATCGAAAAGCCTAAAACACCTCCTTCGAATTATGCCGTGATAGGTATCTATATGTTTGATAACGAGGTATTCAAGATAATCGGAAAGCTTAAGCCTTCACAAAGAGGCGAACTGGAAATCACGGATGTAAATAATATGTACCTGAAAAAAGGCCGGTTGTCCTACAGTATCCTTGACGGGTGGTGGGCCGATGCCGGTTCTTCGATAGAAGGCTGGTTTGAAACAAATAAAACAGTAGCGCTGTATGGGGCAAACAAGCTATAAGGCAAATTCTAAGATCAAAGCACTAAATTCTAAACGTTAAGGTAGTATAAAATATATTACAATGCTTCTGTTTGGAATTCGACTTACCTTAGTGTATTTGATATTGTCGTCCGCCAGTCTTTTGGGAGGATTGTTTTTGGTTTTTCAAGTTTTAAGTTTTGAGTTTACTTTTTAAGGAGATAGAGTATGATTGAAGGTGTAGGTATAAAAAAGTTAAAAGTAATTCCTGACGAACGCGGGCGTTTGATGGAGATGTTTAGGAGTGATGATGAACTCTTTGAGAAATTCGGGCAGGTCTATATGACGACCACACTGCCGGGTGTTGTGAAAGCCTGGCATTATCACAAACTCCAAAACGATAATTTTGTCTGCGTCAAGGGTATGGCCAAAGTAGTGCTTTTTGACAGCAGGAAAAACTCTAAAACTAAAGGTGAAATAAATGAATTTTTTATAGGAGAGCACAATCAAATTCTCCTGCAGATACCAAAAATGGTCTTTCACGGTTTCAAATGTGTTAGCGAGCAGGAATGTATAATAATCAACTGCCCGACGGAAAAGTATAATTACAAGACACCCGATGAATACCGGCTGCCGGCGCATACGAAAAAAATTAAGTATAATTGGGCAAGAAAAGACGGATAGTTAGAACAGAGTGATAAGGGTTTATAAGGTTTGTAATGTTTATAAAGTTTGTAAGGTCTAAAATCCTTGAAGGATATTGATTTGTCTTATCAGTGGAATCAAAGGGATTTGCAATCTGTGTAATCTTTTTAAAAAGGTCTAAGATCGTTGAAGAATATTTATGTAAATGCCGCGATTTAACTTGTTAGCTTGTTTTCTTGTTGTCTGGTTATCTGATTTTCGAAGGAGCGTGAACTATGAAAATACTGGTTACCGGCGGGGCGGGTTTTATAGGAAGTAATTTTATCCGCTATATCCTTGCTAAGTATAAGAATTATTCTATTGTTAATCTGGATAAGTTGACTTATGCGGGTAATTTGGAAAACCTTAAAGATGTTGCGAAGAATCCCCGCTACAAATTTGTTAAAGGTGATATCTGCGATCCGGTAGCGGCGGAAAGGGCTATGAAAAATTGTGAAGTGGTAATTAACTTTGCGGCCGAATCTCATGTGGACCGGTCAATAGCCAGGTCGGCGGATTTTGTAAAGACCAATTTCACCGGCGTCCACAACATGCTGGAAACGGCAAAAAAGAACAAGATTAAAAAGTTCATTCAAATAAGCACCGACGAAGTCTATGGCAGCGCAGTGAAAGGCGCTTTTTTTGAAACTGATGAATTAAATCCCTCCAGCCCCTATTCAGCGAGCAAGGCGGGCGCCGATCTTTTAGCTAAATCGTATTTTACGACCTTTGGCTTTCCGGTTATCATTACAAGAAGTTCAAACAATTACGGTCCCTATCAATATCCGGAAAAACTTATCCCGCTTTTTATTACCAATGCTTCTATGAATATTAATTTACCGGTCTATGGTTCCGGTAAGAATATCCGGGACTGGATATATGTAGAAGATAATTGCGCCGGGATAGATATAGTTCTGCATAAAGGGAAAGCCGGGGAAATCTATAATATCGGTGGCGGAAATGAAAAGACAAACCTGGAAATCACCAGGATGATCTTGAAATACACGGGGAAACCCTTAAGCCTGATTACTTATGTGAAGGACCGTCTCGGGCATGATTTTAGATATGCTTTAAATACTGCGAAACTCAGAAAACTCGGATTTAAACCCGGCTACACTTTTGAAACGGGCATGGAAAAAACCGTAAAATGGTATCTGGGCAACAGAGCCTGGTGGATAAAACTCGGATGAGAATACTTCTTTTCGGCGCCGGCGGCATGCTGGCCCACGATATAATAAAGGTCTTTGACCGCGACCAGGTGGTCCTTTCGGATCTTAAACCGGTAGGTGATAAAACAACTTTTTTAACGGACATAACAAATCCCGGCGAGGTAAGAGAGCTTATGCATAAGGTAAGGCCGGCTCTGGTGATAAATGCTTCAGCTTATACCGATGTTGACGGCTGTGAAGATGATGTGGACCTGGCCTATACGGTAAACGCAAAAGGCCCGGAAAATATTGCGCTGGCCTGCAAAGAGTACCGGGCAAAAATGGTGCACATAAGCACCGACTATATTTTTGACGGGGAGACTACCATACCGTATAATGAAACCGATCTGCCCTCTGCTTCCGGAATGTACGGGAAATCAAAACTTGCGGGGGAGATCTTTGTCGCCCAGGCTTTGAAAGAAAGATATATATTGCGGACGGCGCTTCTTTACGGCGCCAACAGGGATAATTTTGTCAGCAAAATAATGTGCAGACTTAAAAATAAAGAAAAAATAACCGTGCCGGATGATATGTATGGTTCGCCCACCTGGACCGTCGAACTTGCAAGGATGATAAAAGGAATTTACCGGACCCATAAGTTCGGTACCTACCACGCGGTCAATACCGGTTATTGCTCAAGATTTGAATGGGCTCTTAAGATTGCGGAGTTTTCCGGTATTTCCGGGGATATTCAGCCAATAAAATCCGAGACGCTTAAGACCAAAGCCAAGAGGCCTCTTTTTTCTGCTATGGATAATGAAAAAATCAGAGCCCTTGTTCCCGGTATTCTTTCCTGGGAAGACGGCCTTAAAGGTTTTTTAAACGAACAAAAAGAAAAAAAATGAAAGAGCCATTAGCCCGGGCCCGCAACTATGTTTACTGGTTGATCTCAAAACAAAACCGCACAAAAAAAGAGATAATTGACAAGCTGACCCGTAAGGAATACGAAAAAGATATTATCGCGCAGGTTGTTAAAGAAGCGGAAGAGAACGAGCTGATAAATGACAAGAGGTATGCTTTCGCGTATGCCTCGGACCGGATGAATTTTTATAAGTCCGGGAAAAATCTTATTAAAATGAAGCTGCTCCAGAAGGGCGTGGATAAGGAGCTTATTGACAGGGCTCTCGAGTTTACCTTCCGGGGCGTGGATGAATACAAGCAGGCTCTGGATATCGCAAAAAGGCGTGCCCGCACCTATAAACGGCTTGATGCTAAAGTTATGGCCAGGCGGCTCACGAGCTATATTGTGAGGAGAGGGTTTAGTTTTGATATAGCGCTGAGGGTGACGAAGACTATTGTGAAAGAAATAAATTATGAAGAATAGGACTTTATGTTAACCAACGATATTCGCAAACTTTATCTTGATTATTTTGCAAAGAAGGGGCATGTGGTCGTCAAGTCTGACTCCCTGATTCCTTCTAATGATCCTACTCTGCTTTTTACTTCGGCGGGGATGGTTCAGTTCAAATCCATGTATGTTTCTGCGGGTAAACTGGAGTATACTCGTGCTGCCTCCTGTCAAAAGTGTCTTAGAACTCCTGATCTGGAAAATGTAGGCCGGACCCCGCGGCATCATACTTTTTTTGAGATGTTGGGCAACTTCTCCTTCGGTGACTATTTTAAAAAAGAAGCCCTGACCTGGTCCTGGGATTTTATTACTAATGTTTTAAAACTTCCAAAAGAAGCGCTTTGGGCAAGTGTATATGAAGATGATAATGAGGCTTATGAACTCTGGAATAAAGTAATAGGCCTGCCTGCGGAAAGGATTGTCCGGCTCGGAAAGAAAGATAATTTCTGGGGGCCGGTTGGCGGGACGGGACCTTGCGGGCCTTGCAGTGAGATTTATATAGATTTTGGTGCTAAATACGGCTGTGGGAAAAAAGATTGCAAACCGGGCTGTGACTGCGACAGGTTTGAGGAGTTCTGGAATAATGTTTTTCCGTGCTTTGATGCTCAACAGGACGGGAGTTTTAAGCCCCTTAGAAACGCAGGGGTAGATACAGGAATGGGACTGGAAAGGCTGGCCTCTATTCTTCAGGACACAAGAAATAATTATGACATTGATATTGTTAAGCCGCTGGTACTTGAAGCGGGAAAACTCACCGGTACAACATATAAACAAGACGCAAAGAAAGATGTGATGCTTAAAGTCATCGCAGATCATTCAAGGGCTGTAACTTTCCTTCTGGCTGACGGGATAGTCTCTTCAAATGAAGGCCGCGGCTATGTTTTAAGAAGGATAATAAGAAGGGCAGTTAGATTCGGAAAACTCCTGGGACAGGACGAGCCTTTTATGTGTAAGTTGTCAGAAAATGTTGTTGAGCAGATGAAAGGCCCGTACCCTGAACTGGAAGAAAGAAAGACCCAGATTAGCCGGGCTATAAAGATGGAAGAGGAAAGATTTCTCCAAACTCTTAACCAGGGAATTAATCTGCTGGATGGCTTCCTTGACAAAAACAAAGGTGCTCTTTCCGGCGAGAACGCTTTCAAACTTTACGATACTTACGGCTTTCCGCTTGAACTTACCATGGAGATAGCCGCAGAGAAAGGCGTTAAGGTCGATGAGAAGGGTTTTGAAAAGGCTCTTCAAGAACAGCAGGAGAAGGCCCGGTCGGCCTGGAAGGGTTCCGGCGAAAAAGAGATGAGCGGCCAGCTGGCCCAGTTTGCAAAGACGGAATTCACGGGTTATGAAAATTATACCGCCGGAGTAAAGGCGAAAGTTACGGGTATCTTAAAGGCCGGACAAAGCAGAGATACGCTTAAAGCAGGGGAAGAAGGTTTAATCATTCTGGATAGATCCTCTTTCTACGGTGAGCTGGGGGGGCAGGCAGGCGATACCGGCCGGCTATTAAATGGGAAATTTGAAGCGGAAGTCACCGGTTCCGAAAAATTTCAACAAAAGGTTACTGTTCATAAAGTTAAAGTTAAAAAGGGCGAAGTTATGACCGGCGATATCGTAGAAGCTTTCGTGGATGTGGAAAGACGGGAAGCCATCATGCGCAATCATACGGCAACGCATCTTTTACATTGGGCGTTGAGAGAAGTTCTCGGGGAAAATGTCCGGCAGTCCGGTTCTTATGTCGGAGCCGATCATTTCAGATTTGATTTTAATCATCCTGCGGGAGTGACCAAAGAGGAACTTGAAAAAATTGAAGGTCTTATAAATGAAAAGATACAGCAAAACGCAGCTGTAAATATTAAAGTACTCTCTGTCGAAGAGGCAAAGAAGACGGGGGCTATTGCTCTTTTTGGAGAGAAGTACGGCGAGACGGTGCGGGTGGTAGATGTAGAAGGGGTTTCAAAGGAATTTTGCGGCGGGACGCATGTAGATAATACAGGGAGGATTGAACTGGTGAAAATTACAAAAGAAAGTTCAGTGGCATCCGGTATCAGAAGAATAGAGGCGGTTTCAGGCAAGGTCGCTCTTGACCTGTTTAAGGAAAAAGAAAAAATATTGAGCGAGCTGGTAAAACTTTTAAATGTAGAAGACGGCAAACTCGTAGAAAGAGTGGCCAAACTCACCGAGCAGATTAAGTCCCTGGAAAAAGAGGTTTCAAAGCTCAAAAAAGGCGAAGGTGTGGCCAAGACCGAGGATTTTTTAAAAAACGCAAAAGAAGTAAAAGGCGCCGTGATAATAGTTGAGCTCCTCGAAGGCGTTAATCCCGGAGAACTCCGTGATATCGGAGATAAAATAAAAGATAAAGTGAAAAACGGTGTAATAGTCCTCTTCACGCAAAGCGAAGATAAAATCTCCTACCTGTGTTTAGTCACAAAAGACTTAAGTTTAAAAGTCAAAGCCGGCGCAGTTGTCAAAGAAATTGCCGCTCTTACAGGAGGCAGCGGAGGAGGCCGGGACGATATGGCGCAAGGCGGCTGTAAAGCAGGAGCAGATTTGAAACTTTTGCTGTCCAAAACCTCTGAGCTGATAGAGAAGAAGATATAGAGGGGAAATTAGGAGCAAATTCTAAGCAAAGCTTTTCTCGATAAGAATGGTATATACATGTCGACATTCGTAAACATAGCGAGATAAGGTCAAAGCACTAAGCACTAAACAGAAGCGTTGAAATTATATTATATATCGTTGAGTCCGCCAAACGAAATATTTGACGAGATGCGGTAATCTTATCTTAAGGTATTCTTTTTATAGTTCCCCCACCTGAGACGGTCAAACAGAAAAATCAATTTCTACGGGAATATTCTCCAATCGACTGTCCCTTAGGGACTGTCGCTCGGGGACAGATGAAAGGGCAAAAGAATGGATCGGTAATGCATTAAAGAGTTACGGACTAAACAAATGAAGTAGTTTTTTGTATATTATTATTAAGTAATTTAATTTTCAATGTACTCAATTAGTAATCAGTAATCGATTTAGCTGCCGCTACGAAAAGGGAATATTGTAATCTTATTGCAAAATTGAAGAGAGCAGTTTATTTTTCTGCTCTTTTTTAGGTTGAGAGTGTTTGGTAAGGGCAGGAAAAGCATAAGTCGAAAAACAATGAAAAATGGGATAATAATGATGTATAATGATAGAGTAAGCAGATAACAGGAAAACGGAGGCGGCTATGAATAAAAATCTTAGAAGGGCAATGCTTGCGGGGTTGGGGGCACTCACTCTGACGGATCAGCTTTCGAAGAAGCTTCTGGTGGAACTGGTAAAAAGAGGTGCGGTCTCCGAAAAAGAAGCCAGGAACCGGGTCAGCGGTGTGGTAAAAGAAGCGGTTAAAGTAAAAAACAAGATTGAAAAGTCAGCGAAAGTAGAAGTGAAAAAGCTTATCAAGAAACTTGACCTTGCGACGATGTCGGATCTTAGGGACTTAGAATCAAAATTGAAGAAAAAAGTCAAGAAAGGTAAATAGAAATACTAATTCACGCATATGCCGTAGTTGCTAGCGCAATAAAATTTATGGATTTCGCCAACAAACAGGTAACTACCCATTTAATGATGTTTCGTAAAGCGGGGATAAAAATAACCGGAACAAATGAATATAATTAATATGGGCAGGACATATAAGAATTTAAAGCGGCTGCGCGAGATAGTTAATGTGCTGGCCAAGTACGGTTTTGAATATATTGTGCACCGGATTAAACTCTCCAAGCATGTACCTTTAAGAAAGCGGGTTGTCAAACAAAAGGATATAAGACAGATTGACGAATATGACGCCGCCAGAAAAATACGGTTTGTCTGTGAAGAACTGGGTCCGACTTTTATTAAATTCGGCCAGATATTATCGCTTCGCGCCGACCTCCTGCCCCGGCATTTTATCGAAGAACTCTCAAAACTGCAGGATGCCGTAAAACCTTTTCCTTTTGAAAAAGCAAAGGAGATAGTTGAAGCGGAGACGGGGGCGGACTTAAAGGATATCTTCTCTGAATTTGAGGAAGTGCCCTGCGCTTCGGCCTCTATGTCCCAGGTGCATTACGCAGTGCTTAAAACCGGCGGAGCCAAAGTTATTGTAAAAGTCCAGCGGCCGGATATTAAAGAAGATATAAAAAGAGATATTGATATCCTGCTCTATCTGGCAAAACTTGTGGAAAAACACCTGCCGGAGTACCGTGTTTATAATCCGGTGGGCATAGTCGAGGAATTTTCAGCGGCAATAAAACGGGAACTTGATTTTACCTATGAGATGGCGCATGCGGATAAGATAGGGAGTTTTTTTAAGGGCAGGAGCCCGGTGCATATTCCAAGAGTTTACTTTGAGCATTCCGGCGAAAAGGTAATGATTATGGAATATCTCGACGGGGTAAAAATCACCACACTAGGCCGCATTTCGGCAGAGAAAAAACATAAGATAGCAAAACGCCTCATCGACGCTTATTATGTTATGGTATTTAAAAAAGGGTTCTTTCACGCGGACCCGCATCCCGGAAATATTCTTATAATGAAGAATAATGCTGTCGGTCTGATTGATTTTGGAATGGCCGGTAAACTAAGCAGTGAAAATATAAAAAAATTCGCTTTTCTTGTTCTCTCCTTTATGGAAAAGGACCTGGAAATAGATGTCGAGGACTACCGCCTGCTCGGAATTGTTTCCGAGGAAGAAGAGAACGCGGAATTTGAAAAGGAAGCCATTGTTATGATGGAGCGCTACCGCCGGTTCCCGCTGGATAAAATAAATATGGGTAATGTTATCTATGAGCTCTCAGAACTCGGCAGAAAATATAATTTTAAACTCAACAAGGATTTTGTATTATTAGGGAAAGTCCTCTTTACGGTAGAGAGCGTGATTCGGGAACTGGATCCGGACTTTAATTTTGTAAAAGCGGCTGAACCTCATGCGCTTTTATTCATCAAAGAAAGCACCGAACCGAAGCAGCTGCTGAAGGACGCAAAGAAAGGGGCGTTTTCTTTGTTTAACTTTTTTAAAAGTTTACCCAAAGACATCGGGGATATTTTTAAAAAGGTGAAAAGAGGCGAACTGGAAATAGAGTTTGTGCATGTCGGGCTGGAGCCGCTTATCAATGAGATGGATAAAGCGACGAACCGGTTGGCTTCCGCGTTTATTATAGGCGCGTTGATCGTGGGTTCTTCAATAATAGTCTATACCGGGGTGGGGCCGAAGCTTTTTGATATGCCGCTTTTCGGATTTCTGGGATTTTTTATAGCGGCGATAATGGGCTTCATTCTTGCCATCTCCATACTACGGTCAGGCAGGCTATGAGCATACTGGGCATTGATTACGGGGACAAAAGAATAGGCGTGGCTATTACCGACGAGTTGACCGGTTCAGCCCACCCTTTAAAAGTTATTCCGACCGCCGTGGGCTTTAAAGAAATAAATAAAATAATAGCCGAATACGGCAATGTCGAGAAACTTATTGTGGGGATGCCTTACAATCTGAAGGATGAGGTGGCTTTCAAGGCCAAGCAGGTGCAGGTGTGGATAGAAAAACTGAAAAAAGAGATAAAAATCCCGGTAGAGACCTGGGATGAAAGGTTTTCAACTTCCGAAGCAAAAGATATTTTGCTTAAGGCGGATGTGAGCAGAAAAAAACGCAAAGAGGTCATAGACAAAATGGCGGCCTGTATCATCCTGCAGAGTTATGTTGAGGCTGAAAGGGAAAAACAACGGAAGGGGAGCAGTGAATGAGTAACTATAAAAAATATACAATTAAAGATATCAGGGCAATGGTCTCCCTTTTAAAGACCGAGTACCTGATAATTACGGTTATTCTGATGATAGTTATTCTGCTTTTTCTGCCGAACGGTTTCAGTTCTGAAACAAAATATGTTGTTGTTCCCAAAGGGGCCGGGGCTTCAAAAATAACTTCAATTCTAAAAAAAGAAGGGGTGATAAGATCAAAACTTGCTTTTCGTATTATTCTCTGTCTCCGCGGCGGTTCTTTAAAAGCCGGAGAGTATGAATTTTCCCCTTCGATGTTTCCCTGGACGGTGGCCTCATTTTTGAAAAGCGGGAAGGTCGGCTCACACGCCGTATTAGTGCCGGAAGGGTATACAGCAAGACAGATAGCCAAACTTCTTTCTAATAAAGGACTGGCTTGCGAAATATTAATAATGAGACTTTGCGCGGATAAAGAATTTATAAAAAAAACCGGGATTGATGCTCCCAGCCTTGAGGGCTACCTGTTTCCCAGCACCTATTTTATAACCCGCGGAATGACCGAGGAAGAGATAATATTGATGATGACCCATGAGTTCCTTGTTAACTGGAAAAAAAGCGGGCTGGAGACGGTTATTACCGGAAAAAAGAAAAGTTTGAACGAGATAGTAAAGTTGGCCTCGCTGGTAGAAAGAGAAGCCGAAATCGATTTTGACCGGCCTCTTATTGCCGGAGTTTTTGTCAACCGGCTTAGGAGAAATATGAAATTGGAGTCCTGCGCAACCGTAGTATATGCCTACGGGGAAAAGGAAGTGCAAAAGAACCGTCTTTCAGGCAAAGACCTGCTTATAGAATCGCCATACAATACTTATTTGCATTACGGCTTGCCGCCCGGGCCTATTTGCAGTCCCGGTATGGCTGCATTAAAAGCCGCGGTGTTTCCGGCCGAGAATAATATGCTTTTCTTTGTGCTGAATAACGACGGCAGCCGCTCGCATATTTTTTCGGAAACGAAAGCACAGCATGAGCTTGCCACAAAGGCAAGTAAGGTAACAACCCTCCTGAGGCGGGCTGCTTCGCAGGATAAGTGAACAGAAGAAAACAACAAGAGTAAAGATTAAAAAGTGGTGGCAGGTATTTTACTTAGTGCTTCAATATTGAGGAGAAATGTGTATGATTAGCATTCAGGGTGTTTCAAAAAAATACGGAAAATTTACTGCCGTGGACGATATTAATCTGGAGATTAAGAAGGGGGAGATCTTCGGGTTTCTGGGGCCAAATGGAGCGGGAAAGACTACCACACTCAAGATGATGACCGGGCTTCTTAAGATAAACTCCGGAAAGATTTCTATCGGCGGGTTTGATATTTCCAAGGAGCCCCTTGAAGTCAAAAAAATCATCGGCTATATTCCCGACCGGCCTTATATTTACGAAAAGCTTACCGGAAAGGAGTTCCTGGATTTTGTTGCAGGCATTTACCATGTCCCTTATGAAAAGAAAGAAGCTAAAATTAAGAATCTCCTGCTTTTGTTCGAGCTTGATAAATGGGGAGATGAACTGATAGAGAGTTACTCTCTAGGTATGAAGCAAAAAATAGTCATGGCGTCGAATATCCTCCATGATCCCGAGGTGTATATTGTAGACGAGCCGATGGTCGGGTTGGATCCCAAGAGCGCGAAGATAGTGAAAGAAATCTTTATTGATCTGGGTAAAGCAGGTAAGACACTTTTTATTTCCACGCATTCCCTTGAGATAGTAGAGACGCTCTGCAATAACATAGGGATAATTATGAACGGGAAGATGGTTGTGAAAGGAACTTTTAAGGAAGTAAAGGAAATGGCAAAGACAGAAAAAACCGGGCTGGAAGATATATTCCTGAGTCTGACCGGGGCGCCGGATCTGAGTAATGTGTTGGAACATATAAAGTAAAAGAAAAAGGTCTATAAGGGTTCTTAAGGTTTGTAAGGTTTTTAAAGTTTGTAAAGTCTAATATCTTTGAAGGATATTGTTTGTTTTAATCTGACTTTCATAAATGTAAGATAAAGATATTTAGTCATCCGCCGACGCTTTGTGGCGGAAGTGGAATCAAAAGTTTTTAAATCAGTGGCCACCTTCGGTGAGATATCGCCAAAGGCGGAAAATCTTGTTCATAAGGTCTGTAAAGGGGTAAAGCAAAAAGCGGTAAAAAAAGGATTTAAAATCTTTTTCCTTTATAGACCGTTATGGATTATCTTTTATAGACGATTATGGACTTTTATGGACATTTGTAGACGCACGAGGTTTTTACAGGCCGTATTGTTATTCAGGTACATTATTTTCGAGGGAAGGTATTTAAAATGAGAGATTTTATTCTGCTTCTGCGGATGTCCTGGGCGGGTTTTCGAAACGGGGCAAAGAAGAAAGAAAAAGGTACCGCGGTAAAGCGCATTATTCTTGTAGGTATTGCCCTGATATTTCTATTGAGTGTTTTTGCGATTTTTCATAACCTGCTCCGCTATTTCAGTACTATTCCTATGTTCGGGGACCTGCTGGTTTGGAAACTTTTAGGGATGGTCTTTCTCTCTTTTATGTTCATGCTTTTATTTTCGAATGTCATTGTCACCATTTCTACTTTTTATCTTTCTGAGGATATGCCTCTTCTTTTAACTCTGCCCCTTGAACTGCCGGCGATAATATTTTCCAGATTCGTGCATACTGTAATTAACAGCTCCTGGATGGTTCTGGCCATGGGTATTCCGGTCTTTGCGGCGTATACAGTCGCTTTAAAAGCCGGCGTTATGACTTTTTTCTTTTCGATGGCTGTCATAACTCTTTTTCTGGTAATAATAGCCTCTGTAAGTATCTCTTTTGCCATGGGTTTAATAAGCATTTTTCCGGCCCGGCGCACAAGGGATTTATTTATGCTTCTTTCGATAGGACTCTTGAGTTTTATTGTGGTGATGTTTCGGATGCTGAAACCGGAAAGGTTCACAAACCAGCGTGAGCTGGCGGGTTTTTCGGAATTTATGAGATCCTTTGAGGCCCCCGAAGCCCCGTATCTTCCCAGCGGTTGGGCGACAAACGCCATAACCTCGTTTTTTAAATACAATTTTACGGAAGCCTATATCAACACCGGTTACCTGATACTGGCGGCGGCAGTTTCCGCGGGTGTCATGCTTTTTATCGGGAAAAAATTATTTATGAAAGGCTGGTGGAATACCGCCGAGAATCAACTGCAGAAATATAGAAAGAAAAAAATAGACGCCTATGATCTTAGAAAAATATTCCCTTTCGTCAAATCAAACATAATAGAAGTGGCGGTCAAGGACATCAAAAACTTTGTAAGAGACTCCTCCCAGTGGCCGCAGTTAATGATGCTGGTTTCTGTGGTTATTATCTATCTCTTCAATGTCACAAATATTCCGCTCGATAAATTGCCCGCTAATATTTACGCTAAATACATAAATGATATTATTTTCTTCCTGAATATGGGTTTTGCCGGGTTTATAATTGCGGCAGTTGCCGCCAGGTTTGTTTTCTCCTCGATTAGTCTGGAGGGGAAGGCCTTCTGGGTAATAAGGACCAGTCCCCTGAGTATTAAAAAATTTATCTGGGAAAAATACTGGATGAGTTTCTTTCCACTGCTTATTCTTTCCGAGACGCTTATCGGCCTCTCGGTATATTTTCTTAGAATTGATACTTTTATGACACTGGTCTCCATGGGCACGGTCTTCTTTTTCTCGCTTTGCATCGCCTCTCTCGGTATAGGTATAGGCGCAATTTATCCGAAGTTTAAGACCGATAACTCTGCAGATATTGCCGCAAGTTACGGTGGAATTATTTACATGATATTTTCAATGCTTTATATCGGTGTTTCTATAGTGCTGGTTGCCATTCCGGTCAACGCCTATTATGCCAACCGGGTAATGGGGACGGTTCATTTTAACCAGCCATATATTATCGGCGCGCTGGGCATCTTCCTTTTGATCCAGCTGGCAGCCTTCGTGCTCCCGATGTATCTCGGTGAGAAATCTTTAAATGACCTGGAACTTTGATAAGTGAGTAACTCCGAATTACCGGAGGGAAAAAGTAAATACTGAATTATTGATATAGGTACCCCAATATGATATAAAAAGAAGGTAGTTGTTTTATAGATAAAAATAAATAATATATAAAAGGCGGAGAATGAAAAAGATTGCGCTTGGAATTAATACGGGGTTCGCGGTAAACAGGTTTCCTGAGCCGGAAGTTTGGGTGAAGATAGCCGGCCAGACACTGGGCTTAAGGCATGTCCAGTTTACGGCCGATCTGCTTAATCCTTTTTTGCCCAAGAAAATCGTGGAAAGCGAAACTAATAAAATAATTAAAAATTTACGCAAATATGATGTGAGTATTGACTGTACTTTCACCGGTTCTTTTACCCGGGTAAATCACCTGATGCATCCGGACGCAAAAATGCGGGAAGTATGGTTTGAGTGGTTCAAAAAGTTCCTGCTCCTGTCAAAAAATCTTGGTGCAAAAAGCGCCGGAAGTCATTTCGGGATACTATCCGACACCGATGTTAAAAATAAAAGCAGATACAACTCTCTGGTAAAAGGGGCAATTGATTACTGGCAGGAGCTCGCCCTCTACGGAAAAAAGATAGGCCTTGATTTTCTGAATTTTGAGCCGATGTCTATACCCCGGGAGATGGCTTACACTATTAAAGAAACAAAAGCCCTGCTGGAAAGGACCAATGAAGGTATCGCCATTCCTATGCTTCTTTGCCTGGATGTTGATCACGGCTTTGCCTCCTCAAAAGACCCTCGAGATAACGACCCTTATGCCTGGCTGGATGAATTTGCGGGAGTTTCCCCCATCATTCATATCAAACAGAGCCTTTTTGACAAAGGCGGGCATTACCCTTTCACAAAAGAATATAACGCGAAAGGAAGAATAATTCCGGAAAAGGTTGTGGACATTATTATCAAAAAGGGCTGTGAAGAGACATTGCTTATTCTGGAAATTTCACACCGCGAACGGTATCCGCAGGACCTGAAGGTTGTGGATGACCTTTTAGAATCTGTAAAATTCTGGCGTACCGCCGTAAAGGACTGAGAATTATGATGAAAGCCGCAGTATTGCATAAAGTCGGGGATTTAAGATATGAAGAAATACCCATTACAAAAATTTCGGAAGGGGAAGCGTTAATTAAAGTAAAAGCGGCCGGAATCTGTAATTCTGATATACCCCGGGTAAAAAGCTCGGGGGCTTATCTGTACCCTATTGTACTGGGTCATGAATTCTGCGGGGTCGTGGAAAAAAGGGCAGCCGGAGAAAATCACGGCGTCTTTCAGGCTGGTTCGCGCGTGGCGGTCTTTCCGCTTATTCCCTGTAAAAAATGCCCTTACTGCGAGAAAGGGGAGTTTGCGCAGTGTAATAATTATGATTATCTCGGTTCCCGGGCCAACGGGGGTTTTTCTGAATATGTCAAAGTCCCGGTCTGGAATCTTTTAAAGATACCGGATAATGTCGGATTTGAGGAAGCGGCTCTCGCCGAACCCGTCGCAGTAGGACTCCATGCCATCAGAAGATTCGGGGTGGACATCGGGGATAAAGTTGTTGTTTACGGTGCGGGGACCATCGGCCTGGCGCTGGTGGCCTGGGCAAAAATTCACGGGGCCGGCAAGGTCGTGCTGGTGGATATTATGAAGGAGAAACTCGATTACGCAAAAAAACTTTATGATTTTGTTGAAATAATAAATGCAGGGGAAACGGAACCCGTCAAGGAGCTTAAGAGGCAGTCCAATGAGCTCGGTTTTGACCTGGCCATAGAAAGTGCGGGATCAAGTGTTTCGTTCGAGCAGTGTATTCGAAGCGTGAGGAAGTTTGGTAAGGTCGTATTCATGGGAAATATTCATACGGATGTTGTTTTACCACAGGCGACGGTCTCGAATATTTTGCGTAACCAGATTTATATGACCGGCACCTGGAACTCCTCCTTTGCGGCTTTACCGAAAAATGAATGGAAAATAACTTTAGATTATATTTCAAACGGCCAGCTGAATGTCAAAAACTTTATCTCCCACAGGTTTAAGCTCAAAGACTGCAACAAAGCCTTTGATATGATGGCCTCGAGGAAAGAGTTCTTTAACAAAGTAATGTTTATGTTTTAAATAAGATAACAAGAGTACGGAAGATGAGGCTTGGATGGTTGGAGGCTTAGAGGCTTGGCAAGAGATAAGAATACAAGATTAAAAGAAATGCAAAATCTATGTAAGTTTTTTCATGTTGTCTTGTAATTTGTCTGCGAGGAGGAAGTATAATGAAAGCGGCTGTATTAGAAGCACTTGATAAGATTTCGCTTAAAGAAACAGCAGTGCCTGAAATTGATGCGGAGAGTATTCTTGTCCGTGTAAAGGCCTGCTCGGTCTGTGGTTCGGATATCAGGATATTTCATTCCGGAAATTCGCGGGTAAAACCGCCGGTGGTTATAGGGCATGAAGTGGCGGGAGAAATTGCTAAAGTAGGCAAGAATGTTAAAAACTTCAAAGCCGGGGATAAAATTGCTTTGGGCGCGGATGTGCCCTGCGGCGAGTGTGATTTCTGTAAAAACGGTTTGGGCAATAATTGTGCGGTTAACTATGCCATAGGCTATCAGTTCCCGGGCGGCTTTGCAGAATACATGGTTTTGAACGAAACCACGGTAAAATACGGGCCGGTCAATAAAATACCTGAAGGCGTGAGTTTTGAAGAAGCCTCTCTTGCCGAACCACTGGCATGCTGCATAAACGCCACCGAAAGGTCGCGCATCGAATTAGGGGACACAGTCCTAATTATTGGCGCGGGCCCCGCGGGCATTATGCTTCTGCAACTGGCGAAAATTCTTGGTGCCGCAAAAGTTATTATTTCACAAAGATCCAAACACCGGCTGGAACAGGCAAAAAAATTTAATCCCGATGTGGCCATAGAGGGCACCGGCGAGGAATTGATCAAACAGGTGCTAAAAGCCACGAACGGCGCGGGACCTGATGTAATTTTTACCGCCTGTCCTTCTAATGAAGCGCAGCAGGATGCGATTAAACTGGTAAAGCAAAGAGGCCGGGTTAATTTCTTCGGCGGTTTGGCGAAAGGCAAGAGTGAGATAACAATAGACAGCAACCTTATTCATTACAAGGAATGCAATGTGAGCGGTTCGCACGGCTCGGTCCCGAGGCAGCATAAACTTGCTCTGGAACTTATCGCCGCAAAAAAAATAAATGTAAAGGACTTGATCTCGCACAGGTTTAAACTCGCTGAAATTGATAAAGCATTCCAGGCGGCCGAACAGCATAACGGAATGAAGGTTATAGTCGAATGTTAAGAAAAAACAAAATTTCCGCGTCTTTGATGTGCGCGAACTTCCTGAATCTGGCCGAAGATGTAACAGCGCTTTCCCGGGGCGGCGCGGATTGGCTGCATTTTGATATTATGGACGGAACTTTTGTGCCCAACTTCACTCTGGGCCCCGATATTGTAAAAACCTTAAGGCCCGTCACTAAATTAAAATTAGATGTGCACCTTATGATAGAGGAACCTATCAGGTATGTTAACCGGTTTGCGGAAGCGGGGAGCGACATAATAGTCGTACACCAGGAAGCCTGCAGGCATTTACACCGCACGATAATGGCCATAAAAGAGTGCGGTAAAATTGCCGGGGTCTCCATAAATCCCGCGACGAATATAAAAGTTTTAAAGGATGTCCTGACAGAGATTGACCTGGTGCTTGTTATGTGCGTCAACCCCGGATTTGCCGGCCAGAAATTCATATCCCATTCCGTGGATAAAGTGAAAGATCTTAGAGAAATGCTCGTCAGTTACGGACTACAGGATAAAATAGAGATTCAGGCCGATGGGAATATTAATAATGAAACTTCGGCCCGTCTCAATTTTGCCGGTGCCACTAATTTTGTGGCCGGAACCTCCTGCATATTCAAAAAGGGTGAGGATGTTTACGAAAATACCGTTAAGTTCAGAAAACATCTTGATAACCTGAGTCTTAAGCCTTAACGCAGGTCTAACCTGTTTTTCCTTTAGCGTTGCTTGCTTTTCCTGAAAACCGCTTCTTCTTGACTTTTTCAGCCTGAAAAGGTTATAATCATTGGAATTATTCCGGCAATTGGTAAAAGCCTGTAATTAACTGTTTTTTTGTTTGTTTTGCGGCTTATTGAAAATTGGCCCGGTTCTTTTGAACCCGGCGATAAAAAGGAGAGTTATGGAAACTAAAGTAAGTATTTCTGAAGAAAAAGACTGTAAAAAAGTATTAAAAATCGAGGTTCCCGGCGACAGAGTACTCGTAGAAATCGAGAATATGTATTCAAATCTGGAGAAGGTTGCGGAGATCCCCGGTTTTAGAGCGGGAAAGGCCCCCAGGTCGCTTATAGAAAAGAACTTCAAAGCCAGAATAGAAAAAGATGTTCTGGAAAAGCTTATTTCCTCCGCTTATCTTGAAGCGGTCAAACAAAAGAACCTGAATCCTCTCGATTATCCCCGGATTGAAGATGTAAAATTTGAACCGGGCAAACCCATGGAATTTACCGCAAGTATTGAAGTAAGGCCGGAAATAAAACTCGGGAAATATACAGGCATAAAGGTAAAGAAGGAGCCGGTGGAAGTGAAAAAGGAAGACCTGGAGAAGTCCCTTAAATATATGCAGGAACGCCAGGCTGATTTTAGTCCGGTGGAAGGGCGGCCCATAAAAGAAGGCGATTTTGTTATGATAGATTTTCAGGGCGCTGCGGAAGGCGTGGCACCGGAAAAACTTAAAGCCGAGAGTTATTTTTGCGAGATAGGGGCTAAAAAGATATTCCCTGAAGTTGAGGCCGCGCTTATCGGTGCCAAGACGGGTGAAGTCAAAGATGTACCCGTTAAATATAAAGATGATTTTCCCACAAAAGAACTGGCGGGGAAGACCGTGGTTTTTAAGGTCAGTGTGAAGTCAATAAAAGAAAAAAAATTACCCGCGCTGGATGACGAATTTGCCAAGGATCTGGGCGAATTCAAGACCATAGCGGAATTGAAAAACAATATCGAAGAAGGGCTAAAAAAAGAATTAGAGCAGAAAGAAAAGACGCGCGTGACCAATTCTATTATTGACGAGATACTTAAGGAGATGAGCTTTCCTATCCCGGAAACGCTGCTTGCGCATGAGGTGGAAAATCTTCTGCAGGATTTTGAAGGCCGGATGGCCCAGCAGGGTGTGACCTATGAGGTTATAGGAAAGAAAAAAGAGGAAATAAAAAAGGAATATGCGGAAGTTGCCGTTAAACGCGTAAAAGCGTATCTGGTCCTTGATGAAGTGGCGAAAGCCGAAAAAATAAGCGTAACCGAAGACGAGGTGGACGGAGAGATCAAAGCCTTCCTTTTAAGGATGGGAAATCAGGGCGAAAGCTATAAAGATTATCTGAGCTCTGACAAAGGCCGGGAAAATATTAAGAGCCAGATGATTCAGGATAAGATTCTCGATTTCTTGTATTCCAAAGCGGAACTAAGCTGACAAGACGAGAAGAATATAAGAAAACAAGACGACAAGAGACGTGACAGAAGTATGAAGTCGGATGGCGTAAGACGGTGTTTATCCGTCGATACCAATTAGCAATAAGTTATTAGTAATTAGTAATTGTGTTAAGGGGGTTTTATGTTGATACCAATGGTGGTGGAGCAGACGAACCGCGGGGAACGCGCTTATGATATTTATTCCCGGCTTTTAAAAGAAAGGATTATATTTTTGGGGTCAACGGTGGATGATTATGTGGCTAACCTGATAATCGCGCAGCTTCTATTTCTTGACGGAGAGGATGCGGAAAAAGATATTTCCATGTATATAAACAGCCCCGGCGGGGTAATAACCGCGGGTATGGCGATTTATGATACGATGCAATATATAAAATCCCCCATCTCGACTATCTGTGTCGGGCAGGCTGCAAGTATGGCCGCGGTGCTTCTGGCGGCGGGCAGAAAAGGGAAGAGGTTTTCATTGCCGAATTCAAGAATACTTATACATCAGCCTCTGGGCGGCGCGCAGGGCCAGGCTTCTGATATAGATATTCAGGCCAAGGAAATACTTCGAATGAGAGAAAATCTTAACGGGGTGCTGGTAAAGCATACCGGACAGCCTCTGGAGCGCATAGTAAAAGATACGGACAGGGATTATTTTATGAGCGCGCAGGAAGCCAAAGACTACGGGATTGTTGACGAATTAATAGCCAACAGGAGATAAGTTAATGTCAGAAAAAGAAAATAAAAATGGCCCGGCCGTCCGGTGCTCTTTCTGCGGCAAGACGCAGGATTTGGTAAGAAAACTCGTGTCCTCGGGCGCGCCTTCGGTCTTCATCTGCAACGAATGTGTGACTCTCTGTCACAATATAATGACGGAAGAAGAGGCCAAACCTTCGGCGCCGGAGACTTTAAAGAAAAAGGAACTTCCCAAACCGGTGGAACTTAAAAACATGCTTGACGAATATGTCATCGGGCAGGAACGGGCAAAGAAAATACTTTCAGTCGGAGTTTATAATCACTACAAGAGGGTCTACAACCCGTCGCATGATGTAGAACTTTCTAAATCAAATGTCCTCCTTATCGGCCCGACCGGCACGGGAAAAACCCTGCTGGCTCAGACCCTGGCAAGGATACTTAATGTGCCTTTTGCCATTTCCGATGCTACCAGTCTTACCGAAGCCGGATATGTCGGGGAGGATGTCGAAAATGTGATTCTCCGGCTGCTGCAGAACGCTAACTTTGATGTGGAAAAAGCGCAGAAAGGTATAATATATATAGATGAAATTGATAAGATCTCGAGAAAATCCGAGAATGCCTCCATAACCCGGGATGTTTCCGGTGAAGGAGTGCAGCAAGGTTTGCTCAAAATACTTGAAGGCACAATTGCCAATGTTCCTCCCCAGGGCGGAAGAAAGCATCCGCATCAGGAATTTATAAAAATCGACACTACAAATATTCTTTTTATTTGCGGCGGAGCTTTTGTCGGGCTCGACCGCATTGTGGAAAAGCGCGTGGCTACAAAACGCTACGGGTTTGGCTCGGAAGGCCGGACGAAAAAGAACATAGAAAATGTCCTCCAATATTTGCAGCCGGATGATCTCTTGAAATACGGTTTCATCCCGGAATTTGTCGGCCGGCTGCCGATAATTGCCTCGTTGGAAGACCTGACGGTGGAGGATCTTAAAAGTATCCTGACGGAGCCAAAAAACGCGCTTCTTAAACAGTATAAGAAATTTCTGCAAATGGAAAAGGTTAAACTGCGTTTTACCGATGAAGCCATCAACGCCATTGCCGCCGAATCTTTAAAGAGAAAAACCGGCGCCCGGGGCCTCCGTGCAATAATTGAAGAGATGATGCTGGATGTTATGTATGAAATCCCCAGTAAGACCGGCATTAAAGAGTGCGTTATAGACGAAGATGTTATTCTGAAGAAGAAAAAACCGGAATTGATCTACGAAAGTAAAGATAAAGAAGCTAAGTCGGCGTAGGCAGGACTTGTCCGTAAGGGTCTGTAAGGTTTGTAAGGTTCGTAAGTTTTGTAAAGTTTGTAAAGTCTGTAAAGGTCTATAAATGTCTGTAAAGGACAAGAAAGTTCGGAAAGGGAAAAGAGTCACGGAATTTTGGATTATTCAACTTCAAGACAGGTTTTTGCTTTACACCTTTATAGACTTTTACGGACATTTACGAACTTTTATGGATTGTTAAGCTATGTGGGTATTATTGGACTGAGTGTTATTTTCAAGCATAAGACTAATATTTAGAAAAGGAGAATATTTATGAGGAAAAGATATATAATGGCGCCGGGGCCGGTCGAGATCCCGCCTTCTGTTTTATCCGTCGGCGGCCTGCCTATGATACACCACCGGACACCGGAGTTTAGAAAATCCCTGCTTGAGGTCCTTGAGGGTCTTAAATATGTTTTTCAGACAAAAAATGATATTTTAATATTTCCCGCAGCCGGTACCGGCGGGATGGAATCCGCGGTCATTAATATAGTTTCTCCCGGAGACAAAGTGCTGGTTGCCGCCTGCGGTCAGTTTGGCGAGCGCTGGGCAAAGATAGCAGAAACCTTCGGAGTGAGCGTTATAAAAGTATTTGCCGAATGGGGGGAAGAAGTAGATTGCGCCAGGGTCGAAGCCGAACTTAAAAACAATCCCGGCGTAAAAGCGGTTTATACTACACTGAGTGAAACTTCCACGGGGATAGAAAATAACATAAAAAAACTCGGGGAAATAGTCGTGAAGACCGGGGCGGTTTTTGTGGTTGACGCGGTCTCGGGTATGGGTGCGGTTGAATTTAAAACCGATGATTGGAATGTCGATATTGCCGTGGTCGGGGCGCAAAAGGGTATGATGATCCCGCCCGGCGTGGCTATGATCTCGGTTTCCGTAAAAGCCAAAAAAGCCATGGCAGAAAGCAAAATTCCTAAATATTATTTCAGTTATGAACAGGCCTTAAAGGCTCTGACTAAAGATAAGCTTCCGGATACTCCATATACCTCCTCCGTCTCTTTGATTCTTCAGCTTAAAGAGTCCATCCGTCTGATAAAAGAGGAAGGTCTGGAAAATGTCTGGGCCAGGCACGCCAGGATAGCCTCGGCAGTAAGGGCAGGAGTTAAGGCTTTGGGTTTGAAACCTTTTGCTCTAGGAAAACCTTCCAATTCTGTTACTTCCGTCTGGGCCCCCGAAGGTATTGACGGGGATGCGGTAAATAAAAAAATAAGGGACGAATACGGCATAACCATGGCCGGCGGTCAGGGTAAAATGAAAGGCAAAATGTTCCGTATAGGGCATCTTGGTTATGTTGATATGTTTGACGCTGTGATTGCTCTTGCAGCCGTTGAGATGGCTTTGACATCTATGGGCGCGAAAAATATTCCACTGGGTGCAGGAGTTAAAGCCGTCGAAGAGGAATTATTAAAAAAAGTCTGAGTTGTTAAATCCGACTTCCGGAAAGTATTACTAACTTAGAGTTAGATTTTGGAAAGGAGTAACTATGGTGAAAACAATGTACAGGTTTTTTTTCGCGTTTCTTTTTGTTGGTCTGAGTTCTTCTTTTGTTACGGCTTCTGATGTGAAGATAGGCACCAATAAGGAAATACTTGTTGAAGGTAAACCGTTTTTTCCGATAATGACCTGGTGTAATCCCAGCAGTCTGATGGATTTTAATATCAGCCTGGGCATAAACACTTTTATCGGTCAGGGCGGGCAAAGCGAAAAACCGAAAGATTATCTTGATGCCTGTAAAAGCAGAAATGTTCTTGGAGGTATTACCTTTGACGGCAGCCCGGATAAGATAGAAGGAGAGGTTCTGAGCCTTAAAGATCATCCCGCACTGCTTTTCTGGTGGATGCCCGATGAACCGGATATTTACGGGAAAACGAGCGACGGCACTTCGAAAGCCCCCCGGCTCACTCCCGAAGAGATAAAGTCATTATATGATGCAGTTAAAAAAGCAGACGCGACCCATCCCGTACCTTTGAATTTCGGCAGTGAGCAGGCTATGGGTGGGGGACCGATAAAAAGTAAATACTACCCGGAATATTCCAAATATGCGGATCTTATAGGCTTTGATATCTATCCCTGTAACATAGGCGAACCGGAAAAGTTGTATTTATTTGCAAAAGGTCTCGGAATTCTTAATAAATATGATAAAGGGCAAAAGCCTCATTTTGTCTGGGTGGACTGTTCCTTCTTCGGGGCCGAAGGCGGGGTAACTCCGAAACCAAAAGCAAGAGCTCCGAATGCGGCCGAATTAAAAGCACAGGTCTGGATGTGTATCGTTAACGGCGCTAAAATGATAGGTTACTTCGGCCACAGCTGGAGCCCGTACTATAACTGGGCCCGCATTCCGAAAGACTTGCAGGAAGAAATGAAAAAAATTAACAGGAATATCACCGCGCTCTCCGGAGTAATTCTGGCAAAAGACTCGGAGAAAAAGGTTACTGTAGAAGATGCGGAAAAGACCCAGGTAGATACTCTGGTTAAGGAAGCCGACGGTAAACTGTATATTTTTACCTCCAACAGAAAGAACGGAGAAGGTAAGGTGAGTTTTACAGTCCCGGTTTCCAAAGGCATTGTTGAGGTCTATGATGAAGGCAGAAAAATAGAAGTAAACGGCGGAAAGTTTGTAGATAATTTTATGTCTTTTGAACCGCATATATATGTAGTGCAGTAGGTATACACTAGGTGCAAGGGCAATGTGCTCGTAAGGTTTGTAAGCAAAGCTTTTCCCGAGAGGAAGGATATATAGATGCCAACTATCGTTGACATAGCAAGATAAGGTTTGTAAGGTCTAAAATCGTTGAGTGATATTTTTTGTTTTAATCTTACTTTCATAAATCTAAGATAAAGATATATAGTCATCCGCCTTTCTGCGAAAGCAGTCCGCCAAGCTTAAGGGTGGAGTGGCAGAAGTGGAATCTTTTTTAAGAAAAGGGGAAGGGATATGTATAGAATTTTGGTAGCCGATCCGATAGCCGAGGAAGGTATTGAACTTCTCAAGAAACAGAAAGATACAGTGGTAGATGTCAAACTTAAACTTAAACCTGAGGAGCTTATTGCTATTATAGGCGGGTATGAAGGGTTGATAATAAGGTCGGAAACCAAGGCGACGGCTCCGGTGATTGCAGCTGCCAAAAAGCTCAAGGTAATAGGCCGTGCCGGTGTCGGCGTGGACAATGTTGATGTTCCGGCTGCCTCAAAAAAAGGTATTATTGTTATGAATACACCGGATGGGAATACCATCTCTACGGCTGAACACACCCTGGCTATGATGATGTCGCTTTCAAGAAATATTCCGGCCGCGGATGCCTCTATGAAACAGAAAAAATGGGACCGGAAAAAATTCACCGGGGTTGAGCTTTACGGTAAAACTCTGGGCATAATCGGTTTGGGCCGGGTCGGCCGGGAAGTTGCGCTGCGCGCAAAAAGTTTCCATATGGAGATAATGGCGTTTGATCCGTATCTTACGGAAGAGATGGCACTTAAGCTGGGTTTTAAAAAAGCAACCGTCGAAGAAATAGTCACGGCCGCGGATTATATAACGGTCCATACTCCTCTAACAAAAGAAACCCGAGGAATAATAGGCGAAAAAGAAATAGCAAAAATGAAGGAAGGCGTGCGCCTGGTTAACTGCGCGCGCGGCGGAATCATTGATGAAAAAGCGCTGGTTACAGGTTTAAAAAGCGGCAAAATAGCCGGGGCGGCGATAGATGTTTATGAAAAAGAACCGCCGGATGATTTTATTTACAGCGACCTGCCCAATGTGGTGCTGACGCCGCATCTTGGTGCTTCAACTGAGGAAGCCCAGGTTTCGGTGGCGATAGCAATAGCTAATCAGGTGCTGGAAGCACTGCGCGGAGGGATGGTCAGGAATGCAGTAAATGCACCGGCTGTACCTGCGGAAATACTTGCCCAGATGAAGCCCTATATACTGCTTGGAGAAACGCTGGGCCGGACCCTAATTCAAATTGTTGAAGGTACCGTAAAATCCCTGGAGATAGAATATACGGGACAGGTTTGTGACTATAATACTTCCTATCTGACCCTTTCGATAGTTCGTGGTGTCCTGACACCCATTATTAAAGAGCCGGTAAATATGGTAAACGCCCCGCTCATCTTGAAAGAAAAAAATATTGTAATTCATGAATCTAAATCCAATGTTGTCAAGGACTACAGCAGTTTTGTAAAAGTGGCAATCATTACTGATAAAGAACGCAGTTCGATAGGCGGCACGGTCTTTGGAAAAGACAATGTCAGGATTTCAAGGCTTGCGGGTTATGATATTGACCTGGAACCGGCGGCCTACATGCTGGTCATTATCAATAAAGATGTTCCCGGCATGGTCGGAAAGATAGGAACCTGTCTCGGGAAAGAAAATATTAATATTGCGAGTCTTCAGATGGCCAGAAAAGTTATCGGTACAGAGGCAACGACGCTTTTAACCCTGGATAATCCTCTGGAAGAAAGGGTGCTGGCTGAACTTGCCAAGATAGACAACATCCGCAGCGTTAAATTTGTAAAAAATGATGTAGCCTGAGGAAAAGGCAAGACTTTCACTTGTGAATTGTTACGGAATTTAACTTTTCCTTTGCTTTTTCCAATGAGAAGTCCTATAATTATTAAACTATATGGAAAAACAAGTTTTTATTTTAGGCATACAAATGACCACCCCGGGATTGATAGCCTTCCTGCTGGGAATTCCTGCTCTTGTCTTCACACTCTACTGGTTCACCGTAATTAAGGTCTCCAAAAAAGACCGTATAATTCTTTCAATTATCCGTACCCTTATAATGTATATCCTGTTTTTAGCACTTCTCCAACCGCTGCTGCGCGGTAAAAAAGATACTGATTCATTTATGGCAATACTTATCGATACCAGCAAGTCCATGTCTATAGACGACTGTGCCGGCGGAACACAACGCATTTCCCAGGCCAAGCGCTTGATAAAGGAGGGTGAGCTGGTAAAAGAAATAAAGAAAACCTTTAAGGAGAATATACGGTACTATACATTTTCCATGGATGCCTCACCGCTTACAAAAAATCCGGCTGACCTGAAAGCCGAAGGCGAAAAAACAGATTTAGTGAAAGCAATTAATACCGTGTTGGAAGATAATGCCGCGCGGCAATTGTCGGGCATACTTTGCCTGACCGACGGCGTGGATAATGTTAACTCCGCTAATAATCTCTCTCAACTCGGTTATTCAATGAGGGAAAAGAATATCCCCCTGTATTTTGTAGGTTTTGGCAGTGAAGTAAAACTCAAAGATATGGCGGTATTAGAGGTCAGCGGCCCTGACAATATAGAAGAAAAACAACCGCTTACGCTTAACATATCCTTTGCCAGTCAGGGATATCCCGGCAGGACTGTCCCTGTTAAGGTCTACGAAGACGATAAACTTATAAAAAGCTTTGACCAGTTTTTACCTTCTGACGGAACCATTGTGTCGAAAATGAGCTGGACACCGGCTGGGCAGGGTTTTAAAAAATATAGATTCGAAATTCCAGTCGAGACGGATGAGTTTGTTAAAGATAATAACGCTTCATTTATTACGGTAAATGTTACAAAGAAAAAAGAGCGCCTGCGGGTGCTTTTTGTCCAGGGTTATGTGGCGGAAGAACTAAAATGGGTTAACAGAACGCTGGTGGTCGACAAGGACCTGCATTTTACCTCTATCTCCAAGACCGGGCCCCAAACCTGGGCGGCTTTTAATGCCGAAGATGAGCTGGAACTTGCGGCTTTATCAAAAGGTCTGCCGAAAGATAAGGAAGCTATTTACAGATATGATGCGATAGTGTTAACCAACCTGCTCCCTGAAGCCCTGGATAAACAGCAGGCCGGGGGGCTGGCGGATTTTGTAAAAGGCCACGGCGGAGGTATTCTTCTTTATGGTTCGGAGATGTTTAAGCCGGAGTGGGCCGCAAGTCTTTTGTATGGGATCTATCCGGTCACCCTGGAAAAAGATAAAGCGGTATTTAGTTCATCAAAAGCAAGCGCTGATTTTTACCTGCAGCTGACGCCGGAAGGTATGTCGCACGAAATATTCACCTATAACGGAGATTTTAAAAAAGACAAGGAAAAGTGGGAGTCGCTTCCCGCGCTTACAAGTTATGGCCCGGTGGAAAAAGCGAAACCGGGAGCGATGGTTCTTGCCGTGCATAAGACCGAAAAAAATAGTTACGGTAATAATATCCTGATGGCAGTGCAGAACTACGGCGCGGGCAAGGCCGCGGCTATTACTATAGATAAGATGGGCAGCTGGCGTCTTAAAGTGGACGCTTCGGATAAATCCTACGAAAAATTCTGGCGGCAGCTTGTGCGCTGGCTCACTACCGAGCGGCTTGAAAAAATATCCCTAAAAATCGACCGGGCTTTTTATGTCCTGAATGAGGCTGTGAAGATAGATTCGACTATTTATGAGAGAGCCCTGCAGAATAAAGACACCTTTCTTGAAGCCAATATTGTGGATCCGGCCGGAAAACTACTGCATATTAAAATGAATTTTACGCCGGAGGGTAACTATTCCTATGAGGGCAAGCACCTTACGGCTATGAAGGGCGGGTACCGGATTAAGATAGTGGCCAAGAATCCTGCGCAGACTCTTGAATCCAAGGAAATATATTTTGAGGTAAGGGATACTTCACTCGAGTTCTCCAATGTGGCCGTTAATGAAACCGGGCTTATGCAATTGGCCTCGGCCAGCAACGGTAAATATTTTAAACCTGCTGAGGTCGTGACAGGTATCGGAAAAATCTTAAAGAAACAGATAGTTAAAATCCAGGTTGATACTGATCTCTGGAATTCCCCCTGGATAATGTTATTATTAATAGGGCTTTTTACTGCGGAATGGATTTTAAGAAAGAGTAGAGGTTTGATTTAATAAGTAGTCCCTGCTTTTTCCTGCATTTACAAGAAACCTCAAAAATGCTATAATAACTACAGTATTTAATTATTTTGAGCCCGGATTATTATGGCAAACAGCACAAACTGTCCGGGAAAATTTGTTAAAATCTCCGCCTAAGGGCGGTTAAAACTGTAAGGGGGTTCAACATGATAGAAATAAGGCTTCACGGAAGAGGCGGGCAGGGCGTAGTTACTGCCGCTGAACTTCTTGCAACTGCTGCTTTCCTGGATGGCAAGCACACTCAGGCATTTCCTACATTCGGGTCCGAAAGAATGGGCGCGCCGGTGGCTTCATTTGTAAGGATAAGCGATAACCCGATAAGGGTCAGGTCCCAGATATACGAGCCGCAGCATGTAATCGTTCAGGATCCGACTTTGATCGGAACTGTGGATGTTTTTGCCGGGCTCAAAGCAGGCGGATTGGTGCTCATAAATACCGAAAAACCCGTTTCTGAACTTAAGATTAAGGGTTCCGGAAATGTTGTGACAATTCCCGCAACCCAGATAGCCATGGAAATTATTGGCCGGCCCATTCCTAACACAGTGATGGTCGGCGCATTTGCGGCTCTTACCGGAATAGTAACCATGGACGGGATAAGAAAGGCTATGGCGCACAAATTTAAAGGCGATGTTGCGGCAAAAAATGTTGTTGCCGCCGAAAAAGCCTACAATATGTTGAAAAAGTAGCAAATCATTTTCAGGTAAATTAAAAAAAGGAGCGTATTATGGTGTCGAGAAGAGCGAAAAATATTCTTATCGGAAAACCCGGTACCAGCCTGGCAAATAAAACCGGAGGCTGGAGGGTCTTTTTTCCGGTTGTAGATAAAATGAAATGTGTTGCCTGCGGGATGTGTGTTATGTCTTGTCCCGAAGGCTGTATGCAAACCACAAAAGAAACAAAAACACTGGTAGATTTGGATTATTGCAAGGGCTGCGGCATCTGTGCGAAGGTTTGTCCTAAGACCGCGATCAGTATGCTTAAGGAGGAGAAATAAATGAAAAAAGTTACGGAAGGTTTAAAAGCGATAGCGGAAACGGTCGCGCTCTGCAGACCTGAAGTAGTCTCTGCTTATCCGATTACCCCTCAGACGCATATAGTCGAGGAGCTCTCGGTCATTGTGGCCAACGGCAGATTGAAATGCGAGTTTATAAATGTAGAATCAGAGTTCGCAGCGGCTTCTGTTGTTCTGGGAGCTTCTGTTGCCGGAGTCCGGGCTTATTCGACGACCTCTTCCCAGGGACTTTTATTAATGGCTGAAGTGCTGTTTAATATGGCCGGAATGCGGCTCCCTGTAGTTATAACTGATGCCAACAGAGCGGTTTCCGCTCCGATAAATATCTGGAATGACTGGCAGGATACACTTACGATAAGGGATGCGGGCATGATACATCTTTTTGCCGAGGACAACCAGGAAGCCTGCGATATGCATCTCCAGGCATTTAAGATTGCCGAAGACCATGAAGTTATGCTGCCGGTTATGGTTAATTTAGACGGATTTATTCTAACCCACGCTTTTGATCCCATTGAATTTCCGAGCCAGGAAGAGGTTGACAAATACCTTCCCAAATATGTGCCTTTGGAAAAACTGGATGTAAAAAATCCGCTGTCTTTCGGTTTGATGGGCGGCCCGGACAGATATTTGGAAACAAGATACGCCATGGCGGAGACGATGAAGACCTGCCCGGCGGTAATCAGAAAAGCGGCCCGGGATTTTAACCAGATGTTTGGCCGTAATTACGGAGAACTGATTGAAGAATACAAAATGAATGACGCGGAAATAGTGCTTGTTTCCATGGGTTCCATAATTTCCTCCATGAAAGATGTTGCAGACGAATTAAGGGCTGCCGGCAAAAAAGTCGGAGTGCTGAAAATCCGCTGCTACAGGCCGTTCCCGGTGGAAGATATCATTAAAGCGCTCTGCGGGAAAAAGAAGGCAATAATTCTTGAAAAAGCTCTTTCCATCGGCGGAGTAGGAATCCTTACGGCGGATATTAAAGCCTCGCTGTATGGCCAGAAGAATGTTCCCGAAATCTCGGACTTTATTCTGGGTCTGGGCGGCAGGGACATCAGGATTTCAGATATAAAGGCTATCGTTGCAAGAGCCGAGAAAGAAAATGTTAAAGGCGAGTTCTACGGGCTGGACCCGAAACTTGTAGAGGAGATGGATAAATGAGCACAGTAAAACTATTTAACGCTGGACATACCGCTTGCTCCGGCTGCGGTGAATCGCTGGCGGCCAGGCTTGTTATGGAAGCGGCCGGCCCCAATGTTATTGTCACTAACTCTACCGGTTGTCTGGAAGTATTTACCACCAGGTCACCGCAAACCGCCTGGGGCGTGCCCTGGGTTCACTCTTTGTTCGAGAACTCCGGCGCTCTGGCCACAGGAATTGTGGCCGCGCTGAAAGCCCAGGGGAAGGAAAATGAAGCCCGGGTTATGGCGTTCGGCGGTGATGGTTCTACCGCAGATATAGGTTTTGGAATTATCTCGGGTATGTGGGAAAGGGGAGATGATGTCCTTTATGTCTGTTTTGACAATGAGGCATATATGAATACCGGGATTCAGCGTTCCGGATTGACTCCGTTTATGGGTGCGACATCTACTTCTCCTGCCGGCAGCGTAACAGGCGGAAATCAAAAACAAAAGAAAAACCTGCCGATGATAGCGGTGGCTCATGGCGTCAAATATGTCGCAACGGCTTCTGTCGGCTATCAGAAAGACCTTCAGAATAAGATTAAAAAGGCTTTGGAAATAAGAGGACCCAAATATATCCAGATTCTGGTAACCTGTCCTTTGGGTTGGGGCTCTGATTCTTCACTCACCATTCAATTGGGCAGACTTGCGGTGGAAACAGGCTTGTACCCTCTCTTTGAAGTGGAAGAAGGGAAGATAACTAATACCATGAATGTTGCCAAACCGAAACCTGTTGAAGAATATTTGAAACTGCAGACCAGATTCAGGCATATTTCAAAAAAACCGGAAGAAATCGCCAAAATACAGGCGATAGCTGATGCCAACTTCAAGAAATACAAAAAGGACTCTGTCCTCTTTTGAAGATTATGATAATTTGCTGATTTGAGAAACGCCCCGGTCCGGGAGCACGGGTCGGGGCGTTTCTTTTTAAGGAGAGCTATGCAAGACGGGGCGGAAAGCAAAGAAGGGCACAACGAAAAAGACCACCATCACGAAGAGCACGGGCATGTGCATCTTCATGCCGGTACCGGGAGGAATCTGGCTATTGCGGCCGGAATAACCTTCTTTATCATGCTGGCTGAGATTGTAGCCGGATACCTGACTAATTCGCTGGCTCTTCTTTCCGATGCCGGGCATATGTTTGTTGATGTGTTTTCTCTGATGCTTAGTTTATTTGCCTTTAATTATGCCAGAAAACCCGCCACAAAAAATAATACTTTTGGTTTTTACCGTATAGAAATTCTCTCGGCGCTCTTTAACGGGTTCTCTCTGGTTATCCTCTCGTTCTTTATACTATATGAAGCCTGGCAAAGATTCTTTGTAGTTCCTGAAATAAACACGATACCTATGATAGTTGTAGCAATTATCGGTCTTCTCGCGAACATAATTTGCGGGCTTGTAATCATGAAGGACTCCGAACATAATATGAATATTAAAGGCGCCTATTTGCACATCATTGGCGATGCTCTTTCCTCCGTCGGAGTTATAATTGCGGGAATAGTAATGTATTTTTTTGGCTGGTATATAGCTGACGCTCTAATTTCAGTTTTAATTGCTTTGATGATTCTTAAAGGGGCATGGGGCCTTATAAAAGTGTCTGTTTCCGTTCTTCTTGAGTCGGTCCCTGATGGTTATGACATCGTACAGATTTCAGAGCAGATAAAAATTGTTGCAAAAGCGAAAGAAGTTCACCATATACATATCTGGACCATCGGTTCAAATCTACATGCACTTTCCTGTCATATAAAAGTGCCGGATATGAAAATTACCGAATCCGAAGAACTTGTTCTTTTAGTGCAGGAGATGCTTGATAAACGGTATAATATAAAACATGTTACGATTCAGTTTGAATGCCAGGAATGCGCCGAACCTGCCGGTAAGTATAAATTTTAGCAGCAATAATATCCAATATTTCAATCTTTTATTTTCACTATCGGAGTCAGCCTTTTTGGATATTCCTGTTGATGTCTTACTTTATTAAAACCCCTTATTTTGTATTGCTTATTGTTTATAATATAAACATTAGGGTTTATTCCTTTAGAATTCTTCACCGCTTCCTGTAGAAAAAAAACCAAAATACTATTGACAAGATTAGAGTTTTGATATATAATTAAAGTAGCAATTGAGAAGATTTTCTAAGTCCTTACGAGACAAGGAGATAAATGTCCAGCAGCATAGTGTTTGTTTTTGGACTCCTAATCGGTAGTTTTCTTAATGTTTGTATTCATAGAATACCAAAAAGTATTTCCATTGTATTCCCAAATTCTCATTGCCCTAAATGCAAAAAAGAAATTATTTGGTATGATAACATTCCCGTCTTTTCCTATTTAATGCTGAGGGGAAGGTGTAGAAATTGTAATTCTGTAATTTCTCCGCGGTACTTGATAATTGAATTGCTTACTGGTATATTATTTGTAATGGCTTTTAATAAGTTCGGTCTTACCCGGGATTCTGGTTCTATCTTGATGTTTTTATCGGTTATTTCATTATTCTCTTTTTTGATAGTAATAGCGTTGATAGATTTAAATACCCGGTATATTTTTGATGTTACGGTCGTTCCTCTTGCCTTAGCCGGAATTTTTTTGAGTTTTATTATTCCTGGCCGGCAGCCGCTGCTTGCGCTTGCAGGGTATCTTACGGGAGGTGCGGTGTTTCTCGCAGTGGCAGTTTTCAGTCTTGCCGTATACAGGCAGGAAGGTATGGGGATGGGGGATGTGAAGCTGGCTGCAGCGACGGGGACTTTCCTCGGCTGGCAGGGTGTACTATATATGAGTCTTCTCTCAGTGTTTCTTGGCGCAATAATATCAGGGTATTTACTTTTGTCGGGAAAGAAAAAAAGAATGGATCCGATACCTTTTGGGCCTTTTATAGTACTCGGGACTTTTATAGTAGTGCTTGCCGGAGATAAAATTACTCTGGCCGGAAATTATTTGTTTCCAATTTTCTTGAAGGATTAAAGGAAGAAAATGGCGCATGTCATAGGGTTGGACATAGGAAGTTTTTCGGTAAAGGTGGTTTTGCTCAAAGAGCGCGGGGGCAGGCTTGTCCTGGTCGATTTTGCGGTTGCCGATCTGGGTGAAGAACCCATTGAGTCTCTTGAACCTGAACAAAGAAATACGATAACTCAAAATTTAATTAAACAGCTTTTAACCACCGCCGGCCTCAAGTCAAAAGATGTCGCTATTTCTCTTTCTGGAGATCAGGTAATAGTCCGTTATATTAAACTGCCTTACATGACAAAAGAAGAGTTAAAAGGTGTCATCCGGTTTGAAGCCGAGCAATATATCCCTTTTTCTATGGATCAGGTGGTTCTGGATTTTTGCATACTGGGTGAAGTAACGGAAGAAGGGCAGAAAAAAATTGAAGTCCTGCTGGTGGCAATTAAAGAAGAAGTTGTAAATCAGTATATTAAACTTTTGCGGGACATAGGCCTGAGCATCTCTCTTATCGACATTGACAGCATGTCTTTGCATAATGCGTTAGAGTGCAACTATGACCGGATAGAAGGAGAGACCGTTGCTATTATCAATATGGGCGCGAGATTTACAAATCTAAATATAGTGGAAGACGGTATTACCCGTTTTTCCAGGGATATTCCTATCGGCGGCATAAATCTGACCCGTGATATTGCGAAGGAATTTAATCTTGGTTTTGCTGAAGCTGAAAAGCTTAAGCGGGAACAGGGGAGTATAATAATAGAATCGGAAAATGTTGTTTTGACCAGAATACCCAGCAAAGAAGACAAAAGAGTTCGTATTTACAGTTCAATATCTACGACCATGGGCAAGCTGGTTATGGAGATTCGCAGAGCCTTTGACTTTTATGAATCCTCTGCCAAGAAAAAGGCAATAACAAAAGCCTATATATGCGGCGGCGCTGCCAAACTGCAGAATGTCGAGAAATTTGTGGCAGAAAGACTAAAGATTTTCGTAGAACCGCTGAATCCTTTTAATAAAATAGAGATAGAAAATACCGAGGCTTTTGACCTGAAAGTTAAGCAGTTCAGCCCGGTGCTGCCTGTGGCCGTAGGCTTGGCGATCCGTAAGATAAAGTAAAGCAGATTGGGCCGGTAAATTTTGAGTTTTAAGATTTCAGGCCAAAAGTTAGTTCAAATAGAATTTTGAGATTATAGAGGGAAAGTGCTGATAGAAATAAATCTACTTCCACAAAGCTACTTTAAAGCTAAGCGTCTAAAGAAAATTATTGTTCTCGCTGTTCTTGGCGTGATTGTCGTCGTGGCGGTTATGGTGGGCCTTTATACTATTGTGCTTGCCCAGCTTTCTACACTAAATAACGAAATCAAAAAAGTCGAAACCCGGCAGCAGGAATTTATTAAGACCCTTAATGAAATAGATAATATGAAGAAGACAAAAGCTCAGGTAGACGAATACCTGGGCGTCATAACCGACTTAAAAGACCGGCAGGTGCTCTGGCCGCTAATTCTTGATAGTTTTAACAAGACTGTTCCCTCTAATATATGGATTAATGCCCTTAACAATAAGCCGGATGCCGGAGGTGTCAGGAGTTTTAATGTAGTAGGTGTCGGGCTTTTTAAGGAGTCGGTTGCCGATTTCGTCTCCAATTTGAATGATCCTGCGGGATTCTTCAAGAACGCTTCGCTGGTCAGTATGGCCGAAGCCATTATTAACGGACGGGCTTCTTATAACTTTACGATATCCTTTCAGACGATAGAGGAAACCAAGATAAAACCTCCGCGCCAGATGAGCATAGGTGATGTCGGTTCCACGGGGATTTACGGAAACAACTATATAAATGTGGAACATGGCTGCAGTATCTCTGCGCCCGACGGCTGGAAGATCAATGATAAGGGGCTGTCTTCTAATGTACTTCTGGTAATGACAAAAGAAAAACGCGACATTAAGTCGAGATTCACGCCGCTGGTAACAGTTTCCGTAGAAAAAGTTACTGATGAAAAATTTACGGCGAAGCAGATGCAGGAAATAAATCAAAAGAAATATTCTAATTGGCCGGGGTACAGGAAGCTCGGTGAAAAAGAGTTTACGATTAACGGGGAGAAGGTTTATGATCTGGAGTTTAACTGGCAGACTAAGGGCACTAAAGATAAGAGCAAGGCCTTAACTCTGAGACAGAGGCAGATATATCATGTTAAAAAAGACCAGGGCTTTGTAATTACCTGCAGTGATGTTGAGGATACCTTCAGCGAGAACAAAGATGAGTTTGGTATAATCTTTAATAGTTTTAAAGTTAAAGAGGTAGGGAAGTAAGGGGGCCAAAGAGTGTCTAAAGAACAGATACAAAAATATGTTTTAATAGCGGTTGTTACGGGCGCTGCCTTATACGGCTATATTTTTGAACTGTATTTGCCTGCTTTGAAGAAAGTCGAAGATTTGACGGTCTCTCTGGAAAAGAAAAAAGCCGATCTAAGGGAAGCGGAAATAAGGGCTAAAGGTTTTCTTGAATTACAAAAAGACGCTCGTAAAGCGGAACTTGACCTGCTCTTCACCATGAGGCGGTTGCCTAATTTTGACAACCAACCGGAATATATTAAAGAAATTAGCCGGGCTGCGGCCGAGTATAATGTGACGATACAGTCCTTTACTCCGGCGAAGGCTATTCCCGGTAAGAGTTTTTATAATGAAGTCCCGATCAGTATCAGCATGATAGGGAATTATAATAATTTCGGGAAGTTTATCAATAAGTTAGGTTATTCGATAAGATTGATCAACTGCTACGATGCGCAGTTCACCGCGACCGGCACCGGCGGTAATAATTTGCTTTCTAAAGGCTCTGTTAATATTTCCGTGAATATGCGGACTTTTATTTCGACCCAGATCGCTCCCAATCAGGGACGCTATTCGAAAGGCGATGATCAGGAAGAGAGGGCAATCTACCCGCTATACCGGTACTATGGTTCAAAAAGAGATCCGTTTGTTTCTATAAACATCGGCGACTCAAAAGTTGTCGCAGATAATATCAATATCGCTACTTTGAAACTTACCGGAGTCATGGCGCTGGGTAAAACAGCGATATTTGTTTTTGAAGACGACCTGAAAAATGCATACCTTCTAATAGATAGAAAATTATATACAAAAGAAAGACAGCTGATAAAAGGTATAGAGGGCAGAGTTGACGAAAATAGGGTTAAACTTGCCTATACCGGAAATATCGAAGGCGGACCCAAAGAAAAGGCTTTCGAAATACCCAAATAGTTTCATAATTGAATTCTCTAAAAATGTCTCTGGCTCTTTCAGTGAAATCCTGAAGAGCTTTAATCAGTGAAATTCAGTATCAAGGAGTTTTGTATATGAAAAAAGTTGCGGTACTTCTTACCGTCATGTTAAGCGCTTTTTCTTTTGCTCAAACCCCAAAAGGAACAAATGCCGTGATTGGTGATTTTTTCCTGGCGGCCACCGCTGATTCCGCCGTTCTGACTATACCGGTTAAGGAAGGGATGGATTTGCTTAAGGACCCTAAAGTCACGGTGGAAAAAAATCAGGTGATAATAGACCTGATGCCGGCGGTAACTGCCGGAGATGCGGCCGAAAAAGCAATCTCTAATTCCGTTGTTTTGTCCCATAGTATCTTTCAGTACCAGGCTAATCCGCAAAAAATAACGAGAATAATAGTAAAGACTTCGGAGAAGTGCGATTTTATTAAAGAAATGGATGCCACCAAGATAATTGTAACTTTGAAAAAAAGTAAAGGCCCTGTGGCCGCAAAAAAAATCCTTAAAGCTGTAACTCTTGAAGAGTCAACAAAAAAGACCGGAGAACTCGTAGCCTCCTCCGAAGAAGTTGATAAGACCGATCAGTTTGCGCTGCAGAAAGGAGCGATGAAAAAGGGTGATTTAGATCAAATTGTACCTTATGTATCCCTGACGAATGCGGACCTGATAACCTTCCTGAATACCATATTAGCGGAAGCAGGTTTTAACATTGTCACCAGCCGTAGTGTTTCCGGGACTATACCGTCCATTCAGTTGAAAAGCGTAAGCCTGAGAAAAATTCTTGATCTTGTTTTAAAACAAAACGGGTTTTCTTATAAAACTGAAGGTAACATTCTGAGAGTTGCCACCCCTGCGGAACTTAAGGCGGAAGAAGAAAGCGCTCTGGTGGAAACAAGGTATTTTGCGATAAAATTTGCAAAAGCGGCGGATTTGCAGACTTCACTTTCCCCGTTCTTATCCGGGACCGGAAAAATTCAATCCGATCCCCGCACAAATACAATTATAATAACAGATATAACAACTAAGATGGAAACATTTGCTACGCTTATTACCAGTCTGGATACCAAGACCGCGCAGGTAAACATTGAAGCCAAACTTATTGACTTAAAGGTGGATATCGAAGATAAACTCGGTATAAGATGGGATGTTGAAACCGGAAGCACCACAGGCATGGGCAGCGGTCTTATGACCGATATTTATCCCGGAACAGCGAACAATACGCAGACAAAAATCAGCGTTTCGCCCCCCGGCACAAGTAACGCAAAAGCAGGGCAGTTCCAGTTTGGCATAGCCGGTGCTGCGTCATTTTGGGTTTCGCTTGATGCCCTGATAGCAACCAATGACGCCAATTTGCTCGCTAATCCGAGAATAACCACCCTGGACAATAAAATGGCGACAATAGATATAACCCAGGCGTATTCGTATGTCAGCGGTTTTAACGCTCAAACAGGGGTTACTACCTATGCTTCGGTTAACGCCGGAGTTACACTGCAGGTTACACCTCAGGTTAACAACGATGAATACATCACCCTGCAGGTGGTCCCGACTGTAAGTTCTGTTGTTGCTGCCGGACCTCCGCCTATAGTTGATACGAGGACTGCAAACACGCAGGTTATGATAAAAGACGGAGATACTTTTGTAATAGGCGGCTTAATACGGGAAGATGAAGTTGTGACCGTTAATAAAGTCCCGATCTTCGGGGATATTCCTTTGATTGGGCCTCTGTTATTCCAGAACAAAACTGTTTCAAAAACAAAGAGAGATCTTGTAGTATTTATGACCCCGCACATAATTAAGTAAAATTCATATCTGATTTGGTAGCGGAATGCGGGTGTTAATTCTTACACCCGCATTTTCATTTGGAGAAAAAATGATGAAATTTGTTACGAGCGGCGAGTCTCACGGAAAATGCCTTGTCACGGTGCTCGAAGGTGTTCCTGCCGGTTTAGTTCTTTCTGCCTCTGATATCAATAACGATTTAGCCCGGCGGCAGCAGGGGTACGGCCGCGGCGGAAGGATGGGAATAGAAAGAGATACGGCCGAGATTGTGAGCGGGGTGAGAAACGGCCGGAGCACAGGCGCACCTGTTACGCTCATAATAAACAACAAAGACTGGGAGAATTGGAAGGACCGGACGGTCCCGCCCATTACCCTGCCCCGGCCGGGCCACGCGGACCTTGCGGGTATTTTAAAGTACGGCCTGACTGATATCCGGGATGTCCTGGAAAGAGCCAGCGCCAGAGAGACCGCCGCCCGGGTGGGCGCCGGCGCGGTATGCAGGAAACTCCTTAAAGAATTTGGTATTGAAATATTCGGCTATGTGACCGAACTCGGGGGCATAAAGGCGCGGCCTTTAAAAGTAAACCAGCGGAGCGCTCTGACGGCTTCTCTTCTTATGACCGCAGACAAAAAAGCGGAAAAAGCTATGATAAAAATAATTGCGCTGGCTAAAAAGAAAGGTGATTCTGTCGGCGGAGTTTTTGAAGTAAAGGCCCTGGGCGTACCTCCCGGGTTGGGCAGTTATACTGCCTGGGCTAACCGACTGGATGCCCGGCTGGCCCAAGGGTTGATGGGCCTGCAGGCGATAAAGGGAGTGGAAATAGGCCTGGGCTTTGAAGCCGCCGGAAGACCCGGTTCAAGAGTGCATGATGAGATTTTTTACGGCAAAAAGGGCTTTTTTAGGAAAACAAATAATTGCGGCGGTATTGAGGGCGGTATGAGCAACGGTGAAGATATCGTCGTCAGGGCGGCAATGAAACCCATTGCGACTCTCTACTCACCATTAAAAAGCGTTGATATTAAAACGAAAAATACCGGTAGAGCTTCAGTGGAGAGATCGGATATTTGCGCGGTTCCCGCGGCCTGTGTGACAGGTGAGGCCATAATGGCTTTTGAACTTGCCGATGCCTTTACCGATAAGTTCGGGTCTGACTGTCTGGCCGATATTAAAAAATCCTTTAAGGCCTACCTGAAAAGGATTAGGCCTTCTTGAAAAAGCAATTAAAGGTTAAAGAGAATATCGTACTTACCGGTTTCATGGGGACCGGAAAAACCTCCTGCGGTATAATAGTTGCAGGTAAAACCTGGCGCAAGTTTGTGGATACCGATACGCTTATTGAACAAGCTGCAGGAAAATCCGTAAGAGAAATATTTGAGGAAAATGGGGAAAAATATTTCCGCCGTCTGGAAAGGAAAATAATTGCTGCGGTCTCCGCGGAAAAAGGGCTGGTGATTGCCACCGGCGGCGGGGCGGTTATGTCACCCGCCAACATCCGTAATCTCAGAAAAAAAGGAAAAATAATTGCTTTAGCTGCTGATGAGAAAACTATACTAAAAAGAATTTTTACAAAGAGGCTCGAGCGGCCCCTGGTTGAAGCTGGTACAAAAAAAGCCGTCTTACACAAGATCCAAAAGCTGTTGAAAGCAAGATTGCCCGTATATGTAACTTTTGCGGATTTTGTAATAGATACCTCGAAACTTTCACCCGGGGCAACAGCCAAAAAGGTCCTATGTCTTTTAAAAGCACCAAGAATCAAATAGTTTTTCCGGTAATATTTGCGGTCTGTACCGGTGTGTTTTTTTTTGATACTTTATTTTTTGGCAAGGTCTTTGCTTTTAGAGATTTTTACCGTTACTTTTATCCTTACAAGAATTTTGCCTCTGAATGGCTGCGGTCCGGCGTTTTTCCGCTCTGGAACCCGCTGAGTTCCTGCGGAGCTCCGTTTTACGCCGGGCTGCAGTCACAGGTGGCCTACCCTTTAAGCTTTATTCATTACTTTCTGCCGTTCAATTTCGGGCTGCATCTGTTTGTTGCAGTGCACTTTTTTCTTGCCGGTCTTTTCCTTTACCTGCTCTGTCTTGATCTTAAAATGAAAAACTTTGCGGCCTGTTTGGGCGGGATCATTTTTGCTTTTTCCGGTTATCTTCTGTCAACGGTTGATCTCCTTACGACTCTCTCTTCAGTTATATGGGTCCCGCTTATTGTGCTTGTTTACCTGCGCGCGCTTAAATTAGAAAGGGTAAGCATATTAATAAAATTATTTCACATCGTAATAGTTTCTTTACTGCTGGGTATACAGTTTTTAGGCGGCGAACCGACTGTTCTCTACGGTACCGGCCTCTTATTGCTGCTCCTTACCGCGGTATTTTATGAAAAAAAGAGCAGCTGGCTGTTTTTGGCGGCAGTCACAGCTCTTACTTTACTTTTCGTCTCCTTTCAGCTTTTGCCCTTCCTGGAATACCTGAAATATTCTGATCGCGGTGCTCAAAATGAACCCTTAACAAAGCAGCTGAATATGCTCTGGTCTCTACCGCCTGAACAACTGCTTAATCTGGTCATTCCCTGGTATGCCGGCGACATTACAAAAATAAATGTAAACTGGTACGGTACGGAGCAGATGTGGCTGAAATCCGTCTATGCGGGTTTTATCCCCGTAGTTCTATTCATTTCCGGGATATTTTATCTAAAAAAAGAAAGTGGAGTTCGACGGCGCCTTTTTATATCTTTCTATCTCGGAGTCGTTCTCTTTGGAATTCTTGCTTTAGGCAAGTATGGCGTTTTTTATGACCAGCTTTTTAACTATCTGCCGGGCTATGGGAGCATACGCTTTCCCGTAAAATTCGTCTTTGTTGTTATTTTTCTTATTTCTGTTTTGGCGGCATATGCGTTTGACAGTCTTTTGACCCGTTACCCGGGCCGCCTAAAAAATACAAAAAGTACCGGCCCGCAGTTATTGCTCCCGGGAGTTCTTATTCTGGCTGCGGTTTTAATTGTCTACTTTAAGAAGCCGTCCGGAGAGTCTTGGACCGGCTACCTGTTTGAAAGTATTCTTATTTTTTCAGCCGCTCTAACCTTATTATTTTTCTATCTAAATAAAAGACTAAGCAGAAAAATGTTTACCGTCTTGATCCTACTGCTGGTATTTTCAGACCTGTTTATGAATAATTATTTTATCAATCCAAGATTGCCGGCTAAGATATATTCAGAGAATTTAGCGATTGCCTCGTATCTTAAAACTAACCAGCAAAGTTCCAGAACTTTGCTGTATCTTAAGCCCGGACAGGAGGTTTATATTTACGGGGAATCTTACGACGCAGCGATGGAAAAGGCGCTTCTTACCGTCTATCCGAACCAGAATATGACCGCCGGCCTTTATTATGTCAACGGGTATGACTCACTAAATCCTAAGGTATTTACGGCTAACTATGCCGAACTCCGGAATACTCCGAGGGTTCGAACTTTAGATCTGATGTCGGTTAAATACATTGTGACGCGTGAGGATTTCAACACTAAATTACTAAAGAAAAAGAAAGATTATGACGGACTAAAGATTTACGAGAATATAGGCTTTCTTCCGAGATGTTATTTTTCGGCTAGTCTAAAGCCGTTCGGAGACGATCCGGCTGCGCACAAATATCTTACAGGCAATGAATTTAATCCGCATTTAGAAACGGTTGTTATTAAGCCCGGGCTTTTTTGGGACGGGAAAATAATTAAGAGCGGTAAAAATACGGTTTTAATGCAGGAAGAAGGACCGAACAAAATAAGGGTCAGAGCTGAACTGGTAAATTCCGGTGCGGTAGTGCTTACGGATACATTTTTCCCGGGCTGGCAGGCGTATATAGACGGCAAAAATACTGAAATATTATTAGCGAACGGGCTGTTTAGAAGCATCCTTTCTCCGCCCGGTAAGCATGAAATAGTATTTAAGTATGAGCCGTTGTCTTTGAGACTAGGCGTGGCTATAACAACTATAACTATTTTAGTGGTTTTTTTAGTCCTTATATTATTGTATAATAGTTTCTTATATGGAAGAAAACCTGATTTTGGAAATAGAAAACGCCACAAAGCGGCTCTTAAATGACCCGGAGAGCCGGGTCTTCCTGGACCTGGCGGAATTATATTATAAAACAGGCCTAAAAGATGAGGCTCTGTCCCTTACCATTTCCGGTCTGGAAAAACATCCAGATTTTGCTTCCGCCAGAATATTCGCAGCCCGTATTTTTATGGATAAAAACAAAATACCAGAGGCAAAGCAGGAACTTGAAAAAGTCCTGCTTACCGAGCCCGCTAATCCTGCGGCTGCGGCTTTACTTGAATCGCTCCATCGCAAGGAAGGGAATAAAACAGAAGCCGACATGATTAAAGAACAATTTGAGCAAAGTGCGGCAAAAGAAGATAAAAAAGGCAATATGGAGACTTCTACTGTAGCAGAAATCTATGTAACGCAGGGGCTGGTGGATGAAGCCATTATGATCTATGAACACCTGGCGCTTAATAACCCGCAGGACCTGAAAATAAACGAAAGGCTCCGTGAACTAAGAAAGAAAAAGGATGAACAATACCGGGACTTTCTTAAAAGACGCCAGGAAATAATAAAAACTATTCAAAAGCTTCAGGAAAATTTAAAGGGAATCCAGGAAGTCCTGCATAACCTGGAGAAAGAATTGTGACGAAACAGTTAAAGAGCCCGGCGACCTATTTAGCACTGCTGGTCCTTGCGTCTATCTTCTTCTGGGCCGAAATGGTTTTTTTTGATAAAATACCCTTCTTCCGGGACACTCTGCTACAGTTTTACCCCTGGCAGTCTTTTGCGAATAATTCGCTAAGCGGCGGCACGCTCCCTTTATGGAATAATTACTCAGGCGGAGGCGCGCCTTTCATCGGCAACCTGCAATCTGCCGTGTTTTACCCCTTAAAACTCTTTTTCGTTCTTCTCCCTTTCGGCGCCGCGGTGAAAAGCTTTATTATTTTAAATTTTATAATTGCCGCATTTGGAATGTTCTTTCTTGTCAGGGATTTTAAGATAAGCAGTAGCAGTGCTTTTTTTGCGGCATTAATATTCAGTTTCAACGGATATCTGGTAAGCCGCGTGGAATTCTGGAGTGTGCTGGGTTCTTCCGTCTGGCTGCCCGCAATAATGTTTTTTTTAAAGAGATTTATAGATTCCGGAAAATTTAAGTATTTTTTGTTCGCGGTTTTTTCTCTGGCGATGCCTCTTTTGGCCGGTAGTGCCCAGATATATTTCTATAATTTTATCATTCTGACTGCGTTCACCGTCTGGTACGCTGTTTCCTCCAAAAAACTGTGGTGGCCTTCGTTCTGCTATTTTCTGGCCGCCAGTGTTCTCTCTTTACTCCTTTCAAGTATCCAGCTCTTTCCTTTTCTTGAATTTGTTTCCAACTCAGTCCGGCAGGCAGGGATGGATATTAACCTGGCATCCACCTGGTCGCTGCATCCTTTCAAACTGGTTAATTTTCTTACGCCTTATTTTTGGGGAAATCCTTCTGAATCCGCGTATTTCGGCTCGGACCAGTTCTGGGCCGGCAGTTTTTACTGTGGTATCCCCGTCATAGCACTCTTTTTAACCTCGGTATTATTCTTTTTTAAAAAAGGAAAAGGTCTGGACCGTAAGACAAGGGGGACGGTAATATTTTTCTCTCTGCTTTTAACAGTATTTTTTGTGCTCTCCCTGGGCCGCTACGGCTTTTTATATAACCTGCTGTATAAATTCATTTTACCTTTCCGTATGATTCGCTATCCTGCGGTGGCTATCTACGGAGCGGTCTTTGCAGTTTCGGTCTTAGGCGGGCTGCTGGCCGGTAAAATTGCGGAAAATATTAAAGATAGAAAATTAATGAAGACGGAGGTATTGAGTTCAGCGATGGTACTACTGGTCACAGCCGGCCTGTATATTTATGTTAACTATTTTAAGACAGGTGCGGATCCGGTGAGAATTGCCGTTACCGCGAGAGCATTAATTACAGCCGGCGGGCTGCTCATTTCTCTGGCAGCGGTATTTTATCTGGTCTCGGTGAAAAAAGCAAAAGCGGATACTTTAATATTTCTACTTTCCGGTCTCCTGCTTTTTGACCTCTTTATTAATACAAGCGGAATCATACCTTTAGGCGGGGCAAAAGAAGTATTTTTAGAGCCGGCGGTAAAGAATTATCTTAAAGCAGATAACTCTGATTTTCGTATTGCGACCACACCGGGAACCTACGCAACTTTTGGTCAATTATATGAGAGTTCAAGGACTCCCCGGGACGGGTATCCTTACAAGTCCTACCTGAACGATATTAAAAGTATGATGTATGATAACTATTCGATGTTTTGTGGCCTTGAATGCTTCAATGTTTACGACCCGATGCGGCTCAAGCGGCAGGAAATACTGGCCTACCGTTTCAAAAACCAAAATTCAGCTTTTGAAACAAATCTTTTAAATATCTTTAATGTAAAATACTGCCTTTCAAATACTGAGCTTAAAGAAAACGGGCTGGTGCTTCGAACGAAACTTGACGGCATTTTTATCTACGAAAACAAGAAGGTTCTGCCCAGAGCGTATGTAGTATATAATACCCTGCACGCAAAAGATGCTGCCGCGGCTTTTGAGAAAGTTACCGCAAAGGATTTTCTGCCGCTTGAGTACGCGGTTCTTGAAGAACCCGGTCCTGCTCTTTTACCAAAAAGCACTTTTAAGGCTGAAGAAGCCGGGGTCATCTATCCCTCGGCGGAAAGAGTTATAATAGACTTTAACGCGGTTAAAAATGGGCTCCTGGTCCTGTCTGATGCTTATTATCCCGGCTGGGAAGCTGAAGTTGACGGCGTAAAAACAAAAATTCTAAGAACAAATTATATGTTCCGGGGGGTGATTATCCCGGCAGGCAGGCATACGGTCGAGATGGTTTACCGGCCGCTCTCGTTTAGAGTAGGGGTTGCTGTTACTACCGTTACCTTGATTTTCCTGCTGCTGGTCTCTGTATGGATATGGGAAAGAAAGATCTCTCTGTAATAATTCCGGCCTATAATGAAGAGAAAAGGATCTCCCGCTCTGTTAGTTTACTCAAAGAGTATCTGAATTCTCTGGATTTATATTATGAGATAATAATAGTTGATGATGGAAGTAAAGATGCCACTTCAGAAATTGTAAAAAAACTTGCCTTAACAGAGCCTGCAATAAAACTCATTAGAAATGCGGTCAACACCGGAAAGGGTTTCGCAGTAAAGCACGGGATGGAAGAAGCCACGGGCGCCTGGCGTATCTTTACGGACGCCGACCTTTCGACACCACCGGAAGAGATAGGTAAGGCCCTTATTTGTTTGAAGGAAGGTTATGAGGTGGTAATCGGCAGCCGGAGAGTAAAAGGCGCTAATATAAAGAGCCAACAGCCACCGTTGCGCAGAACCTTTAGTCATATCTTCCATCTGGTAAGACGGCTTATGCTCCTTAGAGACATTAAAGATACGCAATGCGGTTTCAAAGCTTTCAGTGCCCGGGCCGCTAAAGAGATATTTCCCCGCCTATCTATTTTAGGCTTTGTTTTCGATGTGGAAGTAATAGTCATAGCCAAAACTCTCGGATACAAGATAAAAGAAATGCCGGTCAACTGGATAGATGACACCAGAAGTACCCTTACCCCGGCAAAGCATCTCCGGGAAGTGGCGGGGGACCTAATAACTATTAGAAGGAATATTAAAGAAGGAAAATACCGTTAAAGCAAATTCGAAGCACTAAACTCGAAATTCGAAAATAAATCTTTGAAGGGATATTTAAATAGGTTGATTTTGGAAGGTTTTGTTACTTCGAAACAAAGACGGGAGGTTTGTAAATGCCAGATGAGATAAAATGCGAAATAATTGAGTTGCATACAAAAACAGGTGTTTGTATTGGGTCAGCCAAATGCCAAAAAGGCGAAACTTACATATTAACAGGCAGGACCCCTGAACCGGTAGGAATGTGCGGCCGGGCATATGCAGCTATTCATCCAATGGGATTTTCTATGCGTTGGTCTGAAAAAATGCCATTTGAAAAAGACGGACATGTAGATGTTACCTGCCCGGATGGCTGTGTGGTCTACCGGCTTTCAAGAATAAAGCGCTAGAATAATTCAATAGAGCGCTTTTAAAGTTAAATATTTTTTTAAGGAGAAGCAATGAGAAAGAATCCCTTTAAATATATTTTCGACGATTCTATTTCGAGTTTCGAATTTAGAATTTCGAATTTGGCTCTTCTGTGAATCTTGGTTTCCATGCTTCCATATCTGGTGGTCTGGTAAATGCTCCTCTTGAGGCTTCTTCGCTTGGCTGCACAACTTTTCAGATATTTTCAAAAAATCCGAGAGGCTGGGCAGCCGGACCGCTTACAGCGGAGGAGATAAAACTCTTCAAAGATACGGTAGCCGCTAAAAAGATCTATCCGGTGGTGGTTCATACCAGTTATCTTCTCAATCTTGCCTCAGAGGATAAATTACTTCTGGAGAAATCTATCAAGGCTTTTGCCTTTGAAATTGCAAGGGCCGAAGAAATAGGCGCAGATTATATCACTACCCATATAGGCAGTTGTGGTTCCTGTGCTAAAAATGAAAGGTTCCCGGTTATTCTTGAAGCCATTGAAAAGTCCGTAAAATTCTCAGGTACAAAAAGTGTCGGTGTGCTTTTTGAAAATTCAGGGAGAAAGGCCTCGCCCGGCGGGGAGTTAAAAGACCTGGCCCTTCTTGTTAAAAAGTGCGGAGTCCGGTTTGGCATTACCTTTGACACCTGTCATGCTTTTGTTGCGGGATATGACATAAGGATTAAAAAAGTCCTTGAGGACTGTATTGAAGAAGCAGAGAAGATAGCCGGAGCGGGAGTTATAAAGGTGATACATCTTAATGACTCTAAGGGTAAACTGGAAAGCGGCCTCGATCGGCATGAGCATTTAGGAAAAGGCGAAATCGGGAAGAAAGGGATTGTAGAAACCATAAATCATCCTAAATTGAAAGGCCTTCCTTTTATTTTGGAGACACCTAAGGAACCGGAAGGGGCAGATAAGCGCAATATTTTGTTTGCTATGAAATGTGTCAAATAAATAAGATAATTGATGATGAATGATTGATAATAAGAGACTACTATTCTCTTCATTCCTTATTTTCTGGCTGGATTTCTAAGGTTTTTCTGCTATAATACTAAGAACATGCAAAAGAAAGTTGTTTACATCCTAATTCTGAGTTTTTGTTGTTTGGCTGCTTTTTCTTGCGGAAAAAAAGCGGATAAGGGTCCGGTAATTGCTTTGGTTAATTTAGAGCCTGTTTATCAGTCGGAATTAGACTTTTTGAGCCGCTATACAAACCTTGAGTATAGTTTTTTGGGCTCAGGGACTCATGCTACGCAGGACTTTTTAAATAAAATAATAGAGAAGAAGATAATTCTTCAGGAAGCTAAAAAGAAGGGAATTACTCTCTCATATGGGGAACTTGAAGCTTATCTTAAGCATATCAGTGACGAGTTTTTCACAAAGAAATTCAAGGATTTGCTGAAAGAAAGGCTTATTTCCTTCGAAGACTGGAAAGAATTTATGGCCGGACAAGCGCTGGCCGAAAAACTGGGCGAGTCTGAAATGAAAATGGTTTCCGTAGAGCCAGTGGAAATTAGCAGGTATTACTACGGTCATTTAAGTGAATTTATGCATGCGGAACAAGCTCGGGCCTATCAGATATTGGTCAAAACTGAGACAGAAATAAAAGAAGTTCAAAACCGGCTTGAGCGGGGCGAAGAATTTGAGAAAATTGCCAGAATTAAGTCCATAAGCCCCGAGAGCGAAAAAGGCGGGGATTTGGGTTATTTTTCAAAAGAACAGATGCCCCCGGAAATAAGCGAGGCGGTCTTTAAGCTGGCGGTGGGAAAAATAAGCGGCCCGGTTCATACGGCTTACGGCTATCATCTGCTTAAGCTAACAGAAAGAAGAAAAAAAGGCACGGCAACACTTGCAGAAGCCGAACCGGTAATTATAAAAAAGTTAAAAGCAGAAAAGAAAGAGACCTATTTCAAAGAATGGATAAAAGAACTTGCTAAGAATGCTGAAGTCAAAATAAGCAAGGATCTTTCGGGGGTAGTTAAGTGAAGAAATTATTTTTGATAAGTGTTATCGTGTTGGGTTTGTTTCAGCCGGTTTTAGCCGCGCCTGAAGTAGTGGATAAAGTTCTTGCTGTTATAAACGAAGAAATGCTTTCGCTTTCAGAGTTTAACGCGGTCTTTGTGAAGTTTGCCTTGCGTGCGGGGACCAGCGTACCGCCGGAGGAATTGAAAAAAGCGCGGAAAGAGATATTTAACCAGCTTCTGGAAAATAAACTTCTCTTGCAGGAGGCCCGGAACCGTAACATTGAAGTCGGTAAAAGGGAAATGGAAAGCGCAATTGAAAACGCTAAAAAGAGCATTGGCGGGGCTGAAATATTCGCGGAGCAACTGAAGAAAGAAGGCCTTACGGAAGCAGCTTACCGCGATATGGTGAAAGAATCTATGATGGCCCAGCGATTGATCGCCGAAGCGGTCCGGAGAGACATAAAAATTGAAGTTAAGGACTATCAGGATGTTTATGAGAAGAATATCGGAAAATTCAGGGAAGAGGATAAAGTAGTCTTATCCTATATATTCATTAAATACGGGGCAGGAATTGCGGAAGCGGATGCCTTAGTTAAAACAGAAAGCATCATTAAAGAACTCAATGCAGGTCTGGCTTTTGAGGCGGCTGCAAAAAAATACTCAGAAACAGCCACGGCAAAAGAAGACGGGGGGGCACTCGGAACCATAAAACCCGGGGATATGCCTGCTTTAGGCGTTGAACCTTTCAGACTCAAAGTCGGGGAGATAAGCGCACCTGTTAAATTACCCGGTGGATACGGTATACTAAAAGTAACCAATAAGACGGCGGGGAAACAGTACTCTCTGGCCGATGAAATTACTGATAAAGACGGGCAAAAAATTTCTGTGAGAGAAATAGCCCAGAGAATGGCGATGGAAGAAAAATTTAAAGCGAAGTATGAAAATTTTATAAAAAAAATTAAAGAAAAGTCGGTCATTAATATTAAAGTTGACGAGTTTAAGTAAACTGCCGCGCTCTAAAGAGCAGGGTAGGATCGGCAAGTAAAATAACGGAGTTATTATGAAGATAAAAGTATCGATAGTTGGTGCAACCGGTTATTCCGGTATTGAATTGATCCGGCTCCTTTTGCCTCATCCTGAGGTAGAACTGGCAATGCTTACCTCTGAATCATACGCGGGACTTAAGGTGCAGGAGGCGCTCCCCTTCTTTAATCTGGATAAGGTGCTTGTACCTTTTAGCCCCAAAAAGACGGCGGAAGAAAGTGACCTGGTATTTTTATGTCTGCCTCACACGAAGTCTATGGCGGCAGCTGCAGAAATACTCAAAGCCGGTAAGATGCTTATTGATTTGAGCGCGGATTTCCGTCTAAAAGATAAAGCTATTTATGAGACCTGGTACGGCGCAAAACATACTGAGCCGCGGCTTTTAAAGAAGTGTGTTTACGGCCTGCCCGAGATAAACCGGAAGGCGATAACAGGTTCAACTTTTACGGCCAATCCCGGCTGCTATCCGACAAGTATTATACTCGGCGCGTTTCCTGCGGTAAAAGCAAAATTAGTCGAGGCCTCGGCTATTGTGGTTAATTCCATATCCGGGGTTTCCGGCGCAGGGCGTAAGGCGAAGCCTGAACTGCAATTTTCCGAAATGAATCAGAATCTGAAGGCTTATAAACCCGCAACCCATCAGCATATACCTGAAATAGAAATGGGGATAGCTCTGGGCAGCGGTACTGCCGGAGTCCGGGTGGCTTTTACTCCCCATCTTGCGCCGGTCAACCGCGGAATACTTTCGACCCTCAGTTTTGCGCTCAAGAAGAAAATTTCCACCGCCGAGGTTATTGAGATTTATAAAGCAGCATTTTCCGGCGAGCAGTTCGTCCGGATCTTACCGGAAGGCCGTCTGCCTGAGACAAAATATGTGGCGGGCTCCAATTATTGCGATATCGGCATAAAAGTTGACAGCCGGACCGGCCGCCTGCTTGTAGTTTCTGCTATAGACAATCTGGTAAAAGGCGCTTCGGGCCAGGCAGTGCAAAATATGAATATTATGTGCGGCTTTGAAGAACATACGGCTCTCTTGAATGCGGGAATGATACTATGAAATATAAAGGAATAACCGTTAAAGGTTTCAGGGCGGCGGGTCTTCACTGCGGGGTGAAAAAAATCTCCGGCAGGAAGGACCTGGCACTTATTTATTCGGAAGTGCCCGCCGTGGCTTCCGGGGTTTTCACTAAAAACAAGGTTAAGGCCGCACCGGTTATACTTTCCATGAAAAATATTAATAAGGGACTGATAAGCGCTATTGCTGCCAACAGCGGCAATGCCAATGCCTGCACCGGAAAAGAAGGAATGAAGTCAGCGCTTTTAATGGCGGAAAAAGCAGCTTTCTTTACCGCGTCTGATAAAAACGAGATTATTGTTTGTTCTACCGGCGTGATAGGCGTACCTTTGCCTGTAGGGAAAATACTCGATGGTATTGAAACGGCAAGTTATATGCTCCGTGAAGACGGCCTTTTAAATGCTGCGGAAGCCATAATGACTACGGATACTTTCAGGAAAACGGCGCAGGCGAAATTCAGGATAAACGGCAGGAATTGCGCCCTTTTTGGTATGACCAAGGGCTCGGGAATGATACATCCTAATATGGCGACTATGCTTTGTTTTATTCTCACGGATATTTCAATCTCGAAAAAAATGCTGGATAAGTCCTTTAAAGAAATTAATTCGGAAACTTTTAACGCGATTACCGTGGACGGAGATACCAGCACAAATGATACGGCAGTTATTCTGGCTAACGGTATGGCGGGAAATAAACCAGTAACAGCCGGCGGAAAAGCTTATACTGTCTTTTATAAGGCGCTAAAAGCTGTTATGCTTAACCTTGCGAAAGCGATAGTAAAAGACGGCGAAGGCGCGTCTAAAGCAATAGAAGTTTGCGTTAAAAATGCAGGGACAAAGGCCGGGGCCTTAAAAATTGCCAAGGCCATCGCCGGTTCAAGCCTTTTTAAAACTGCCATTTACGGCGGCGACCCGAACTGGGGCCGGATACTTTCTGCTATCGGCAATTCCGGAGTAAAATTCATAGAAAACAAAGTTGATATTTCTTTTGGCTCATTGGCGATAGCAAAAAAAGGCGTCGAAGTTAAATTCAATGGAAAAGCGGCCCATAACCTGCTTATGAAAAAAGAAGTTCTTGTAAATGTAGACCTGCATAACGGGAAAAAGAACGCCTCCGCTTATACCTGTGACCTGACGGAAGGATATATCAGGATAAACGCGCATTATAGGACATAAAGAAGGGGAAAGTCTGTAAATGTCCGTAATGGTCTAAGAGAAAGTCTATAAAGTCCATAAAGTCTGTAAGGTCTAAAATCGTTGAGGGATATTTATGTAAGTGCCAGGCTTTAATTTTGATATCTTGTTGTCTTGTCGTCTTGACTCCCATCCCTTGTTTCTGTTTAATCCAAGGTCCGCAAGGTTTAATGGTAAATTATTTCACAAATGTTGTTGAAAAGTCAAAACCGGTCATTATTTTATTCCAATAGTCTACATTCATTTCAGAACTGCATTTTTCTTGGATGAATTTCTTCATGAGTTTTATTTTACCGTCAAGCAGTTTGTCAGTTTTTGCCCGATTTGTCATTTCCTCTGCTTTGTCCCTCAGCATCAAAAATGCGAAGGTCTCTGCTTTATCTTCAGCCATATTTTTTGCGGCGTAGAGAGAAGCATAGCCAGGTATGGACCGATCAAGATACAACACCTGACCCAAATGGCTCTCGGGCCAGTCCGGCATGTTTCCGGGGTGTTTGAAATCTAACCAATGAAAAAGTTCATGATGAAAAACCTTCAGATCGGGAACAAGTATATTTAAATATATGCTGTTATTATCGTTTCTGAAAATTCCGCCGATCTTAATCTTGTTGTCATTTCTGGTAGTGTCACTGGAAAAATCCTTATAAAAGTTAATATCTTTAATATTGATTCCTTTTATAAGACTAATCGGGTATTTGTATAATTCTTTTTGAAAATTAGAGAGGTAAGCGGCAAATTTAGCCATATCTGATTTACCGATCTTTTTATATTCCATGTTGGAAGAAAATATAGGGGAAGAAGCTGAATACTCATAATTTAGCGACAAATAATATTTATTTTTGATTTGCTTGACATATTCTTTGACTCTGGGTTCGTTTTTGTCTGAAAGTTCTGAGGAAAAATCATAACCATCGATTATATTTTGCCAGTACACTGAATCCATATCGGAGGAGAAATGCTCTTGAATAAACTTCTTAATAAGTCTTATTTTAGTGGCAATAATATATTCTGATTTTACAGTATTTAACAACTCCAGCGCCTCGGTTTTGATCATTAATCGCGCGTATATCTCAGCCATGTCCTCGAAGATATCCTTTTGCGCATATTGTGATACAAAAAGCAGGTGTCTTGGCACAGGGCTACGATTTATATTGGACCAGTTTTGAATGGAAGCACCTGCCCTATTATAAATATAATGAAAAAGTTTGTGATGGAACATCAACATGTTAGTTTCATTAATGTTCAAAGAGATGCCGTCATTGGTGTTTTTCGAAGTGCTTCCGTCGGGTTCGTTGTATCGTTCTGTGTCAACGGTGGAAGAGCTTTTGTAGAGGAAAATATTTCTAAGATTGATTTTTTTAATAAAGTCTTCCGAATATTTGCTTAATTCGGGCTGAAGTTCTTTTAGATACAGGGCAAGCCTCGGTAAGTCATCGTTTTCAATCTTTGTGGTGCTTGGAATAGAGTAAGCTATTGGCTTTGATGGTTCATATCTGTAAATTATTGATATATTGTAAATGGTTTTGAATTCACTTGCATATTTACTGATAGTGACTTCATCATCATTGTTACCCGCAAAGTAAAACCTTGTAGAAATAAACAATATCAGCATTATAAGCGGTATTGATTTGTTTTTCATCTGTAATATTATACTCCGGAAGGCTTTGTTTTTCAAAATATTTGTAGGTAAATTGAATTCTACTTGTTTTCTTGTTCTTTCTTGGTTTGCTTCATTAAGTACTTGCAAAACTTTGGTAAAACCTATATAATAGTTAAAAATCTTACACGCCTGCTGACGGAAGCGGGGGTCCCTTGTACGAGGGCCCGCGGAAGGAAGACGCCGGCGAATGTAAAAAACCACAGGAGGAATACGCACTATGCCGGTCATTTCTATCAAGTCACTTCTCGAATCAGGAGTCCACTTCGGACACCAAACCAAAAGATGGAACCCCAAGATGGAAAAATACATCTATGGGAAAAGAAACGGAATCTACATCATCGATCTTCAGAAAACCGTAAAAAAACTCAAAGAAGCCTGCGATTTTATACGCAGCATTTCTGAAGCCGGCGGGTCCGTGCTTTTTGTCGGCACCAAGAGCCAGGCGCAGGAAATAATCACCGAAGAAGCCAAACGCGCGGGGATGTATTATGTCTCCTTTAGATGGCTCGGCGGAATGCTTACCAACTTTAAAACGATAAAAAAATCCATCAAAAGGCTGGAAGAGATAGAAAAGATGAAAGCCGAAGTTTTTGATAAACTTCCCCGTCATGAAGTAATGGCGCTGGAAAAAGAAATGGGCAAACTTAATAAAGTTCTCGGCGGCATCCGCCATATGGATAAATTACCGGCCGCGCTTTTTGTCGTGGATACAAAAAAAGAGCACACCGCCATCCTTGAAGCCGCAAAACTTGATATTCCCGTAGTCGGGGTAGCCGATACCAATGCTGACCCGGATGAAATTGAATATGTTATTCCCGGTAATGATGATGCTATCCGGTCCATTAAACTGATAACCGGTCTTATTGCGGAATCCGTACTTGAAGGAAAAAAAGGCAAGATTGATGCGGCTATGCTGGAAAGCAAGAAAGAAGCTGCTCCGGCGGAGATTGTGCCCGAGAGTGCAGAGGTTATACCTGCTGCCGAAACCGAAGAAATACCGGTTCTGGCGGTGGATGAGTTACCTCTTGAAATAGACGAAGAAATTGAAACGGTCATAAGCAAGTTCGAGGAAGAACCCGAAATAAAAAAGACCGCGGTAAAAAAGAAGATTGTCAAGGAAGGGGGAGTTGAATAATGGTTTCTACAAAAATAATTGCTGAATTAAGAGAGAAAACCGGCGCAGGAATGATGCTCTGCAAAGAAGCCCTGGAACAAACCAACGGGGATATGGAAAAAGCCGTAGAAGTGTTAAGGAAGAAAGGGGCGGCATCCGCTTCGAAGAGGGTTTCAAAATCCGTCAAAGCCGGTATTGTCTACGCTTATTTACATATGGATACCGTAGGCGCTATGGTTGAAGTCAACTGTGAAACCGACTTTGTCGCCAGGACCGATGATTTTAAAGAACTGGCAAAGGATATTGCTATGCAGGTTGCCGCGATGAATCCCATATATGTAAGAAGGGAAGATGTGCCTCCCGAGGTTTTGGAAAAGGAAAAAGCAATTTACAAAGATGAAGTTGCAAAATCGGGAAAACCCGCAAATATAGTCGAGAAGATTGTTGAAGGTAAGCTGGAGAAGTTCTATAAAGACTTCTGCCTTGTGGACCAGCTGTTCATAAAGGATGATAAAATTCAGATAAAAGATCTTGTCGCGCAAAAAATAGGCAAGATAGGCGAGAATATCGTGATCAAAAGGTTTGCAAGATTTAAAATTGGGGAGTAAACCATGGAAAAAACCCGTCCTAAATATAAAAGAGTATTGCTAAAACTTGGCGGGGAGGCGTTGTCCGATGAGAACGAATTCGGCTTAAACCCGACCTCTCTTAGGAATCTCGCGCTTGAAATAAAAAAAGCCAAAGAGACCTTAAATGTGGAGATTGCGATTGTCCTCGGCGGCGGCAATATTTTCAGGGGTAGTTTTGCCCGGGATATGGACAGGGTAAATGCGGATTATATGGGGATGCTGGCAACGGTTATTAACGGTCTGGCCCTGCAGGATTCCCTTGAGAAAGTAGGGGTCTTTACCAGGGTACTTACGGCCATAGAGATGGAAAAATTGGCTGAACCCTACATCAGAAGGCGCGCAGTCCGGCATCTTGAAAAAGGCCGGGTGGTGATATTCGCCGGCGGCACGGGAAATCCTTATTTCACGACAGACACGGCGGCAGCTCTTAGAGCTTCGGAAGTGGGCGCTGAAGTGGTAATGAAGGGCACTAAAGTTGACGGAATATTCACCTCGGATCCCAAGAAAGACAAATCCGCCAAGAAATATGATTCTATCAGTTACATGGATTTTATTAATAAACGGCTTAAGGTTATGGATACGACGGCCGTTTCCTTATGTATGGAAAACAATATTCCCATAATCGTATTTGATCTTAAAGAGAAGGGCTCAATATTAAAAGCCATATCTGGACAGAAAATAGGAACGATGGTTACCTGAGAAAAAGTCTTAAAGGTAAGTAAGGTCTGTAGTGTCTGTAAAGGTCCATAAAGGTCTATAAAGTCCATAAGGTCTAATATCGCTGAGGGATATCGTACGGTCTTAAAAGTCTGTAAGGTCCATAAGGTCTGTAAAGGTCTAAGATCATTTTTAACTTTTTAAATTTATAAGTACTGATATTTTATTGCGCTATTTTTAATTGTTTAATCAGCAATTAGTAATTAGCAATCAGTAATTTAGAAGGAGGTAATATGGCTTTCAATTTTGCCCAGTATGAGGAAAAACTGAAGAAAGGAGTCGAGCACCTTTTCAAGGAGCTTGCGACTATACGCAGCGGCCGCGCAAATGCCTCGGTTCTTGACAGTATAAGAGTCGATTATTACGGAAGCCAGGTACCCATCTCCCAGGTGGCGGCAATTAATGTTCCTCAGGCAAAACTTATAGAAATTAAAGCCTGGGACGCAGCGGCTTTACCTGCGATTGAAAAAGCGATTCAGAAGTCCGACCTCGGCTTGAATCCCGTAAATGACGGTAAAATGATCCGTATCAATGTTCCCACTCTAACCGAAGAACGCAGAAAAGAACTCGTGAAATTTTCCAAAAAAGTCGGAGAGGAAGAAAAGGTGTTTCTCCGTAATCACCGGCGTTCTGCCAACGAAGAAATTGACGCGCAAAAAACAAAAGGCGAAATCTCAGAAGACCAGCAAAAAAAAGAGAAAGAAAAAGTTCAAAAAACCCTGGACCGTTACATCCAGCAGGTTGATAAGACTATTGTCGATAAGGAACAAGAAATAATGGCCATTTGATTGAACGATTCCACTCAGGTTCGGTCATATTTGAGAGCAGCTGAAGTAAAAATAGGTTTGCTGGTTAACTTTGGTAACGATAGTTGTGAAATAAAAGATTCGTAGTGTGAGATTAACAAGATCAGAGGAATCCAAAGGCTTGAAATCAGTGGAATCTTCTACGGGAGAGTTAGCCGGACTTATTCGACGGCTTTAAAAATATCATTTAAATGAAAAAAAATTCCATTTCAGAAGATATTCTCAAAAGTATAGACCAAAACAGGCTCCCGAAGCATATTGCCATTATTATGGACGGAAACGGCCGGTGGGCCACAAAAAAAGGCCTACCCCGGACGGCCGGGCATAAAAGAGGTATGGATACCGTGGATATGGTGGTGACCAAAAGCCGCGATCTCGGTATCAAAGTTTTGACTCTCTATGCTTTTTCAACTGAGAATTGGCGCAGGCCGGAAAAAGAAGTGAATTTCCTGATGCGGCTTCTTAAAACCTATCTTATCATCCAGCGTAAAAAAATGATGCGAAATAATATAAAATTTAATGTTATCGGCAGAATACAGGAACTCCCCGCTATTATCAGAAAAGAA
>Ga0114951_10000393_pt1 | contig 61968 bp, 63 predicted proteins | sample AM7aDNAmetaG_FD_88677 | JGI IMG/M metagenome (GOLD analysis project Ga0114951, IMG submission 88677) | Freshwater microbial communities from Finland to study Microbial Dark Matter (Phase II) - AM7a DNA metaG | ecosystem: Environmental > Aquatic > Freshwater > Lake | place: Finland: Lake Alinen...
GCAGATCATGCCCACGATGACGGGGTCGATGTTGGCCTTGTGGTTGGTGATCACCATCACCCCGCCCTTCCGCGGGAGGTGCTCGGTGCCCTTGACGCGGCAACGATACAGACCCCCGAAGAGCGGCACGGCGAGCCAGCGACAGAAGGTGTACAAGCCGCTGTCGCCGTGACCCCTGAGAGGCAGGCCCCAGAGCCTCACGGCGCGGCTCGACCGCGAACGATGCCGGCGACTGCCTCGACCACCTCGTCGAGCGTCATCCCGGACGTGTCCAGCTCCACCGCGTCCGCGGCCTTGCGCAGCGGCGCGACGGCGCGCGTTGAGTCGCGGCGGTCGCGCTCGAGCAGGGCGGCGAGCACCTGCGCCTCGTCGACCTGGTCGCCTTTCGCCCGCAGCTCCGCGGCGCGGCGCGCCGCCCGCACCTCCGGGCGCGCCGTCAGGTAGACCTTCACGGCGGCATCCGGAAACACGACGGTGCCGATGTCGCGGCCCTCCATGACGATGTCGGCGCTGCCGGCAATACGCCGCTGCTCCTCGACCAGCAGCTCGCGCACGCCGGGCAGCGCGGAGACCCTCGAGGCCGCCGCGCCCATCTCGAGGGTGCGGATCGCGTCGCTCACGTCGCGTCCCCCGGCGAACAGGCGACCGTCGCCGTCGAAGTGCAGCCCGGCGGAGCGCGCGAGCGTGACCACCGCCTCCTCGTCGTCGAGCGCCACGCCGGCCTCCGTCGCCAGCAGGCCGACCGCCCGGTACATCGCGCCCGTGTCGAGGTAGACGTAGCCGAGGCACGCCGCGACGCGGCGCGCCACGGTGCTCTTGCCCGAGCCCACAGGGCCGTCGACGGCGACGACGGTCATTCCACCGCGCTCCCCGTGATGACGTCGTAGCCCAGGCCGGCGAGGAGGTGCGCGCCGCGCGCGCTCGCCGCCTCGCCGAGGACGTACACGGTGAGCGTGCCGCCCAGCTCGGCGCTCATGTGGTGCATCGAGAGGTCCTCGATGTTGATGCCGGCGTCACCGAGCGCCACCATGATCTCGCTGAAGACGCCGGGCCTGTCGCTGACGTGCACGATGAGCCGGTGAAGCTCCCGCGCCGGCAGGCTGCCGGCGGCGAGCATGCGCTCGCGCTGCTCGGCGGCTCGCCCGATGGCGTCGCCGAGGCGCCCGGCGTCGTTCGCGGCGAGCGCCTCCAGCACCTCCTGCAGGCCCTCCTGAAAGGTGGCGAGGGCGGCCAGCAGGGCGGCGCGGTTCTCGAGGAAGATGTCGGTCCACACGCGGCGGTTGCTGCCGGCGACGCGCGTGAGATCGCGGAAGCTCGGACCCGCGGACAGCAAGGCGTCGCGGGCGCCCGCATGCTGGCCCGCCTGCGTCATCAGCACGTTGGCGAGCACATGCGGCAGATGGCTGACGACCGCCATGAGGCGGTCGTGCTCTTCGGGGTCGACGGCCACCGGCCGGGCGCCGATCGCGCCGAGAAAACCGTACAGGCGCTGGTAGGCGGCGGTGTCTACGTGCGCCCCGGGAGTGACAAAGTACGTGGCCCCCTCGTAGAGCGACGCGCGGGCGTTGGCGACGCCGGCCGTCTCGGAGCCGCACAGGGGGTGCCCGCCGACGCAGCGCCGCTGCTCGTCCGGCGAGAGCGCCCGCATCAAAGGGCCTTTGGTGCTCCCCACGTCGCTGATCACGGCGTGCGCCGGCGCCGCCGCGAGCGCCGCCTTGACGTGCGAGGCGACGAGCCGCACCGGCGTGCACACGAACACGAGGTCCGCGCCTGCGGCGGCCTCTTCGAGGCTGCCACAGGCGCGCGTCACGGCGCCGCGTTCGAGCGCGAGGTCGAGGGTCGCCCTGGTCTGGCTGAAGCCGCGGACCTCGGCGACCCCCGCGCGCTCGCGCGCCGCCAGCCCGAGCGATCCGCCCATGAGACCGACGCCGATGACGGCGACGGTATTGACGCCGGCGTCGTTCACCGCGTCAGACGGTGGTCTTGCCGGCCCAGCGCGCGAGGTCGAGCACGCGGCCGGCGTACTCGCCGAACACGGCGGTGGGCAGCGACTGGGGGCCGTCGCAGAGGGCGTGCTCGGGGTTGGGGTGCGTCTCCACGAGCACGCCGTCGGCGCCGGCGGCCACGCCTGCCAGGGAGAGCGGCAGCACGAGGTCCAGGCGCCCGGCCGAGTGGCTGGGATCGACGACCACCGGCAGGTGGCTGGCGATCTTGATGACCGGCACCGCGCTCACGTCGAACGTGTTGCGCGTGGCCGTCTCGAAGGTGCGAATGCCGCGCTCGCAGAGGATCACGTCGCGGTTGCCCTCTTTGACGATGTACTCCGCGGCCATGAGCAGCTCCTCGATGGTCGTCGCGGGGCCGCGCTTGAGGAGCACGGGCTTGGCGATCTTGCCGAGCTCCGCCAGCAGTAGGAAGTTCTGCGTGTTGCGCGCCCCCACCTGAAGGACGTCGGCGTACTCGCAAACGACGTCGAGGTCGCGCGGGTCCATCACCTCGGTGACGATCGGCAGGCCGGTGTCGTCGCGCGCGGCGGCGAGCATCTTGAGGCCTTCCTCGCCGAGGCCCTGGAAGGCGTACGGAGAGCTGCGCGGCTTGAAGGCGCCGCCGCGCATCATCTTGCCGCCGGCCGCCTTGACGGCGCGGGCGGCGGCCAGCACCTGTTCGTGGGTCTCCACCGAGCAGGGGCCGGCGATGATCGCAAAGTGCCCGCCGCCGATCTTGGCGCCGCGCACGTCGATGACGGTGTCGCGCTGCTGAAACTCGCGGCTCACGAGCTTGTACGGCCGCAGGATGGCGACCACGCGGTCGACGCCGGGCATCGCCTCGAGCGGAAGCTGCGTGATCTCTTCGCGGTCGCCGATGACGCCGATGACCGTCACGCGCTCGCCGGAAGAGATGTGGGCGCTCGCGCCGATCTCCTCGACGCGCGCGACGACGTGGGCGACCTCTGCTTCGGTCGCCGTCTCGTGCATGATGACCATCATGCTCAGCTCGTCCTCCCTTCGCTGTCCGCCGGCGCGCCGACCTCGAGCGAGGCCAGCTTGCGCAGAAAGAAGTCGATCTCATCCTGTGTACCCACGCTGACGCGCGCCCAGCCGGGGCAGCCCAGGGCATGTCCGTCGCGGACGATGGCGCCCATGGACAGCAGGGTTCCGCAGACCTGGTCATGGGGGTGGCAGAGATCGCGCATGTCGACCAGCATGAAGTTGGCCTGGCTGGGAACGGTCGCACGGCCGCAGGCCGCAAGGCGGTCCACCATGTACGCGCGCAGCTCGGCATTGGCCTCGCGCCGCTGCGCCACCTGGTCCTGGTGCTTGAGCGCCTCGACCGCGGCCACCTGGCCCAGGAGGTTCACGTTGAACGGCTGCCGTACCTTGTCGATCGCCGCCTTCAGCTCCGGGGCGCACAGCCCGTACCCCACGCGCAGGCCGCACAGACCATAGATCTTCGAGAAGGTGCGCAGGATGATGACGTTGTCGTGGGCCTGCTGGAGGGCCAGAACGTCCTCAGAGTCCGGCGCCGTCACGAACTCGTTGTAGGCCTCGTCCACGACCACGAGCACGTCGTCGGGCACCCGCTCGATGAGGCGCGCGATACCGGCGACGGGGACGTACGTGCCTGTGGGGTTGTTGGGGTTGCACACGAACACGATCTTGGTGCGCGGCGTGACGGCGGCCGCCATCGCCTCGAGATCGTGGGTGAAGTCTGCCAGGGGGATCGCCACCGCCGTCGCCTCGTGCAGGTCGATGACGTCCTGGTACGTCGTGAAGGAAGGTTCTGCGAGCACCACCTCGTCGCCCTTTTCGAGCAGCACGCTGCCGAGGAGGAACAGCAGCTCGCACGTCCCGCAGCCCACGGTGACCTGATCGGGACTGCACCCGAAGTGCGCGGCCAGCGCCTCCCGCAGATCCGTGGAGTAGCCGTCGGGATACCGCTGCAGCCGGTCGATCGCCGCGATCACCGCATCCCTGACCTCCGGGAACGGCGGCAGCGGGTACTCGTTCGAGGCGAGCTTGACGACGTCCTCGAGGCCGTAGCGGCGCTTCACGAGCTCGATCGGCAGACCGGGCGCGTAGGCGACCATATCGGCGAGGGCGGGGATGAAGCGCAGCGGCACGCTCACTCCGGCAGGTCGAGGCGTAGCTGCCGGGCGCCGTGCAGGTACACGTGGTGCACGTCTGAGCCGTAGGGCAGATAGACGTGCAGCAGCACGCGCACGCAGCGTTCCACGGCGCCCTCCACGGGGATCTCCTGGCAGCAGAGCAGCGGTGTGTGAGACAAGCCGATGCCGCGCGCCGCGACCGCGGGGAAGTCGGCGCGCAGGTCGGGGGTGGCGCTGAGGATCACGCTGACGATGTCGTCGATGTCGACGTCGTTGCGGTCGAGGACCACGCTGAGCAGCTCCGCCGTGCGCGCGGCGATGTCTTCGCTGGTATCTCGCGCGACCGTCGTGGCGCCGCGCAGCGCGTAGAGGCGGGGGGCATCGTCAGTCATGGGGCTCCGATCCGCGGAAGGAGTGCAACACTATACACTCCCTGCACTCCCTGCGCCGTCGGGCTCGCGACCGGACTCATCGGGCGCCCGCGGCGGCGGCGCGTCCGCTGCCTCGCGGCCGGGCTCGTGCAGATCGGTGGCCTTCTCCGCGACGCGTTCGTCCGCCGCCGCCCGGATCGGCTCCGCCGCGGGCGGTGCCTCCGCGGCGAGCAGGATCGGCTGGCCCTCCACCTCGCCGCCGACGGCCACGGCCACCTCCTCACCGGCGCGGCGCAGCGCTTCCAGCTCGTCGCCGGCCAGCTCGCGATACCCGCCCGGCTCGAGGCCCTTGTCGGCGATGGGGCCGTAGCGGCGCCGATGCAGCTCCTCGACCGGCAGATCGACGGCCGCGAACATGCGCCGGACCTGACGCTTGCGACCCTCGTGGATAGTGATCTCCACGAGGGCCGTCTTGGCGCTCTGCTTCTTGAGGTTGACCTCCGCCGGCGCGGTGAGCCCGTCCTCGAGGTCGACCCCCTGGCGCAGGGCGCCGAGGGCGCGCCGGGTCACCTTGCCGCGCACGCGGGCGACGTACGTCTTGGGCACGCCGTAGCGGGGATGCATGAGCCTGTTGGCCAGCACCCCGTCGTTGGTCAGGATGATCAATCCTGTGGTGTCCACGTCCAGGCGCCCGACCGGGAACAGGATGCGCCCGTTCGGCACCAGGTCGACGATCACGCGCTCGGCGTGCGGGTCTCTGCGCGTGCTGGCCACCCCGCGCGGCTTGTTCACGAGGAAGTAGCGCAGCTCGCGTGCCTCCACGGGCTCGCCGTCGACGAGCACCACGTCCTCGGGCATCACCTTCTCGCGCGGGAACGTGACCACCTCGTCGTTGACGGTCACGGCCCCTCTGCGGATGAGGTCGTCGCACGAGCGGCGCGAGCCGAGGCCCGCGCGCGCCAGGTAGATCACCAGGTTCATAGGCTGGCTCACGCCCGCCTCCTTTCGGCGTTGGCGAACAGGCGGGCACGGATCTCGTCGACCGCGGCCGCCTGCAGGGAGAACTCTTCCAGCGGCGGCAGCTCCTGCAGCGAGCGCAGCCCGAACAGCTTGAGGAAGCGCGCGCCGGTGCCGTAGAGGATCGGCGCTCCCGGCGTGTCGGCGCGGCCCTGCTGTTCAACCAGGCCGCGCTCTTCGAGAGAGCTCAGCGCCCACTCGCAGGACACGCCACGGACCTCCGCCGCATCCGCACGCGTGACCGGCTGCAGATAGGCGACCACGGCCAGCGTCTCGAGCAGCGCCGGCGTGAGATCGTCGGGGCGCTCGGCGCCGGTGAGGCTGCGCACGTCGGCGGCGCAATCGTCGGCCACGGCAAAGGTGATGCCGCCGGCCACGTCACGCAGCGTGATGCCGTGCCGCTCGGCGGCGTACTCGACGCGCAAGGCAGCCAGCGCCTCGTCGACCTCCGTCGCGGCGCAGCCGCACGCCGCCGCCATCTCGGAAGGAGGGAGCGGCCGCGACGATATGAACAGAAGCGCTTCGAGGCGCCGGGCGAGTGCGTACATGAGGTCCAGGGTCCACGGGTGACCGGGTGCGGTCGATGCTACCGCAGACGGGCGGCCGGCGTCACCCGGCGGATCACGACGCCGCGGCGGCGACCGGCGCCGGCCGCGCTATTCGCGTGACCAGGATGTCGCCGAGGTGCCGCTTCTGGCGGAGCACGGCCTCGCCCCCGGAGTGCAGCTCCAGCAGCGCGAAGAACGTGACGGCGCGTTCGAGGCGGTCGTCGGGCGCCACGTCCGCAAAAGTGAACTCGCCTTCGTCGCCGAGGATGAGCCGCAAGCGGCGCAGCTCTTTGACCAGCGACACGGCGAGATCGGCAAGGTGGCTGGTGTCGGGAAGCGGCGGTTCGCGCAGCAGCGGCGCGAGGGCCGCCGGCAGAGCCGCCGCCGGCAGGGCCCCTGCGGGGGCCGGCCGGCGCAGCAGGGCCGGCGGCACAGAGACGTTTCGATAGAGACGCGCGCTGTGCTCGTCCCAGCGCAGCCGCAGGGCGCCGGCGACGTTCTTGAACTGGCTGTAGCGCACCAGGCGTTCGAGGAGGCGCTCGGCGGCCTCGTCGGGGTCGAGGTCCTCGAGCTCCTCCTCGACATCCTCCTCGAGGAGGAGGCGCGACTTCATCTCGAGGAGCGCCGCGATCAGCACCACGAACTGCGAGGTCGCGTCGAGATCGAAATCGCCGCTGTCCGCCAGCTTCAAGACGTACTCGGCGATGATGCGCGAGACGCGCACCTCCCAAATATCGATCTCGTCCTTGAGGATGAGGGTGACGAGAAGATCGAAGGGCCCGTCGAAGACGTCGAGGTCGAGGTCGAATGAGCGGTGTGCCTGGTCTCCGACATCCGAGCCGGTTCCCCAGCTCGGTGGCGCCCCGCTCGCCGGTCCGCCTGCGGCTGCTGCGACGGGGGGTGCGGCGACGGCGGTCGTCTCAGCGCGCATCGCCGTCGCCGCCTGCGGGCCCACCGGCCCGTGGCCGGTCTGCACCGTCGCTGAGCAGGACGCGGATAGTCAGTCCTCCGGCTGGTTGACGAACGAAGGGATCTCGAAGTCGCCGCTGTCGAACGTGGGCGCCGGACCGAAGGGCGTACCTTTGCCCATGGGGCTCTCGCGGCGCGTCTCTTCAAGAGCGCGTGGGCGCGCCTGCGGCGGCGCGACCTCGGGGGACCGGCGGGTGGCCGGGTCGTCGAACCCGGTGGCCACCACGGTGATGGAGATCTTGCCCTCGAGGCGTTCGTCGACGACGGCCCCGAAGATGATGTTGGCGTCGTCGTCGGCGGCTTCGCTGATGACTCCGGCGGCCTCGTTGACCTCGTAGAGCGTGAGGTCGCTGCCGCCGGTGATGTTGAGCAGCAGGCCGCGCGCGCCATCGATGGACGTCTCAAGGAGCGGCGAGTGGATGGCCATGTCGGCGGCAGCCTGGGCGCGGTTCTCGCCGCCGGCCATGCCGATGCCGAGGAGCGCCGTGCCGGCGTCCTTCACGATCGTGCGCACGTCGGCGAAGTCGAGGTTGATCAGTCCGGGCACGGTGATGAGGTCGGTGATGCCCTGGACTCCTTGGCGCAGGATGTCGTCGGCGTGGCGAAAAGCCTCTACGACGCTGGTGTTGCGCTCCACGACCTCGAGCAGGCGGTCGTTGGGGATGGTGATGACCGTGTCGGCGACCTCTTTGAGGGCCGCGATGCCCGCCTCGGCCTGGCGCAGGCGGTGATTGCCTTCGAAGCCGAACGGCTTGGTAACGATGGCGATGGTCACGCCGCCGAGCTCGCGCGCGACCTGGGCCACGACCGGCGCGCCGCCGGTGCCCGTCCCGCCGCCTTCGCCGGCGGTGACGAACACGAGGTCGGCGCCGCGCAGCGCGGCCTTGAGCTGGTCGCGTGAGATCTCCATGGCTTCGCGCCCGACGTCGGGGTTCGCCCCTCCGCCGAGACCATGGGTGATCTCCTGGCCGATGTGGATCTTGACGTCGGCGTCGCACACGCCGAGCTGCTGTACGTCGGTGTTGACGGCGATGAACTCGACGCCCTTGACGCCCGAGTCGACCATGCGGTTGATCGCGTTTGTGCCCGCGCCGCCGACGCCCACCACCTTGATGGTCGTCACGTAGGGCCGCCCCTTGACGACCACGTCCTGGGCGTTGCTCTCGCTCGGCGGGCCACCGCTGTCGGTGCGCCGGAAGAGCTCGCTCAGTCCATCCTTCATGCTAGGACGATCTGCCATTCAGCACCTCCCGCGCGAGGGCGCGGTACGATTCGGCCCCTCTGCCCTTGGGATCGTACTTGAGTACCGAGGCCCCGATGACGGGCGCCTCGGCGAACTTGATCGTCTTGCGTACCACTGTGTCGAAGACCAGCGGGCCGAAGTTGTCGCGCAGCACCTCGATGGACTCCTTGCCGTGGCTGGTGCGGGCGTCGAAGAGAGTCGCCAGGATGCCCTGGATCTTGACGTCCGGGTTCAGGTTCTCGCGGATCATCTCGAGGGTCTTCTCGAGCTGCAGCAAGCCGCGCAGCGAGAGATACTCGCACTGCACGGGCACGATCACGCCCTCGGAGGCGGTGAGCGCGTTGATGGTGAGCAGGCCCAGCGAGGGTGGCGTGTCGATGAGGATGTAGTCGTAGCGCTCGCGCACCGGGTCGAGGGCGCGCTGCAGGGCGCGCTCGCGCCCGATCATCTGGGCGAGCGCCATCTCTGCGCCCGCAAGGTCGATGGTGGAGGCGGCCACGTCGAACTCGCACTCGTGGATGACGTCCTCGATGGGCGCGCGATGCACGAGGACGTCGTACATGCTCTTGTCGAGCCCCTCCGTGTCGATCCCCTGGCTCATGGTGAGGTTGCCCTGGGGGTCCATGTCGACGGCGAGCACGCGCAGGTCGTGCTCGCGCAGCGCAGCGCCGAGATTCACGGTGGATGTGGTCTTGGCTACGCCGCCCTTCTGATTCGCGAAGGCGATGACATGCGCCATTGATGCGTTACCCCTGTGTCGACACCACGTTAGAACGCAGTTCGGGCCGCAGGCAAGAATCCCTGCATCCCCCGTATGCGACGAGCCCCGCAGGACGCGCAGGGCTCGTCGCCAAGATCCTCATGATGGCAGCCGTCGCGGGAGGGTCGTCAGGCCTTGGGCTCCTGCGGCGGATCAGGGGCCTCGAGGGCCGCAGCGGCGACCTCGTCGGCCTCTGCCACGGGCTCAGCGTCGGCCTCTTCGATCACATCGTCATCGGAAGCCTCGATGTACTCGTCCTCTTCCTCGTCTTCCATGATGCTGGTGATCGAGGAGATGGCGCGCTTGAGGCAGCGGACCTTGGTGCGCTTGGCGATCTCGATCTCCACCCAGTCGTCACCGATCTTGCTGACCGTGCCGTAGAAGCCGCCGATGGTGACGACCTCGTCGCCCTTCTTGAGCATCGTGACCATCTGCGAGTGGGCCTGGCGCTGACGACGCTGTGGCCTGATAGCCAGAAAGTAGAAGATCCCGAAGAAGACCAGGATCCAAATGATGATGGCCGCGCCTCCGCCCATGCGGCTCAACCTCCTGCGGAATACCGTTCCGCGACGTGATTGGCAAAATCTGCGAAACGCCCGGCGCGAATGGCGACGCGGGCGTGTTCCGTCAATCTTATCAGAACCCTGAGGTTGTGTTGACTGAGGAGCTGCGCACCGAGCATCTCCTTCTGCAGTACGAGGTGGCGCACGTAGGCCCGCGTGAACGTGCGGCAGGCGTAGCAGTCGCAGGCCTCGTCGAGCGGCCGCAGGTCGGCGGCGAAGCGCGCGTTGCGCAAGTTCAGGCGGCCCTCGCCGGAGAACGCTGTGCCGGTGCGCGCGAGGCGCGTCGGGAGCACGCAGTCGAAGATGTCGACGCCGCGGCGCACGACCTCGAGCATCCCCAGCGGGTCGCCGATACCCATGAAGTAGCGCAGGCGATCGGCCGGAAGGACAGCGTCCATGAGCGTGACCGTGGCGAGCATCTCGTCGCCACGCTCGCCCACGCTGAGGCCGCCGATGGCGTAGGCGTCGAAGCCGACGCCCATGATCTCGGCGGCCGAGCGGCGGCGCAGCCCTTCGTCGACGCCGCCCTGCACGATGCCCACGAGCAGCTGATCGTCGCGCTTGTGGGCGGCCTTGCAGGCCGCCGCCCAGCGCGAGGTGCGCACCACGGCGGCCTCGATCTCGAGGCGCGCCAGGGTGCCGGGCGCGCACTGGTCGAAGGCCATGACGATGTCGGCGCCGAGATCCTCCTGGATGCGCATCGCCAGCTCGGGCGTGAAGAGGTGCCGGGAGCCGTCGTAGACCGAGGCGAACTCGACGCCGTCGTCGCGCACGACGCGGGTGCCCTCCAGGCTGAACACCTGGAAGCCCCCGGAATCGGTGAGGATCGGCCCCTCCCAGCCCATGAAGCCGTGGAGGCCGCCGTGCGCCGCGACCACCGCGGTGCCGGGGCGGAGGTACAGGTGATAGGTATTGGCGAGGACGATCCGCGCGCCGAGCTCTGCGAGCTCGCGCGGCGCCACCGCCTTGACCGTGGCCTTCGTGCCCACCGGCATGAAGCAGGGCGTCTCGACCTCGCCGTGAGGCGTGGTGAGGCGCGCGACCCGCGCCGCCCCGTCGCGCGCCTCCACCTCGAAGGCGAAGCCCCGTGCCGCCAGGGGCGCGCTCACAGCGCCAGCATGGCGTCGCCGAAGCTGAAGAAGCGGTAGCGCCGGCGCACCGCATGCGCGTACAGGCGCCGCGTCTGTTCCACGCCGCAGAAGGCCATCACCAGCGCCAGCAGGCTCGTGCGCGGCAGGTGGAAATTGGTGACCAGGGCGTCGACGACGCGAAAGTCGAAGCCCGGGGTGATGAAGAGGCTCGTCTCGCCGCGGTAGGCGGCCGGACCGGCGGGAGAGCCGCACGGCGCGCCGTCGGGCGTCGCAAGCAGCGCGCCGGCGGGCGCAGCCGCGTGCGGCGCGTGACGCGCCAGATGCTCGAGCGTGCGCACCGAGGTGGTGCCCACGGCCACGACGCGGCGGCCCTGGGCGCGCGCCGCCAGCAGGCGCGCCCACGTAGCCGCGTCGACCTCGTAGGTCTCGCTGTGCAGACGGCTCCCCGCCAGCGTCTCCGTCTGCAGTGGCTTGAAGGTGCCGAGGCCGACGTGCAGCGTGACCGTCTCGACGGTCACGCCGGCCTCGGCCAGAGCCGCGTCGAGCGCCGCCGTGAAGTGCAGGCCGGCGGTCGGCGCCGCGGCCGAGCCCACCACGCGGGCGTAGGTCGTCTGGTAGCGCTCGGGATCGTCCAAGATCTCGTGGATATACGGCGGCAGTGGCGTCACGCCGGCCTCTTCAAGGAGCTCGAGCACCGGCCGCTCCCCCCGGCTGGACACCAGCCAGCGACCCTCGCCCAGAGGCCGCTCGGCGACCAGCGGCCAGCCCTCGCCGAGCGCTTCGTTGAGAAGCGTCTCACCGGGGCGCGGGCGGCCGCGCAGGAGCACCTCCCAAGCTTCGCCCGAGCCGGCTCCGCCCGCCGGCGCCTCCGCCGCCGGGCGCAGGAACAGCGCCTCGAGGCGCCCGCCCGTGGCGCGGCGAAAGAACGCCCGCGCCGGGAACACGCGCGTGTCGTTGCGCACCAGCACGTCGCCGGCGCGCAGCAGCCCGGGCAGCTCCGCGAAGCGGCGATCATGAAGCGCGCCCCCGCCGCGCCGGCAGACCAGCAGACGAGAAGCATCTCGTGGTTCGACGGGGTGCTGCGCGACCAGCTCCGCGGGCAGATCGTAGTCGAGATCGGCGAGCCGCAGACCCTGAGCGTCGGCGACGCCGGGCGCCCCGCTGCGGCTCGTCATCCCGCCCTCTTGCGCAGCGTCCGTGCGTGCCAGGCTTCCCACTTGCTCGCGACGCAGCCGCAGTAGGCCTGCCGGTAGAGGTCGAGCCGCCGGCTCTCGGAGTAGCTCCGCCGAAAGACGTCGCGCAGGTCCAGATAGGCGAAGGTCACCCCATGCTCGTCGGCAGCGGCCTGCCCCGCCGCCAGAATGAGGTCGTGTCGCTGGTACGGGCTGACGCTCAGCGCCGTGCTGAAGCGCGGCATGCCCAGACGGGCGGCCGCCGCGGCCGCGGCCCGCAGGCGCAGGCCGAGGCAGGTGGCGCAGCGCTCGTCTGGGGTCGCCGCGGCGAGCGCGGCGACCCACTCGCGCCAGGCCGCCGCCTCAGACGGCCGCTCCTCGACCACAAGCCCGAGGCCGGCCTCCCGGCTGAAGCGAAGCATGCTCTCGAGGCGGCGCTCCACCTCGGCGGCGGGTTGGATGTTGGGGTTGTGGAACCATGCGACGGGCTCTACGCCACGCTCGCGCCAGGCCGGAACGGCCACCGTCGAACACGGCCCGCAGCAGACGTGAAGAAGAAGATCGTTCATCGTCCGAGTATAGCGCCGCGCAGGGAGAGGCCCCTCGCGTGACGAGCCTCGGCGCCAGCAGCCGGGCAGCCGGGCCGCGCCGACCGACGATTCGAGGCTCTGCTCAGCCCTCGTCGAACAGCGTGCCGGGCCCGGCCGGCGGCCTGAGGCCGCAGTGCTCGAAGCCCGCGCGCGTGAGCACGCGTCCGCGCGGCGTGCGCTTGAGAAAGCCCTGCATGATGAGGTACGGCTCGTAGACATCCATCACCGTGTCGGCCTCTTCGCCGAGCGCTACCGCCAGCGTGTCCAGGCCGACAGGGCCTCCGTCGAACTTCTGCGCGATCGTGCAGAGGATGTCGCGGTCGAGCTTGTCGAGCCCTTCGCCGTCGACCTGGAAGAGCTCGAGGGCGGCGAGGCAGATGCGGTGGTCGATGACGCCCTCGTGGCGCACCTCGGCGAAGTCGCGCACGCGGCGCAGCAGGCGGTTGGCGACCCGCGGCGTGCCCCGCGAACGGCCGGCGATCTCGAGCGCCGACTCCTCGTCGAGCTCGACCTTGAGGATGCCGGCGGAGCGCCTGACGATGGCGGCGAGCTCCTCGATCTCGTAGTACTCGAGCCGCTGCCACACGCCGAAGCGGTCGCGCAGCGGCGTCGTGAGCAGGCCGGTGCGCGTGGTGGCGCCGATGAGCGTGAACGGCTGCACCTGCATGCGGATGCTGCGCGCCGCCGGGCCTTCGCCGATCATGATGTCGATCTCGTAGTCCTCCATGGCCGGATAGAGGACCTCTTCAACGGCGGCGTTGAGGCGGTGGATCTCGTCGACGAAGAGGACGTCGCCCTCCTGCAGGTTGGTGAGCAGGCCGGCGACGTCGACCTTGCGCTCGAGCGCCGGCCCCGAAGTGGTGTGCATGCCGACGCCCAACTCGATGGCGATGATGCCGGCCAGCGTGGTCTTGCCGAGGCCCGGCGGGCCGGCGATGAGCACATGGTCGAGCGTGTCACCGCGATTCCGCGCGGCCTGCACGAAGATCTCGAGCTGCTCCTTGGCCGCGCGCTGGCCGACGAAGTCGGCGAACCGGCGCGGCCTGATGGTCAGCTCGAGGTCGCGGTCGTCGGCGCGCTCGTTGGGGTCGCCGAGGCGATCGACGGGCGGCGTCACGAGGCGCCCCGATCGCGCGTGAGGGCGTACTTGACCAGCTCTTCGAGCGGCGCAGCCTCGGGGGCGCCGCGAAGCGCCTCCTCGGCCTCGCGCAGGCTGAGGCCGAGGTGCTGCAACGCCGAGCGTGCAGCCAGGAAGCCGTCGCTCGGGGCGGGACCGCCGGCTTCGCCGGCCGGCGCCGGCGGCAGCTCCCCGACCTTGTCGCCGAGCTCCACCACGAGGCGCTGCGCGAGCTTCTTGCCGATGCCGGAGATGCTCTCGAACTTCTTCACGTCGTCGCGAGCCACCGCCAGCTCGAGCTCCTCCACCGGATAGCCGGAGAGCACCGCGAGAGCCACCCGAGGGCCCACGCCGCTGACGGCGATGAGCCACTGGAAGAAGACGCGCTCCCTTATGCTGCGAAAGCCGTAGAGCTGGAGCGCGTCTTCGCGCACATGGAGATACGTGTGCAGGCTGACCTCTTCGCCGAGCCTGGCGGACAGACCGCCGAGGGTGCGCCCCGAGGCCAGGACCTCGATGCCGAGGCCTCCCACCTGGACCACCGCGCGCTCGCCGTCGAGCAGCCGCAGCGTGCCGCTGATCGAAGCGATCATCGCCGCGCGCCCGGGGCGCGGCGGACCGCCGCGGTGTACGCGGCGCTGCTATGGTGAGTGTGAGTGATGGCGACGGCCAGCGCGTCGGCGGCGTGGTCGGGCTGCGGGATGCTCGCCAGGCCGAGAATGACCTTGGTCATCTCCTGCACCTGGATTTTGCCGGCGCGCCCGTACCCGGTGACCGCCTGCTTGATCTGCAGCGGCGAGTAGTCGCGAGGCGCGGTCTCCAAATCCGAGGCGGCCAGGTAAAGGACGCCTTTGGCCTGGCCGACCGCCAGCGCGGTCTTGACGTTCACGTTCACGAAGAGATCCTCGAGCACGACGATATCTGGCGAGAAGCGCTTGATGAGCCCCCGTGCCTGATCGTAGATCTGCCGCAGGCGGACGTGGGTCTCGTCCTTCGCGGAGGTGACGATGCAGCCGTAGCCGAGGGACTCGAGGCGGTTGCCGTCCTGCTCGATGACGCCCCACCCGGTGCTCGCCGTGCCAGGATCGAAGCCGAGCACGATCATGGTGTTCGCCCGACGATCAGGATGTGCCCCAGGCCGGGCCCCGCGGCCGTTGTCACCGGCTAGCCGGCCAGGCGCTCGAGGACGTCTTCGGGGATGTCGAAGTTGGTGTACACCTCTTGCACGTCGTCGTTGTCTTCGAGGGCGTCGACGATCTTCATGGTCTTGCGGGCGTCGTTCTCCTCGAGCATGACGGTGTTCTTGGGGATCATCGTGAGCTCGGCCTGGTCGGACTCGATGCCGGCCGCCGCGAGCCCCTCGCGCACGGCGGCGAGGTCGGCCGGCTGGGTGATGACCTGGAACTCGTCACCGTCCTGCACGACGTCGTCGGCGCCGGCGTCGATAGCCGCCGTCATTATGTCGTCCTCGCTGTAGCGGGTCCCGTCGACGACGATGGACCCGCGGCGCTCGAAGACCCAGGCGACGGCGCCGGGCTGCGCCAGCTGTCCGCCGTGCTTGGCGAAGATGTTGCGCACGTCGGCGGCGGAGCGGTTCTTGTTGTCGGTGAGGACGTCGACGATGATCGCCACGCCGGCGGGGCCGTAGCCCTCGTAGAGGATGCTCTCGTAGGCGACGCCGTCGGCGCCGCCCCCGCCCCGCTGGATGGCGCGCTCGATGTTGTCTTTGGGCATCGACTCGCTCTTCGCCTTCTCGACGGCGTTGGCCAAGGCGATGTTCATGTTGACTTCGGTGCCACCCTCACGGGCGGCTACCGTAATGGCGCGGGAGAGCTTGGAGAACAGCTTGCCGCGCTTGGCGTCTGTCTTGCCCTTCTTGTGTTTGATGGTGGCCCACTTGGAGTGCCCGGACACGAGGACACCACCTCCTCTCTCAGCGGTTGACGGGCGCCGCGAAACCGACCGGCCTCAGCTCTTGTGGGCCTCTTCCTTGTCGGCCTTTGCCTTGTCGATGATCTTCTGTGACAGGTGCGCGGGGACTTCCTCGTAACGCAGGACCTCCATGGCGTAGTCACCGCGCCCACCGGTCATCGACGTGAGATCCGGCGCATAGCTCAGCATCTCAGCGAGCGGCACCTCGGCGGCGACCACATCGGAATGCCCGCGCGGCGTCATGCCGAGCACTCGGCCGCGCCGCGAGTTGAGATCGCCGATAATGTCGCCGACGCTCTCTTCGGGCACCGTGACCTGGACGTTCATGATGGGCTCGAGCAGCGTGGGCTGCGCCTTCTCGGCGGCCGCCTTGAAGCCGATGGAGCCGGCGATCTTGAACGCCATCTCCGAAGAGTCGACGGGGTGGTGCGAACCGTCGTAGAGGATGACGCGCACATCGACCACCGGATACCCGGCCAGGAAGCCTTCGTGGGTGGCCTCCAGGACGCCCTTCTCAACGGCAGGGATGAAGTTGCGCGGGATCACGCCGCCGACGATCTTGTCGACGAATTCGACGCCCTCACCGCGCGGCATGGGCTGCACCTCGATCCAGGTATCGCCGAACTGTCCGCGGCCGCCCGTCTGCTTCTTGTGACGGCCCTGCGCCTTGGCGCTCGTCTTGACGGTTTCGCGATACGGCACCCGCGGCGGGTGCAGGTGCACCTCCACGCCGAAGCGGCGCTTGAGACGCTCGCAGATGACCTCGACGTGCAGCTGACTCATGCCGGAGACGATGGTCTCGCCGGTCTGCGGATCGCGGTGCTCTTCCATCATGAGGTCTTCTTCGGTGAGGCGACGAAGCGCCTGGATGACCTTGTCCTCGTCGCCCTTGTTCTTGGCCTCGATGGCGAAGCTCATGAGCGGCGAGGGGAAGTCGATGGGCGGGAAGGTGATGCGCGCACCCTCGGCAGCCAACGTGTCGCCGGTGACGACGTCCTTGAGCTTGGCCACTGCGCCGATGTCGCCGGCGCACAGGCCGTCGGTCGGCTTGGTCTCTTTGCCCTGGTTCTTGAGCAACTGGCCGATGCGCTCCTTGTGACCGTCGCGCCCGACGACCACATTGGCATCGCTCTTGATGGCTCCCTGGAAGACGCGGAAGACGTTGATGCGGCCGCTGAACTGGTCGGCCATGGTCTTGAACACGAAGGCGACCGCCGGCTTGGAGACATCGCAGGTAAGCTCCACGTCGGCGCCGTCGGCGCCGAGTGCCCGCGGCGGCGCGACCGCGTCGGGCGCGGGAGCCAGAGCGAGTAGATCGAGCAAGCGGTCGACGCCGATGAGGTGCGTGGCGGAGCCGGCGGCCACCGGAAACAGTTTGGCTTGGGCGACCGCCCTGGCGAAAGCCGCCTCGAGCTCGGCGGTGGTGATCTCCTCCTCTGCAAAGAACCTCTCGAGGAGCTCGTCGTCGGTCTCGGCGACGGCCTCGACGAGCTTGCCGCGCGCCTCTTCGGCGGCCGCCAAGAGATCGGCGGGGATGTCGCCCTCGGTGGCCGTCTCGCCGGCGTAGATGTGCGCCTTCATGCTCAGCAGATCGACGACGCCCTTGAAATCGTGCTCGCTGCCGACAGGGATCTCGACGGCCACGACCTGCGGGCCGAAGGCCTCGCGCAGGTGGTCGACGGCGACCGCGAAGTCGGCGCGCTCGCGGTCGAGCATGTTGCAGAAGAGGATGCGGGCCAGGCCGCGCTCGTCGGCGCGCGCCCAGAGCCGCTCGGTCTGGACCTCGACGCCGAGGACGCTGTTGACGACCACAAGCGCCGTCTCGACGATGCGCAGCGCGGCGATGGTGTCGGCCAGGAAGCTCGAGTCGCCGGGCGTGTCGAGGAGGTTGAAGCTGAGGCCCCGGCGCTCGATATGGGCGAGGCAGGCCGAGAGGCTGAGCTGCCGCCGCTTTTCGTCGTCGTCGTAGTCGGAGACGGTCGTGCCCTCGACCACGTGCCCCAGGCGATTGACCACGCCGGCCTTGTACAGCAGGCCCTCGAGCAGCGAAGTCTTGCCGGTGCCGCGATGGCCGACGAGGGCGATGTTCCTGATCTTGCCTGGGTCGTTCATCCGGGCTCTCCTCGTGTGTCGTCTCGCCGGCCCCTCGCGCGCGTGCACGCGAAGAGCAGGTCGCGTCCTGTCGGAAGCGTGAAGTCTAGCACAGGGCCCGGGTTTTCACGCGCCGCGCGAGGCCGCGGGACGACCTTCTGCGGAAGGCATAAATGCGAGGCCGGGGCTGGGGCGCTCGAGATGCCGCTCGGCCGCGGCGCCGCCGGCCAGCTTGAGCGCCTTGAAGCCGTACTTCTCGCGGACGCGGTCGACGGCCTCGCCGAGCGCCACCTCGCGCCAGCCCTCGTCGAGCGTGAGCTGGAAGGCGTTGTGCGTGAAGCCACTGACGCTCACGCCCACGAGACGGACCCAGCGGGCGCCGATGCCGAGCTCGTCGAGCAGCGCCACGGCCGTCTCGTAGAGAGGCCGCGTGACGCTGACGGGGCGCGCCAGCGTGCGCCGGCGCCCCACAGTGTGAAAGGTGTTGAAGCGCACCTTGAGCGCGACGGTGCGCGCCGCCAGGCCCTTGCCGCGCAGCTCGGCGACGGCGTGATCGGTGAGCGAGAGCAGGGTGGCGCGCAGCAGTTCGACGTCGTTGGTGTCGTCGGCGAAGGTGACCTCGCGGCCGACCGACTTGGGCAGCGGCCGCGCGCTGCGCACCGGCGAGAAGCTGCGCCCCAGGGCGAGCTGGCGCAGGCCGTGGGCGCCGCGCCCGAAGGCCGCGGCGAGCAGCGGGAAGGGAACGTCTTGCAGCATGCCGACCGTGGTGAGGCCGAGGGCGGCGAGCCGCTCCTGCGTGACCGGTCCGATGCCGCAGACCTCGGCGACCGGCAGCCCGCGCAGGCGGCCGTGGACGTCGGCGTCGGTGAGCTCGCCGATACCGGCCGGCTTGCTCATGCCGGCGGCCAGCTTGGCCAGCAGCTTGGTGGGCCCGATGCCGATGGAGCAGGTGATGCCGTGGGCGTCGTACACCTGCTCCTGGACGCGCAGGGCGATGGCCCGCGGCGGCCCGAACAGCCGGCGGCTGCCGGTGACGTCCAGATAGGCCTCGTCGATGGAGGCGACCTCGACGAGATCGGTGTAGTGCCCGAGCAGCTCGACGAGGTCGCGGTGGACGGCCGTGTAGGCCTTCATGTCGACCGCAAGAAACACGCCCCGCGGGCAGAGACGCTCGGCCTGGAAGATGGGCATGGCGCTGTGGACGCCGAAGGCGCGCGCCTCGTACGAACACGCGGAGACGACGCTACGGCCGCCGCGGGCGCCGCCGACGATCACCGGCAGGCCGCGCAGCTCGGGGCGCCGCGCCTGTTCGACCGAAGCGAAGAAGGCGTCCATGTCGAGGTGCAGGATTGCGCGGTGTGAGGCGAACATATGTTCGCATCTTACCCCCGCGCCAAGCGTCTGGTCAATCGCGCCGGGAAGGCAGAGCGGCGGCGCGCGGACGCTACTTGCTGCGGCGCGCCACGTCGACTGTGTACATCCACGACCCCGAGGCGCCGTTGAACGCGCCGGAGACGCAGCCGACGCCGACGTCGCGCCAGCGCCGGCCGAGGATGATCGTGCGATGGTACGCAGACTGCATCCAGGCGCTGAAGACGGCCTCCGGCGTGCCGACGATGCTCATGCCCCAGCCGATCACCTCGGAGATCGCCCAGGAACGACAGCCGCTCGTCGCATAGCCGGCGCGGCGCGCGCGAGTGGCGCAGCTCGCGCCGCCCGGCGACGAGTGCGAGAAGTAGTGACGGCGCATCATGTCGCGGGAGTGTGCCACGGCGGCGCGGCTCAGCGCCGCGTGCACGCGCAAAGGCGCCAGCCCACGTTGCGTGCGGGCGTGATTGATGAGCCGGAGCATGACGGCCTCGCCGGTCGTGCCGTCGGAAGCACGCACCGGTCCCGCCGCCACAGCCGCGAATGCCAGGACGAGGATGAGCGCGGCGCACGCCGCGCAGATCGGCTTGGGCATGTGAGTCCTCCCCACGGCTCGTGTGGACATTGCCGGCACGTTCGCCGTTCGCCTCGTCAGCCCTGCACGACGAGGGCTAGGCGAGGGACGTCACCCCAGAGCGTCTCGAGGCGATAGAAGGCGCGCGCCGCCGGCGTGAAGACGTGGACGACCACGTCGATGAAGTCGATCAGGATCCACTCGGCTTCGCGCTCGCCCTCCACGCGCGCCGCGCGCCGTCGCGCGCGAAGCTTGCCCTCGATCTCCGCGGCGATGGCTTTGGTCTGGCGGGGGTTGGCACCGGTGGCGATCACGAAGAAGTCTGTCCAGCTGACGGCGTCGCCCATCGCGAGGACGACGATGTCCTCGGCCTTCTTGTCGGCGGCATGCGCGGCGATGTCGCGCGCCAGCTCTTCTGCCGTCGTGAGCTCTGCTTCGAGTGCTACGGCTGGTCCTTTGGCTCGGTGTTCTTGGCGTCGGCGCCGACTATGACCACGACCGTGTCTGCCGGCAGGTCCGCGCCGTCGAGGACGACGCCGCGACCGAGTATAGCACGGATGTCCTCGGCCAACGGAAGGGCCTGGCTGCCCGCAAGGATCTGCGTCTGGCGGTAGTCGAAGGTGTCGGCATTGGTCGGCGGCGGAAGGTTGACGTCCAGGATGGCAAGCTGCTCCGCGACAGCCTGGCCGGCGCCCACGCGCCCACTGCCGTTGCGCACGACGACCGTAGAGCGACCGCGAAAGCCCGGCGCCTTGCGCGTGATCTGCGCCATGATGTCGTCGCCCTTGGGGACGAAGGCGAACTGACCCTCGGCCACGCGTGAGTGCGACGGGAAGCGAGCCACCACGGCTTCACCGCCGGTGAGCCCTGTGAGCGCGTCGTCGAGATACCGCGAGTCGGAGGCGCCCGAGGCTCGCGCCGCGGCGGCGCCGACCGCCTTGGCCCGCACGTCGCCCGGGCGCAGCGCCGCCGCGTCGAGCACCGCGTTCCAGAGCGCCTCCTGCATGCGCCAGGCGTCGTAGCCGCTCGGCCCGCTGGCGGCGAAGAGCGCGGGTACTTCCGCGGCCGACACAACGGTGCTGCCCTTCTTGAACATGCGCGGCGTGCCCGCGACGTCGAGCTCGACGGGGTCCCGCAGCGAGATCTGGTACTCCCCGGCCGCGGTGAGGTCGCCGAGGGCGGTGACCGGCAGCTCGTACTGCGCGTCGATGGAGGCGCCCACGACGCGCTGCAGATCCTGCTTGAGGGTGCCCGCCGCCATCGCGTCGCCGGCGAAGACGTACTCCCCGTTCGGCCCTTCGAGCAGCAGCTCCTTGGGGATCACGTACAGGGCGGGAGCCCCGGCGGCCGGGTCCTTGACGACCAGCGCGGCCGCCACAGGCACGCCGGACCCCGGCGCGGTCAGGGTGACGAGCGCAAGGTACCCGGGTTTCATCTGCTCCTCAGGCTTCTTCAGCCAGCGCGATCCGAAGTACCAGGCGCCGAGCACGGCGCCGAAGGCAACGGCGCCGGCGAGGGCGTAGAGTACCCAAGCTTGCCAGAGCTCCGCCTTCGTGCGGCGGCGCCGGCGCAGACGATCGAGCCTGTAGCCTTTAGTTGCCGGCATGGGTCTCGTTGTACAACGCCAGAGCCTCGGGAACCACCCCGCGCCCGCGGCCGATGAGGTCGAGCAGGCTGATGCGGACCGCGGCCGCCACGGCCGCGTCGAGCGAGGCGCGCGCCAGAGCGCGCACCTCATCGAGGCCCGGGAACGCGCGGCCGGGCTCGCAGAAGTCGGCCACATACAGGCACTTCTCGAGTATCGTCATGCCGGGACCGCCGGTGGTGTGGCGGGCGATCGCAGCGGCGATGTCCGCGTCGAGGCCGGCCGCGGACAGCTCGGCGGCGGCCACGGGGCCGTGAAGGATGTGCTTGGGACGCCGCGCCGCGATCGGCCCTACCGCGAGGCCGTAGCGCGCGGCAGCGGCCAGCGTCTCGGCGTCGCTGAGATCCCGGCAGTAGTCGTGCAGCAGGCCGGCGATCGCCGCCGCTTCGGGCGCGGCGCCGAAGCGCCGCGCCAGCTCCGCGGCTTCGGCCGCCACGCGCCGCGAGTGCTCGCGGCGCTTCTCCGGCAGGCGCTCGGCGATGAGCAGCTCTGCCTGCGCGCGATCGATCACGCGAACCGGTACAGGCCGCGCTCGAAAATGAGCTCCTGAACGGTTTCCGGCACAAGATAGCGAATGGGCAGGCCCCCGGCGACGCGCGCCCTGATCTGGCTCGAGGAGACGCCGACCGGCGGGGCGTCGAGAATCGTGACCCGGCCGGCGCCCCAGCGCGTCACGGCAGCCGCGACGAGCGCAGGGTCATCGCCGGGCCGCGGCGCCACGGCAAGGGTGCAGCGCGCGAGCACGCCCTCGGGGTCGCACCACGTGTCGAGCTGCAGGAGCGAATCGGAGCCCATGATGAACACGAGGTCGCGCCCCGGGAAGCGCTCGGCCACGGCGCCCAGCGTGTCGCGCGTATACACGAGGCCGCGCTCGATCTCCAGGCCCGACTCGACGAAGCGGATGTCTTCGGCGACGGCCAGCGCGGTCATCTCGAGGCGGACGCCCGCCGCCGTGCGCTCTGCGAGGTCCTTGTGCGGCGGCGCGGCTGCCGGCACGAAGAGCACGCGCTCGAGAGAGAGCCGCGCGTGCGCCTCGGAGGCGATGACGAGATGGCCGATGTGCGGCGGGTCGAAGCTGCCGCCGAGAATGCCGAGACGCGGACGTGCCTCGTGCACGGCGCTAGGGGCGCACCTGTCCGTCGCCCCACAGCTCGTACTTGACGCAGGTGAGCTCCTGGAGGGCGATGGGGCCGCGGACATGAAGCTTCTGCGTGGAGATGCCCATCTCCGCGCCGAGCCCGAACTCGCCGCCGTCGGTGAAGCGCGTCGACACGTTGACGTACACGCAGGCGGCGTCGACCTCGGCGGTGAACCGGCGGGCGGCGCCGAGGTCTTCGGTGACGATCGCTTCGGAGTGGTGCGTGCCGTACGTGGCGATGTGTTCCAGGGCTTCGTCCAGGGAGTCGACGACGCGCACGGCGAGCTTGAGCGCCAGGAACTCGGTCTCGTAGTGCGTCTTGTTGGCGCGCTTCAGTGACGGATCGCCCAGCACGTCGGCGGCAGCCTTGTCGACCACCAGCTCGACGCCGCGCCGCTTCAGCTCTTCGACGGCGCGCGGCAGGAGCGCGACGGCCACGTCGCGGTGGACGAGCAGCGTCTCGATGGCGTTGCAGACGCCGGGGCGCTGACACTTGGCGTTGACGATGATGGGCACAGCCTTGTCCAGGTCGGCCGCGGCATCGACGTAGACGTGACAGTTGCCGCCGGCCGCGTAGATCACCGGGACCTTGCTGTGCTGCATGAGGTAGTCCTTGAGCTCCTCGCCGCCGCGCGGGATGACGAGATCGACGTAGCGGCGCTGTTCCAGCAGCTCGTCGAGCTCGCGGCGATCCGGCGTGAGGTACGAGACCGCCTCCCGCGGCAGACCGGCTGCGATGACGGCACCCTGGACCACCTCGGAGAGGATGCGGCTGGAGTGCATGGCGGCGCTGCCGCACCGCAGGATGACGGCGTTGCCGGTCTTGAGACACAGGCACGCGGCGTCGACGGTGACGCCGGGGCGCGCCTCGTAGATCACGGCGACGACGCCCAGAGGCACGCGGACCTTGCGCAGCTCGACGCCGTTCGCGAGGCGCCAGCCGTCGACCAGCTGCCCGACGGGGTCGGGCAGCGCCGCCAGGGCGCGCACGCTCGCCGCCACCTCGCGCAGGCGGTCTTCGTCGAGAAGCAGGCGATCGACGAGCGCGTCGGGGAGCCGGTTCTCGCGGGCCAGGCGCAGGTCCTCGGCGTTCTCGGCGAGGATCTCGGCGGCGCGGCGGGCGAGGGCGTCGGCGACGTTGCCGAGCGCCTCATCCTTGCGCGCCCGAGTGAGGCCGGCCAATACGCGCGAGGCGCGCTGCGCCGCCGCACAGGTCTGTTGCACGCTCACTCGGCCTCCTCGCCGACCAGCACCAGGCAGTCCCGGTGCACCACTTCGTCCTCGAGATGGGGGCTCAGCGCGCGCAGCTCATCGCTGCGCAGACCGCGCACCCGGCGCACGTCGCGGGCGCTCATCGTGGCCAGCCCTCGGGCGATCTCAAGGCCGCCCGCGTCGACGATGGCGACCGCGTCGCCGGCAGCGAAGCCGCCATGGACGGCGTGCACACCGACCGGTAGCAGGCTGCCACCCCCCGACGCCAGAGCCCGCACGGCACCGGCGTCGACCTCAAGCGTACCACGCACAGGCTTGGCATAGCGCAGCCAGAGCTTGAAGGCCGACACGCCGGCCGGCCGCGGGGACACGATGGTCCCCACCGGTTCTCCGGCGACGGCGGCCGCAAGGACGCCCGGCCGGGCGCCGTTGGCGATCACGGTGCGCACGTCGGCGGCGGCGGCCATGACGGCGGCCGCCACCTTGCCGCGCATCCCCCCGGCGCCGCGCCGGGACGCCTCGCCGACGTCGAGCGCGACGAGGTCGCGCGGGTGCTCGACGCGCTCGACAAGGCGGGCCCCTGGGTCGCGCCGCGGGTCGCTGGTGTAGAGCCCGTCCTGATCCGTGAGGAGCACCAGCATCGAGGCGCGGAGCATGATGGCCACCTGGGCGGCAAGCACGTCGTTGTCGCCGAAGCGGATCTCGTCGGTAGCGGTGGTGTCGTTCTCGTTGACCACGGGCACCACGCCCCAGCCGAGGAGCCTGCGCAGCGTGTTACGCGCATTGACGTAGCTCGTGCGCCGCGCGAAGTCGTCGCTCGTGAGGAGCACCTGCGCGGCGATCAGCTCGTGGTCGCCGAAAAGTCGCTCGTAGTGGGCGAACAAGCGGCCCTGGCCCACCGCGGATGCGGCCTGCAGGGCCGGCACCAGGCGCGGCCGCTCGGCGACGCCCAGCACGTGCTGGCCGCAGGCGATGGCCCCGCTGGAGACGAGAACGACGCGGCGTCCGCCGTGCACGAGCTCCGCTACGTCGCCGGCCAGGCCGGCGAGCAGGCGGCGCCGCAGACGCAGGTGATCGTCGGCCACGGTGCTCGAGCCGACTTTGACGACGATCGTCTTCACGCGAATTCGAGCTCCTGGGCGCCTACGACGACGGTGTCGCCGGGCATCGCGCCGGCGGCGCGCAGGGCATCGTTGAGCCCGGCGCGCTCGATGAGCTGCTGCAGGTAGGCGACGGCGTCCTCGTTGCCCAGGTCTGCCTTGGCGAACAGGCGCTCAATCTGCACCCCGCGCACCACGAAGTGCTCGCCGTCGCGCTCCACGGTGAAGGACTCGAGGCGGCCATCGGCAGGGCGCAGCACGACCGCCGCAGCCGCGGCCGCGTCGGCGGCGGCGGCCGCGGCCTGCGCCTCGCGGGCGCCCGCCATGACGCCGGCGAGCGCCGCCACCAGCTCGTCCAGCCCGTCGCCGCCCTGGGCGGAGACCAGGAGCGACGCCGCCGGCCACGCGAGGCCGGCAAGAAACGCGCCGGCCTCTTCGCTGCCGGTGGCGTCCAGCAGGTCGGCCTTGTTCACGACCACGACGGCGGGCCGCTCGAGGAGCTCGGCGCGGAAGGCGCCGAGCTCACCGCGGACCGTGGCCAGCGCTCCCGGCCAGGCGGCCGGCCCGTCCCCTCCGTCGAGCACGTACATCAGCAGCGCCGTGCGCTCGATGTGCGCCAGAAAGCGGTGCCCGAGGCCGGCACCGTCGCTGGCTCCTTCGATAAGGCCGGGGATGTCGGCGATGACGGCCGTGCCTTCGCCCAGGTAGAGAACGCCGAGGTTGGGCTCGATGGTTGTGAACGGGTAGGCGGCGATCTTGGGATGCGCCCGCGTGAGCGCCGCGAGCAATGACGACTTGCCGGCGTTGGGGAGCCCAACCAGACCGATGTCGGCGAGAAGCTTCAGAGACAGGGTCAGCCAGAGCTCCTCCCCGTCCAGCCCCTTCTCTGCGAACTTCGGAGCCTGACGTGTGGAGCTCTTGAAGCAGACGTTGCCGCGGCCGCCCTCGCCGCCGCGCGCGACCAGCAGGCGCTGGCCCTCAGTCACGAGGTCGCCGAGCACGCCGCCGTCGGCGCCGAGCACCTCGGTGCCCACCGGCACCTTGACCTCGAGCACGCCGCCGTCGGCGCCGCGCTTGTTGGCGCCGCGGCCCTGGCCGCCGTCGATGGCGCGAAAGTGGTGCTTGTGGCGGAAATGGCTGAGGTCGTGAAGCTGGCGCGTGGCCACCAGAACTACGTCGCCGCCGGGAGCGCCGTCGCCGCCGTCGGGACCGCCCTTGGGCACGTACTTCTCGCGGCGAAAGCTCATGGAGCCGTTACCGCCGCGGCCCGCGCGCACGCAGATGCTGGCCCTGTCGAGCATGATGGGGGCCGCCGGCCGGGGCCGGGCTGCGCTCAGGCCTCGGGGACGACCGAGATGAAGCGCCCAGCGCCCTTCGCGGTGAAAACGAGCCGCCCGCTCACCTTGGCGAAGATGGTGTGGTCGACACCGATGCCGGTGTTCTCGCCGGGGCGGAACTTCGTGCCACGCTGGCGCACGATGATAGATCCTGCCGGGACCACCTGGCCGGCGAACGCCTTGACACCGAGACGCTTGGACTCAGAGTCGCGACCGTTGCGGCTGGTGCCGGCGCCCTTTTTATGCGCCATCAGGCTTCTCCTTGGGCTCCTTGAGGGTGATCGACTCGATCGTCAGCTTGCTCAGCCGGCTGCGATGACCCTTCGTCTTCTTGAACGTGCTCTTGGGCTTGTAGGTAAAGACCTTGATCTTATCGCCGAGCACATGCTCTTTGACTCTGGCCTTGACCTTGGCGTGCTTGGCGGCGTCGCCGTCGAACGTACCGCTGTCCGTGCGCACGGCCAGAGTATCGTAGGTGACGCTCTTGCCTTCTTCGGCGTCGACGCGATCCACCACGATGGTGTCGCCGGCGCTCACCTTGAATTGCTGTCCACCGGCGCGGATGACCGCGTACGTGACATCGGACTTCGTCATTTCAACTCCCCACAAGACAACGGCAGATGATGATAGCCAACCGGGCCGAGGCCGTCAAACCGCACGCGGCTGGGGCCTGCGGGCCCGCGAGCGCCCACGAGGCCTCGCGCCGCGTGGTCGGCCCCAGCCTGACGCGCTCCTGTCGGCACGTCAAGTCGACTCCTGCTTCAGGACGGCGGCGTAGGCGCCCGTGCGCGCCGTGTCGGTGATGCGCACCTTGCGGCGCTTGCCGAGGAACTGGCGGCCGCCCTCGACGATGACCATGTAGCCTTCGATGTAGCCGACGGCGTCGCGCGGGCTATAGGTGAGGCTGAACTCCAGCTCGATCTCGACCTCCTGCCCTTCCTTCACGGGGATGCGCTGCTCCTGGACGTGCGCCGCGGCGCCCTCGGAGAGCACGCGGAACGTCTCGACGGGGAGGCCGGCGCCGCCTTCGAAGAACACGCGCCGGCCGATCTGCTTCTCGAGCTTCTTCAGGCGCTCGCCGCTGAGCCGCTCGGCGACGCCCCCGCTCACCTCGATGAGCCAGGCCTTGGCCTGGGACTTGCGCGCCAAAGTTCGCACGCGGCGCTCGACGTTGAGCGCCATGGTCTCGTCGCTCATGACGCGTGCCTTTCCGAGGCAGGCGGGGCACGTACGCGTAAGGATTCCGCGCGCCCCGTCTGTGGTGTTCTGGCGCGTCATCTCCACGAGCCCCAGGGGCGAGAGCTCGACCACGTATGTCTTGGTGCGGTCGGTCTCGAGCTCGGCCTCGAGTGTGGCGAGCACCATCTCACGGTTCTTGGCGTGCGCCATATCGATGAAGTCAATGATGATGATGCCGCCGATGTCGCGCAGGCGCAGCTGGCAGACCACCTCGCGCGCCGCTTCGAGGTTGGTCTTCGTAATCGTGTCCTCGAGGCCCTTGCCGCGCGTGAAGCGGCCGGTGTTCACGTCGATCACGGTGAGAGCCTCGGCGTGATCGATCACGAGGTTGCCGCCGCTCGGCAGAGGAACGCGGCGCTCGAGGGCCTTGGCGATCTGGTCTTCGATGCCGTAGGCCTCGAAAAGCGGTTCCTCGCCGGTGTGCTGATGCACTTTGGGCAAAAGCTCCGGTGCCTCCTTGTCGAGAAAGGCGACGATGGCCTTGTGCCGTTTGGGATCGTCGACGATAAGGCTCTCGCAGGTGTCGTTGAAGAGGTCGCGGGCGACCTCGATGGAGATGTCGACCTCTCTGTGCACGAGCCCCGGCGCTTTGACGGTCTCCGCCTTCTTCTTGAGCCGCGACCAGAGGCGAGAGAGATACCGCAGGTCGCGCTGGAGATCCTCCAGACCGTGGCCCTCGGCGATGGTCCGCACAATGAGGCCGGCGTTCTTGGGCTTGAGCTCGCGTGAGACGTCGCGCAGCCGCTCGCGCTCGGCCTGCCCGAGCCGCCGCGACACGCCGGCGCCGCTGCCTCCGGGCACGTACACAAGATAGCGCCCGGCCAGCGAGATCTTGGTGCTCAGACGGGCGCCCTTGCTACCCATGGGGTCCTTGGTGACCTGGACGAGCACCTGCTGGCCGTTCTTGAGCGCGTCGCCGATGCGTCGCGCCCGCTTCTCGCCCTCCGGCGCCGTCACTTCGTCGACGTACAGGAAGCCGTTCTTCTCGAGGCCGAAATCAACGAACGCGGCGTCGATGCCGCCGAGCACGCTCTCGACCTTGCCCTGATAGATGTCGCCGAGATACGACTTCTTGTCGGGACGCTCGATGTAGATCTCGGCCAGGCGGCCGTCTTCGACCAGCGCGACACGCAGCTCCTGCCCGTCGTCGGTCACGAGGATGAGCTTGCGCTTGGGCTGCTCGGCGACCACGCCCAGGCGGCGCGGCGGCGGCGCCGTCATCGGCGTCGCCAGGCCGCTGCCCTCGTCCTGGCGCACGATGGCCTTGGGCCGGCGGCGGTCACGCTCGCGAGACTTGGCCTCCCGGGTCGCCGGGGCCGCCGGCTTGACGGCTGCCTCGGCCTTCTCGGCTGCGGGCGCCGGCTCGGGCTCCTGCGCGTCGAGCACCGGTGCGGCTTCGTCCTCACCGGCGCGCTTTTCGCGGGCACGGCGCCCGCCGCGGGCGCCGCGACGGCGGCGTTTGGACGCCGCCGCCTCGTCGCCGGTCCGGCCGGCCTCGTCCGACGCCGGCGCGGCGTCGTCCTGCTGCGCCTCCGGCGCCGGCGGCTCGCCTGGTCCCGCGACCACGGCCGCGGCAGTCTCCGGCGCCGGCGCCTCGGTGGGCGCAGCCGCAGCTTCGAGAGCGGGCGCGGGTGCCACGGGCTGGCGACGGCGGCCGCGCCTCGCCGCCTGCGGCCCGTTCACTGTGGATCCTTCGGACGGCGCTTCCGGCGCTGCGGGTGCCGGCGACGGTGGGGACGCCACCTCACTCACCGCCTCCTCGGCCTCACGCACGACCTCGTCGTGGACGGCGTCGGCTTCTTTGCGGCGGCGGCGTCCGCCGCGTGAACCACGATGACGCCGCTTCGGCCCCGTCGCGTCGGCGGCAGTCTCCGCGTCCGCCTGGGCGGCGGCGCCGGCCGCGGCCTCGGGAGCCGCCGGCGCCGGCGCGGGCGCAGGGGTTGCCGCCACGGCCTTCGCGGCGGTGGACGGGCGGCGGCGCGCGGATGGCTTGTTCGCGATCGCTGCCGGCTCAGGAGGAACCGTCCTCGTGGAGTCTGCGGCCGGCGGCTCGCTGGGGGCCGGCAGCGGCGACCGCGAACTGGTCCTTCCGCGCGGCGGGGCGCCACTGGGCGCCGCGGCGATGGGGATCAGGGGCGCCGTGGGCAGCGCTTCCTCAGGCGGCGTCGCGTCTGCCGGTCGCGGCCGGGCAGTCTCACTCGCGCCGGGCTCGGGCCCGGCGGCCGCGGCGACCTGCGGCTCGGCCGGCTTACGCCGGCGGCGGCCGCCACGAGCGCCTCGTCTGCGGCGGCCGGCAGCGGCCTCTCCCGCACCGCCCCGTTCGTTGCCCGCCGGTCCCGCGGCGGACGCGCGTCCGCCGGTCTGCGGCTCGGGGGGCGTCGCCGACGGCTCGCCGCCGACCGACGCCTTGTTCTCTGCGCTCACCTTGACACACTCCTTTCGGCCCCGAGGCTTGGCCCCGGCGGCAAACCTTTCCAGATGATTCGCCGGCGCTTCAGGCCGCGCATCACCGGGTCGACCTCCGCCCAGGTGGCGATGAGATCGATGAGCTCCTGCGGTCGCGCCGCGCCGTCGTCGCGGTGCCGGATGGAGAACGAGAGCCTCGCTCCCCCCGGCACCGCCTCGGCGGCGGCGTGGACGACGTAGTCCTTGAGGTCGAGCGTGCGCCTGCCCTTCGGGGACACGCGCTCGCGAACGACCGATACTTCCGTGGCATAGCGTTCGACGGCGGCCTGCACGGCGCCTGCGTCGCCTTCGAGCACGCACGTATACCGGGCTTCGAGGGCCTGCGGCCTGGGGTGCTGTTCCCCGACGACGATGACGGCCGCAGGGATGAGGCCGGGCGGCGCGGCGGCGCGCAGCTCGCGCAGCGCCCCCGCCGGGCCCGGCAGGTCGGGCGGAACTTCAACGACGGCCAGCTCTTCGCAGCCCGCGGCGCCCACCGGCAGCGGCAGGGGCAGAGAGAGCCGCGGCTTCGGTCTCATGCCTTGAGACAGGGCGATGGGCACGCCGGCGCGCGCGAAGGTGCGCTGCACGGCGCGCGCCGTATCGAGGTGTGACAGGTACACGGCAGGTCCGCCGCGTGAGAACGTGAGCAGCCACCAGGTCACGGCAGCACGTCCATCTCGACGCCGCCACCGCAGACTCCGCAGGGCGCGCAGCGCCCGTCGCGGCAGTCGCCGGTGAGCTCGCCGCGCCTGCCGCGGGCGCGCTCGTCGGCGAGGAAGGACCGCGTCACGCCCGCGTCCACGGCCGACTCCCACGGCAGGGTCTCATCGCCATGAAGGTCCGCCGTGCCCAGCTCGATCCCCGTGGCGGCGGCCGCAGCCTCCCAGATCTCGGGGCGGAAGTGCTCGCTCCAGCCGTCGAAGCGCGCTCCGCGTCGCCAGGCCTCCTCGACGAGCCGGTGGCTGCCGGGCCCGCCGCGCGCCAGCGTGGCCTCGACCTGCGAAGCCGCGACGTCGTGAAAGCTCACCCGCACGCCGCGCGGCAGCGCGGCGCGCAGCAGCCGCTGCCGCCGGCGCAGGACCGCCGCGCCGGCGAACGGCTCGAGCTGGAACGGCGTGTGCGCCTTGGGCACGTAGGAGGACACGGCCACAGAAAGACGCGCGCGGCCGCGCGCGATGTCCTTCGCGAGGCGCGCGGCCGTGCCGGTCATGCGGGCGATGCCGGCGACGTCGGCGTCGGTCTCGCCGGGCAGACCGATCATGAAGTACAGCTTGAGACCGGTGAAACCGCCTGCGAACGTGGCACGCACGGCCTCCTCGAACTGGGCGTCATCGACACCTTTGTTGATGGCGTCGCGCAGCTCCTGGGTGCCGGCCTCGGGAGCAAGCGTGACCGACCCGCGCTGGTCGGCGGCGAAGCTGCCGAGGCTCTCGGCGGCCGAGTCGATGCGCAGCGACGGCAGGGAGACGCGCACCCCCGGCCGCAGGGCGCGGATGCGCGTGAGCGCTTCCCCTATCCCCGAGTAGTCGCAGGAGCTCAGAGAGAGTAGCGAGACCTCGTCGCAGCCGGTCTCGCCGAGCAGCCGCTCGGCCGCCTCGACCACGAGATCGACGGGTCGTTCGCGCACCGGCCGGTACCACATACCGACCTGACAGAAGCGGCAGCCCGCGGTGCAGCCGCGCATCACCTCGACGATCGCCCTGTCGTGCACGGCCTCGAGCACCGGCACGACCGGCCGCAGCACCGGCGGAGTGCTCGAGAACGCCGTAAAGACCTGGCGCCGCGCCGGGCGCTCGCTCACCCCCGGCAGCCACATGCCGGGGACGCCGGCGAGCGCCCGCAGGCGCGCGGCGCGCGAGGGCACCGCCAGAGCGTCGACGATCTCGTCCAGCCGGTGCTCGACCTCGCCGATGAAGAAGGCGTCGAAGAACGGCGCCAGAGGCCACGGGTCGGCCACGGCCGGCCCGCCGCCGAGCACGATGGGGCAGCCTTCGCCACGTTCGGCGGCATGAAGCGGAAGGCCCGCGAGGTCGAGCATCTCGAGCACGTTCGTGTACGTGAGCTCGTGCGGCAGCGTGAAGCCCCAGAGATCGCAGCCGGCGACCGGCTGCATGGCCTCGAGCGTCCACAGCGGCACGTCGTGAGCGCGCATCAGGGCGGCCATGTCGGGCCACGGGCAGTAGGCGCGCTCCGCCGCCGCCGGCGTGGCGTCGTTCAGGTGGGCATAGAGGATCTGCAGGCCCGGGTTGGAGATGCCGATCTCGTACACGTCCGGGTAGGACAGCACGATGCGCGGGCTCGCGCCGGGCTTGAGACGGAGGTTGAACTCGCCGCCCGTGTAGCGCCCGGGGCGCGTGACGCGCGCCAGCAGTCTCGCTACTTCATCCCGTACCCAGCCCTCGCTGCATGAATCCAGGGAGCCTGGAGCGTGCGCGTTCAAGTTGACGGCTAATCCTTTGCATGTGCGAGAGCTGGAGCGGGGCCCCACTCTCGAAATACGCGATGGCGGCCTCGCCCAGTGCCACCGTACCGGTGAATCCGACGGCTCCCTTGAGAGCCCAACCGAACCCCGGCACGAAGTCGAGCGCCTGGCGCGCCAGGGCGCGGAAGACAAACGCAGTACCGACCACAGAGAGGATCTCGAGAGCGCGGTCGAAACCGATGACCTCTCCGTAGGCGGTCGCGATCTGGAGGACCATGCGGACCTGGTTCGCGGTCATCGCCGGCATGTCGGCGCCGGGGATGATGACCACGGCGCCGATCACGGCGTTCTGTGAGGCGTTGGCGAGGATCACGTGGTCGCAGTACGCGCGGCGCACCGCGGGCAGGTGAACCGCGAGCGCGGCGGCGCCGTCGCCGGCGGCGCGCACGACGCGGTCCTCGAGGTTCGGCGCGCCGGCGTGGTCGCCGCCAAGGCCGCGCGCAACCTCATCGTCGAAGACGCCGGCCGCGTCGATCCACTCGCCGTACGGAACCGCGACGAGCGCGATGACCTGGCGCCCCGCGGCGCGCGCGGCGCGCACGATGGGCGCCATATCCGCGGGCGCGGAGCCGGCGGCCACGAGGACGACGATGTCCCAGCGCCCGGCGAGCTGCGCGTCCAGGGGATAGTCGGCCGGCGCCAAGGCATCGAGATCGGCGCTGACGCCGCCGCGCACCTCGGCCGCGCCGGCCGAGAGAGCGCGGGTCACACGCGTGAGCTCCGCGCCGGCACCGACCACGCACAGGCGCGGCGCCCCGGCATCGCCGCTGCGGGCTTCGCTGACCGCCCTGAAGATCTTGGACAAGCTCACGCTACTGGACAAGGCGCCCCCTGTTGCTCGGCGTGACGGTGGCCCGCAGGTGGATGGCCTCCAGCAGGCCGACGAACATCAGGAACGCGATCATTGCCGTACCGCCGTAGCTCACGAACGGCAGCGGGATGCCCGTCACCGGCATGATACCAATCGTCATGCCGATGTTCACGAAGACTTGAAAAAGGATCATCACGCCGATCCCCCCCGCGAGGATACTGCCGTACATGTCTCGCGACAGCGTGGCGATGCGCAGGCACCGCCAGATCAGGACGCCGTAGAGCGCGATCAGGAGCAGCGCCCCGAGAAACCCGTTGCGCTCGCTGAGGACCGCGAAGATGAAGTCGGTGTGGTGCTCGGGGAGGAAATCGAGCGCCGTCTGCGTGGCCATGTCGCCGCGCCCGGTCAGAGCCCCCGAACCGACGGCGATCATCGACTGGATGATGTTGTAGCCGCTCCCCTGCGGGTTGTGGCCGACGTTCATGAACACGAACAGACGGTCGATCTGATACTGCTGGATGAGATGGATGCCCGCCAGGGGCAGGACCTTGAGAGCCAGGACCAAGGCCACCACCCCGCTTCCCGCAAGCACCGCGAAGTGGGTCCACGAGGTGCCGTAGAAGTAGAGCATCGCCAGCGTGAGAGCGAGCATCACCATGGCGGAGCCGAAGTCGGGCTCCTGATAGACGAGAAAAGCGGGTACGGCGACCATCGCGAGCGCGACCAGCGTGACGCGCTTCGCGCCGAGCAGGTCCATGCGATCGGCCAGGTACGCGCCGATGCTCAAGGCGAGCAGGAGCAGGGCCAGAGCCGAGGGCTGGAAGCTCTGAAAGCCGAGGTTGATCCAGCGCCGGGCGCCGTTCACGACCTCGCCGAAGGGCAGCACGACCACGAGGATGAAGACCGCGAACGCATACATCACCCACTGGAAGCGGCGGTAGATCTCGTAGTCGAGCAGAGACACGACCGCCGCGGCCACGAGCGCCACGGCGACGGCGACGAGCTGCTGCGTCACGAAGTACATTGGTCGCCCGTCGATGTCGTGACGCGTGGCGAAGTAGATCGTCGTGACGCCGTAGACGATGAGCCCGAGAGTGGCGGCGATGAGGATGTAGTCGAGGTGCCTGAGGTAGGCGCGCCAGTCCACCCTTAGTCGCTCCTCACGGCACCCGTGGAGCTGCTGCTCTTGAGGTGGAAGAGCTGGTCGTAGATGAGCCGCGCGGCCGGAGCGGCCACGGCGCCGCCGTGGCCGCCCTTCTCGATCATGACGACCACGACGTACTTGGGGTCGTTGGCCGGCGCGTAGCTCGCATACCAGGCGTAGTTCACGTTGTGCATCACGCTGCTGTCGTAGACCTCGGCGGTGCCGGTCTTGCCGGCCACCGTGACGGGGTAGCCCGCGAACACGCCGGCAGACGTGCCGGACGGGGAGTTGGCGGCGTCGACAAGGCCCTGCCGGACGGTATCGAGCGTGCTTTGCGAGATATCGACCTTGCGCGGCTTCGCGGGCTCGAGGGTGCGCACCGTCTTCCCCTGAGGATCCACGACCTTCAGGCCGAGATGCGGCGTCACGATCGTGCCGCCGTTGGCGATGGCCGCGTAGCTCGTGGCGAGCTGCAGGGGCGTCGCCTCCATGTTGCCCTGGCCCACAGCCAGCAGGATGGAGTCGCCGGGCTTCCAGATCTTGTCGATCTCCGTCTTGAAGTACGCCTTCTTCCAGGCCGGCGTGGGGATGCGCCCGCCGGCCTCGCCGGGGACATCGATGCCCGTCGGCTTGTTCATCCCGAGGCGCATCGCCCAGTCTTCGAGCTCGGTGCCGTTGCGCTGATAGAACAGGTAGCCGACGTTGTAGAAGTAGACGTCGCAGGACTGGGTGATGGCCGGCACCAGCGAGAGATTGCCGTGGCCGTCGAGCGCCCAGCAGTGGAAGACGTGCTTGTCGAGCGTGTTCGGGGCGATGTAGCCGCCGTTGCAGAAGAAGCTCGTCCCCGGCGTGATGACGCCTTCTTCGAGTGCCGCGATGGCATCGATGGGCTTGAACGTGGAGCCCACCGCCTTGGACTCCATGATGGCGCGGTTGAGCAGCGGGTAGTTCGCCTGCGGGTCCTGGAGCTTCTTGTTGTCCTTCACGCTGAGGCCGCCGACGAAGACGCTCGGATCGAACGTCGGGTTGCTCGCCATGGCGAGCACCTGCCCGTTGCTCGCGTCGAGAACGACGGCGGCGCCGCCGCCTGCCGCCACCTGGCCGTTCACATTGGCGAGGTGGATGCCGTAGCGCAACGCCTCCTCGGCCTGCGCCTGCACCTTGGCGTCGATGGTCGTGACCAGCGTATCGCCGGGCTCCGGCAGCCGGCCGCCGGGCACCGGGGCGTGCGCCTTGGGCTGGCCGAACGCGTCCACTTCCACCTTCGCCGCACCGTCGCGGCCGCGCAGCCAGCGGTCGTAGCTCCACTCGAGGCCGCTCTGGCCCACCATGTCGCCGGGCGCGTAGCCCTTGAAGCGCTGTTCCTTGAGCTGCTCCTTGGTGATCTCCCCCATGTTGCCGAAGAGCTGGGCGGCGAGGTCGCCCTGGGGGTAGTCGCGCAGGTAATCCTTCTGGATCTCCACCCCGGGGAACGAGAGGCGGTGCTCGAGCAGATACGACACGACCTTGCGGCTCGCGTCCTCCTTGATGACGATGAGGTCGAGAGACGCCACCTTGCCGTCCACCACGGCCCTCCAGCCGACCGGCACGCCGGTCGGCCAGCTCGGCCGCAGGTGGTCGACGATCCTTGTGCGCACCTTGCCCGGCTTCATGTGGAGCACGCCGGCCAGACCGGCGACCTCGCTGTCGAGCTGCCCGGCCGGCACGTCCATGAGGCGCAGCCCCACGGCGAGGCCGGGACGATTCTGCACGATCACCTCGCCGTTGCGATCGGTGATCGTGCCGCGCGGCGCGACGATCTTCACCGAGCGCAGGCGATTGTCGTTGGCCTGCGCCATGAACTGCTGCCCACTGAGGATCTGCAGGAACCACAGACGGAAGAGGATGATGCCGAAGAGCACGACGGCGATGCCGAGCATGATCGCCACCCGCAGGGCCACCGAGGGAAGCTGGATGATCGGCCGGTCACGCCGGCCGGTGCGGATCGGCCGGCCCCGACGCCCTTCATCGTTACCGGATCCGAGCAGCACGCAGATCGCCTCCCCCGCGCAGCCCAAGGCGCACCGCCAGGTACAGAGGCGCCGCCAGCAGCGTGTTGAGGATGAGGGACGGGATGAGGACGCGGCCGAGGAAGAAGCCGAGCGGTACCTGGCGCTCGAGCAGGAACTGGGCCGTGGCCAGCAGCACGTTTGCCAGCAGCGTGGCGGCAAAGGCGCTGACCAGCGGCGCGTAGCCGGCCGAAAGGTCGGCCGTCTCCGCATAGCGCCCGGCGAAATAGCCGATGAGAACGAACACGAAGGCGCTCAGGCCGAGAGGCTCCATGAGCGCGATGGCCACCAGCGTGCCCGTGGCGAAGCCGAAGACCGCGCCGATCTCGGAGCCTTTCAGCAGGCCGACGCAGACGACGATGATGAGCGCGAAGTCGGGGTTGGCGCCGAGGATGCGGATGTTCGGCGCGACCGTGGTCTGCAGAAGCGTCGCGATCGCCAGCATGACGACGAGACGGGCGATCTCGCCGCCCGACGGCCAGCGGCGCTGCACCTCGTCGTCAGGAGCACCGTTCAGCCTCATCGCACGACCACCTGGACGAGATCGAGCTTGCGGAACTCGACAAAGGGACGCACGGAGATGCTCTGATACAGCTCGACCTCCTGGCTGCCCACGCTCTCCACGACCCCGATGGGGATACCGCGCACGAACACCGACCCCTGGCGCCCGGACGTGACGACATATTGCCCGACCTTCACGAGCTCGTTCTTGTCGACGAACTGCAGCGTCACGTCGCCGGTCACGCTGCCGGCGACGATGCCTTGCGCGCCGCCGGGCATGACCATGGCGTCCACGTAGCTGCTCTGGTCCGTAATGAGCGTCACCTGCGAGGCGCTCGCGTCCACCTTCGTGACGCGGCCGACAAGCCCGGCCCCGTTGACGACCGCATCGTAGACAGTGACGCCGCTCGAGCTGCCCGCGTCGATGGTCACTGTTGAGTACCAGGCCGTCGTGGAACGCGCCACGACGCGCGCCGTGACGAGCTGGGTGCTTCCGGGGAAGATCTTGTCGGTCTGCAGCGCGACCAAGGCGCGCAGCTGCGCGTTCTCGTCCTGCGTTGTGAGCTCCTGGGCAACGCCGGCGCGAAGCTGTTCGAGCTCTTTCTGCAGCTTCGCGTTCTCGGCTTTCGCGCTGAACAGGTCGCCGGTCCAGTTCCAGGCGTCGCGGAACGGCTTGGTGGCGCGCGCCGTGCCGTTCTGCAGCGGCGCGACGACGCGCAGGACGCCGCCTTGCACGCTATGCGCGAAGCCGCTGTCGGACTCACGGAAGTACAGCGTGAGCATGGCGACACAGAGCAGCAGCAAGACCGCCACGACGATCCGCCGCCGGAGTACGCGCCGGCGATTCACGAGTCAGCGAGGGACGGGGCTACCGGCCCCGCGGCCGGGAGTTGCGCTTGCTCTTGACGAGGACATCGAACTCCTCGAGGTACTTGCCCGAACCCACGGCCACGCAGGTGAGCGGCGATTCCGCGAGGTGCACCGGCATCTGCGTCTCCTCGCGCAGGCGCTCGGTGAGACCCTGCAGCAGCGACCCGCCGCCGGCCAGCATGATGCCGCGGTCCATGATGTCGCTGGCGAGCTCGGGCGGCGTCTTGTCGAGGGTCGCCTTGATGGCGTCGATGATCGCCTGCACGGGCTCTTCCAGAGCGCTGCGGATCTCCTCCGAGGAGAGGACGATGGTCTTGGGAAGGCCGGTGACCAGGTCGCGGCCGCGGATCTCGGCCTGTTCCTCCTGTGGCAGTGAGTGTGCCGAGCCGATCTCGAGCTTGATCTCTTCGGCCGTCTGGCTGCCGATCAGGAGCTTGTATTCCTTCTTGACGTAGCTGATGACGGCCTCGTCGAGCTCGTCGCCGCCGACCCGGATGGACTGGCTGACGACGATCCCGCCGAGCGAGATGACGGCCACCTCGCTGGTGCCGCCGCCGATGTCGACGATCATGCTGCCGGTGGGCTCGGCGACCGGCAGACCGGCGCCGATGGCTGCCGCCATGGGCTCTTCGATGAGGGTCGCCCAGCGGGCGCCCGCGGAATAGGTCGCCTCTTCCACGGCGCGCTTCTCGACGCCGGTGACGCCACTGGGCACGCAGATGACCACCCTGGGGTGCGCCCAGCGGTTTTGCATAACCCTGCGAATGAAGTGCCGCAACATCTGCTCGGTGACGTCGAAATCGGCGATGACGCCGTCTTTGAGGGGGCGCACGGCGCTGATCGTGGCGGGTGTGCGGCCCAGCATGCGCTTGGCCTCGGCGCCCACCGCGTGGACCTCGCCGCTGCGATGATCGATGGCGACCACGGAGGGCTCGGAGAGCACGATGCCCTTGCCGCGAAGATAGACCAGCGTGTTGGCGGTGCCGAGATCGATCGCCATGTCGCGGGCACCGAAGCCCGTGAGGAACCCGAGGAAGCTTATGACGCGCTCCTTTCGGAGGGATATCGAACGATGATTGTATACGCTCGCCGCAGGCATGGCCAACCCGGGCGGCGGCCGCGGCGGCGGCGGCTCAAGGGCGCGGCGGGGCGGCCGGCAGCCACGAAAACGGCGCCGCGCCGAAGGCGGCGAGCGCCGTCAGCAAGGCCGCCACGGGGAGGCCCACGACGTTGAAGTAGTCGCCGTCGACGCGTTCAACGAGCGCCGAACCGACGCCCTGGATGGCGTAGGCGCCGGCGCGCTCGCGCCACTCGCCGCAGGCGAGGTAGCGCGCGATGTCCCCGGCGCTCAGCGCCCGAAACGTGACGCCGGTCGCGGCGTGCGCCGTCTCGGCGCGCTCCGCCGAGCAGAGGTGCAGGCCGCTGTAGACCTCGTGACGGCGGCCGGCGAGCAGGCGGAGGTACTCCGCCGCCTCCTGCTCGCCGGCCGCCTTGCCGAGCACGCGGCCGCCGGCGACGACGACCGTGTCGACGCCGAGGACGAGCTCGCCGGCGCGCAGCCGCGTGCGCGCCAGCACCTCCTCGGCCTTGCCGCGGGCGTTGCGCTCCACGGTGCGCACCGGATCGCCGTCGTGCAGGTCCTCAACGTGCGCGCTGACGACGACGCGAAAGGGCACGAGAAGCTGGCGAAGGAGCCCGTCGCGCTGCGGCGAGCGCGAGGCGAGAACGAGCCGCAGCCCGGGCGCGCCGGACGCTTCGCGAGGCGCGCCCGGCGACGCCCCGCTAGACGAGCTCGTCCTCACGGAAGAACAGCGCGATCTCACGAGCCGCGCTCTCGAGGCCGTCGGAGCCGTGCACGACGTTCTCTTCTTTGCTCAGCGAGTAGTCGCCGCGGATGGTGCCCGGGGCGGCCGCGGCAGAGTCGGTGACGCCCATCATGGCGCGCGCCACGGTGACGGCCTCGCGGCCCTCCCACACCATGGCCACGACCGGGCCCGAGGTGATGAACGCGGCCAGCGATTCGAAAAAGGGCTTGCCGATGTGCTCGCCGTAGTGCCGCTCGGCGAGCGCGCGGTCGATGCGCAGCGCTTTCATGCCGCGCAGAGTGAAGCCGCGGCGCTCGAAGCGCGCCACGACCTCGCCGACGAGGCCGCGGGCCACGCCGTTGGGCTTGACCATGACGAACGTGCGTTCCATGAGAGACCCTTCCTCGGGGAGTCGCGGCGGCGAAACGCCGCGGATCGGGCTGTCTGGACGGCCGCGCTCAGGCGCGGTCGTAGACCGACGCCGGGGGCATGACGCCGTGGACGTCGGTCTCGCAGTACGGACACACCCGCCAGCTCGGCTCGATGGGCTTGCCGCACGAGGCGCAGGTGGAGCGCAGCCGGCGACCGCAGGTGGGGCAGACGAGGTAGTCGTCGCGCACCGGCGTCTTGCAGAAAGAGCAACGGGAATCCTCGCGGAGGCGCTGCTCGATCATCTGCATCTCGAGCTCCTGCTCGCGACGGTCGGCGAGCAGCGCGGGAGGCCGAACAATGGAGTAGACGATGAGGCCTAGCGGCCCGAAGACGATGCCGGTGAGCACGCAGACCGCAAGGATGATCTTGTCGTCGACGCGCCGGCGCGCGTCCTTGAAGACCCAGTAGGCACAGGCGAGCCAGAGCACGACGAGCATGAAGTAGAACAGGAGGGTGATCAGGTGAAAGGTCGGCGACTTGAAGAAGTCCAGGATGGACTGGAACGGATTGCTGCTGCTGTCGCTGCTCGCCGCGGCAGCGAGAATCCAGTGAGGCAACGTCTCCTCCTCAGGAGCGCATCGACGAGGACGCACGTGGCATCTCGCCGGGATGGCGGCCGCTCACGCACTCGATGGCGCGACGCCCCCGTGGCGCCCGGCCGGCCGGCTGGCCGCGGCGGCCAGCGCCGCAATCATACCCGAGAATATCGCGCTGTGGACAGGGTACAGGGCGTACCAGTAGAGAAGACCCGGCAGCCCCCGGGGCGCGAAGTAGGCGGTCTGCACGAGCAACGTGCCGACGGCCTGCGGCAGCGTGTCGAACTGCAGCCAGGCGCGGCCGGGCACCTTCATCTCGGCGCGGAGCCGCAGCAGCCGGCCCGGCTCCACGGCCTCCACACGCCAGAAGTCGAGAGCGTCGCCGACGCGCAGGTCGTGGGGGTCGCGGCGGCCACGGCGCAGCCCGACGCCGCCGACCAGGCGGTCGACCGCCCCCCGCACCTCCCAGGTCCAGCCGGCGTAACCGTAGCCGTGCGCGCCGCCGATGCCGAGGCAGACGGCGAAGACGTCCGCCGGGTCGGCGGCGACCAGCTGCTCGCGACGCTCGATCATCATGCCGGCCTGCTGCGTGAGCACCCTCGGAGCGGCGTCGCTGCCGCTGGTCATCAGAGCGTCGGCCCACGACGTCTCGACGACGCCGCTCTCGAGAGTCGCGACGGCGGCGCGCACGGCGGTCATGTAGTCGACAGGATGGATCAGCGGAAACAGGCGGCGCGCCGCGTCGTCGCGCACGATGACCTCGCTGCCGAGGCCTTCGATGAGCGGCCGCGCGATGGTCGACGGGATCGGCGTCACGAGGTGGACCCAGTATGACGACAACACGGGCGTGAGCACCGGCACAGGCTGCAGACGCCGGCGCAGGCCGCGCGCCTGGGCGTAGCCGAGCATCATGTCGCCGTAGGTGCGCACGTCGGCGCCGCCCACCTCGATCACGCGGCCGGCGCTTTCGGGCACGTCCAACGCCTCCACGAGGTAGCGCAGAAGGTCGTCGACGCCGATGGGCTGCACCTTCGTGTACACCCATTTCGGGCAGATCATCACCGGCAGGCGCTCGGTGAGGTAGCGGATCATCTCGAAGGAGATGCTCCCCGACCCGACGACGACGGCGGCGCGGAGCTCGGTGACCGGCACACCCGCCTCACGCAGCGCATCGCCGGTGTCGTGGCGCGAGCGCAGATGATCGGAGATGTCCGCCTCGGGGTCGCCGAGGCCGCCGAGGTAGACGATGCGACTCACGCCGGCGGCGGCTGCGGCGGCGGCGAAGCTCCTCGCCGCCGTGACGTCGCGCTCGTGGAACCCTTTGCCACCGGCCATGCTGTGGATGAGGTAGTAGGCGACGTCGACGCCGGCCAGGGCCTCCGCGAGGCCGGCCGGACGCAGGACGTCGCCGGCCACCACCTCGACGTGCGGCCGCCAGGCGCGACCCTCCAGTCGAGACGGGTCGCGGACCAGGCAGCGCACGCGATGGCCGGCGGCCAGCAGGCGCGGCGCCAGCCGGCCGCCCACGTAGCCGGTAGCGCCGGAGACGAGGATCAGGAGCGCATGGGGCGCCCGCGTCGACGGAAGGGAAGTGCCCGCGTGCAATCTGTGCCTCCTGAGGCGGCCGGCGGCCGGGATGGGCGAGCGGAACCTAGAACAGGGCCGGAAGTACCTGCGGCACGACGGCGATGCGCATGCCGAGGAGGTAGCCGACGAAGAAAGCCACGAACGCGACGGCGATCACGATGAGAAACGCGACCAGGAACCGTACGGCCGGGTGCGCCTTCTTCTGTGCCATTCGACCCTCCCCGAGTTTGCGCCAGTATATCGGACGCGCCTTGGCCGACAACCGCGCGGAAAACGGCGTCAGCGGGCGCCGGCGAGCACGTCGCTGAGGTCTTCCAGAAGGTAGAGGGAGCCGGCGATCAGGACGGACCCATCGGGCCCTGCCGTCAGGCGCGCCAGGGCCAAGGCATGGTGAGGGTCCGCCGCTACGTGCACGACGGGGAGCAGGCCGCCGAGGCGGGCGGCCGCCGCCCGCAGGGCGGCGGCCAGCTCCTCGGCCGCGAGGCTCCGCGAATCGCTTGCCTGCGTGCATACGGCCGCGTCCAGCAACGGAAGGAAACGCTCGAGCATCTCGTCGTAGCTCTTGTCGCGCATGATCGCGAGCACGCCCACCGTGGGCCTGGGCACGTCCACGGCCGCCAGGCTCTGCGCAAGAACGCGCACGCCGTCGGGATTGTGAGCACCGTCGGCGAGCACCAGCGGGCGCTCGCCCACCTGCTGCAGGCGGCCGGGAACGGCGGTCGCGGCAAGCGCCGCGCGCGCGGCGGCCTCATCCAGGCGGCCGAGGAGCAGCCGCACCGCCGCCACCGCCAGCCCGGCGTTGACGACTTGGTACAGGGCCGGCGTCGGCACGCTGAGGCCGGTCCACGATTCGCGCCCGCCCTCGAGCGCCAGCGTGACGGCGAAGTCCGCCGGGGAGCCCGAAACGCGCAGATCTCCCGCCGGCAACGCCGCGCTCGCGCCGGGCGCCGGCCCGGCGCGCAAGAAGTGCGGCCGCGCGCCGGCCGCGGAGCACGCCCGACGGGCTTCGCTCTCGAGGCCGTCGAGCGCGCCGAACACGACGTCGCCGCCCTTGATGACCGCCGCCTTCTCGGCGAAGATCAGCGCCCGCGTGTCGCCGAGCACCTCGGTGTGCTCCAGGGCGATGTTGGTGAGCACGACCACCGGCGCCTCGGCGACGTTGCTGGCGTCGAGACGGCCGCCGAGCCCCGCCTCGAGCGCGGCGGCCTCCACCCCGCTCTCGGCCATGGCCAGGAGGGCCGCGACCGTAAGCACCTCGAACTGCGTGGTCTCCCCCATTTCCGCGGGCAGCGCTGCGGTCGTCGCGCGCACGGCCTCGACGCAGGCCGCGAACAAGGCCTCGTCCACGGGACTGCCGTCCACCACGATGCGCTCGGTCCAGCCGGAGATGTGCGGCGAGAGATAGGCGCCGGCGTGCAGGCCGTGGGCGCGCAGCAGCGCTTCGCAGTAGCGCGCCGCGGAGGACTTGCCGTTGGTGCCCACGACGTGGATCACGCGGTAGGCGTCCTGCGGCCGGCCCAGGGACTCGAGCAGCGCGCTCACGCGCTCCAGCCCCGGACGCATACCGAAGGCGGCCAGCGACTCGAGGTAGGCGGCCCAGCCGGGGACGGGGGCGCTCACGAGCCCTGCGCGCCGCTCACGGCGCCCGCCTCAGGCCCCGCGCAGGTGCGCGAGGCGCGCCGCGAGCTCGTCGCGGTCGGCCTCGTGCGCGACGAGCTTGCTGCGCTCCTTGGCCACCACGGCTGCGGGGGCGCGACCGGTGAAGCCGTCGTTGGCGAGCTTCGCGGCGCCGCGCTTGATCTCGGCGGCGATCTTGCCGAGCTGCTGCTCGAGGCGGGCGATCTCCTCTGCCTTGTCGACCACGGCGGCCACCTCGAGGCGGCCGCAGGGCACCAGCACCACGGTCGCCTCGGCGTCGGGATCGCCCTCGAAGCGCACCTCCGTGCGCGCCAGAGCACGAAACGCGGCGGCGTACGGCGCGTAACGCACCGCCGCGCCGCCGCCCTCAGCCACGAACACCGCCTCGAGAACCTTGCCCGGCGGCACCTCGGCATCGGCACGAAAGCGGCGCAGCGCGTCGACCACGGCCTGCAGCTCGCCGACGGCGGCCTCGTCGGCCGGCGCCAGAAGCGCCTCGTCGTGCCGCGGATGCCGGCGCTCGAGGAGCGGCGCCTCGCCGTACTGGGCGGCGATCTCCTCGGTGACGAACGGCAGGAAGGGGTGCAGCAGGCGCACGATCTCGGCGAGCAGCCAGCGCGCGTGGCCGCCGGCCTGCGCCTTCTGCACTTCGTCGTCGCCGTAGAGACGCACTTTGACGAGCTCCAGGTACCAGTCGCAGAGCTCGTCCCAGACGAAATGGTACAGCGTGTCGACGGCCGCGGCGAAATCGAAGATCGTGACCGCCGCCTCCACCTCGGCGAGGCAGCGCTGGAACCGGCTCGTGATCCAGCGGTCGACCTGATGGGCGTCGCTGCGCTCCGCCGGGAGGCCTTCGCTGGCCAGCAGCACGAGCCGCGACGCGTTCCACAGCTTGTTGGCAAAGCTGCGCCCCATGACGATCTTCTCTTCGCTGAAGCGCACGTCCTGGCTGCTGCTCATCAGAAGCAGGGCGAAACGCGTAGCGTCGGCGCCGTACTTGTCGATCATCTCGAGCGGGTCGATGCCGGTGCCCAGGCTCTTGCTCATGCGCCGCCCGTCGGCGGCCTGGATCACGGAGTGGATGTAGACGTCGTGGAACGGCACGTCGCCGATGAACTCGAGGCCCATCATGACCATGCGCGCGACCCAGAGGAAGATGATGTCGCGGGCCGTGCTCAGCACGTTGGTGGGATAGAAGCACGCGAGGTCCGCCGTCTCGTCGGGCCAGCCCCAGGTGGCGAACGGCCACAGCGCCGAGCTGAACCAGGTGTCGAGCACGTCGGTCTCACGCGTGAGGGCCGCGGAGCCGCACTCGCCGCAAACCTGCGGCTCCGTCTCGGCGACGTTCACGTGACCGTCCTCGCAGTACCACACGGGAAGCTGATGACCCCACCAGAGCTGGCGGCTGATGCACCAGGGGCGCAGCTTCTCCATCCAGTCGACGTACACGCGCGCCCAGCGCTCGGGCGTGAACTTCACCCTGCCGTCGCGCACGACCTCGGTGGCCGGCTCCTTGAGCCGGTCCATGTCCATGAACCATTGCTCGCTGATGAGCGGCTCGATCGGCGTGCCGCAGCGGTCACAGGTGGCCACGCTGTGCGAGTAGTCCTCGACCTTCTCAATGGCGCCCAGCGCGCGCAGGTCGGCGACCACGCGCGCCGCGGCCTCCTCGACGGCGAGGCCGGCATAGGGACCGCCGGCCGCGGTGATGCGGCCGTCCTGGCCGATGGCCTGAACGGCCTCCAGCCCGTGGGTGCGGCCGATATCGAAGTCGGTGAGGTCGTGCGCCGGCGTGATCTTGAGAGCGCCCGTGCCGAACTCGGGATCGACGCGCTCGTCGGCGATGATCTTGAGCTCGCGCCCCAGCAGCGGCAAGGTGGCCGTCTTGCCGACGACGTCCTTGTACCGCGCGTCGTCCGGGTGCACGGCTACCGCCGTGTCGCCGAGCATCGTCTCAGGGCGCGTCGTGGCGACGGTCACCGAGCCGCCGCCGTCCACCGGGTAGCGGATGAAGCTGAGCGTGCCCGGCATCTCCTTGTAGGCCACCTCGAGGTCGCTGATCGCCGTGCCGCAGCGCGGGCACCAGTTGACCAGGTAGCTGTCCTTGCGGATGTAGCCCTTCTTGTAGAGCGCCACGAAGACCATGGTGACGGCGCGCGCGTAGCCCTCATCGAAGGTGAAGCGCTCGCGCTCGTAGTCGCACGAGCAGCCGAGGCTCTTGAGCTGCTCGATGATCGTGCCGCCGTACTGCAGGCGCCACTCCCAGACCCGCTTCGCGAACTCCTCGCGGCCGAGGTCCTCTTTGGTGAGGCCTTCTTTGCGCAGCATCTTCTCGACCACGTTCTGGGTGGCGATGCCGGCGTGGTCGGTGCCGACCAGCCAGCAGGCGTTCTCGCCGAGCATGCGGTGATAGCGCGTGAGCACGTCCTGGATCGTGTTGTTCAGGGCGTGGCCCATGTGCAGGACGCCGGTGATGTTGGGCGGCGGGATGACGATGGAGTAGGGCTTGCGAGCCGCGTCGGGCTCGGCGTGGAAGAGATGTGAGTCGAGCCACTGCTTCATCCAGCGCGCCTCGACGGCGGCGGGCTCGAAGCGCGTCGTCTCGCGAAGGTTGCCGGTGCTCTGCGGGTCGGTCATGGGGCCTCGGTGCTGGCGGATGATGACGTGGGCCGATCGACGGCGGGCCCGGCGGCGCCGGCCCGCGGCCACAGGGCAGTATAGCGGGAGGCGGGCGGCGCTGCCGAGCGCCCGCCCTGTCTGCCCCGCCCGCCGGCGACGGAGGGCGCGCACGAAGGGGCGGCGCTTCTGCGTCGCCCCTTCGTGCGCGCCCTCGATTCGCGCGGCCCCGCCGGGCCGCAGCGCCTCAGGCGGCGCCCTCCGCCGGCACTGCGTCGTCGCCGCCCGCCTCGACGGCGCACACCTGGCAGAACTCGTCCGAACCTTCAATACCTACCCCACACTGCGAGCAGTGCTGCTCGAGCCGGCCGCCGCCCGCGTCGACCGCGGGTTCGCGGCTCGAGCCGGGCGTCTGGTGGTTGTGCTCCTCGCTCATCTTCTGTGCTCCTTGAATGCGGATGTCGATCAACACGTGTGCCTGAGTCTACCCGGCGCAGGGGCGTCCCTATCGGGCGCCGGAGGTAGGTGCCGCCGGGCGCTGGCCCCCGGCGGGCGCCCGGCGCCCGGCAAACACGTGCGGCAGTGCCTCCTCAAACTTGTCCACGTAGACAAGCTTGAGCCTGCCGACCACTTCGGGCGGCAGCTCGGCGACGGTGCCGCGGTTGCTCCCCGGCAAGAGCACCGTGCGGATGCCACTGCGTGAGGCCGCGAGGAGCTTCTCTTTGAGGCCGCCGACGCGGAGGATGCGGCCGCCCAGCGTGATCTCGCCGGTCATCGCTACGCGCGGCTTGATCGGCACGCGCCCGAGGGCCGAAAGCATGGCGACGGCGAGAGCGAGGCCGGCGGACGGACCGTCCTTGGGGACCGCCCCTTCGGGCACGTGCACGCGCACGTCCTGCGTGGCCAGGTCGAGACCCTCTTTCGTAAGATGCGGCGAACGGCGGATCAGCGCGCGCAGCGCCGGGTCGCGCTCGACGTTGGCCAGCAGGTGGCCCCAGGCCGCGGAGGCCGACTCCTGCATGACGTCGCCGAGCTGGCCGGTGAGCACCAGTTCGCCGCGGCCGCGGGCGATGATCGCCTCGACGGTGAGCACTTCGCCGCCGTCGGACGTATAGGCGAGGCCCAGGCTCTCCCCCACCCTCGCCGTGCGCCGCAGCTCGGCGTCGAGCCAGAAGGCCTCGCCGAGATAGGCACGCAGATCGGCGGGCGCGACGGTGAGCGGCAGCGCGGCGCCGTCTTCGAGGTGCTTGCGCGCCACCTTGCGCTCAATGCGCCGCAGGGCGCGCTCCAGCTCGCGGACTCCGGCCTCGCGCGTGTAGCCGCGCACGACGGCCTGCAGCGCGCCGCGGCCGAGCCTCACGTCGCCGCGGCGCAGGCCGGTCTCTCTGGCCGTCCGCGGGAGCAGATGCCGGCGCGCGATGGCCAGCTTCTCGGGCAGCGTGTAGCCGCTGAGATGGATCACCTCGAGGCGGTCGTACAGCGTGTGCGGTATGCCTTCAACGTCGTTCGCGGTAGCGATGAAGAACACCCGGCTGAGGTCGTACTCGCACTCGAGGTAGTTGTCGCGAAAGTTCGTGTTGTGGGCCGGGTCGAGGACCTCCATGAGGGCCGCCGCCGGATTGCCGCGCCAGTCGCTGTCGAGCTTATCGATCTCGTCGAGGAGCATCACCGGGTTGTCGACGCCGGCCTTGGCGAGACCCTCCAGGATGCGTCCGGGCAGCGCCCCGACGTAGGTGCGGCGATGCCCGCGGATCTCGGCCTCGTCGCGCACGCCGCCGAGGGCAATGCGCGCGAAGGGCCGGCCCAGGGCGTCGGCGATCGCCTGGGCCACGCTGCTCTTGCCGGTTCCCGGCGGGCCGGCGAGGCACAGGATGGTGGCCGGATGGTCGGCGCCGCGACCCCCGGCCGCGCCCGCCTCAGCGCGCATCCTGCAGACGGCCAGATACTCGAGGATGCGGTCCTTGACGTCCTTGAGGCCGTAGTGCGTGACGTCCAGATGCCGGGCCACCGCGGCCACGTCCACGTCGGCGGGCGCCAGCTTGCCCCAGGGCAGATCGAAGACGGTGTCGAGCAGGCCGCGGATCACGGCGACCTCGGGGCTCATCGGCGACGCTTGCCTGAGCTTGCGCAGCTCGCGTTCGACGAGCTTGTGGGCGGACGGCGACAGGCGCCCCTCGGCCAGCCTCCGCGCGTACTCCGCGGTCTCTTCGTCGGGGCTCTCGCCGGCTTCTTCGATCTCGTCGCGGATCACGCGCAGCTTCTCGTGCAGAAAGAGCTGCCGCTGCGCGCTCTCTATGCGTTGCTGCACCTTGCTCACGATGTCGTGCTCCATGCCGAGGACCGCGTTCTCCTCGGCCAGTGCCTCGATCAGAGCGAGGAGGCGCTCCTGCGTGGATTCCATCTCCAGGAGCGCCTGCTTCTCCGCCGTGTCGATTTGCAGGTGCGCGGCCACCACGTCGGCGGTCTCTTCGGGGTCGTCGGCCTGGCTCACGACGTACTGCACCTCGTCCGCCATCTGCGGGTTGAGCTGCACATAGACGGCGAACTCGGCCGCCACGCGGCGCGCCAGGGAGCGGCAGCGCACGAGCGCACGGTCGGGCGGCGCCAGCGGCGTCGAGCTCACGAGAAAGAACGGCTCGGTGCTCTCGAAGCGCTCGATGCGCACGCGCTCCTGCCCCTCGACGAGCGCCTTGACGCTGCCGTCCGGCAGCTTGAAGAGCTGCAGCACGTTGACACGCGTGCCGACGGGCATGATGTCGTCGGCCCCCGGGTCCTCGACGGAAGCCTCGCGCTGCGAGCTCAGAATGAGCGAGGTCTTCTGGTTGAAGGCCGTCTCGATGGCCTGGATGGACTTCTCGCGGCCCACGAAGACGGGCGCGACCATCTTTGGAAAGACGACCAGCTCGCGCGTAGGCAGCAGCGGCAGGGCCGCCTCCGGCGCGCTCGCGGCAGCGGCGCCGTCCGCGGCCGCCGCGTCGCCGTCAGGCAGACTCGGCGTCACGCTGCGGCGCCGCCTTCTCCGCCTCGGTGACCAGCGTGGGGTCGATGCCTCTCTCGATGCTCTCCCGCGTGATCACGCACTTGCGCACATCGCGGCGCGACGGCAGGTCGAACATCACGCCCATCAGCGACTCCTCGATGATCGAGCGCAGACCGCGCGCGCCCGTGCCGCGGGCGAGTGCCTTGGTGGCGATGGCCTTGAGGGCCTCGTCGGCGAACACCAGCTCGATGCCGTCCAGCGAGAAGAACTTCTGGTACTGCTTGGTGAGCGCGTTCTTGGGCTCGGTGAGGATGCGGCGCAGGTCTTCCTCGTCGAGGTTATGCACGGCCGAGACCACCGGCAGACGGCCGATGAACTCGGGGATGAGGCCGAAGTTGAGCAGGTCTTCGGGCAGGGCGTGCGTGAAGATGGTTCCCGGGTCCTTGTCGGCCTTGCTCGCGATGTCTGCCATGAAGCCCACGCCCTGGCGACCCATACGGCGCTCGATGATCTTCTCGAGGCCGGCGAAGGCGCCGCCGCAGACGAAGAGCACGTTGGTGGTGTCGATGGAGAGGAACTCCTGGTGGGGGTGCTTGCGCCCGCCCTGCGGCGGCACGCTCGCCACGGTGCCCTCGAGGATCTTGAGCAGCGCCTGCTGCACGCCCTCGCCCGACACGTCGCGGGTGATGGATGGGTTGTCGGCCTTGCGCGCGATCTTGTCGATCTCGTCGATGTAGATGATGCCGGTCTCCGCGCGCTTGACGTCGAAGTCGGCGGCCTGGATCAGCTTCAGCAGGATGTTCTCGACGTCCTCGCCGACGTACCCGGCTTCGGTGAGGGCGGTGGCATCGGCGATCGCGAACGGTACATTGAGGATGCGCGCCAGGGTCTGCGCGAGCAGCGTCTTGCCGCAGCCGGTGGGGCCGAGCAGCAGGATGTTGCTCTTCTGCAGCTCGACGTCGGTCTCGCCGGAGGCGACCGCCTGCACGCGCTTGTAGTGGTTGTACACGGCCACCGAGAGCGAGCGCTTGGCCTCCACCTGGCCGACCACGTAGTCGTTGAGGATGGCGTAGATGTCGTGCGGCTTGGGCAGGCTCTCGAGATCGAGAGCGACGGGCGCGGTGAGCTCCTCGTCGATGATCTCGTTGCAGAGGTCGATGCACTCGTCGCAGATGTACACGCCGGGGCCGGCGATGAGCTTCTTCACCTGACGCTGCGACTTGCCGCAGAAACTGCAGAGCAGCTGATCGTTGCCGTCGGTCGGTCCTGCCACCTCTCGCTCCTTCTCGAAGACCCGCCTCGCCCGCGCTAGCGGTGGGCGATGACGGCGTCGATGATGCCGTACTCCTTGGCGTCGGCCGCGCTCATGAAGTTGTCGCGCTCCGTGTCGGTGCGCACCTTGTCGACCGGCTGGCCGGTGTGTTCGGCAAGGATCTCGTCGAGCCGCTGGCGCAAGCTGAGGACTTCCCTCGCGTGGATCTCGACGTCGCTGGCCTGACCCTCGAAGCCGCCCATGATCTGGTGGATGAGGATGCGCGCGTTGGGCAGCGCGAAGCGCTTGTCTTTGGCGCCGCCGGCCAGCAGCAGGGCGCCCATGCTCATGGCGCTGCCCACGCAGATGGTGCTCACGTCGGGCTTGATGAACTGCATGGTGTCGTAGATCGCGAGGCCGGAATACACCGAGCCGCCCGGGCTGTTGATGTAGAGGCTGATGTCTTTGTCCGGGTCGTCTGACTCGAGGTGGATCAGCTGCGCGACGATGAGGTTGGCGACGTCGTCGTTGACCGGGGTGCCAAGGAAGATGACGCGCTCGTTGAGCAGCCGGCTGAAGATGTCGAACGAGCGCTCGCCGCGGCTCGTTTGTTCGATAACGAACGGTACAAGTGGTGTCACGTGCTCACCCTCTTCTCGCGTTGATGCCGTCTCTGCGTGTGTTCCCGTGGCCGCAACGTCAGTCGTCGTCGGCCGCCGTGTCCGCGGCATCGGCCGCGTCTTCGGCGGCGGCCTCGTCCGCCTCGGTCATGGCGACCGGCACGGACGCGTCGGCGACGAAATCGACGGTCTTGGCCAGTAGCATTTCGTCGCGCACCGCCTCTTGCCTGCCCGATTTGCGCAGATCGGCGATGAGCTGCAGCGGGTCGCGTTCGAGCGCCGCAGCGTCGGCTTTGATGATCTCGAGCATCTCGTCGTCGCTCACCGCAAGGCCCTCGGCTTTGGTGATCTCCTCGAGCACGAGGCGGCGCTTGATGACGAGCTCGGCCTGCGGGCGCAGCTCTTCTTCGACCTGCTCCTCGGTCTTCTCGAGGACGCCCAGGTAGACGTCCATGGTGAGGCCGCGCTCGCCGACGTTCTCCTCGAGGTCGTGGTACAGACGGTGCGCCTCGCGGTCGATCATCGTGGACGGCACCTCGACGGCGGCGTTGGCGACGGCCTTGTCGACGGCCGCGGCGCGGAACTCGCGGCGCGCGCCGGCGTCGGCAGCGGCCTGCATGCGGGTGCGGATGTCGGCGCGCAGCTCCTCGAGGGTGTCAAACTCGCTGACGTCGGCGGCGAAAGCATCGTCGAGCTCGGGGACGACCTTTCCCTTGATCTCCTTGACGTTGACCTTGAACGACGCCGGCTGACCGGCGAGCTCCTCGGCCTGATAGTCCTCGGGGAAGGTGACGTCGAACACGACCTCCTCGCCACGCTGCGCCCCGACCAGCGCGTCCTCGAAGCCGGGGATGAGGTTGCCGCGGCCGATCTCGAACATCTGGTCGGCGCCCTGGGCGCCCTCGATGGGCTCGCCGTCCTGAGAGCCCTCGAGGTCCATGAGCACGAAGTCGCCGGTCTGAACGGCGCGGTCCTCGATGGGCTCGAGCTTGGCGAGCCGCTCCTGCAGCATGGCGAGCTGAGCGTCGATCTGCGCTTCGCTGACCGCGACCACGCGCTGCGGCACCTCGAGCCCCTTGTACTCGCCGAGCTTGGGCACCGGCATGGTCTGCACCTTGAGCGAGAACGTGTAGTCGGCGGCCTCGTCGAGAGGGCCGGCCTGAAGGTCCGACGTGCCCACGGCATCGTCGTACAGGCCGGCCTCGCGCAGGGCCTCGTCGCCCCATTCGGGGATCGCCACCTCGAGCGTCTCAGCGCGCAGGTAGTCGGCGCCGAGGTGCTGGACGACCAGGGCCATCGGCACACGGCCCTTGCGGAAGCCGGGTAGCTGCATATCGTCGCGGACCTTGGCCACGAGGCGGTCGTATGCCTTCTTGACCGCCTCGGCGGGCATGTCGACGGTCAGCAAGACCTCGTTCTCGGCGGTGGGCTCAACCTTGGTTTTCACTCTGCGTTCTCCGTCTCTGCGATGTGCGGCCGCCGGTGCGTCGCGCGCCGGCATCCGCTCTGTGGTCGGTGCGGGGGTCAGGTCTAGGCCTGTGGTGCGGGTGAGAGGACTTGAACCTCCACGAGCAAGAGCTCACCAGATCCTAAGTCTAGCGCGTCTACCAGTTCCGCCACACCCGCACGGCGTTAACGTGGACGGCCGGCGGCGGCGCCGGCCGGTTCATCGCGTGATTGGGGTGAAGGACGGGATTCGAACCCGCGACCGCCGGGACCACAACCCGGAGCTCTGCCAGCTGAGCTACCTTCACCACCGGTGACCGCTGACGGAAGCCGCCGGGTCAGCCCCGGCGCCGAACCGCGCGGTCGACGCAAAAGGATACCACGAGCGCGCGCGGGCGTCACACGGAGGGAGGCGGCTCGACTGAGCTGGTCTCCGGCTCGAGGGCCGGCTCCTCGTCGGGGACGACGTCCCCGGCCGCCGGCCCGCGCTCGGGCTCTGCCTCCGCCGCCGGCCCGGCCTCGATGTAGCTGTTGCGCACGTCCTGCAGCAGCCTTCCGTCCTGGACCTCAAGGATGCGGTCCGTCTGCTGCGCCACGCTGCGGTCGTGAGTGACGATCATGAAGGCCGTCCCCAGCTCGCGGTTGAGCTTGCGGAACAGCTCGTACACAGCCTTCGTGTTCACCGTGTCGAGGTTGCCGGTGGGCTCGTCGGCCAGCAGCAGCGCCGGGCGGTTCATGAGCGCTCTGGCGATCGCCACGCGCTGCTTCTGGCCGCCGGAGAGGTCGTTGGCGCCCTTGCCCTCGAGGCCCTCGAGGCCGAGCAGCGCCAGCACCTCCTCGGCGCGTGGCCGCAGGTCGGCGACGCTCACCCCCGCGATGCGCCCGGGCATGAGCACGTTTTCGAGCACGCTGAACTCGGGCAGCAGGTAGTGGAACTGAAAGACGAAGCCGATGAAGTCGTTGCGCAGGGTGGCGCGCTGCTTGCGGCTCGCCGCCGCCGTGTCGTGCCCGTTGAGCACCACGCGGCCGGTGGTGGGCGTGTCGAGCAGGCCGATGAGGTTCAGGAGGGTGGACTTGCCCGAACCTGACTGGCCGATGATCGACGCGAACTCCCCGCCCTGCAGGTCGAAGGACACGGCGGTGAGAGCCACCGTCTTGGCCACGGCGCCGTAGGTCTTGCCCAGGTCCTCGGCGTGCAGCAGCACGTCAGCCACCCTGGATCACCTCGATCGGGTCGAGCTTCGAGGTGCGGCGCGAGGGGATGAGCGACGAGACCATGGCCACGAGCACGCCGACCACGAAAGAGATCACGACGAACCCCACCTGGGGATGGATGGGGAACAGCGAGGTGGAGTTGCGCCCCGCGAAGGTGAACAGCGCGATGAGGACGAGCCCCCCGCCGACGCCCACGGCGGCGCCGCTGACCCCGAGGATGGCGGCCTGCCAGAGGAAGATGCGGCCGGACTCGCGGTCCTTCATACCCATCGCCTTGAGGATGCCGATCTGGCGCGTCTTCTGGACGGCCGAGATGGCGAGCGTCGAGGCGATGCCCAGGGCCACCGCGATGAGGACGAAGAACTGGATCATGTAGCTCGACGAGCTCTGGCTCTTGAGGGCCGAGAGAAGGTCGGCGTTGGCGGCCTGCCACTCGGTCACCTTGAGGCCGCTCAGGGCAGGCTGCGCGCGCAGGCTTTCGGCAACGGTCTTGGAGTCGAAGACGTTGCTCACCTGGGCGTCGACGGCCGTGTACTGGTCGGCGCCGAGGCCGAGGACGCCGGCGGCGTAGGCGCCGTCGACGAAGGCCGTCGTGCTGTTGGCCGCCGCCGAGCCGAAATCGAAGATGCCGCTCACGGTGAGCTTGGCCGGCTTGCCGTCGGGAAGGACGAATGCGGCGATGTCGCCGGCCTTGAGAGCGTTGGCTTCGGCGAAGTCCTTGCCGACCATCACCTCGGCGGCGCCGAGCTGCGCCGTGCCCGAGGTGAGGTGCCCAGAGATGTCGTAGATCGTGTCGAGCTGCGTCAGCTGACCGCCGATGAGCTGCAGTGGCGCGCTGTCGGCGCCCTTCTTGAAGATGGCTGAGAACGATCGCGTCGGCACGACCGTCGTGATCTGCGACTCGTTCTTCATGGCCAACTGAAGGCCGGCGGTGTAGTCGAGCGAGGCGCCGGCCGTGGTGGCCTGCACGATGAGCTGCGGGCTGTTGCCGATGGTCTGATCGACGAGGCTCGTCTGGAGGCTCGTGATCAGCGAGCCGAGAAAGACCTGGACGCCGATGCCGACGGCGATGCCGGCGGCGATAAGGATGGACTGCGCAGGACTCTTGCGCAGAAAGCGCGCGGCGATGCTGAGGCTGAGCACGACTCAGCCCTCCCCGCCGCCCGCCGCCGGGTGCCCGCCCAGCAGCGCCTCGAGGTCGAGCAGCTCGCGCGGCGCCCAGCCGTCGGTGCCCAGAGCGAAGGCCGGGCCCCCGACCCACACGTCGATGCCCGGAAGCTGCGCCTTGAGGTAGTCCACGTGACGGCGCAGGGCGACGCGGTGATAGTGCGTGGACGAGCTGAGCACGAGAGCATCGACGCCCAGCCTGCGGGCGGCGTCGACGACGTCGTCGATCGGCGTGTCGGCGCCCAGGAAGTACGTCGTCCAGCCGGCCATGTCGAAGCGGTCGCTGACCATGCGCAGGCCCAGGTCGTGGCCTTCTTCGGGCGGGCTGGCCAGGAGGACGCTGCGTGCGGCCGGCGGGACCGCCGCCTTGGCCTTCAGCACGCCGGGGTAGACGATCTCGACGACGCTGCGCACCATCGCGCTGGCCAGATGCTCCTCCCAGACGGCCAGGTGCCCGCGCTGCCAGGATGAGCCGGCCTGTACGAGCAGCGGCGTGAGGACCTCGTGGTAGAGCTGCGCGATGCCCACGGCGCCGCTGCTCACGGCCTCCACGGCCGCGCGCACGAAGGCGGGCTTGTCGTGCTCGGCCAGGTGAACGGCCAGCACGTCGAAGAGCTGAGCAGCGGTGATGGGCGCGCTGGCGGGAGGCTGAACCGGCGACGGCGCGGCGGCGCTGGCGCCCTCTGCGCCCTCCGCGCCCTGTTCCGGTCCGCTGTCCACGTCGTCGCTCATCGGCAGGCTTCTACCCAGCACCTCGCCGCGCGTAACAACAGGCCACGCGGCACCGGCAGGCTGCGCCGGGGCGGGAACGAGCAGAATCGGCGCCGCACTGAGGAGATTGCCGGTTCAACCCAGCCGGTGGGCGAAGATGCGACTGCGGCATGAGGCGCGCGCGCCTTGGCGCCAGTCGCTTGTCCAGAGCGTTCGCGCCCGCAGACGCCCGACGGTCACGGCGGCGGCGCAGAGGGACGGTTCGGGGCGTCGCGAGCCGCTCACGAGCGCCAGGTCTGCGGTCGCTGCTACAGGTTTGTGAACATGACCAGGGGCAGCGGGTTGTCGACCTCGTCGAAAGGCAAGTCCTTCTTGTCCTCCGGCACCGCGGACAGGCCGAGCAGCCGGACACCAGGTAGGAGCTTCCGGCGCGCTTCACGTCGGCTCGGACGGAGTCACGCGCGTGACTGCCGCGCTGCTTCAGATCGATCCCGTGCGTATTCCGGCCCAATTCGGCCACCGATTCCGTCTCAATTCGGCCGGCCGTTCCGATTCATTCCGGCCACCTGGTCCGCTTGATAGCGGCCACCAATTCCGCTTCATCGCGGCCGCCCGGGGCGCACGCTGACAGACCGCGAGACTGGCCCCGCTCCTCGCTGCGCGCGACCTCGCGGATCGCCTTCATGAGCCTGCCGACGTTGCGGCGCTGGAGGGTGCGGGTGTGCGCCGCGTGCGTCCACCGTCATCTGGCCGCAGCTGCCGGTGAGCGTGAGCTCCCCTCGCGTCTTCGGGTCGAGGCCGACGACGAAGCGCTGGTCGATGTGGATGCGCTCCTCGCCCGCGAGCCGTAGGACGATGACCGCAAGGCTGCTGCGCCGCTCGTACACGGACGCCCGGCTCTCGCGCGCGAACGTATCCGTCCGAAGGGTCGGCTAAGGTGGAGAGCCTGGGCGGACACTCACGTTCGCGGTTGTCGCCGCCGATAGCCTGATGGTAGTGCCGAATCTTGAGATCGAGGTGGATGAGCCATGGGTGACGTAACCTTCCTTATGATGAACTCCGAAACGGGCAAGCCTCAGGGCACTGTATCCGGAGCACCTGCGGACGTGGCCGATTTTCTCGCCATTTGGGTCAAGAACACAGAAGAGGGGATCTCGCTCGAGCGGCGGCTTGGCGTTGAGCTGAGGCCGCCTTCGGAGCCCACGGCTGAAGAGTGACGTTCTCGTTGGCGGCGCCGTCCTCGCCGCCGGCGACGGCTGCGCGACAGTCACCGTCAGCGGCACGGACTGCGGCGCGACGCCGGGCAGCAGTCGCGTGACGTTCGGCAGCCAGACGCGTAGCGACTACCCCCCGTGGCGCGCGGTGCGCAGAGCAAGTGCAAGGCAATCGGGCGGCTCGTGCCTCACGGCAGCGGCGTCCGTGACTTGTCAAGCTCGCTGCTGGATTTCCGCGGGCCGGCACTCGCCCGGCGCGCCGTATCAGCCAATGATCTTGGCCTTGAGCTTGGCGAGCTCCTCGTCGCTGAGCGCCCCGCCGGCGCGCGACTTCGCCAATCTCTCGAGCTCATCCACGGCGCTGCGCGTGCCGCCCGGCTCCGCGTCCTTGGTGCGAGCCGCTGAGGCAGGCCCGCGGGCGGGAGCCGTCGCCTCGCTCTTCGCGATCAGGCCCGCGAAGGCGCAGGCCACGACGCAGCCGGTGAGGTCCGCCTCGTGCGTGCACCCTTCCCATGCGAAGGGGAAGCCTTAGCGGTCGAGGTTGCAGCACATCTCCAGGCGCTGCTTGTTGGCGCGGTGGACGGCGACGGCGTCGCGGTAGGGCTCGATGCTCACGATCTGGCTGAGGTATGCGCTGCCCGTGCGCTTCTCGCCGATGAACGCGTAGCGCTTGTACGTGAGCACGAGAGTGCCGCGGTCGACGTCGTGCAGCTCCTCGTGGGGCGCGGCGCGGAAGGCGCCAAGGTTGAACGAGAGGTTCTTGGCGAGGCGCATCCGGGGGCCGCCGTAGACCCCTTGCGTCACGCGGCGCGGTTCCCGCACGGTCACGTCGCGGCACAGCCCCGACACGAGCTCGCCCCTCTTCAGGGCGACCGGCGACTCCACCTTGACCTCGGCACAGCCGGGCTGAAGAAGGCTCCAGAAGGCGGCGTTCGCAGTCCGAAGATATCGGCGTGGCGACACACGGAGTGGCCGGTGTTGGGGGCCGCAGTGGCGGTCGGCTTCCTCGTCCCGCTTCTCGACGGAGAGCGGCGCCTGGTAGGCCCCAAGAAGGGGAAACGGCCGGAAGCCTCCGGCCGTCTCAGGTGGCCCCCTCGGGGGTGCACCGCGATTCCCCCACAGTATACCCAGCGGCAGCCGCGACGTCTATGTGGCCCGCACCCATGCCTCGAGGCGCCTCACTTTGGCGCGGTTGTCGGTGTGGACGATGAGGTCGAACACGCGCGCGGGCACGCGGCTTCTCAACTCATCAGTCCGGGAAGCGTACGCTGTGGTCGCACGGTAGACCTCCCGCTTGGGGAAGCCGAGACCGGCCGACAGGTACACGACCAACACCAGGTAGTCGGTGATCGTGTCGAAGCCGAGACGCAGCGCGGGTTCGAACCCCATCTCGCGGGCGAGCATTCCTGCGACCTTCTTGCGGATCGTGGCGCTCGCAAAGCGCGTGTCGAAGACGACCCCGTTGTGGGCCACCGCGTTGCGCAGGTCGGTGATCGCGAACGCCAGGTGCGGCACGAGATCAGCATTGCCTCTCCGGACGCCCCAGCTGTCCGCGATGCGCACCAGTGCGTCAGACGACAGCTGCTCGAGCAGGCGGCCGAAGTGGCCGAGCGTGATGACCTCGAAAAGCGCCCAGAGCGGCACGACCTCACCGGGAGCGTCATAGTAGTGGGTGACAATCCGATCGCCGCGCCTGTGCCGCTCAAGGAGAACTTGGTTGCCGGCATGGATGACTTCGAGCTTGCCCTGCCGTCCGTTCTTCTTGGTGCCGGGCATCAGCCGGCCGTAGACGTCGTTCAGAACAGAGGAGTCGGCGGCCTCCAGCAGCTCGACCAACGCGAGATTCTTCATCGTCATCTCGAGCTTCATCAGCAGGGGATAGAAGAGTGCTTTCAGGCCGCTGTCGAAGCTCACGACGGCCGCCAGGTCGTCGAACCCGGCGTACGGGATCCTTCTGGCCGGCGAACCGCTGAAGCGGTAGCCCTTGTAGCCGTGGAAGTAACCCATGTGCGCGCGCGCCCGCTTGTGGGCGGAGCCACGCACGTCGATGCCGGCACAGCTGCGCATGTGCCGCATGAGAGCGTTGAGCGACTTGTAGGTGGGAGTGCTCATCGTGGAGAGGGAGACTCCAGTCGACCGTAGCGGCAGCCGGTTCGCGGCACAAGGATGACAATGGATTAGAGGAACTCTGCCCGTCACGTGGCGATACCGGCTCGACCTCGATGACCACGAACCCGCACGTGCCCGCTCCCCGAGCCGCCGCAGTCCGAGGAGGTCGAGGCGGCGATGCGGGTGGTGGTCCGTGACCTGGCGGCCTGCAGCCGGAACCCGCACCAGCAGAGGGTTGTCCGCAGGTGAGAATCGGCTCAAGGTGAGCTCCTCGCCGTGACGCGGATCCGGAGGGCCAGGTCAGTTCCTCGCGAACCGCAGCCGGCACGAGTGCAGAAGGCCGTCGGCGGCGATGACCTGCTCGTGCATCCGGGCGGAGAGGCGGCGCGGCGCGCAGGCGCCTGTCGCCGGACCGGGGCGTCGCCGGTACTCGCGTGATCCCCTCCCTCAGCGGCGCACCGAGGCCCGGCGCCCTTGAGCTCGCGCGGCATAACTTGATCACGCAGGTCGAGGATGATCACGTTATGAGCATCATGATCACGATGCCGCATCCCAGGGCCGGCTTCGCCGGCGGTCGCCGGCCTCAGCCCAGCTTTGTCCACCTCGCGTCACGACCGCGCGTGGCTTGCAGCCTGCCGTCGCGGCGCCAGTCCCTCAGCACCCTGTTGATCGTGGGCCGGCTCACGTGCGGGCACGCGCGCTCGATGTCGGCCATGCTGAACTGCGAGGGCAGTCGTTCGATGCAGTCCACGACCATCTCGCGCTTCGCGCCGCGCGCGCCCGCGACTGCGTCCACGCGCGCTTCCAGCTCGCGAGACGCCGCGAGCACGATGCCCATGGAGTACTCGACCCACGGCCGCAGATCGTGCCGCCCCTCGTGCCAGCCGGCCGACGAGGCCTCAAGCGCCTCGTAGTAGCCTCGCCGCGTGTCCTCGATCAGCTTCTCCAAGCTCACGTACCCCCCGACCTCGTACCCGTCGCGATAGAGGAGGACGAGCGTGAGCAGACGGGACATGCGCCCATTGCCATCCAGGAAGGGATGGATGCAGAGGAAGTCCAGGCAGGAGGCGGGGTAGGAAGGAGCGGATCCACTACGCCGGCGAGACGGGCGCTGTCGAGGCCGAGGTGGAGCGCGTCCATGGCATCCGCGGTCTGGAAGGCCCGCACCGGGGTGAAGCGGATGCGTCTCGTCCCGTCCGCAGCTTCCTCCTCGATGGAGTTATCGCCGATCTTCCAGCGGCCGCCCGGGTCCGGCACGTACCGGCAGATGTCGCGGTGCAGCTGCAGGACACGGCCCGGAGTGAAGGGCATGTCTATCGCCGATGTGTGCACGGTATCCAGCACGTCACGGTAGCCGACGATCTCCACTTCCGCCCGGTTTCTTGGCGCCGTCTTCTGCTCCATAGGCGCCTTGAGCCGCGGCGGCACAGCGGTGATGTCCTCGATGCGGCTCGAGGACTCCACGCTCTGGATGCGGGCCACCTGCACAAGGGTGTCAAGCACGACGGGAGCCGTGCGCCGGTACAGGTCCTGCCTGCCCTTGTGCTCACCAATCAGGCGCACGGTGGAGAGCAGCGCCGGCGAGATGCGCATCTTCTCGAGCGCCCGGTGCCGAACGGGCCTCGCGCCATCATCACCTCTCGGTTGCCGTTAAACATGGTCACGTTGTGGCTACCTGACTGCTTTAGCATGATCTCGTGCACTCCTGGCCTCGAGACGGGAGATGACGTGATCGGCACGCTGCGCGGCTGGAAGCAGCTCGCCTCATCGGGCCGCGGGCACCGCTCCCGGAAGGAGCCCTCAAGCCCCTCGCGGGAGCTCGGGCGAGCGGAGCTCCGGCCTCGTTACCCAGCCGATGTGGCGTGAGAGTTAGGCGAAGTCGACCCGGCCCGAGTCGGCAAGATGATACAGATCACGAGCCAGGGCGCCCGGACCCTTGCTGGGATTCATGTGGCCCATTCCTCGAAGCGCGGCCACCGGCCAAGATGCGCGTGATCGGGGCGCCGGCGTCATGCCTACCAACGTAGCTACCAGGCGACGCGGCTGCGAGGCTCACGAATCGCCGGCGTGGTGGACGTTGACTGACGCGGATGGGTGACGTTGCCGCGCCGCGGTGGCGGGCGTCCGCACGACGGGGACGTCCTTCGATCTCAACTCCCGAGGAATCCTCGGTGGTTGCTCCTTCGCCGCCTCATGACCGCGAACCCTCACGCGCCCGCTCCCCGAGTCTCCGCGGCCCGAGGAGGTCGAGGCGGCAAAGCATATGGTGGTCCGTGACCTGGCGGCCTGCGGCCGAAACCCACGCGGGCAGAGGGTCGTCCGCGGGTGGGGATCGGCCGCAGATGACCTCCTCGCTGCGCGCGACCTCGCGGATCGCCTTCATGAGCTTGCCGACGTTGCGGTGCTGAAGCAGGCGATGCGCACCGCGTGCGTCCACCGCCGCCGGGCCGCATCCGCAACTGACCGTGAGCCCCGCCTTCGTCTCCGGGTCGACGCCGGCGAGGAAGCGCTCGTCGATGTCGACGCGGTACTTGCCCGCGGGCCAAGAGACGATGACCGCGAGGCTGTTGCGCCGCTGGTAGACGAACAGCCGGCCCTTGCGGAACGCCAGCTCGAGCTCCCCACGTGATCTCGCCCGGACCCGCGGCGGCCTCGGCGTGCGCAGTCCCGCCGACACCCTGTGACCCGCCCTACGCCGTCCGCATATCTCCGCGCCCTCAGGTTCCGTGGACGCCATACGCAGAACAACGTTGGCTTCTGCGGCAGTGCCACACACACGGCATACTCATTGTTAGCCGCACGAGCCAGCGACGCTGACGTGGGTGCATCGGTGGTACAATAAACGCTAGCGAAGGAGGTACCCCTGATGAGTGCAATCCCCACTATCGTCCCGATCAGCGAGCTGCGTCAGGATGCTTCGGCCATTTTGAAACGGGCAGCGGCTTCCGGTGAACCAGTGTTCATTACGCAGCACGGGCGCGCCTCTGCGGTCCTGGTCAGCGCGGGCGCCTACGAGCGTGCCCAGCACGACTTCGAGATCCTGCGCCTGCTGGCGCGCGGCGAGGCCGACATCGAGGCCGGCGTGGGCTACGACCTGGAGACCGTGATGGCAGAGGCCGAAGCGCTGCTCGGCGAGTCGTGACGCTGAAGGTCC